>ERZ761602.3613-NODE-3613-length-21560-cov-5.059614_pt1 | contig 21560 bp, 14 predicted proteins | sample MGYA00512165_ERZ761602 | MGnify/ENA primary metagenome ERZ761602 (study PRJEB28899, sample SAMN02445085) | bioreactor sludge metagenome | biome: EBPR sludge; isolation source: Thorneside wastewater treatment plant | place: Australia: Brisbane, Thorneside...
CCACCCCCACGCCCACCTCCACGTCCACGTCCACGTCCCCGTCCACGACCACGACCACAACCACGTCCACGTCCACGTCCACGTCCACGTCCACGTCCACGAGCTCCTCCGCCCCTTCCTCGGAGGCCGAGTGAAGTTCGCCTCGCTGCACGCGCTCGTCTCGTACCTGCTCGCAGGCGTCGGGTTCCTCGCGCTCTCACTCGGCGACGAGCTCGGGCTCGGCAGCCGCGTGGTCTTCGGGGTCGGCTGGCTCGGCAGCCTCGCGGTGTCGGACGAGCGCCGGTTGCGACCTCGCTACCAAGCGGCGTGGAACTTCCTCCTCCTCGCGTACCTCGCGACCGCGCTGCTCCGCGTGCTCTTTCTCGGCGAAGGCATGCTCGCGCTCGGGCTCGAGCTCGCGGGGGTGCTGCAAGTCATCAAGCTCTTCCAACGCCGCTTCGCCAAAGACCATCAGCAGATCCAGGTCCTCGCGTTCCTCCACCTCATCGCCGCCACGATCCTCAGCACCGGCCTCGAGTACGCGCTCGTCTTCTTCGCCTACGTGCTCCTCGTCCCGTGGATGTTCGCGCTCACGCACCTGCGCACCGAGATCGAAGCGCACTACGCGACGGAAGCCGCGGGCGACGAGGGCCGCCGCGCGGTCGACAAGGTCCTCGCCTCGCGCCGCATCGCCGGTTGGCGCTTCCTCTTCGCCACCGCCTCGCTCGCGATCCCGCTCTTCCTCGCCACTGCGGCGTTCTTCCTCCTTTTCCCGCGCGTCGGGATGGGCTTCCTCTCCTTCGGCGACGGCGCCGGCCGCCAGATGGCGGGCTTCTCGGGCGAGGTCGAGCTCGGTGGCTTCGGCGTGATCCGCACCGATCCGACGGTGGTGCTCCGCGTGCTTCCCGATCCGAACGAGGCCGATCCGAGCGAGCGCGCCGACACGAACCGCAGCTTCCGCCTGCGCGGCACGAGCTTCGATCGTTACGAGGACGCCCGCTGGTCGCGCACCCCCGAGCGCCCACGCCGCGTCACGCCGCAACTCGGCACCTTCTCCCTCCAGCGCCAGTCGCGCGGCCGCGAAGCGCGCTTGCAGATCGTGCTCGACGCGATCGAGCCGCCCGTCCTCTTCTTTCCGATCGGCACGGTGGGTCTCGAGCTGCCCCCGCGCGTCGAAGGCGGCATCGACGTGCAGCGTCAGCTCGTGCGCGGTCGCGGGCTCGACGTGCGCTACCTCGACGGCGACGGTCTGCAGCAGCGCTACACCGCGATCTACGAGCCCGAGCGCCCGTTCGACGTGGAGGAGCTCACCCCCGAAGAGCGGGCGCTCTACGTGCAGCTCCCGCGCGACCTCTCGCCGCGGGTGCGCGCGTTGGCCGTCCGCGTCGCCGGCGAGGGCGACGATGGCGTGCGGGCTCGGCGCGTGGAGGCGTGGCTGCGCGACTCGGGCGAGCTCACGTACTCACTCGAACAACCGGACACCTCCGGGCGCGATCCTCTCGACGTGTTTCTCTTCGAAGCGCGCCGCGGTCATTGCGAGTACTTCTCCACCGCGCTCGCCGTTCTCCTGCGTTCGATCGACATCCCCGCGCGAAACGTCACCGGCTTCGTCGGCGGGACCTTCAACCCCTACGGCGACTACTACGCGATCCGGCAAGGCGACGCGCACAGTTGGGTCGAGGCCCACGTCGACGGTCGCTGGGAGACCTTCGATCCGACCCCGCCCGCGCGCGGCGAGGTCGCGCCCGCCGACACGGGGTTCTTCGCGAGCCTCGACGCTCTCGTCGACGCGCTCCGCACGAGCTGGGACGACGACGTGGTCGGCTACGACCTGCGGCGCCAGGTCGAGGGGCTCCGCGACGCGTTCCGATGGTTTCGACGGCTGCGTGGGAGCGCCGACGACGAGGAACGTCGAGGCTCGTCGGCGGCGGAGGGTGCCCCCGAACGTCGCATCCCGTGGGTCGGCGGTGCGATCGTGGCGGCCCTCGCCCTCGGCCTCGCATGGCTGCTGCGCACGGCATGGCGCCGCCGCCGACCGGTCGCGGAAGCACACCCTGCCGCGAAGCTCTACCGCGTCCTCGATCGAAAGCTGACCAAGCTCGGGCGCCCACGTCCCCCCGGCCGCACCCCCCGGGAGCACGCCGACACCCTCCGGCGTGGTCGACGAGGCCACGGAAGCCTACCTCGCGAGCCGCTGGGGCGAGGTTCCCCTCGACGTCCGGCGGTTCCGCGCGCGCATTCGGGCCCTGCCCAAGCCCGGCCAGCGCACGTAGCGTGGGTCGCGAAGACAGTGACCTAGATTCACCCAGATCGATTGCCGGGCGAGCCCCGACGCTCTTCCTTCCCAGACGTCACCCATTTGGGTGATGCCAAGTGGACGGCGCAGTAGTTCTTTCGACGATTCGGATCACCCATTTGGGTGATGGTCATAAAGCGACCAGGCCGCAACCGTCCGAGATCGCAAAAGATTCTGGAAACACCCGCGGCTCTCGGATAGCGTTCAACTCCGACAGCGATTGGGGTGGTCGGTGTTTCGTGGATGCGTTCCGCGAGCGAGCACCCCCAACGTCACGTCAGGTCGACCGCCCCCAAGACGTCCCGAGCCGAGTGAGCCGTACCCGATCGAGCCGCCAAGCCCCTCCAGACCCCTTCTCGATCCTCGCACACTCCGCCCGATCTACCTCAAACGAGGTAGATATCACCCCGAGACCCACCGAAACGAGCGGCTGGCGTACCTCGGAGCAGGTAACCCGCTGGCCGAGCCGGCTGAAGGGCTCCGGTGTGCCGTCCGCGCGCCTCGCCCCCCTTCTCGCCACCGGCGCGTCGGTCGAGGTGCCGCGATGAACGGCACGCCCTACGTGTGGGGGTCGTTCCTCCACCACCCCCTCCGCATCCTGCACGACGACGGCGAACCGCTCGGCTCGCTCCTCGCAAACCTGCCCTTCGATCTCGAAGATCTCGCCCGCCCCGGCTACCGGGTCGCGTGGCGCGATGCGGTCACCGTCACCGAGCGTTTGCGTGATCGCCTGGGCGAGGACGGGGTGGCCCGCGTGGTGGGCCAGCACGTCGAGACCTTCCCGCTCTACAACACGCTCGCGAACACCCTCTCGCGTCCTTCGACGACCTACCGCGTCGTGCTCTCGGTGCTGACCGTCGTGTCTCCGCTGGAGCTCACGCGGGTCGACTTCGTCGGCACCACGTTGACGACCGAAGTTCGGCTCCTCGCCCACGCGACTCCGTCCGTCGCGGTGTTCGAGGCTTTGGGCGCGCTCATCCGCGCGCTCCCCACGCTCTACGGACGCTCGGAGGCCAACATGCGCGCAGAGATCGATGGGCAGCGCGGCTTCTACGAAGCCGACATGGGTGACTACGACGCGCGTCGTGCCTCGCCCACCCGCGAGGCGGCGACGAGCCTGCTCGAGGCGCTCAGCACCTTCGACCGCGTGACCCGCGGCGCGATCCTCGCGCAGATCCTCGATCTGCTCGACGAGCCCGAGCGACGCTCCAGCACCCTGTTGCTCCAAGAGCGTCTCGCGCTCACACGCACCGAAGCGCGGGTCGCGGCGCGCCTCGCCGACGGCCGCCCCGTCGCCGACATCGCGCAGGAGCTCGGCATGGCCGAGGCCACCGTGCGCACCCACTTGCGCAACATCTTCCGCAAGACCGGCGCGGGCCGGCAGGCGGAGCTCGTCGCGCTGGTGCACCGCACGCTCGGCAACGGGAGCTGAGACCACACCCCGCGAAACCGACATCTCGACCGAGTCGGCATCAGCCGCCGACTTCTCGACCGTCGGCGGCGTCGGCGGGGTCAGCCGCCGACTTCTCGACCGTCGGCGGGGTCAGCCGCCGACATCTCGACCGTCGGCGGGGTCAGCCGCCGACTTCTCGACCGTCGGCGGGGTCAGCCGCCGACTTCTCGCGCTGCCCTGCGAAACCGACGTTTCTCCTGCGACACCGGCTTGATCGGCTCCGCGCTCACGCGCGAGGCGATCGTTCTCGTGCCCTCAGCGGCAGCCGCGCGCGCCCGCCTCGCATGCGATCGCGAGCACGGTGCGGGCGGCCTCCACGTCGCGTTCCGCCAGCGCGGCGCGGGCGTGCGCGGCGGCGTCGTCCCATCGGCCGAGACCCGCGGCGTGCCAGGCGGCCAACAGCCGAACCGCGGGGGCCGAGGGAGCCTCGCGAAGCAGCTCGTGCACCAGCTCCGTCGCTTCGTCGTGCGCCCCGCCGGCGACGTGCAGGGTCGCGATGCGCAGGCGCGCGTCGAAGCCGACCAACGGATCGTCGACTGCCGCGATCAGGTCGACGAGGGCGAGCTGCGTGCGCCCAGCCTCCGCGTGCAGCGCCCCCCGCACCACACGCGCCACGCGGTGGTCCGGGTGATCGAGCAGGACGCGCTCGGCTTGCTCACGCGCCGCGCTCGGGCGGCCGAGGCGGAGCTCGCAATACCCGAGCAGCGCCCGCGCGCGCGCGAGGCCCTCGCCTCGCTCGAGCTGGGCGAGCCGCACGAGCTGAGCGCGGGCCTCCGCGAAGAGCCCGTCGCGGATGCGCACGTCGGCGAGGTTTCGTCGCGCCGCCACGAGGCCCGGATCGATCGAGAGCGCGCGCTCCCAAGCCTCCGCCGCGGCCGCCCGATCGCCACGCGCTTCGAGCACGACCCCGAGCCCCGACCAGGCTTCGTCGAACGCGGGATCGAGCGCGATCGCGGTGCGCAGCTCGTTCTCGGCGCCGTCGAGATCGCCACGCCGGAGCAGCACGAGCCCGAGGTTCGCGCGCGGCTCGGCGAAGCGCGGGTGGTACTCGAGGGCGAGCCGAAAGCGCGCCTCGGCCGCGTCGAGGTCGCCCGCTTCGAGGAGCGCGACCCCCTCGCGGTTGTGGTCGACGGCAGGGGGCGGGAGGTTGCCCCCGCGGACGCACGCGGAGGCGAGGAGGAGCACGAGAACCAGTCGCATGGGGCCCGCTCTTCGTGCCGACCGCCGCTCAGTTGCTTCGAGGCGAACGAATCGATCGAAGATCAGACTCCGTCCGCGCAGCAGCGGAAGCCGGTCGAGTAGTCGCGGTGGCCGACGTCGTGCGCGGTCGTGCGGTAGAGGCAGCCCGGTCCGTTGCGCACGGTGTCGACGTAGAAGCCACCGCGGAAGGTTCCCGCGGGGTCGGCGGTCCATTCGTGGAGGTTACCCATCATGTCGAAGGGGCCCTCCGCGCTCTCGCAGCCCGCGTGATCGCCGGTGCGCGTGAGGCCGTCGGGGAGCTGGTTCAAACACGGATGATCGAGCATCGACCAGATCCAATCCGCGCTGGTGCCGAAGTACTCCACCGCGGGATGGCGCGCGCGCGCGTCGCTGCAACGACCGGCCTCGCGGGTGTCGCCGTAGGGATAGGTGGTCTCGCTCGGCCCCTGGCACGCGCGCAGCCACTCGACGTCGGTGCACAAACGCTTGCCGGCCTCCGCACACGCGGCCGCCGCTTGGGTGCCGCGGATGTAGCCCTGCGGCACCGCGCCGCGCAGCGAGAGCGCGCGGACGCGCACCGACGACGGCTCGAAGTAGGGCGACCACGGAACGAGCGATCCATCCGCGCGCACCTCGGCGAGGCTCGCTTCGAATCGGTCGATGCAGAAGCTCGCGACTCGCAGCATGCCGGCCGGGCAACCGCCGACCCCTGGCTCTTCGACGAGCCCGACGTTCGGCTGCGGTCGCGCATCGGGGTCGCAGCTCCACGCGCCACCGTCGAAACCCCCGCCATCGAGCGGAGGCGTGCAGCACTGGATGTTCGAGGGGCCGGGACACAGTCCCGCCGTGCGGGTGCCTTCGCACGTCGCGACGTCGCGGCACACGCCCGACACGCCGCCCACCGAGCACGGGGTACCCGTCCACGGATCGCTCGCGTCGAAGCTCGCGTCGAACCCACTATCCGTCGGATCGGCGTCCATGCGGTCGGCGTCGAAGAGATCACCGTCGGTCGGGTCGGCGCTTCCGTCGCGCGAGTCGGCGTCGACGCTCGCATCCAGCGAGTCACCCGCGTCCTCGGAGGAGTCGGGGTCGGCACACGAGCCGACGAAGCAAACGACGACGAAGCCTCCGACGAGCGGGCACCACGCGCGGCGTGCGAGGAGAGGCGGCACGAGCGGATTCTACGCGATCGGGCACGCCCGCACGCACGCCGGAAGTCGGCGGCTGACCCCGCCGACCCGGCCAAGAAGTCGGCGGGCTGACCCCGCCGACCCGGCCCGAAACGTGCCGACGCTCGGAGCTCGACCTGCGACGCGGCGCGCGCTCGCGGTGATGAACGGAACGTACGAACGCCCGCGCTCAGTTCGCGACGCAGCGGGCGCGCGCTCTCGCGGGATGAGCGCGGAACGTACGAACGCCCGCGCTCAGTTCGCGACGCAGCGGGCGCGCGCTTCGCGGGGGTGTGCGCGCAACGCGGCGCGGCGGAGGCTCCGCACGACGTCCGCGTTCCAGAGCGCGAGCAGCGGACGCTCGTCGAGACGTCCCGACGCGGGGTGCTCGTAGTCGATCGGGCGCACCGTGCCGTCGGGATCGACGACCGCCTGCTCGAAGGCCATGCGGCATGGACGAAAGCGCGTGCGGTTCGCGAAGTCGTCTGCGTCTCGGAACGCGCGCGCGTTCGGATCCACACACGAGCACCGCGCGGGCGTCGCGAGGTGATCGACCAGTCGCACGCGCGTGCCGTCGAGGAGCGCGCGGACCTCGACCATCGCCGCGCGAACCGCGGGCGCATCCGGCGGCACGAAGAGCTCACGCGCCGCGTGCGAGACTCCGACCGTCTCTTCGATCTTCAGCCAGTCGACCCCGAGCTCGACGCAGCGTCGCGCGAGCGCGGGCAGCTCGGACACCAGTCGTCGCGTGAGCACGGCCGAGATCCCGACCCGAAGGTCTGCGCCGCGTTCTCGCGCGTGCACCGCGTGCGCGACGTTCGCGAGCACCACGTCGAAGCGGCCGCCGAGGCGGATGAGCTCCTGCGTCTCCTTCGTCGCGCCGTCGAGGCTGATCGCGAGGCTCGTGACGCCGTGATCGACGAGGCGCGCGATCGTCGGCTCGGTCAGGCGCACGCCGTTCGAGAGCAGGTGCACGTCGAGCCGCCCCGGGCGCGTCGCGCGTTCGGTCTGGATCGTCCTCACGATCGGGAAGAAGTCCGGGTGCACGAGCGACTCGCCGCCGTGCGAGAAGCCGACGTAGGACACGCCGCGGAACGCCTCGCGCAGCGCCTCGATCACCCACGGCGCCATCGTGCGCGCGCTGCCGTCCGCCGTGCGTGCGGGAGCGCCGGTGATGCAGTGCACGCAGCGGAGGTTGCAGCGCTCGGTGAGGGTCAAATAGAGCCGCGAAGGCAAGGTCGGCAGCTCGTCCCAGCCTTCGACGAAGGCCTGCGCGGCGAGCGTTTCGCCTTCGTCACGGATCGCGTGCCAGGTTTGCAGCGCGAGCTCGCTCGGGCGGCGCGCGAGCACGATCGCGGATCGCGGCCCGAGCACGACCACCGGCGCGTCGAGCGCAGCCTCCGCTTCGCCCGTACCGCTCGCGTCGTCGCCTGCGTCGTGCGTGCGCACGAGCCGTGCATCGCCGTGCGAGAGCAACACGTCGGCGTCCGGAGGAGCGCCGCTCGGGAGGACGACGCGCACCTCGCCCGCGCCGCGATGCACGAGCACGTCGACGATCGAGTCGCCGTGGGCCCGACGAAACGCGAGCACGTCGTGCAGAGGCGCACCGCTCGGATCGAACGTTTCCCGCGGCTCGTGGTCGCCGCGACGGATCGCGTCGCACGAGCGGCGCAGCGCGAGCGCCTCGCGGAAGAGCGCGAGCGTCGCGGTGTCCCAGGACGCGTTCGCGTTCGCGACCTCGGCGTGATCGTTCACGTCGTCGGCTCGACGCGCGCGCTCCGCGTGGTCCGGCCACGGCATCGGCATTCGATCCGGCCACACGTCCTCGTAGCCGCGCTCGTCCTCCGAGAAGAGCCCGATCTCTTCGCCGTAGAGCAACATCGGGCTCTCGGGTCGCAGCGCGATCACGAGGTGCGCGAGCCGCGCGAGCTCCGCGTCGCGCAGGGTGGTGCGCGCGCGGGGGTGATCGTGGGTAGTGCAGAAGCCGAGGCGCGTGAAGCCCTCGCCGCGTCGGAAGCCCGCGCGTGCGTCGCGGCGTGCGTGCTCCCTCGCGTCGAGCTCGCCCTTCAGGAAGCCGAGCAGGTGCTCGCGCGTCGACGGCTCGGTGCCCGCGTGCAGCAGCGCGCCGTCCGCTTCGCACCACGACGCGACGTGATCGGTGACCACCTCGCCGAAGACCAACGCGTCCGCGTTCTCTTCGCGCGCGGCGGACACGATCGCGGCGAGCATCGCCTTCGGAAGCTCGGCCGCGGCGTCGATGCGGAAGCCGTCGACTCCGAAGCGTGTCCAGCGTCGCACCACCTGCGCCGCGAAGTCGTGCACCGCGGGCTCGTCGACGTTCAGCAGCGGCTCGCGCCACGCGCCGTTCTGGTAGTAGCGGTAGCCCGGCTCGAGCCCTTCGGTGAAGGGGTGCGTCACGACGTGGAACCACGCCGCATAGGGCGACGCGCGACCGCGATCGCGCACGTCGAGGAAGGGCGCGAACTGCCGTGAAACGTGGGTGAAGGGCAGGTCGAGCAGCACCCGCAGACCGCGTTGGTGCGCGGCATCGAGCAACGCGCGCAGGGCGTCGTCGCCACCGAGCGCGGGATCGACGTGGTCGAAGTCGCTCACGTCGTAGCGATGCGCGGAGGGCGAGACGAAGGGCGGCGTGAGGTGCAGCGTGTCGACGCCGAGCGACACGAGGTGATCGAGCGAGGCGATCACGCCGCGCAGATCGCCGCCGCGCCGGCGCTGCTCCTCGAAGCGTGGATCGCCGACGAAACGTTCGGGGGTCGGCGTCGGATCGACGAAGCGATGCCAGCCGTCCGCGCGCCGGAAGCGATCGAGGAAGATCGTGTAGACGACCGCGTCTTTCCACCACGCGGGCACGCGCCGCGCGAGGGTGCGTGGCTCCACCGAGAGCGCTTCGGCGCCGCGCCCCACGAGCGTTCCGTCCGCGAGCTCGAAGAGGTACTCGACGCGCCGCGCGCTGCTGGGGATCGCGAGCTCGAAGTCGACGTGCGAGTCGAGAGGGTGCGAGTGGTGGTTCGGCGCGTCGGCGTCGCGCGAATCGACACGTCGCATCGGCGCGCGCACGAAGCCGTGGCCTTCGTTCCAACGCAGCACCAGCGAGTCGTCCGGCGATCGCGAACGCAGGGAAGCGCGCACGACGAGCCTTCCGTCGTCACGCACGAAGAGCCACGGCGGGGTCGGCGCGTGCAGGATCGGCTCGTCGGTCCCGCCCACCACGAGCACCGAGTTCTCGACTCCGTCGACGGTCTGCGTGCGGGGGTTCTCGGTGTGGAGCTGCCAGCTCCGATCGTCGTAGACGAGCTTGTAGCGATACACCCCGGGCGCGAGCGGGAGCTCGACCTCGAAGGCCGCGCTCGAGCTCACCGTGGTCCGCACGAACGAGATCGGGTCGGCCCACGCACGCACCTCGCCGCGGAGCTCCACGAAGGAGGTTCCGCGGGACGGACGGTGGCGTAGGACGACCCGATGCATGTCGGCTCTCGACCGTTGCGCAGCGCGCGTTCGTCGTCGACCTGCGAGCGTCCCTTCGGCGATCACCGCTCGAAAGCACCGCGAGCGTCGAGCTCGCGTCGACGATGCGCGTGCGTGATCAGAACGGCTGCGCTGCCTCGATCACGTAGTTGCGACCGCCGTTGTTGTCCCAGACCTCGCTCTGCGTCGCGCCCTCGGCGAAGCCGTGGCGGTAGACGATCGCGTACTCGAAGCGCTGCGTCGGCTCCGGGATGTCGAGCTCGATGCGCCAATGTTCGAAGTCGTGCTGACCGTCGATCACCGGCTCGAGCGGGTTCACGAACCGGAATTGATTGGGCCCCGAGCCGATGCCCGACCAGTTCGTGGTCTGCCAGCCGTCGGTGGTCCAGACCATCGCGAGCTCCTTGTCCCAATCGAGGTTGGCGACGCGGAAATCGAGGATGCCCTGCACGCCGTCTTGGCCGACCGTGACCTGACCTTCGGGCGTCCACCAGCGCGAGACGATCGACCACGGGCCGACGGCCGCCGGGTAGAGATCGCCGCCGTTGTCGTCGAACCAGGTGCGCTTGCGCCACTCGCCCGCCGCGCCGTCGTAGTACCAGGTGCCGTCCTCGTACCAGGCGTCGAAGGTGAGGATCGAGCCGTCCCAGCTCCGCACGCGCACCGGCACGTGCCACTCCTCGCGGCCGTCGTCGAAGGTGCGGACGTAGTGGCCGGTCGCGGTCTGCGGTGCGCGGTAGCCCGGCAGGCGGTAGACGACGCCGACCTTCTTGTCGTCGAGGTTCGCGCCCGGCACCGGCTGCACGAAGAGCTGGATGAAGAACTCGTAGTCGGTGCAGCCGCCGCGGAAGCCGCAGCCGGTGACCTGAGTCCAGTACTTCTGGTCGTAGCGGACCATGTGCGTGTTGCGCGTGCCGCGCTCCTGCGCCCACGAGCGGATGTTCGAGTTGATCAGCTCCGCTTCGGCTGCGCCCACGACCTCGGTCGCGCAGCCGCTCAGGACCTGCCCGCTCGCCAGCACGATCGCGCCCGCCGCCGCCGCGCCGCGCACCAGCTCACCGCTGCTGCGAAAGCGCCGCATCATCCACTCGACCGCTTCACCGAAGCTGCTCGTCTCGTTCTCTTTCATGGTGCCCCTCCCGGTTCGGTGCCGACGCTCACGTGCCGCGTCGACTCGTGTCGACCGTGCGTAACTCTGTCGTGAGTTACTCCAATCGACTACCACGCGACCGGGCACCGCGCCCGTGACAGGCTCGAGAATTTTCGCGAGCAATGTTCGCCACTTACGTATCGTCGGCCTGTGCAGGACCCGTACGCCAGAACTTCCGAGGACCTACGCGCTCGAAGCCCCATGCGTTTGGCGCTGCTCGGCGCGCTGGTGGTCGTCGTGGGGACCTACCTCTGGGCCCGTGGCGCCGACGAACGGGCGCTGGTCGCGCGCGAAGAGACGCTCGGCGTCACGATCCGAGCGGGCGACCTCGTCTTCCAGGACCTGCGTTGCGGCGTGCGCTGCGAAGCAATCCGAGCGGTCACCGCGAGTCGCTACTCCCACGTCGGCGTCGTGACGATCGAGGACGGCGAGCGCGTGGTGTGGGAAGCGCTCGGCCCCGTGGGACCGACGTCGCTCGCCGAGTGGGCCGCGCGCGGTGAGCTCGCGATCTACCGGCCCGAGCTTCGCGGCGCGCCGCTCGGTGGCGAGAACCTCACGAAGCTCGAGGCCGCGCTGCGCACCTACGCCGGCCGTCCCTACGACGGCAGCTACCGCTGGGACGACGAACGCATCTACTGCTCGGAGCTCGTCGCGAAGGCGTGGCGCGACGCGTTCGGGGAGCCCCTCGTCGAGCCGCGCCCCGTCTCCCTCGGCGCCTGGGCCTCCCGCGCCGCGCAGATGACGAACGGGGAGCTCGTCGACGGAACCCCGATGGTGAGCCCCGCGGATCTGGTGCGAAGTGGGAGGCTCGTCCGCGTGGTGGACGAGCTGCATCCGTAGACGAGCTGCACGTTCAATCGAGAAACATGCCGACGCGAGGAGCGCGTCTCTCCGAGATTCTCACCCCGGGAGCATCGACGAGCGGCGCTCTTCTTTGTTCGCGTCGTCGACGATCTCCAGGGCACGGGCGGCGCGGACGTCTTTTTGGCCGAGCGAGGCTTGGTCGACGACCTGCACGGTGTGGAGGCGGCTCAGGTACTCGAGGTCGAGCACGCCGCCGCTCGGCAGCATGAAGACGCCGTAGAGGCGCGCGATGGTGCGCAGGCGCTCGATGGTGTCCATCGGGACGTGGCACTGCGCGTGGGTGAGCACGTAGAGGATCGGCTGGCGACGCTCGCGGCGTTGCAGGCGATCGAGCTCGCTCGCGAGCATGCCGAAGACCTTGGCGTAGTTGCGGCCGCGCTCGCCCTTGAAGCAGAGGACGTAGGGCACGCTGATGCCCCCCGTGTCGCTGCGTCCGTGGCGCGCGTGGTGGACGTCGTAGAGGCGCGAGTCGAAGAAGCGGAAGTAGACGTCTTCGCCTTGGAGCAGGAGCTTCTTGATCAGCGTGAGCGCGAGGCCGCGCGCGAAGACGCTGCGTTGGCCGCGCATCGAGGCGCTCGCGTCCACGCAGATGTAGTGCAGGCGCCGGTCCTCTTCGTGCTGCTTCTCGCGCGCGTAGTAGAAGACCTCGTTCTCCACGAAGCGGCGATCGAAGAGCTCCGGATCGAACGCGAGCTCGCTGAGCACGAGCGAGTCGAGGGTGCCGCGGCGCTCCACGCCCGAGTAGCCGTCGACGCTGAAGGTCTGTTGGCCACTCGCCTTCTTCGTCTCGAGCACGCTCGGCAGCAGATCGAGCGAGAAGTTCACCACGTCGTTCGCCTCGGGCGACTCGAAGACGTTGAGCAGATCGAGCATCTGCATCGCGCCCGCGGCGTTGGCCTCCGCGCCGAACATCCCGAGCAGGCGCAGGGTGTCGAGGTCGACCTGCTCGATCGCGGTCACGAGGCGGAGGCGCTCGCGCGCGACGTGCTGCACGAAGCCGAGATCGTCGCTGCGATCGGTGCTCGTGAAGAGCTGCGGGAGCTGCGGATCGACCTCGCGGTAGACCTCCGGATCGAGCGGGAGGATGACGGGATTTCCGATGCCGAGGTGCGCGCCGCGGTAGCGCTCCCAGAGCGGCCCGAGCACGCGCAAGAGGAGCACCGCGAGCAGATCGTCGCCGAGGCGCCACTGACGCGCCTTCTCCATCACCTCGGTCTGACCGATCTCGATCAGCGTCTCGGTGTACGCGCGAAGCGCGTCGCCGGTGGGGCCGGGGAGCTGGATGCGCTGCACGATGGCGCGCGGTCCGAGCGGGAGGCTCGCGGGATCGACACACGCGAGCAGACCGACGTCGTGCACCGCCCAGAGCGGGACGCTGAGGCCGACCCGCACGAGCGCGTTGCGCCATTGCGCGGCGCGGAGCCCGAGCATGGGGTTGTCGACGGGGACGACGCTGAGCGCGAGCGATCCGATCTCGCGCGCGACGTCGGTGCCGAGGAGGTGAGGGCCGACGGGCACGGACGAGGTTGTATCGCGTGCGTGTGGGCGGCGTCACGTGTGGACGAGCGAGCTCCGACGCGGGAGCTCGAACGGACGCGGGTGCAAGCTCAGTCGGGGAGCGAGCAGATGCAGATTCGGTCCTCGGGGCTGCCGCCGCACTCGCGTGGCTCGCCGCGCATGCAGTCGTCGGGCGCACCGTCCTCGAACGAGCCGAGGCAGGTCGCGCCACGACGCGAGCAGACGTTCGAGCAGTTCACGTCGGGTGCCGAGAAGCGCACGTAGAGCTCGCAGCGACCGTCGGCGTCGGCGCAGTGTTGGAAGCCGGGTGCGTCGCCGAACCGCGCTCGACACCGGGCTTCGTTCGAGACACCCGCGTCGATGCCGGAGTCGGTGCCCGCGTCCGTGCCCGCGTCCGTGCCCGCGTCGGTGCCCGCGTCCGTGCCCGCGTCCGTGCCCGCGTCGGTGCCGGAGTCGGTGCCCGAGTCGGTGCCCGAGTCGATCGCGGCATCCGTGCCTCCGTCGAGGCCACCGTCCGGCTCGACGGCTCCGTCGAATCCACCGTCGGGCGCGATCGATCCGTCGAAGCCGCCGTCGCGGCCGCCGTCTTCTTGGCCGCGTCCGGCGAGCCCGCTGCGATCGGCGGTGCACGCGCCGAGGAGCGCGAGCACGAGCAACGATGCGAACCGACGGACCACGGCGCACCCTACCAGGCCAACCTCGGCGCGTCCGCCCTCCGCGGCGCATGGCTTCCGAGCGACGTGCGTTGTCCATCGCTCGGATCCGTCGTCGGTGTAGCGTTCCGCCCGTGAGCCTCGACGAGCCGCGCTCGCGTTCGCACTCTGCGGAGAACGTCGATCCCACGCGCGGAGTGGAGGTCGCGGACGAGGCGGCGGACGGAGTTACCGACGAGGACGAGATCGTCGCCTCCGCCGACGAGGCAGCGACCGCGGAGGGGGACGAAGGTCGAGTCGAGGACGCGCCGCTCGCGCTCCGATGGCGCGTGGGGTGTCGTGCGCTCGGGATCGGCTGCCTCGTGCACCTCTCGTTGCCCGACGCGCACCGGCTCGACTGGCTCGTGCCGAACGTGGTGCTCGCGGCGTCGGCGATCTCGCTCCTCTTCGTGCCGCGTCCGGGCACCCCGCGCGCGTCCGCGACCTTCGTGGGGATCGTGGTCGCGAAGCTCGTGCCGCTGATCTTCCTCGGCGATCAGCTCACGCAGTCGTTGGTGCTCGCGCTCTACGCGTCGAGCGCGCTGCTCTTCGCGCGCGCAATGCCACCCCGCCGCGATGCGCCGCGACGCGACGCGGTCGACGCATCGACGTCGCGTGACGCGCCGCGTGACGTGGGCCACGAGCCCGACGCACCTCACGACGCGACCCACGCGCGCGCGGTGCGTCTGCTCCTGCTCGGGGTCTACGGCCTCGCCGCGTTCCACAAGACCAACCGCGACTTCCTCGATTCCGCCATGAGCTGCGCGACGGGCGGCATGCGCCTGCTCGCCGACAACTGGAGCCTGCCGTTCCCCGAAGGAGCGACGGGCGCGATGTGGCCGCACCTCTTCCTCGCGACCGAGGCCGCGTTGGTCCTGCTCGGGACGTGGCGTCCCGCGTGGGCGCTGCTGATCGCGCTCGCGATGCACGTGCCGCTCACGATCGTGTTCGCGCCCGCGTTCGCGTGGGTGATGTTGCCGGGCTGGGTCGCGTTCCTGCGCGACGAGGACCTCGCGCACCTCGGGCACGTCGCGCGGACGAGACGTGGGTGGGTGCTCGGGCTCGGGCTCGGCGCCGCGATCGTGAGCGCCACGCTCTACTTCCGCGATCATTGGATCCCCTACCCCGCATGGCAGCTCGTCGAGCTCTCGCTCTGGCTCCTGCTCGCGTGGCTCGTCGTCGCGCTCGTCACGCGGCGCGGCGGTGCGCTCGTGGGGCGGCTCGCGTGGAACGAACGTGCGGGGCGCTTCGCGTTCGTGCCGCTCGCGATCTTGCTCGCGAACGGCACCACCCCCTACCTCGGTCTCCAGTTCCATCACACCGCGGCGATGCTCTCGAACCTTCGGATCGACGCGGGATGCTGGAACCACCTGCTGGTGCCGGAGTCGGTGCGGATCGTCGACCCGTACGTGCGGGTGGAGGCGATGACGGTGGGGCCACGGACGCCCGGTCCGGAGGTCTTGATCACGATCGCGCGCGAGTCGCTCTGGCATCCGGCGTCGCTGCGTGACGCGACCGCGCGCTGGTGCGAGGCCGGCGCGGCGCCCATCGGGCTGGAGCTGCGTTACGAGGGGCGCACGCTCGAGGTCGAGGACGCCTGCACCCACCTGCCGCTGCCTTCGCAGACGAGTGGGCTCTTCCAGACGAACCTGCCGCGGGAATGCCCCGCTCGGTGCATCCACTGATTCGCCGCCGACACCCTGGCGGCGGCGTCGCGCGCTCGCCGAAAAACGAATCCGTTTCGAATGCTTACGAGCCTGCTCGTGCGCACGAGGCCTCGGGGCGCTCGGTCACGTGGCCGCGCCACGCGAAGAAAGTTCGGTGCGAAGGCTGACCCGATCCGCGCGCTCGGAGCCTCTTGCTCTTCGTGATGTCCAGCGGTGTGGCTCCGTACGTTCCGATCGAGATCCTCCGCGAGGAGCCCGAGGGCACCCTCCACGTCGCGCGCGCGCCCGACGGCACTCTCGTGGGTATGCTCGAGCCGCGCGACGACCTGCCGCGCTTCTGCCCCAGCACCGCGGACACGCAGGTGTTCGCGCCGCGCAGCCTCGTCGGCCCGGTGGACGCGCGGCGTGCGCTGGTCGACGTCGAGCCCGCGGTGCGGCTCGGGTCGTTGCTCGCGGACGGTCCGCTGCCGCCCGCGTTCGCGGCGCGTCTGCTGCTCGACGTGCTGATGAGCCTCGCCCGCGCGCACGATCACGGGCAGCGCGTGATGGTGCGGCCCGATCGGGTGGTCGTGGGCGTCGACGGGCACGCGCGGGTGGTGGCGCTCGGCGCGGCGGAGGACACCGTGCTCGCGTCCGCGCTGCGCTTCACCGCGCCCGAAGAGCTCGAGCGCGCGACCGATCTGCGTGGCGATCTCTGGTCGGCGGGCGTGCTCTTCTGGGAAGCGCTCGTGGGGCGTCCGCTCTTCGAGCAGCACGGCTGGTCGCTCGTGCTGGCGATCGCGCGCGAGCCGCTCCCGCGCGTGCGCGACGTGCGCCCGGAGCTCGCGCCGCTGCAGCCCTTCCTCGATCGTCTGCTCGCGCGTGATCCGGAGCTGCGCTTCTCGAGCGCGCGTGAGGCAGCGGCGGCGTGGATCGACGCCGCGTGCGACGCGGACGGCATCGCGTCGCGTGATGCGTTCGAGGTGCTGGTGCAGGCGCGCTGTGAGGCGGCCTTCGAGGCGCAGGAAGAAGCGCTGCTTCGGGCGAGCCGCGTCCCGCTCGCGTTGCGCGCGGACTCCGTGCGACCGCCCTCGTTCGAGGCCGAGGTGCTGACGGTGGTCGGCAAGCTCGGGCCCCGCTCGGACGCCCGCTCGGACGCGCGCTCGGATGCGCGGCGGGTGCCGGGAGATCGACCCGAGCCGACGGGCTCCATCTCGTTTCCGCACGTGAGCGACCGATCCGATCCGATGCTCGCGTGGATCGCGCTGCTCGCGTTCGCGGTCGCGTTCGTGCTCGGTTCGCTGCTGCGCCTCGCGAGCTGAGACGCGCTCCGAAACCATCGGCTCCGCGGGCGCGGCACGACGGCTCGCGGAATCGTGAGGCTTCGCGGACTCCCGCTTCGCTCTCACGATTCCGATGTGCTCGAGGGAAACCGCTCAGCGGTCGAGCGCTTCGCGCAGCGCCGCGAGGAACGCCGCGTTCTCGTCCGGCGTGCCCACGGTCACGCGCACGCAGCCCGCGAGACGAGGATCTTTCACGAAGACCCGCACCGCGATGCCGCGCTCCAAGAGCGCCGCCCGCAGCGCGCTCGCGTCGTGCGGCGTGCGGAAGAGGATGAAGTTCGCCTGGCTCGGAAAACGTTCGACCCCGCACGCGTCCAGACCCGCTTCGAGCACCGCGCGCTCCCGGACGATCGCGCGGAGCTGCGCTTCGAGGGTCGGTCGCAGCTCCGTGAGCGCGAGGCGCGCGAGCTCTTGGCCGAGCGCGTTGAGGTTGAAGGGCTGGCGCACTTTCTCGAGCTCGTACGCGAGCGCCGGGTGCAGCCGCACCCAACCGAGCCGCGCGCCGGCGAAGCCGATCTTCGAGAGCGTGCCGAGGAGCGCGACCTGCGGGAGCTCCGCGAGCCACGGCGCGTGCGTGAAGGCGCGCGCTTCCGGGGTGTCGCGATGAAACGGTCCGTACGCCTCGTCGACCACGTGCAGCGTGCGCGGGTGCGCGTGGATCAAACGTCGAAGAACGACCGGATCGAAGGCGTTTCCGGTCGGATTGTTGGGGCTCGCCCAGAACGCGAGCGCCGGTTCTTCGCGCAAGAACGCGTCGTGCAAAGCAGCTTCGTCGAGCGACCAATCCGGTTTCAGAGGGACCTCGACCGGGCGCAGGCCGTGCGTCTTCGCGGTCACGCCGTACATCACGAAGCTCGGACCCGGGAAGAGCACGGTGGGCTCTTGGCCGGCCTCGTCGGGGCGCGCGAAGGCGCCGAGCAGGATCGCGATCGCCTCGTCGCTGCCGACCCCGATCACGAGCTCGTCCTCGCGCGCGTCGAGGTAGGCGGCGAGGGCCGTGCGCAGCGCGCTCGCGCGGCCGTCCGGATAACGGTGGAAGTCGATCGCGGCGAGCCGCTCCGCCACCAACGCGCGGGCTTCGGGCGGCAGCGGCCAGGGGCTCTCGTTCGCGTCGAGCTTCACGGGCGGCGGCTCGGGCGGGACCGTGTAGGGCACGATCCCCGCGAGGCTCGGGCGCACGCGCGAGAGGAGCGTGGCGAGGCGCGGATCCATCGACATGCGCGGGACGTAGCGCGGAGGGCGTGGTGGGGGAAGGCGAGAGCGGGCGCGCTCTCCACCGGGTCGGCGGGGTCAGCCGCCGACTTCCGCGCCGACCACCGATTCGTCGTCCTCGTGTCGTGAAGTCGACCACGTCCACGACCAAGAGCGCGCTTCACCGTTCCGTGAGCGAACGCGGCTACGTGACGACAAAAGCCGGCCCCGCCGTTGAAGCAATTTCGGCGGACTGCTAGACGCGCGCGCATGGCCAAGGACCCGACCTCGCTGGCGATCGACACCATCCGCGCCCTCTCCATGGACGCCGTCCAGAAGGCCGACAGCGGCCACCCCGGCACGCCGATGGCGCTCGCCCCGCTCGGGTGGCTGATCTTCTCCGAGCTGCGTCGCCACGACCCGAAGGATCCGCACTGGATGGGGCGCGACCGCTTCGTGCTGAGCTGCGGCCACGCGTCGATGCTCCAGTACGCGCTGCTGCACCTCTCTGGCTACGACCTCTCGCTCGAGGACATCAAGGCCTTCCGGCAGTGGGACAGCAAGACGCCCGGTCATCCGGAGGTCTTCCACACGCCAGGCGTCGAGACGACGACGGGCCCGCTCGGTCAGGGCATCGCGAACGCGGTCGGCATGGCGATGGCCGCGCGTCACCTGCAGAAGCGCTTCGGAGCCTCCGATTTGGGGGCGGGCCTCTTCGATCACCACGTCTGGTGCATCGCGTCGGACGGCGATCTGATGGAGGGCGTCTCCTACGAGGCGTGCTCGCTCGCGGGACACCTGAAGCTCGGCCAGCTCATCGTCTTCTACGACGACAACGACATCACGATCGACGGCCGCACCTCGCTCGCGCTGAGCGAGGACGTGGACGCGCGCTTCGCCGCGCAGGGCTGGCACGTGCAGCACGTGGCGGACGGCAACGACCTGGTCGCGCTGCGCGTGGCGGCGGAAGCGGCGAAGAAGGATCCGCGCCCGAGCCTCATCCGCGTGAACACGATCATCGGCTGGCCCGCGCCGACCAAGCAGGACACCCCGGGCGCGCACGGCGCTCCGCTCGGCAAGGACGAGATCGCCAAGACGCGCGAGCTGATGGGCTGGCCGAACCAGGACTTCTACGTCCCGGCGGAGATCGCCGCCGAGACCGCGAAGGTCGTCGCGCGCGGCGCCGCCGATCACGCGGCGTGGAAGGCGAAGCACGACGCGTGGGCGAAGGCGAACCCGCAGCTCGCCGAGGAGCTCCGCGCGGCGTTCGCGGGTGAGCTGCCGGCCGGTTGGGAGGACGCGCTCGCGAGCTTCCCGGCCAGCGACAAGGGTGACGCGACGCGAAACACCAGCGGAAAACACATCGCGGCGATCGCGGACAAAGTCGGTTTCTTCGTCGGCGGCTCGGCCGATCTGACCGGATCCAACAAGACGAAGATCGCGGGTGCGGACTTCCGCGCAGATCAAGAGGGCACGCCGCGCACGGTGCACTGGGGCATCCGCGAGCACGGCATGGGCTCGATCATGAACGGCATGGCGCTGCACGGCGGCGTGATGCCCTTCGGCGCGACCTTCCTCGTCTTCGCGGACTACATGCGCCCCGCGCTGCGGCTCGCGGCGCTGATGGGGCTGCCGACGCGCTACGTGCTCACGCACGACTCGATCGGGCTCGGCGAGGACGGACCGACGCACCAGCCGATCGAGACGCTCGCGTCGCTGCGCGCGATCCCGGGCTTCACGGTGTTGCGTCCGTGCGACGCGAACGAGACGCGTGAGGCGTGGATCGCGGCGATGCGTTGCCGAGGTCCCGCGGCGCTGGTGCTCACGCGGCAGAACGTGCCGACCCTCGATCGCGCCACGCACGGTGCGGTGGAGGGCGTGCACAAGGGCGCGTACGTGTTGCGCCACGTGCAGGATCCGCAGGTGATCCTGATGGGCTCCGGCAGCGAGGTGCACCTGGCGCTCGAGGCGGCGGAGACGCTCGCGAAGGACGGCATCCGCGCGCGTGTGGTGAGCATGCCGAGCTGGGAGCTCTTCGCCGCGCAGGACAAGAGCTACCGCGACTCCGTGCTGCCCCCGAGCGTGACCGCGCGCGTGGTGGTCGAGGCCGCAGCGCGCTTCGGCTGGGAACGCTACGTCGGCATGGACGGCGGCTTCGTGACCCTCGACCGCTTCGGCGCGTCGGCTCCGGCGGAGACGCTCTACGAGAAGCTCGGCATCACCGCGGCGCGGGTGGTGGAAGAGGCCAAGCGCCTGGTGGGGTGAGCAGGGGTGAGCGCTCAGCTCACGACGATCGTCGCGTGCTCGAGCGTCGTGCCCGGCGCGACGTGGATCGTGCCGCGTACCACGCGCGGTGAGCCGGGGCGCCGGCAGATCGTCTGGGTGGCGGTGTAGCGTGAGGGGCCAACGTCGCTTCCGGGGGCCCAGATCGTCATCGACTCGACGAGCCCCTCGAAGTCCCGCGCGCTCGCGGGGTGATCGCCGCCCTTGCCGAAGACGAGACGCTCCCCGTCGAGCTCGAGCTCCACGACGAGGCCGAAGCGTCGCTGCACCGGCAAACCAGGGGGCTTGAAGTACGGGAACGCGACGCCGAACCGGATCGCGATCTCGATCGGGCGTGACGTCGGCGGCAGCTCGAGCGCGAACTGGCCCGGCGCCGAGAGCGTCACGCTCGCGAGAACCTCGCGCCGACGCCGCGTGAGCAGCAGCGCGCCCAGCAGCGTCGCGAGCACGACCGCCGCGGCGATCGCCAGCAACATCGGAAGAGACGGGCCCATTCGTTCCACCTCGGCGCCAGGGTAGGCGAAGCACGTGAGCCTCGCGCTATCGTCGTGACGCTCATGCGACGACTGAAGCTCTTCGCCGACTACCGACAGATTCACGTGGAGTCCGATCCGCCGCGCGGCGATCTCGCGGACGCTTGGACGGCGCAGGCCACCGAGGATCGTGTCGCGGCGGCGGGTGACGTGGTCGCGATCGGGACGAACGACGCGGTCGAGGTCGCGGTCGAGGTCGCGATCCTCGACGCCGCGCCCGCGCTCGATCCACGCGCGGAGCACGTGACGGAGGCGCCGCTCACGATCGCGTCGGACGTCGTGGTGGTCGCGGGCTGCACCGACTTCCGCCCGAAGGCGAAGCGTTTCCCGATCGCGCCGGGCGATCACGTGGTGCGCGCATCACATCGCGGGCTCGCGAAGGGAAAAGAGACGATTCACGTCGAGATCTTCCCGCGCACCGGACCGAGCTTCGACGCGCGTGTGCTCGTGCGCTTCGTGCCGCCGCCGCCGAAGAAGCCGAAACGCGCGACCACGTTGCGCACCGCGAAGGCGGCCGCGAAGGCCGCGCGCGAAGGAAGGATCGACGAGGCGCTCGACGCGTTGCGTGCGATGGCCGACGCCGGCGATGCCACGGCGGCGGCGTCGGTCGCGGAGATCCTCGCGTTCCGCGGAGAGTGGGCGGCGATGGTGCCGTACGCGATGCAGCTCCTCGCACGGCCCGACGCGGTCTACGCGCTGTGGGACCACCGCGCGCGCGGCGCGGCGGCGCATCGCACGTGGCAGCAGGGTTTAGACG
>ERZ761602.3615-NODE-3615-length-21554-cov-4.561933_pt1 | contig 21554 bp, 11 predicted proteins | sample MGYA00512165_ERZ761602 | MGnify/ENA primary metagenome ERZ761602 (study PRJEB28899, sample SAMN02445085) | bioreactor sludge metagenome | biome: EBPR sludge; isolation source: Thorneside wastewater treatment plant | place: Australia: Brisbane, Thorneside...
GCAGTATCCTCTGGTGGGACCCTATCGGCGGAAGGAATCTCTTTCGCCAGAAAGAGGAGGAAGATCGATGGATGTAACAGCACTTCTCACGCAAATCTTCACGTTTATTCTGGAGCTGCTCGAACTGGTGTTCGGGTTTGCAGGCGTCCCGGGCGGTGGAGACGATGATGACGACGACGATGATGATGACGATTAGAGCCCGGCAATTAGTCCACTAAAATAACGAAATCGGCCCTCCCGGCATTTGCTGGGAGGGCCGATTCCTGTTTTTAATCCTGTCGTTCGCTACGACTGCGAAGCGCTCGTCAACATCTCGCCCACTTTGGTGCCCGTGGCTACGTCCCAAAGTTGAATTACGCCGTTCCAGGCGCCAGCCAGGACCAGCGCGTCCTTCGCTCCGAACCGCGCGCTGAAGCCCCAATCCGGCAACCCTGCATAGGTCGCGAGGTTCTTGCCTTTGGAATCCCAGCGCTTCGTCTGGCCATCGATTCCCGTGCTCACCAATTCATTGCTGTCCGCGAAATCGACGCTCAACACGCCGCCGGGGTGCGCCGCAAATTGCGATGTCTGTTTGTACTCCCACGTGTCCCACAACCGGATAGTGCCGTCTGAACTCGCGGATGCCAGCAACACGGAATCGTTGCTATAACAAAGATCGTGCACCGCGCCCGAGTGACCGCGCAACGCTTCGACGGGCCGGCCATTCGCCGCCTGCCACAACAAAATGCCGCCCGCGCGATCGGCGGTTGCAAGCAACTCACCATCCGGACTGAACCGAACCGAATAAATCCAATCCGTGTGGTCTTCGCATTTGTATGCTTCGGTTCCGTCGGCGATGTTATAGACCTTCACTTTCTTCGTCGGCATTCCGATCGCTATCTTCGTGTGGTCCGGGCTGACATCGCAGGCCATTACCGTGTCGTATTCTTCGCCAAATTTACCTGCGCGCTCGCCTTTGCGTACGTTCCAGATCACCGCGCAACCGGAATCGCCCGATACGCCGCCCCCCGCGACGAGCAACTCGCCGCTCACGCTGAAGGTCAGTGAAAAAATCTCGCCCTCGGGAAACGGCAGCGCACCGAGGATCGTGCGCTGTTCCAAATCGTAGAGAATCACCTGACGATATCCCGCCACGGCCATCAATGGCGAACGCGGATTCGTCGCCACCGCGCGCGCCACAACTCGCTTCGCGTTTTCGGGTGCGGGCGCCGGCAAGGCGATCTCCGGCATGGGTGGCGGACCATCGGTGATCGCCGCCGCGACGAAAACTTCCATCTTCTCTTCGGGCTTTTCTTCCGCCATCGCGACTTTTGCATTCGCGTCGACGGGCGCGCCCTGTTTGATCCAGTCCGCGAGCAGCGCGAGTTCGTCTGCCGTTAGGCCATCGCCGCTCGGCGGCATCTTGGGCTCTTCCGATCCATTGACAAGCCGCATCAAACGGCTTCCATCCGGATCGCCGGGTATGACGACTGAGCCGGAACCACCACCCGTCATCAAACTTTGAAACGTATCAATCGCGAGCCCGCCGCGTTGCGTGTCCTGGTTGTGACATTTCACGCACTTGCCGCGCAACATCGGAAGGATATGTTCCTGGAAGTTGACCGTCGGCTTTATGTCCGCGGCCATTTCCGCGCTTGCTGCCGCCGGGGCCATTTCCGGCGCCATCGCGGGAGCCATTGCCGTCTCGGCCATCTTCGCTTCGCCGGTTTTCTCGTCGAACGACATGCCCAGCGCGTTCACGCGCTCTTTGATAAGGCCAAGCTTCGCGACGAGATCGGCGGCCTGTTTGTCGAGTGCATCGGCTTCGGCCTTCTTGGCCGCTGCAATCGCGTCCAGCTCCGCCGCCTGCTTCTTGTACTCTTCAATCTTCGCGAGAAGCTGGGCCGGGTCAATGCCCACCAACTTGTCAATTGCTGCATCGACCACTTCCGGCGCAGGTGCAGGTGGCGCTTCCTGGGCGAAGGAAAACGGCGCCGCGATCAGCAGAGCCGCTACAAGTCGGGGCATGATGTATGCGCGCATGATGTTCATATGCTTTCTGCGCGTTACGGCGCTGCCGCAGGAGCGGCCTCCGGTGCAGGAGCCGCCTCCGGCGCCGGCGCCGCTTCGGCTGGTGGCGCAGCCGCAGCCGCCATTTCTGCCTGCTTCGCCGCAAGCGCTGCGGAGAATGTTTCGATCGTGGCGACGCGCGCTTTCAATGCGCCCGCCTTGGCATCCGCCTCGCCGGCTTGATCCCGCAGTGTTTGGGCCTGCGCTTGCAAATCCGCAACCTGCTTATGAATCTCGGCCACACGCGCCTTCAGCGCGTCGGGGCCGACTTTCGCCAATTCATCCAAGACCGCATCGATATCCGCTGCAGGCGCTGCTTCTGCCGCGGGGGCTGCTTCTGCAGCCGGTGCGGCTTCCGCGGCAGGCGCCGCTTCCGGCGCGGGTGCGGCGGCTTCCGCCGGTGCCGCTTCCTGGCCCTGGGCGACAAACGCGGCAAGCGCCAGCGCCAGCATTAATCCATATCGCATCGCACTCACTCCTCAGTACGCGCCGTTTTCTGCTTGATTCTACGAATCGTATCGGCGCAATCGGTATTAGTGGTTAAATACGAACTCTTTCGAGTTCATAACGCTCCACATTACGTCTTCAATTGCCAGTTTCTTGTCCGCTCCGGTCGTGATGTAGTTCTCGACGTACGACAATTCTTCCGGCTTCGGTCGGCGCGAGTACGCCGCCAACCAGATGTCCTCCGCCATTTGTGCGGGCGTCATGTCGGAAGCAGCGAGCTTTTCCAAACGTCCGCCGGGCGCATTCAAAGCCGTGGTCATGGTGTCACCATTGATGAGGTGCAACACCTGCGCCAGCGTCGGTTCCGCGCGGCGTTCGCATGCGCACACTGTTGAACGCGCGGGGCGCCCAAAGAGCCCGAGGAAATAGTTGCCGCTGTTGCCATCCGCAACTTCAATTGCCTGCGAACCCAATGGCAGCCCCGGGAACTTCACTTTGCTGTCAGTGACCTTCGCAATTGCGTCCAGCAACTGCTCGGCGCCGAGGCGTCGCACGTTCTGCGCAACGAGATTGCGTTTATCCTGAATATTCGGATCGCGCGGTTGCGTGTTCATTTGATACGTGTAGGAATTGCAGATGTCCCGCACGAGCGCGCGCAGGTCGTACTTCACTTCCTTCAAGCGCGCCGCCAGCGCATCTTCAAGTTCGGGATGGCTCGGCGGGTTTGTGACGCGCACGTCGTCTGGCGGTTCCGTAATGCCTGCACCAAAGTAATGCTGCCAGACGCGGTTTGCGATCGACTTTGCGAACCACGGGTTCTCCGGCGCGGTCAACCAGTCCGCCAACACGGCACGGCGATCTTTTCCAGTGCAGTCCGGCGCTTCGCCGCCGAGGAACTTCGGGGGCATGGGACGGTTGCCGTTCAGATGGTTTACTTCACCGCCGCGACGGTCGAAGACAATTTTTTCGCGCGGATCCGTCGATCCTTTCTGTCCAACCTGCGCAAAAAACGCGGAGAAGGAGTAGTAGTCGTCCATCGTCCATCGTTCAAACGGATGGTTGTGGCATTGCGCGCATTTGATCTGAATGCCCATGAACACTTGCGCGACGTTTTCCGCCATCTGCAGGGGGTTTGGCTCGGCGACGTAGAAATTGACCGCGGGCGACGTAAAGTTTCCGCCCTGCGCGGTCAGAAGTTCGCGCACGAGTTCGTCCATCGGTTTGTTCTGCGTAATCGATTGGCGGAGCCAGTCGTTGTAGCGGTGAAGCGCCTTGCGATCAATCACGTTTGCGGCCGTTTGCACGCGAAGCAGGTCCGCCCACTTCATCGCCCACACCTGGTTGAACTCAGGGCGTTCCAGCAGCGAATCGATCAACTTCGCGCGTTTGTCCGGCGCCGCATCTTCAAGAAATACGCGCGTTTCCTCGGCGGAAGGCAGAATCCCCAAAACATCCATGTATACGCGACGAACGAAAATTTCGTCGTTTGCGCGCGTTGACGGTTGAATGCGAAGTTTCTTCAGCTTGTCGAAAACGTGCTTGTCGATGTAGTTGGCTTCAACGGCATCCGCCGGCCATTCCATGGTGAGGCCCTGCGGGATCACGATGACTTTGGAGACGACGGCAAAGCTGCCGAACCGCGCCATGATATAGCCTTCGCCCTGATCACCCGCGGTCGCAACGGCCTGCGTGGTGTCGAACCCGCAGGTCTGTTCGTCGCTCGTGCTCAGAATCGCGAGGCTGGTGACATCGCGATCGGATCCGTCGGAGTAGATACCACGCACCACAAAACGTTGCTGCGCGCCCTTGCCTTCCAATACGGCAGACTTGGGCAGAATTTCGACGGCGGTCAGCGATGGCGGCGGCGTGGCGTCGTTCTGCGCGCCTTCGGCAATCCAGCGGTGAAGGGTATTGTAGAGCGGCGTGTTCTTTTCGAACCGTGAACCGCCGTCGTGCACAACATCGCCCGTTGCCTTCAGCAGCATGAGGCTATCGTCCGGGCTGCCGGTGTTCATGCGGCGTCCGCGATTGTCGCGCGTGAGGTTGATGTAGTCCATGCCGGGATCGAATCCGAACAGGGAAACACGGAATCCGTTTTTGCCCGCGGCCGCGCCATGGCAACCGCCCGCGTTACAGCCCGCTTTCATGAGCACGGGTTCGACGTCATTCGCGAAACTGGGCGCTGGATTGACGGCGGCGTTCGATACCTTCACGGGCACCGTCAGCGTGTTGCCGCCATGCGTGACCGTCGCAACGGCTTCACCATCGGCGATCGCATAAAAGTTTCCATTCTCGTACTTCACGATGCCTTCCTTGTCGAAGGCCACCGAAATCTCGAGCGAACGATCTTGCGTCACGCCGTCTTCACGCGTGCCGACGGCGACAAAGCGCTGCACGTCGGTTTGATTCTCCAGTTGAATCGTTGCCGGATACACCGCGAGCGTTTCCGCGTGCGTCGCGATACTGCCTAACAAGGCAATTGCGATTGAACTGTATGTTACAGCTAACTTCACGATGGGTTTCTCCAACCTCGGTTACGTTCGCGAACTACTAAAACGTCCAGCGTCACGCGCGCTTCGCGCAACGCGGTTCCTGATCATCCGGTGGATGCCACAGGGAAGCGCGTCTTGCGCGCGGGTGCCTCGGGTTTTGGTTGATCGGGTGTTGCTTCTGGCGCCGGAGTTGCCGGCGCGGCCGCGGGGGGCAATGGCTGAAACACTTGCAGCGAACCACCGCCCCACTGATGCAACACGTCTTCGCCTTCGGTCTGCAACACCGCGCGAATGAATAAACCGTCGAACTTGCCGACCGGCGCATCCGCCGCGATCTCGACCGGGAAGATTAATTCTTTGGATTCTACTGTCAGGGGCTGGGGTTGCGTTGTGCAGCCCTTGGGAAGCCCAAGCAACTCCGCGTTGAAGGAACCCGTGAACTGTTGCGCCTGGTTTACGGTCACTTTTACCTGCGTGGGTTTGCCCTGCTCCGTCTCGGCCTTTGCGACATCAAAGGTGACCCAGGGCGCTGCAATGGTAAGTGGCGTCAAGGGCGTGCTCACGGTGTATCCGGAACTCGTTCCCACCACCGCAACGCGAAATGTTCCCGCGGCCGCGCCGGCGGAAGCGTTCAGGAAAACGCCAGCCTCGGTTCCGGCCTCGGCAATGTCCGCCGTGCCCGAACCTACGCCTGCCGGCGTCCATAACATGCGCAGATTAATTGGCGCGGTGAACCCTTCGCTGCGCGTGGCAACGACTTTCAGGTTCATGGTGCCGTTCTGCACCAGCGGCGCTTTGGGTTGAACAATCGCGAGCGAAAACGGTGCGGCCTCGCCGACGGCCGTCGCGAGCTTTTCAACGCGCCGCGTCTGAAAAATTACTTTGTTGTCGCCGTAGATGAGCACGACGTCCTGCTTTAAACCGCCGGTTACATTCGCGCCTTCTTGTTCAAGCTTGCCGACGATGTTCACCAGACTTCCCGCCACCGGCGCGTCAGCCGCCGCACTGAACACGACGGGCACCACCGTTTGCCCCGCGACGATCGGATCGAAATCGGCGGTAACGCCCTGCGGCAGTCCGTCGAACGTAAGGCTCAACGGGCCGTCAAAATCCTGGCGCTGTACATTCAGCAACATGAAATTGCTGTTGCCCGCGTGGAGCATCATGTTTGCGGGCTCGAAGTCGCCCACGCCGAGACTCGTCGAAAAGGTCAATTTCGGCTGTATGGGAGAAACTTCGATTCGGTATGCAAACGTGGGGCCGCCCCGGGAAAGATGGTCGTTCACGTAGACGAAATGTGTCCCCGTCTCTGCGAGCGTTACGCGCATATAGGCATCGGGGCCTACGCCATCGTCATTGCTCGCCAACGCGCTACCGGAAGGATTGATGACTGCCGCAACGCTGTCGAGTGGTGAACCCAACTCGCGCGCGTATACGCGCACGTCGTAGAGCTGTCCCGCGGTGCCTTCAAACTTGAAGTAATCGATATCGCCTTTTTCGCCGATGATGCCGTCGAATGCACCCGGCGCGGTTCCCGCCGTTGCTGTCGCGCCGTCGTTGTTGGGTTCGGCTTCGAGCACGCCCGGTAAGTCGCTCGCGCGAAATGGCACTGCCGTTGGCGCGATACCCGTTTCGGCGACGGCATCCACAGCCGTGGCCATTACCGTTTGAGCCGGCGCCGTTACCGTTTGCGCCGCCAACTGCAAATCGCCAAGCCAGGTGACATTTACCGGTTGGCCCGGTTGGCCGCCCATGGGCGAAACCGCAAGCGGTCGCGGGAACTTGCCCGCGTGCAGGCGATAGTAAAAACCGCCCGCGCCACCGAAGGCCGATTCGCTTACCGAAAGTACGTAGCGGCCGGCTTCTTTTATTTCGTACACGAACGCCGCGTCCTGGTTCATGAGCGGCGTGTCGTCTTCCGCGATGATTTCACGGCCCGCGGGATCGAACAGGCGGAGTTTCGCGTCGAACAGCGGGCCCCCGAGGCGCATCGCCTCTACTTCGGCCGCGAATTTGTCGCCTGCGGCGAGATCGAATCCGAAATAGTCAGCATCTTCATTGGTGACTTGTCCATTCACCGTGGTGCCAACGGTGAGGAGCGGGGCTTTTGCGAGGTCGTTGTTCTCGTTTTCATTTTCGTCGACTTCGGTCAACGCGCCAACGCTGAACAAGCGGAGATTTGTCAGTCCGGTTTTTGTGCGCACGCGAATGGCGTGCGTTCCCACGCGGCAATCCGGCGCGATTGCGAGCTTGGCGTGCGCTTTGCCCGCTTCCGCCGTCATTTCGACGAGCGTGATACCGGGATCATGGAAAATCAGATCGCAGGCATCGGCCAGGTTTGCGCCGTGAAAGTCGACCGTTACTTCGCCGCCGCGGGCAGCGCCGCGCGGCAATATTTCCGTGAGCGTCGGTGCCGCCGCCCAAGCCATCGGGGCCAGAACCACGAGCAAGGCTGCCCATGGAGCAGTTCGAGTACAACTCCGCATTGCTTTCACCTGCTACGCGACTACCGGCGCTATCACCGTTCCGCCATTCACGATGTCGATCGGGCGATTGCCGTCACTCATCAGTTTCTTGTGAATATCAACGCCGAGCTGGTTAAAGATCGTCGCCGAAATATCCGCGGGGCCAATCGGGTCGCGGTTCGGCTCCGAGCCGTACGCATCGGTCGATCCGTGAATCATGCCGCCCTTGAGGCCGCCGCCCGCGAGCACCACGCTGAAAGCCTTGGGCCAGTGGTCGCGACCTGCGTCCTTATTGATGCGCACCGTGCGACCGAACTCCGTGGTCAACACGACCAGCGTTTTCTCCAGCATGCCGCGCTCGGAAAGATCGCTGACCAATGTTGCAACTGCCTGATCCAGCGCCGTACCCGTTGCCTGCATGCTTCCCTTGATGTTGACGTGCATGTCGTAGCCGCCGTCGACCACTGTGATGAACCGCGCGCCGGCTTCCACAAGGCGACGCGACAACAGCAAGCGCTGCCCCATGCCCGTGCGGCCATAGCGATCCTTGACCGCGTCGGGTTCCCCACTGAGGTCAAACGCTTCGCGCGCTTTCTGCGAGCTGATCAACGCGTACGCGCGCTGATAGTAGCTGTCCATTGCTTCGAGCACGTCGGTCTTTTCCATGGAGCTGAAATGGTGATCCACCGTTGCCAGGAGACCCTTGCGGCCTTCCATGCGTTCCGGCGAAACGCCGCCGGCCAGATTCAGATCGCGCACCTGGAAACCTTTGTTCACCGGATCGCCGCCGACGCTGAAGGGACCAAATGCCGAGCTGAGATAGCCTGTTCCCATGAACGGATCGCCCGCGCCGGGAATCGCGATGTAGGCGGGCAGATCGTTACGCGGACCGAATTCATGCGAAATCACCGATCCCATGCTCGGATACACGATTGCAGGGCTGGGCTTGTAGCCGGTGAGCATGTTGTGCGTGCCGCGCTCGTGCGCCGCTTCGCCGTGCGTCACCGAACGCAATACGGTCAGCTTGTCGGCGACGCTTGCCATATTCTTCATCGGCGCGCCGAAGACTTCGCCCGTGTTCGTGGCGACGGTTCCGAGTTCGCCGCGGTACTCGATTGGCGAATACGGCTTCGGGTCGAAGGTATCCACGTGGCTCATGCCGCCCGCGCAGAAGATAAAGATGCAGGACTCTGCGCGCGCCGCACCGCTCTGCGCGTTTGCATCCATGATTTTGAAATAGTCGCCGAGGGAAAGTCCGAGGCCGGCAATGACGCCTACCTTCATGAAGTCCCGGCGTGATTGCGTGTGAAGATTCCGATACCCGGTGCATCCGATATGATCAGCGCCATGTTGCATCTGGAAGCTCGCCTCCGTTGTGGTATCCGCCGGCGCGCAGCATTTCGCTGCCGCACAACCGAACGTCGTTACTACCTTGTGTTGCGCATCTGTTGACACATTAGCTGGCCGGCGAATTGCCCACCCCTTGCGGCAAGGCCAAACCCGAACAGGTACACCTACCCCTTGTAAGTTACTCACTACTATACCCCAATTCGCGGGAAAGTTGCACGGTAGGCGCGTCGAAAAAGCGGTTTGCGACAGCGAAGTTTGGAGGCGCAACATCGCCCCATTCCGGAACGGCTGGGAGCCTTCCGGTAGCTCGATTGGACGGGTTGGTTATTCACGTTATCCGGCTCATGCCATTCCATTTACGGCCCAAGCCTCAACAGATTGCACTCAAACGATAACAAATAATGACTACAAAGAGTCTAAAAAGTAGTCATAACAACCAAAATCGCGTGAAGCATCCCTCACAAGTACCTCATACATGATTGACTTTGACAGTTTGTATACCTATACTTGCCGATGGGCAGGGTATATATCGTGCCCAGAGGGTCCTCGTGACAGGGGAATCGGTCGGATGAGTCCAGCTCACCGCGGTAGCGGTTTTACTAGCGTTAGTGTGATTCGGCAGTTTAGGGGCTTTCCCTTTCAAGCCTATACCTGACAATAGTTTAGTCATTTAACCGCAGGGCCTCCTCCCGCCGGTTCGTTCAGGGGACGTACCGGGTCAATTTGCTATCCCTTCACAGGGACGGAGGTCGTTTCATGTCTGATCCACTTATTTTTGTGTGGATCGGAGCAGGGTTAATCGCTGGCGTAATTGGCACCGTCATTGGCGCCAACCTGATGGGCAAAAACCTTTTGGGTTCGGCGCGCCGCCAGGCTGCGCAAACCATTTCGGATGCCGAGCGAGAAGCCGCTTCGATCATTAAGGAATCCAACACCACCCTCAAGGAACAGCGGATACAACTCCGCGAAGAGGCGGAAAAGGAGGCGCGGGAGCTCCGGAAGGAGCTGGTTGGAATCGAGAAACGCATTCTGGGGAAAGAGGAGACTGTTGACAAACGTGCCGAGCAACTCGAGAAGAAGGCTGGCGAACTCGGCGCGAAGGAGCGCGAACTTGTCCAAAAAGAGGCGTCACTCACCAAGCACAAGGAACGACTTGACGCGTTAATCGCCGACCAGACCCAGAAGCTGGAAGCGATTTCCGGTCTGAGCGCGGACGATGCCCGGCGCGAACTGTTCCATCAGTTGGAAACGGAAGTGCGCCGCGACACGGCGTTGCGCCTGAAGCGGGTTGAGGAAGAACTGGTCGAGAACGCCGACAAGAAGGCCAAGTGGATCGTAGGACAGGCCATTCAGCGCTGTGCCGCGGACCATGTTGCGGAGACGACCGTTTCGATGGTGCCACTCCCGAATGACGAGATGAAAGGCCGCATCATTGGTCGCGAGGGCCGAAACATCCGCGCGTTGGAAGCTGCTACCGGCATTAACGTAATCATCGACGATACGCCGGAGGCGGTAATCCTTTCCGGATTCGATCCGGTGCGCCGCGAAGTTGCGCGCATAACGCTTGAGCGACTCATTACCGATGGCCGCATACATCCTGCGCGTATCGAGGAAGTCGTTGAAAAAGTAAAAGAAGAACTCGCCCAGACGATTAAGGAAATGGGCGAGCGCGCGTGCCTTGAGGTGGACGTGCACGGACTTCACCCGGAACTGGTCCGCTTGCTGGGCCGTTTGGGATACCGGACGTCTTATGGTCAAAACGTGCTCAAGCATTCCATGGAAGTTGCGCACCTTGCGGCGATCATGGCGGCGGAATTGGGTATCCACGTTGCGGAGACCAAGCGCGCCGCGCTGATCCACGACATTGGCAAGGCGGTGAGCCACGAAATGGAAGGATCGCATGCGATCATCGGTCACGATTTCGCCAAGAAATACGGCGAGAACGAATTGATTGCCAACGCGGTTGGCGCGCACCACAACGAGATGGAACAGAAGACCGTTATGGCGCTTATCGTGCAGGCTGCGGACGCGCTGAGCGCGGCCCGTCCTGGCGCGCGCCGCGAGACGGTTGAAACGTATATCAAGCGCCTCGAACAGCTTGAGAAGATCGCCAATGAGTTCCCGGGTGTCGATCGCTCCTACGCGCTGCAGGCGGGGCGTGAAATCCGTATCGCCGTATTGCCGGAACGAATCAGCGACGCCGAGGCTTCTCAGCTTGCTCGCGACGTGGCCCGCAAGGTCGAAACCGAAATGACCTATCCGGGACAGATCAAGGTGACGGTCATTCGGGAGATTCGCGCAACCGAAACGGCGAAATAGCGGTCCGCGCCCGTGCGGATACTATTCATAGGCGATGTTGTCGCGGGCGTTGGGCGGGACTGCGTAAAGCAGCTCCTACCGGCGCTACAAGAAGAGTTTCGCATTGACTTGGTTGTCGCGAACGGCGAGAATGCCGCCGGCGGGTTGGGGGCGACTCCGCAGGTCCTGAATGAATTGCTGAAGGCGGGGGTCCATGTCATCACCATGGGCAATCACACGTGGCGCAAGAAGGAACTGCTTCCGGAGATCGGCAAGTTTCCGACTTTGGTGCGCCCGGCGAACTATCCCGCGGGGGTACCCGGACAGGGCAGTGTGGTGTTTACGCTGCCAGACGGGCGAAAAGCCGGCATTGTCAATCTCATTGGCCGCGTCTATATGGAAGCGTTCGACGATCCGTTTACCGTTGGCGCGTCCGTGACAGCGGCATTGAGAAAACAAACTCCGGTCGTGCTGGTGGACTTTCACGCGGAAGCAACCGCGGAAAAAGCGTCGATGGCGTGGCACCTGGATGGGATGTGTTCGGCAATCGTCGGCACGCACACCCACGTGCAAACCGCGGATGAGCGGATCATGCCGAAGGGCACCGCGTTCATTACGGATGTCGGCATGACGGGTCCGATGGATTCTGTGATCGGACTTGCGCCCTCTGAGAGCATTCGCAAGTTCATGACGGGACTTCCCGGCAAGCACACGGTGTCGTGATCGATATCGACGACGGCAGCGGCAAGTCGAATTCGATCGAGCGGGTATATAGAGCGTTGTAGAAGTTGCGTTCGCGAGCTTCGGCTCGCGATAGACGCAATTTGAATGGATGCCTCCTTGCCTTCGGCTTGAGAGGACGAGATTCGATTACGAGCACAATAGAGAATATGAGTTCGATTACGAGTACGCGCACGATTATTTGGGCCGGCTCGTTTAGACGGGGTTGGTTGGCATAGATGTACTTTAAACAGCTTGAGCTGATTGGTTTCAAATCCTTTGCGGACCGTACGGTTGTTCGCATGGAGCCTGGCATAACTGCGATTGTCGGGCCGAATGGGTGTGGCAAGAGCAACATTCTGGATTCGTTGCGTTGGGTGCTGGGGGAGCAGCGCGCGAAGGAATTGCGCGGTTCGCATATGCAGGATGTTGTGTTCAACGGCAGCGAGAACCGACATGCCGCTGGGATGGCGGAAGTCTCGGTGACTTTCGACAATTCGGACTCGACGCTTCCCGTCGATTTCTCTGAAGTACAAATCACGCGGCGCGTATATCGATCAGGCGAAAGCGAATACCTGATCAACAAGGCGCCATGCCGTCTCAAAGACATCCACGAAATGTTCATGGATACGGGAATCGGCACGCAGGCGTATTCGATGGTGAGCCAGGGCAAGATGGACATGATTCTGTCGTCCAAGCCCGAAGATCGGCGCTATCTCTTTGAAGAAGCGGCGGGTATCATCAAGTACAAGACGCGCAAACGTCTTGCGATGCGGCGGCTGGAATCCGCGGAACAAAACCTGCTGCGTCTCGGTGACATTCTCAATGAAGTCGAGCGTCAGATGCGCTCGCTGAAGCGTCAGGTCAATGCGGCCATTCGCTATCGCGAGCTGAGCGAGCAACTGCGCGAGATCGAAATTCGCGCCGCATGGGTCGAGTTCGTCCGGCTTACGTCGGAGATCGATTCATATCGGGCGCAATTCGCCGAATCGCGCGACAAGTATGAGGCGGTTTCGGCGCGGATCTCGTCGCTCGAAGCGCGCCACGAAGAAATTGCACTCGCGCGACTCGAAGTTGAACGCGTGCGCCTCGCGCGCCAACAGGGCGTATACGAAATCGAATCCGAGATGGAGAAGATCGAGCGGCAGATCGCGCTGCAACGCCAGCAGATCGAGTACGCATCGAACCGCCGGAACGAGGCAAACGCCGACCGCGAAGAACTGCTGGCGCGCGCCGCGGCGCTGGCAGCGCAAACAGCCGTGACCGACGAACGCGCGAACGAAGTGCGCGCGGAGATAGCCGAGTGCGCGAACGCCATCGCCGGCAAGACCGACGAGCACGCGCGCGCATTGGAGCATGTCGCGGAACACGATGCGCGGCTGGAACAGATTCGCGTGCAGGCTTCCGAGCGCAACACCGACCGCGCGCGCACGCAAAGCGCGCTGGAGACGCTTGCCGAGAGCCTCACCGCCATCGATACGCAGCTTCAGGCGGTATACGAAAATCAGACCCGCATGACGGTGCGGCGTGAAGAACTGATTGGCGTGCTGGATACCGCGCGCCGATCGGAATCGGAACGCATGTCGGTTTACGCCGATTCCGAATCGCGGCGCGATGCGGCGGTTGTGGCGCGCAACGGACATCAGAAGGCGTTGCAGGAAATCGACGAGCGGTGGCGCACCATGCGCGAGCAACTCAGCAGCGTGGATGCGCGCCTTACCTCATTGCGCGAACTGCGCGACGCGTATGAAGGTTTCGCGTTCGGCGTACGCGCGGTAATGAAAGCGCGAGACGGCGGCGAGTTGCGCGGCATTGTCGGTCCGGTTGGCGATCTGTTGTCCTCGGACAAGGAATACGAACGCGCGATCGAAGCCGCGCTCGGCGGCAATATCAACAATATCGTATCGGAAGATGCCAGCGCGGCGAAGAATGCGATTGAGTTTCTCAAGCGGAATACGGCGGGTCGCGTCACCTTTCTGCCACTTGACACCATGCGCGGCGGCATGCGCGATGACAGCGACGCGCTTGCGGGTCAACCCGGAATCGTTGGGCCCGCCATTCAATTCGTTCGTTACGAACCGCGGTTGGGAAGCGCCGTCGAATACCTGTTGCACAGCACGGTCATAGTCGAAACCCTGGACGACGCAATCCGCATCACACGCAGCCGCGCGCATCATCCGCGGTTGGTCACGCTTGACGGTGAAGTTGTTTCGTCCGCGGGCGCGGTCACGGGCGGGCGCACCAAGCACGAAAGCCGGGGTCTGCTGGGCCGTAGCGCGGAAATCGCCGAGCTCGAAGAGCGGATGCGCACGATGAAAGAGGATCTCGGCGTGCTGGTCGATCAGCGCAACGCGATCAACAGCGACATTACGACGGCAAACGCGCTCATTGCGCAGCTCGAGACGGAATTGACCGGGTTGCGCAAGACCATCAACGATCTTGGCGTGGAGATTGCGCGCCACAGCACCGAACTCGACAATCTCGTTGATGTTGCGCAGGGACTTGACCGCCAGCGCGACGAGCTCAGCGCGCGGCGCGATCAATTGGAAGAACACCGCAAAGACGCCATGTTGCGCGCGGACTCCATTCAGAGCAGCGATGAGGCACTTCAAATCGAGATGTCCGACGCGCAGGAAGCGGCTTCGGGCGCGCGTCAGAGGCTTTCCGTTTGCGCGAGCGAGTTGTCCGATCTGCGCGTTCGCCAGGCGGCGCTTGCCCAACGCCTCGAAGAAGTCGAGCGCGACCGCCAGCGCGAATCCCGCGATCGCGATCAGGCGCTTGCGGCCGCGGAACAGCGCGATCTATTGATGGAGCAGCTCGCGCAGGAGCAGGCCGCCGTCGAAGAGCAGATTGCGCAACACATCGAACGATCGAAGGCGCTGTCCGAGACGCGCGAAGAAGCAAACGCGAAGGCGGTCGAAGCGCAGAACCAGTTGCAGTCGCTGCTCGATGAAACCGATGCCATGGACAAAGAGCTGAAGGAACAGCGCGAGATTGCGCGGGCGGCCCAGGCCGATGTTCACCGCATCGAGATGGCGCTTCGCCACAACGAAGACCGCGTCAGTTTCTTTCAGGAGCGCATCGCAAACGAATACGCCGTATCGCTTGCAGCGCTGACCGCCGAGCAGGTCGGCACTGATGAATATGATGAAGAGACGCGCACGCAGATGGTCACGGACATTCGCGGCAAGTTGCAGCGGATGGGCGATGTCAACCTTACGGCGATCGAAGAGTACGAAGAGCTCGAGAAGCGCTACGCGTTTTTGCAGACGCAATTGCGCGATTTGAATCAGGCCCGGGAAGCGCTTCTGGGCGTGATCGATCGCAGCGACAAGCGCATTCGCGAAATGTTCATGGAGACGTTCACGAAGATCGCGGAGAACTTCGGGCATTTCTTCCGGCGCCTCTTCAATGGTGGCCAGGCCCGCGTCTACCTTTTGGAAGAAGACGATCCGCTGGAAAGCGGGATCGAAATCGAAGCGCGCCCCCCCGGCAAAAAACCGACGTCCATTTCGCTGCTGTCCGGCGGCGAAAGCGCGATGACCGCGGTTGCGCTGTTGTTCAGCATATTCAAGGCGAAGCCGAGTCCGTTCTGCGTGCTCGACGAAGTTGACGCCCCATTGGACGACGCCAATATTGGGCGATTCCTCGGGCTTCTGGAAGAATTCACCGACCAAAGCCAGTTCGTGGTTATCACGCACAACAAGCAGACCATGGCGAAAGCCGACGCCCTGTACGGCGTCACCCAGCAGGAGCGCGGCGTTTCCCAACTCGTGAGCGTGAAATTCGACGGGAAATAAGGTCTGGCACGGTCCGGTTGTGATGTCCGAAGCCCGACGACAACGATGACCAGGCGCAGCAGAGCACCCGTGAAAGTCCTCCACCTTTTCAGCAATGCAAAATACACCGGCCCGGCCGAGCTGGCGCTGAATCTCTGCGTCACCCTGCGCAGCATGGGTGTGGATGCCGATCTTGCGTTTCCCAACCTGCCGGACGGAAAGCAGCACACGTTGCGGGAAACGGCACGGGATCGCGGCATTGAGCCGCTGCTCCAGTTTCGGTTGAACAAGCACGAGAACCCGATCGCTAATTTCTTCGACGCGCGGGCGCTTCGCAGTTTTCTTACTGAAACCCGGTATGAGCTGATCCATTGCCATATGGACAACGACCACCGGGTGGCGATATCGGCGGCCAAAGGCCTCGGCCTGCCGATTGTTCGCTCCAGCTACGAGGGGTTGGGCTTCCAGAATCCGCGCCGCCACGCGCGTCTGCTCCAGGGCACCCGGTACCTTTTTGAACCATCCCAACGCGCCATGGACCATGATCGTGAAACCTACGGGTACCCCGCCGAGTCTATGCAAGTGGTTCAAGGGGCTGTAGATGTGCACCGCTTTGACCCGGCCCGGGAGGTTCCGGACAGCCGAAAATGGCTGGGGATACCGCCGAATGCGTTCGTCGTTGGTATCGTGGCGCGGATGCAGACGCACCGGCGCTACGAAGACTTCTTCCTGGCCATCAAGCAGTTGGCCGACGAAGGCATTGACGCCCATGCTATAGTAGTCGGTCGGGGCACCAATCAGGAATCGGTGGGAAAAGCCCCTGTACGCAAGCTTTCTTTGGGCGAACGGGTCCATTTTCCCGGCTACGTCAGTGGGGAAAACTATGTTGGCATGGTGAAGGCCTTCGATGCGAAGGTTTTCCTTGTACCCGGCAGCGATGGCACCTGCCGCGCGGTCCGCGAGTCTATGGCTATGGGCAAACCCGCCGTTGTTTCGGACCGGGGCATGTTGCCGGAAATCGTGGATAACGGCGTTGACGGGTTTGTTTGCGATGGATCGCCCGAGGCGCTGGTTACGGCGTTGCGCACGCTGGCAACAGACCGCGCAGGCCGCCATCGGATGGGGATCGCGGCACGCGAAAAGGCCGTGCGGTGCTTCTCGCTTCAGGCGCAGGCCGAAGGTGTATTGGGCGGGTATCGGAAAGTGTTGAACAGGTAAATCGAAGATTCGGATACAAAACAGTGATTAGCACCATTAAAGAAACCGGATTCCGCATTCTCACGCGCCTCTTCCTTCCCAGCCTTGCGCGGAACATGGAAGAGGAAGGCACCTTCAAGGTATTCGAGGGCGAGAACGCCATTTCGGACGAGAGTGAATACTTTCGGATTTACGACAACGGCGCGGACGTGACGATTTTTGTTTTTTCCGGCATGGACGTGCTGTTCGCGGGTGAGCCGCGCTTCGAGTTCCGCAAGCAACTGGAAGGCATCGGACATCCCGTCAATTTCGTTTTCATTCGAGAGCTGCGCCGCTCCGCCTATCACGTATCGCCCAATGGCGAGAAGAACGGCCTTACCTACTACACGCGCAAAGTCAATGAATTGAAGGAACAGCTTGGCGGCCGCGTCAATATCGGCATGGGTGCATCGGGCGGCGGCAGCGCGGCGTTCTACTTTGGCACGCGCTGCAATTTCGATCACGTGATCGGATTTAGCCCCGCGTTTCCCGTGAGCGTGTGGACGGGCCTTGGCCCGCAATTGCGCGCGCTCGCCGATTTCGGCCTGCTGTTCACGCGTCCTTTGGACTATATTGAAGTGGTACTTGTCGCGTTGGCGGCGAACGTCATTGCGCATACGCTCACACGTTCACTGGATGCAGTGGATCTGTGGGACGTCTACGAACGCTATAACGATGCGTCGCCCCGGCCGACCGGCACCATCATTTATGGACAACGATGCACGCCAGACGCGAAGCAAGCCGAATTGGTGCGCCATTTTCCCGAGATTAAGCTTGTGCCTTTGGCAACAGGCCGACACAACGGACCGGGATTTTTGAAAGAGCGTGGAGAATTGGCAGACACGTTGAGCAGCGAAATCCGGTTGGTTTTGCGGCGCTTGGGCGTGCCGTTGAACCCGGCTACGGCGAAAGCGGAAGAGCAAATCGCGCTTCACGCGGAACCGGTGCCCGCCGTAAAGTGACCCGCTCGTGATGCGGCACGATTGGAGTTACCTGGTTGGACACGTTTGAGCAATCAAACCTGACCCGAGCGCAGATGGTGTTTTGGTTGGGCCAAAAGCTCAATCCAGACACTCCTTTGTATCACACCGCGGTCGGCCTCGTTGTACCGAAGGCCATCGACCGCGATGCGTTCAGCGCTGCCATGCAAAAGCTCGTGGACAGCGCAGACATTCTGCGCACCGTCATCGAACTCAAGAACGGCGTTCCCGCGCAGCGCGTGCTCGACAAGTTTCCGTGTGCGCCTGAATACCTCGATTTCTCGGGTGAATCCGATCCTACGGAATCGTTTCGCGTCTGGGCCAATGAACGCTGCCACGTTCCGTTCGATTTTGAGAAGCGACTGTTTGACTGCGCACTGGTAAAAATCGCCGACGAAAAGTTCGCGCTGTTCTTCTGTCAGCATCACATCATCTGCGACATGTTCTCGATTATGATCATGATCCAGTATTTGTCGATGCTCTATGATTTGGCACTCGAAGGCGCGCTTGATGATTTTCCGCAAATCCCGTCGTTCGCCGGTTATATCGAGCATGAACTCGCAAACCGCGGCGCGCTTGGCGATCCCGCGCAGCGCGCTTATTGGGAATCGAAACTCGACCAGGAACCGGATCCGATCTCGTTCTACGGGAAACCACTGCCGCGGCTGGTTGGGCCGTCGCACCGCGAGAACATCAATCTCGGCGAGAAGCTGACGCGTCAGATTCGCGAGCTTGTCGCAAGCAATGCGTCGTCGGCCAAATCGACGCCAGCGGCGCAATTCAATATTTTCGCGGCGGTGCTGTTCGCCTATCTCAACCGGTGCTGTGGCGTTCAACGCGCATCGATTGGAATGCCATTCCACAACCGACGTCATGATTCCTGGAAACAAACGGTTGGTATTTTCATGGGGGTGTTGCCCCTGGGGATCGATATCGATGAATCGGATACGCTGAACACGCTGGTCGCGAAAGTGGGCGCGGAAGCTTCCGCGAACCTGCGCAACAGCCCGTACTTCATTCACAATCTGCTTCACACGCGCGCGCATGACGTCCTGGTGAATGGCCTCTTCGTTCCGTATCCGATTTTTGGGGGCGTGGAGTGCGACCTTGTATGGCCGGCGTTTCGCAATGTGCTCGATCCGCTCGTGCTGAATTTCTATGAAGATCCGAAGACGGGCAACTTCTCGAATCTGTTCGTATTCAACACCGCCGTTTTCACGGATGAAATGCAGCGCCTGCTGATTCGCGATTACGACCGCATGGCGCACGCGCTGCTCGACAATCCGGATACGCCGTTGCACGACATCGATTTGCTCACGGAAGACGATCGTAAACAACTGCTGGACAAGTGGAACGCGACAGAATCACCGTTCCCCTCGGACATGACGGTCCACCAGCTTTTCGAAGCCCAAGTCGAGCGCACGCCGGACGCGGTGGCTGTCGCGTTTCAGGACCGACGCCTCACCTACCGCGAACTGAACGCCAGCGCAAACCGGCTCGCACATCATCTGCGTCAGCTTGGCGTTGAACACGACGTCCTGGTTGCGCTCTGCGTGGAGCGCTCTCCGGAGATGGTGATTGGGCTGCTTGGAATTCTGAAGGCGGGCGGCGCGTACGTCCCGCTAGATCCGGCGTATCCCGAAGATCGCCTCGCGTTCATGCTGGAAGACTCCAAGGCGCACGTGGTAGTGACCACGGAACGCCTGCAGCGCACGCTGCCGGTTAATGGCGCGACGGTGGTGCGCATCGACAGCGATTGGAGCGCGATTCAGTCACGCACGGATGAGAATCCCGTTAACGGCGTCAGCGCCGGCGATCTCGCTTACGTTATCTACACTTCCGGATCGACCGGCAAGCCGAAAGGCGCGCTGCTCGAACACCGCGGCGTCTGTAATCTGGTTACCCACAAGGCGAAAGAGTTTGGGCTGGGCCCCGGCACGCGCATGCTACAGTTCTGTTCGCTGAGCTTCGATCCATCCGTGCTCGAGATCTTTTCCACCTTGACCAGCGGCGGAACGCTTTGGCTGGTACCCCAGGAGATGGTCAAACAACCGGACAAGATCGTGGACGTCATCAAGCAGGCACGCATTACCAACGCGTTGATGACGCCGTCCCTTCTGCGCGTGCTGCCCGCTGACGAGCTTAAAGAACTTCAGGTGGTCGAGGCGGGCGGAGAAACCTGCACGGCAAACCTCGCGGCGCAGTGGTCTAAAGGCAGAAAGTTCTTTAACGCATACGGGCCAACGGAAACTACGGTTTGCGTGACTACCGCAACATGCGAAGCGGGAATGGATGAGGAACCGCATATCGGCCGCCCGATTCCGAATACGCAACTCTATGTGCTTGACGAAAAAATGCGGATGGTGCCGCCGGGCATGCCGGGCGAGTTGTATATTGGCGGCGTCGGTGTCGCCCGCGGGTATCTGAACCGACCGGAGTTGACCGCGGAGCGCTTTGTTCCCAATCCATTCAACGGGAACGGGGGCGATCGGCTTTACAAGTCAGGCGATCGGGTCCGCTATCGGGAAGACGGCAATATCGAATTCCTCGGGCGGGTGGACAATCAGGTCAAGGTGCGCGGTCACCGCATCGAGTTGGGTGAAGTAGAAGCGGTGCTGCAACAATATCCGGAGATCGCGGAGTGTGTCGTTGCCGCGCGCGAAGACGTTGCGGGCGATCCCAAGCTGGTGGCCTACATCGTTCCCAAACGCGCCGGTCAGACCTTTGACGGCGAACTGAAAAGTTTTCTGCGGCTGCTGCTGCCGGATTACATGCTTCCTTCGGCGTATGTCGTGATGGATGCGTTGCCGTTGAGTCCGAACGGAAAAATCGACCGTGACGCATTGCCTAAACCCGATCGGCCCGCGGACGAGCACCACGAACTCGCCGCGCCGCGCGACGCGATCGAGCTTGATCTTAAGATGATTTGGGAACAGGTGCTTGATACGCGTCCGATTGGCGTGACGGATCATTTCTTCGACGTGGGCGGGCATTCGCTTTCGGCCGTGCATTTGATGGATCAGATTCACAAGCACTTTGGCGTTCGCCTCTCCCCCGCCGCGCTTTTTGAAGCGCCTACGATCGAGTTGCAAGCGGGCCTGGTGCGAAACGCTGGAGAATCGGTGTCTGCGCCGATTGTGGTGCCGCTAAAGCCGACTGGGACCAAGACGCCGTTTTTCTGCGTGCATCCTGCGCCGGGCACTGTGTTCTGCTATATGCCGATTGTTGCGCATATGGATGAGGAACGGCCTTTTTACGGATTGCAGGCGCCGACTGTCGATGGCGTCGGCAAAGTGATTGATTCGATACCCGAGGCGGCCTCGCTTTACATTGATGCAATCAAGAGCGTGCAACCCGCGGGGCCGTACATGCTTGGGGGGCATTCTTCCGGGGGCAATATCGCCTTCGAGATGGCGCAGCAACTGCGCGCGCGCGGTGACGAAGTCGCGCTTATCGTCATGCTCGATTCGATGGCTCCCGTTCCCGGCGGACGGTCGGAAGATCTGTACCGCGTCATCGTGAATGTCACCAACGATTCGATCTGGCTGGCGAGTATCGTGCTGTTGGTGGAGCATTTTTTTGGCACCTCACTTGGCGTGACCTACAAGGGACTGCGCCAGATGCCCATGGAGCAGCAACTTGATTCGGTGCTGAATGCGCTCAAGCGCGTCAACTTCGTAGCCCCGACTGCCGACGCCGGCGCGATTCGCGGCATGGTGGAAAACTTCAAGAAGACGC
>ERZ761602.3616-NODE-3616-length-21552-cov-7.222171_pt1 | contig 21552 bp, 20 predicted proteins | sample MGYA00512165_ERZ761602 | MGnify/ENA primary metagenome ERZ761602 (study PRJEB28899, sample SAMN02445085) | bioreactor sludge metagenome | biome: EBPR sludge; isolation source: Thorneside wastewater treatment plant | place: Australia: Brisbane, Thorneside...
CACCGGCTTCATGGTCGGCCGCAAGTACGAGAACGCCGGCATCGCCAAGGACGGGGCGAAGATGGTCACCGCGGTGGCGTGTTCGTCCGTGCCGAAGTTCACGGTGGTCATCGGCGGCAGCTTCGGTGCCGGCAACTATGCCATGTGCGGCCGCGCCTACGGCGCGCGCTTCCTGTGGATGTGGCCGAACGCGCGCATCAGCGTGATGGGAGGCGAACAGGCGGCCAGCGTGCTGGCCACGGTGAAGCGCGACGGCATCGAAGCCGCCGGCAAGGCGTGGACGCCGGAAGAGGAGGACGCCTTCAAGGCGCCCATCCGCGAGCAGTACGAAACCCAGGGCAGCCCGTGGTACGCCACCGCGCGCCTGTGGGACGACGGCATCATCGACCCGGCCGACACCCGCCGCGTGCTGGGGCTGGGCATCTCGGCCTCGCTCAACGCGCCGATCGAACCGGCGAAGTTCGGCGTGTTCCGGATGTAGGAGACAGTCCGTGCGACGCCTTGCCCTGGCCCTGTGCTGCGCCCTGCTCGCCGTCGCGGGCGCCTGCCGGCAGGCCACTCCCGTCGCCACGGAGCAGGCGCCGGCGCCCGCCGCCGCGCCCCTGATCGAACTGGCACGCGGCAGCGAATGGGACGGCTTCGACAGCGTGCACATCCCGCCGCAGGGCCCGGCCACGCTGTACCGCCTCGCCCACGAAGCACGGGACGACACGATCCGATTCCACCACGAGACCGCCACGCTGCCCCTGTCGCCTTCCACCCGGGCTGCCCTGCGTGCGGAGATCGAACGCCTGCAATTGTTCGCGTTGAAGGACCACTACGGCGGCGACGTCGAAGACGGCACCCAGTGGCTGCTGCGCATCGTCGACGGCGACCGCACGTTGCGCGTGTACTGCGACAACGCATTCCCGCCGCCGCTGGAAGCCTTCGCCAAAGCCGTGGACGCCGGGCTCGAACACGACGGCCTGCAACGGATCGCATGGCGCCGCATGGACGAGCGCGAACCCCTGCCCCTGCAGGGCGCCCTGCGCCTGGCCGTGACGCCCATGGAGGCGTCGCCGGCCGCGACCGGCGCGGGCGGATAGCGCCGGCCCCATCCGCAGTCTTCGCGCCGTTGCTCCCGGGCGGTCGAGAAGCAGCCCTCTTCAGCCATGTGAGCGCGGCGTGCACATGCCCGACTCCACGGTGAACCGCGGCCGCCTCCGACGGGCGGCGCGGCCAATTGGCCGTCCCGGTCACAGCGCGCGCAAAGCGCAGCGGCGATAGTCCCGGGCTCCTGCCGCCCGGAGCATCCCCTGCATGTCCATCTGGAAAGACCAAGGCCCCGCGAAGAAAGACGCCGCCGTGCCGCCGCCGGAACCCACCCCGATCACCGCGCGGGACACGCCGGCGGCCGACTTCTCGCCCGCCGTCACCGCGCCGCCGGGCACCCGGCCGGCCGAGCGCCCGGCGCAGGAGGCGCTGAAGGAATCGCTGATCGCCGCCGACCTGACCATCGAAGGCAAGATCGAGGGCACCGGGCACATCCGCATCGCCGGCAAGTTCAAGGGCGACGTCAACGTGCAGGGCGACCTGACCATCGAAACCGGCGCCAAGCTCAACGGCAGCGTGCGGGCGAAGAAGGTCATCATCGCCGGCGAACTGGAGGGCAACATCGAGTCCGCCTCGCGCGTGGAACTGCTGTCGTCCGGCGTGCTGATCGGCGACGTCAAGGCCGGCGCGCTCACCGTCGCCGCCGGCTCGCGCATGCGCGGCCAGGCCGAATTCGGCTGGGACGAAGCCTCGGCCAAGGGCGGCAAGGCCAACGCCACGGAGCCCGGCGCGGCCGCATGAGCCAGCCGCGCCCCGGCAGCGCCGGCGCCACCCGCACCTGCCCGCACTGCAAGGCGACGATCCTGGAGAGTGCGGCGGTCTGTCCCGGCTGCCGCCATCACCTGCGCTTCGAGCCGGGCGCGGGCGCGGGCGCCATGTCTTCGCTCACGCCGCTGCGGATCGAAGGCACCCTGCAACCGCCGGCGGAAGACGCCGCATGGGAGTACAGCGTGGTGCTGTCCATCCGCAACGACCGCGGCGAGGAAGTCACCCGCCAGGTGGTCGGCGTCGGCGCGATGCAACCGCACGAACGGCGCAGTTTCGTGCTTTCTGTCGAGCTCAATCCCGCCGCGGCCAAGGGCAAGCGCATGCGCCACTGACCTCTTCCCGCCCCTCCCGGCGGCCGGATACACTCGATGCCGACAAGGATGCCAGCAGGGGGCAGGATGATCGTCGGTATCGACTTGGGGACCACGCATTCGCTGATCGGCCTGCACGGAGACGCAGGCCCGCACCTGATACCCAACGCACTCGGGAAACTGCTGACGCCCTCGGCCGTCAGCGTCGACGAGGACGGCACGCTGCTGGTCGGCGATGCCGCGCTGGACAGGCTCATCACCCATCCGCAGTCCAGCGTCGCCAGCTTCAAGCGCTGGATGGGCTCGCGCCGCGAAACCCGGCTGGGCCAGCGCGCCTACTTGCCGGAGGAACTGTCGGCGCTGGTGATCCGCTCGCTGCTGGACGATGCGCAGGCCGCGCTCGGCAGCCGGCCGCGGGAAGCCGTCATCAGCGTGCCCGCCTATTTCAGCGACGCCCAGCGCCGGGCGACGCGGCGCGCCGGCGAACTGGCGGGACTGCGGGTGGAACGCCTGATCAACGAGCCCACGGCCGCGGCATTGGCCTACGGCCTGGCCGAGCGCCTGGACGAGGCGCACGTGCTGGTGCTCGACCTGGGCGGCGGCACCTTCGACGTCTCGATCCTGGAACTGTTCGACGGCGTCGTGAAGGTGCATGCCAGCGCCGGCGACAACTTCCTCGGCGGCGACGACTTCACCGAGGCGATCGAGAAGCACTGGCTGTCCGAACACCACCTGCGCCGCGAAGCCCTCAAGCCGCAGGAAGCCAGCCAGCTCCGCCAGCGCGCCGAGGCGGCGAAGCGCCAACTGGCCACGAGCCAGTCCACCGAGCAGGCCCTGCACGTCGCCGGCAAGGCGTACGCCCTGCGGCTGGACGAGGCCGGCTTCGACCAACTGGTCGCCCCGCTCGTGCAGCGCATGCGCAGCCCGATCGAACGCGCCATGCGCGATGCCGGCCTGCGCGGCGCCGACCTGGCCGAAGTGGTGATGGTGGGCGGCGCTTCGCGGATGCCGCAACTGTCCAGGCTGGCGGCGCGCCTGCTCGGCCGCCTGCCGCTGCGGCACGTGGCGCCGGACGAGGCCATCGCCCACGGCGCCTGCGTCGCCGCCGGGCTGAAGGCGCGCCACCAGGCGCTGGAGGAAATCATCCTCACCGACGTCTGCCCGCATTCGCTGGGCGTGGCGATCAGCATGGAACTGGGCCAGGGACTGCGGAGCCACGGCCACTTCGACCCGATCATCGAGCGCAACAGCACGGTGCCCGTCAGCCGCATGCGCGAGTACTACCCGATCCACGACCAGCAGACCGCGATCACGCTGCGCGTCTACCAGGGCGAGAATCCCTGGGCCGAGAACAACATCGCGCTGGGTGCGCTGGAAGTGCCGGTGCCGCCCGGCGCGGCCGACGAGCGCGGGGTCGACGTGCGCTTCACCTACGACATCAACGGCGTGCTGCAGGTCGAAGCGCGGGTCAAGAAGACCGGCATCGTGCGCGAACTGCTGCTGATGCAGGACGACGGCGGCCTGACCGAGGAAGAGGCCCGGCAGCGTCTGGCCGAACTGGCCGAGCTGAAGACCCATCCCCGCGACGAACAGCCCAACATCGCCGCCCTGGCGCGCGCCGAACGCCTGTATACGGAGTCGCTGGGCGAGGAGCGCCGGCAGGTCCACGCGCTGATCGTCGACTTCCAGGCCGTGCTGGCCACCCAGGACAAGACCCTGGTGGCACGCCAGCGCGCGGCCTTGCTGCAGGCGCTGGATACGCTGGAGGCCAGGGAACCGCTATGACGCTGAGCGCCTGGGAAGTCCTCGGCATCGAGGAAACCGCCGACAGCCGGGCGATCCGCCGTGCCTATGCCGCCCGGCTCAAGGCCACGCGCCCGGAGGAGGACGCCACCGCGTTCCAGTTGCTGACGGATGCCTTCGAATGGGCCTGCGCCGATGCACGGCGACTGCAGAACGAACAGGCCGCCGCCGAACGCCCGTCGGCCGGTCCCCCATCCACGGAACCGGAGCCCTCCGTCCCGGCCCCGGACGCCCCGCTGCCGGAACTCGGGAAACCGCTGGACGCCGAACCCGCCCCGGCCGACGGCAGTGCGCCCGCGACCGCGGACGGAAGCGAAGGCGAGGAACGCAGCTTCGCCTTCGGGCCTTTCTTCGAGGCGCTTGCCGAGGAGATCCGCAAGCGCGATCCCAAGCACCTGCGCGCGTGGCTGGATGCACATCCCGAGCTGTATTCGCTCGAACTCAAGTGGGCGCTGACGCCGCACGTGTTCGACACCCTCGCCCACAACGCGAGCGTCCTCGATCCGCACCGCGGGCATCTGGAAACGCTGATGCACTTCTTCGGCGTGGACGCGCGCCTGCGGCGCCATCCGGCCTTGGCGCCGGCACTGGATTTCCTCGAACTCGGGCAATGGCGCGAACAGAAACCGGCGGCTTCGTCGCAAAAGGCGCCCATGCCCGCAGGCTGGGAGAACCTGGCCAACGTCATGGACGAATCCAGGCAAGGCCCACCCCCGCCGCGCAAGCCGCTCCAGGGGACCTGGAGCGAGAACCTGGCGAACTACTGGTGGGTGTTCATCGTCCTGATGGTCATCGGCAAGTTGAGCGCCTTCTTCAGCCAATGAACGCCGCCGCCGCAGGCGGCTGTCGACGGTAGGCCAAGACGCGCTGACGCTTCAGCGCGCAGGGGGATCGCAGTTGTCGCAGCCGCCGCAGGCGCTGCCGCCCCCGCGTTGCGACGGCGGCGCGATCCAGCGCCCGAGCGCGCGCAGCCATGGCGGCCGGCCCTCGCGCAGCAACGGCAGCGCCAGCGCGACGCGGGCCTTGCGCAGCGGGCCGGGGAACTGCTTCTTCAGCACCACCCACGCGCTGACCGCCACCGCGACGGCGATGACGGCGTACTGCAGGGCGAGCGGCAGGTCCATGCTCAGCCCGCTCCCAGCGCGCGGGCGACCTGGTAGGTGACCAGCGAGGCGGCGTAGGCCAGCGCGAACAGGTACAGCGTGGCGTAGCCCATCTGCTTCCACGAATTGGTCTCGCGCTTGATCGTGGCCAGCGTGGAGATGCACATCGGCGCGTAGATGTACCAGACCAGCAGCGACAGCGCGGTGGCCAGCGACCAGCCGTCGCTGATCAGCGGGGTCAGCGCCTGCGCGGCCGCGTCGTCGTCGGCCGCCGACAGTGCATAGACCGTCGCCAGCGAGGACACCGCCACTTCGCGCGCGGCCATGCCCGGGATCAGTGCGATGCAGATCTGCCAGTTGAAGCCCAGCGGCGCGAAGAACACCGCCATCGCGTGGCCGATGCGGCCGGCGAAGCTGTAGTCGATCGCCGGACCCACCGCGTCCGCCGGCGCGGCCGGGAACGACAGCAGCACCCACAGCAGGACGGTCAGCGCCAGGATGATGCCGCCGACGCGCTTGAGGAAGATCATCGCGCGTTCCCACAGGCCGATCAGCAGGTCGCGCGGATGCGGGATGCGGTACGACGGCAGTTCCAGCAGCAGCGGGTGCTCGCTCTTGTCGCGGCGCCACTTCTTCATCACCCACGACACCAGCAGCGCGCTGAGGATGCCGGCCGCGTACAGGCCGAACAGCACCAGGCCCTGCTGGTTGAACACACCGATCTGCTTCTGCGGCACGAAGGCGCCGATCAGCAGTGCGTACACCGGCAGGCGCGCCGAGCACGTCATCAGCGGCGCGACCAGGATCGTCGCCAGGCGGTCGCGCGGGTCCTGGATGCTGCGCGTGGCCATGATGCCGGGGATGGCGCAGGCGAAGCTGGACAGCAGCGGGATGAACGAACGGCCCGACAGCCCTGCCGAGGCCATCATGCGGTCCAGCAGGAACGCCGCGCGCGGCAGGTAGCCGCTCTCCTCCAGCGCCAGGATGAAGGCGAACAGGATCAGGATCTGCGGCAGGAACACGATGACGCCGCCGACGCCGGCGATGATGCCGTCCACCAGCAGGCTGTTAAGCGGGCCTTCCGGCAGCGCGCCGCCGACCCATTCGCCCACCGCGCCGGTGCCGGCCTCGATCAGGTCCATCAGCGGCGTGGCCCAGGCGTACACCGCCTGGAAGATCAGGAACATCACGACGATCAGCGCCACCAGGCCGAACACCGGGTGCAGCAGCCAGCGGTCCAGCGCGTCGTCGACCTTCGCGGTGCGCGTGGGCATGGCCACCGCCAGCGCCAGCAGCCGGCGCGTCTCGGCGTGCAGGTCGGCGCCTTCGGCGAGCCGCGCGCGGGGCTCGTGCGGCTGCGCGGCCATCGCGTCGATCGTCTCGACCAGCGCGCGCGCGCCGCCGTGGCGGACGGCGACGGTCTCCACTACCGGCACGCCCAGTTCGCGCTCCAGCGCCGCCAGGTCGATGGCGATGCCGCGGCGCTGCGCGGCGTCCATCATGTTGACCGCCAGGATCATCGGCTTGCCGAGTTCGCGCACTTCCAGCGCGAAGCGCAGGTGCAGGCGCAGGTTGGTCGCGTCGACCACGCAGACCAGCACGTCCGGCGCGGTTTCGCCGGGATAGAAGCCGCGGCACACGTCACGCGTCACCGCCTCGTCCAGGCTGGCGGCGTGCAGGCTGTAGGCGCCCGGCAGGTCCAGCACCGCGTAGCTGCGCCCGGACGCGACCGAATGCAGCCGGCCTTCCTTGCGCTCCACGGTGACGCCGGCGTAGTTGGCGACCTTCTGCCGGCTACCGGTCAACTGGTTGAACAGCGCCGTCTTGCCGCAGTTCGGGTTGCCGACCAGGGCCAGGCGCAGCGTCGACGCATCGGCCGCGCTCATGCCGCGGCCCCGTTGCGCAGGCGGATGCGGGCCGCTTCCGAGCGGCGCAGCGCGAAACGGGTGAAGCCCACCTGCACCAGCAGCGGCTCGGCGCCCAGCGGGCCCTTGGCCACGATCTCGACCTCTTCGCCGTTGACGAAGCCCAGCTCGCGCAGGCGGCGGGCAATGCTGTCCTGGGGGCCACGGTCTTCGACGGAGTCAACGATGGCCGGGGTGCGCCAGGGCAATTCGATCAGGGTCACGCGCGGATCTCAAATGCGAACTATTCTCATAATAGCATCGCCGCAGCGCAGGAAGGCGGCGCCGGGCCGTGCCGCTATCATTCGGCCACCTTGCACGGAGTGGCTGGAATGACGGAATCGTCCCGGAACGGGCCCCTCGCGGTGCTGCGGCAGGGCGCGGTGGCCCGCCTGCGGCTGGAGCGCCCGGCGCTGCACAACGCCTTCGACGCCGGCCTGATCGCCGCGCTGACCGCGACGCTGGAAGGGCTCGCCGCCGACCCGTCGGTGCGCGTGGTGGTGCTGGAAGGCAGCGGCGCCTCGTTCTCGGCCGGCGCCGACCTGCACTGGATGCGCGGCATGGCCGCGGCCGGCGAGGCCGAGAACCGGGCCGACGCCCTGGCCCTGGCCCGGCTGATGCGCACCCTGGACGAACTGCCCAGGCCCACCGTGGCCCGCGTGCACGGCGCGGCCTTCGGCGGCGGCGTGGGGCTGGTGGCCTGCTGCGACATCGCCATCGGCACGCCGGAGGCGAAATTCGGCCTGACCGAAAGCAAGCTGGGCCTGCTGCCCGCGGTGATTTCGCCCTATGTCGTCGCCGCCATCGGCGCCCGCCAGGCGCGGCGCTACTTCGCCACCGCGGAGATCTTCGACGCCCCCGAGGCGCAGCGGATCGGGCTGTTGCACCAGGTCGTGCCGGCCGACGCCCTGGACGCCGCCGTGGACCGGCAGATCGCTCTGCTGCTCAAGGCCGGTCCCCTCGCCTGCGCCGGCGCCAAGCGGCTGGTGCGCGACGTCGCCAGGCACGGCGACCGCGACGCGCTGGACCGGGCCAACGCCGAGCTGATCGCACGCCTGCGCATTTCCCCGGAAGGCCAGGAAGGCCTGACGGCCTTTCTCGACAAGCGCGCGCCCGCCTGGGCGGCGAAGGAGTGAACCCATGATCGACCATCTCGGCATCCAGGTCGCCGACTACCCGCGCAGCCGCGCCTTCTACGAGACCGTGCTCGCCACGCTGGGCTACGGCGTGGCGATGGAAGTGACCCGAGCCATGAGCGGCGGCTACGAAGGCTGCGGCTTCGGCCCGCCGGGGCGCCCGCACTTCTGGGTGGGCGCCTGCGGCAACGGCGCCGCCAGCGGCAGCGTGCACATCGCCTTCGCGGCGCAGACCCGCGCCCAGGTGGACGCCTTCCACGCCGCCGCCCTGGCCGCCGGCGCGCGCGACAACGGCGCCCCCGGCCTGCGCCCGCACTACCACCCCCACTACTACGGCGCCTTCGCCATCGACCCGGACGGCCACAACATCGAGGCGGTGTGCCACGCTGCCGGATAAAGGATTTCGCCACGGATTTCACGGATGAACGCGGATAAGGCTTTACTGCACAAGGAACTGACCGATCATGTCCTGGGAGCGTTCTACGATGTCTACAACGCTCTCGGACATGGTTTCCTGGAAAGCGTCTACGAGAATGCGCTGGCGATGATCCTGGAAGAAAACGGCATATCGGTGACGAAGCAGCACCCGATCGACATCGTCTTCAAAGGGCGTTGCATCGGTCAATTCCGCGCCGACCTGCTGGTGGAGCATTCGTTGATCGTCGAAATCAAGGCACAAGCGAACCTGATGCCCGTCCATGAAGCGCAATTGCTGAACTACCTCAAGGCCACCGGCCTTTCCGTCGGGCTGCTGCTGAACTTCGGTCCCCGCCCGCAGTTCAAGCGCCGCATCTTCACCTCCCGCCCCATCCGCGTCGATCCGCGCAAATCCGTGGCCGAATCCCATGTTTGAGAAGATCCTGATCGCCAACCGCGGCGAGATCGCCTGCCGCGTCGTCCGCACCTGCCGGCGGCTGGGCATCCGCACCGTGGCGGTGTATTCCGAAGCGGACGCCGACGCGCAGCACGTGCGCCAGGCCGACGAGGCGTATCCCATCGCCCGGCCGACAGCTACCTGCGCGGCGAAGCCATCATCGAGGCGGCGAAGCGCAGCGGCGCGCAGGCCGTCCATCCCGGCTACGGCTTCCTGTCGGAGAACGCCGACTTCGCCGATGCGGTCGCGGCCGCCGGGCTGGTGTTCATCGGCCCGTCCGGCGCGTCGATGCGCAAGATGGGCAGCAAGGCCGGCGCCAAGGAACTGATGGCCGCCGCCGGCGTGCCGGTGGTGCCCGGCTACACCGGCGCGGACCAGTCGCACGCCACGCTGTCGCGCGAGGCCGCGCGGATCGGCTTCCCGCTGATGATCAAGGCCGCGCACGGCGGCGGCGGCAAGGGCATGCGCATCGTGCACCGGCTGGACGACTTCATCGCCCAGCTCGAGAGCTGCCAGCGCGAGGCCGCCAATGCCTTCGGTCGCGACCGCGTGCTGCTGGAGCGCTACGTGCAGTCGCCGCGCCACATCGAGATCCAGGTGTTCGCCGACGCGCACGGCAACGCGCTGCACCTCGGCGAGCGCGAATGCTCGGCGCAGCGCCGCTACCAGAAGGTGCTGGAGGAATCGCCCTCGCCGTTCCTCACGCCCGGGCTGCGCGCGGCGATGGGCGAAGCCGCGGTCAAGGCCGCGCACGCCATCGACTACGCCAACGCCGGCACGGTGGAGTTCATCGTCGATCCCGACGGCGGCTTCTACTTCATGGAAATCAACACGCGCCTGCAGGTCGAGCACCCGGTGACCGAGATGGTGACCGGGCTGGACCTGGTGGAATGGCAGTTGCGCGTGGCCGCCGGCGAGCCGCTGCCGCTGGCGCAACAAGATGTCCGCGCGCACGGGCACGCCATCGAGGTGCGTCTGTACGCCGAGGACCCGGACGCCGGCTTCCTGCCCGGTTCCGGCCGGCTGGAGAAGCTGGCGCTGCCGGCGCCGTCCGCGCACGTGCGCATCGACTCGGGCGTGGTCGAGGGCGACACGGTGACGATCTTCTACGACCCGATGATCGCCAAGCTGGTCGTGTGGGACGAAGACCGCCCGCGCGCGCTGGCGCGCCTGTGCGACGCGCTGGCCGGCTGCGATGTGGCCGGGCCGAAGTCCAACATCGGCTTCCTAGAACGGCTGGTGCGGCACCCGGCAGTGGTCGAGGGCCGCATCGACACCGGCTACCTCGACCGCCACCTGGACGAATTCACCGCCGTCGAGGCGCCCGCCACCGCCACCTGGCTGGCCGCCGCCACCGCCGTCCTGCTGGAACAGGAAGCCGCCGCCCGCGACGACGCCGCGCGCTCCCCGGACCCCGGCTCGCCCTGGGCCATCGCCGACGGCTGGCGGCTGGGCCATGCCGGTTCCCGCCCGCTCGCCCTGCAACACCGCGACCGCACTGTGAGCCTGCTGGCGCACGGCCACGCGGGGCAATACCGCATCGGCTACGACGGCGCGGATTACCGGGTGGAAGGCGCATCGCTGGCCGACGACGTGCTTTCCCTGCGCATCGAGGGCCAGGCGCTGCGGTTCCGCGTGCTGCGGCACGGCACCCGGCTGGCGCTGCACGATGGCGAACGCCGGGTGGCGCTGGACGCCGTTCCCGCCTACCGCCGCACCGCCGGCGACGAAAGCGGCGGCGACGGCCGCATCGCCGCACCGATGCCGGGCCGCGTGGTGGCCGTCCGGTCGGCGCCCGGCCAGGCCGTGGGCCAGGGCCAGGAACTGCTGGTGATGGAAGCCATGAAGATGGAACTGAGCATCAAGGCCCCGCGCGACGGCGTGGTCGTCGAGCTGCGCGTGGCCATGGGCGATTTCGTCGAAGCGGACGCGATCATGGCGGTACTCGAATAGACCCCTGCTGACGGTTGCCCGGCCGGTCGGGCCGGCAACCTTGCTTGCGGCCTTTCCTCGCCCGGCCCCGATCCGGCGCCCGGTCGGCTGTTCCTCCGCCAGCCCGTCCCACGCTTTCAGTCCTTACTTCCCGACACCCTGATCCCCGGCCGCGAACACGCGCCGGCAGATCCGCCGTGGCCGGGCACGCCTCGTCATCGATCAGGACACCGCGGGATCGCCGGTCCCGCCATCGGCGCCGTGCCGGCAAATGTTAGTGGTCAAAATTTTTGATGGAGCCAATATTTCTCCCCCCCGACCTCCGCCGAACACAGGACACGCCCGATGACCCGCCGTTCCTACGCTCCCTCCGCTCCGCGCCGCACCCGCCTGATGCACGGCATCGCCCTGGTCCTGATCGGCGGCGGCCTGCTCGGCAACGCCCACGCCGCCGACGCCCCGATGGCGGGCCAGGAACGCGCGCCGCAGGAGTCCGCCACCACGCTGGACGGCATCACCGTCACCGCCAGCAAGCGCTCGCAGTCGCTGCAGAAGGTGCCCTTCAGCATCGCCGCGGTCAGCCGCGAGGAACTGGACAACGCCGGCGCGCGCAACTTCACCGACCTGATCGCCGCCACGCCCAGCCTGTCCGCGTTCCAGACCGGCAGCGGCCGCTCGCAACTGAGCATGCGCGGCGTCAGCGCGGGCGCGTCCTCCGAGGACGATCCGCAGACCCAGGAGACCGTCGGCCTGTACGTGGACGACGCGCCGGTCGCGGTCAACGGCTTCAACCCCGAGGCCGGCCTGTTCGACCTGGAGCGGGTGGAAGTGCTGCGCGGCCCGCAGGGCACGCTGTACGGCGCCGGCGCGATGAGCGGCGCGCTGCGCATGGTCACGCGCAAGCCGCAGATGGACACGGTGGAAGGCAGCCTGGAGACCGGCGTGGCCGGCATCCACAACGGCGGCACCAGCCACAGCGTGAAAGGCGTCGTCAACCTGCCGATCAATCCGGCGGCGGCGATCCGCGCGTCCGCCTACACCGACCATTTCGGCGGCTTCATCGACAACCTGGGCACCGGCGAGGACGACATCAACCGCAGCACCACCCGCGGCGCGCGCGTGGCGCTGCGGCTGCTGCCCAGCGACCGCTACACCGTCGACCTCAGCGCCTGGGCGCAGAGCCTGCGCGACCACGGCCGCGGCATCGACGAGGGCGGGCTCGCCCGCAGCAGCCTGTCGCCGGAAGGCTCACGGCAGCGCTTCAACCTGTCCAACCTGACCGTGACCGGCGAGTACGGCTGGGGCAGTCTGGTGTCGTCCACCTCCTACATGGACCTGGACGTGCTCAACCGCTGGGCGCTGGACAAGACCCTGGAACTGTTCACCACCGAGCTGCATTCGGCGCTGGCCGACACCACGCGGCTGCATTCGCTGTCCCAGGAACTGCGTGCCGTCTCCGGCAACGACGGTCCGCTCAAGTGGCTGATCGGCGGCTACTACGGCCAGCGCATGCGCGGCTACACCAACGCCTGGCCGGTGCCGGGCTGGGACGATGCCACCGGCCTGGTGTCGGCGGATTTCGGCGCGCCGGACGACTATCCGTTCTGGGGCATCCAGAACGTGCGCACCCGCGAGGTGGCGCTGTTCGGCGAAGCGACCTATGGCTGGAAGCAGTGGGACTTCACCGCCGGCCTGCGCGCGTTCGACTGGAGGATGAACCGCTGGCAGTACCAGTCCGGCTTCTTCAATGGCGGCGCCACCTCCAACGGCCGCCAGCACACCCGCGAATCCGGCATCAATCCCAAGTTCAACGTCGGCTACCGGGTCAACGACCGCCACCTGGTGTACGCGCAGGCGGCCAAGGGCTTCCGCTACGGCGGCGTGAACCAGATCATCCCCATGAACCTGTGCGCGCAGGAACTGCTCGACAACCAGTTGTCGCCACGCGCGGCCTACGGCTCGGACCACCTGTGGAACTACGAGATCGGCCACAAGTCGCAGTTCCTCGACCGCACCCTGACCCTCAACAGCAGCGCCTACCTGATCAAGTGGAGCGACGTGCAGGTGCGGCGCGGCCTCAACTGCGGCGTCAACTACCGCGAGAACGCGGCCGGCGTGACCACCAAGGGCTTCGAAATGGAGCTGGCCTGGCGCCCGGTCGCCGGCCTGGCGGTCAAGGCCGGCCTGGGCTACACCCACGCCACCCTGGACGCCGACATGAGCGCGCTGTCGGCGCACGCGGGCGACCGCGCGCCGTTCGTGCCGCGGGTGACCTTCAACACCTCGGCCGAATACGGCTTCCCGGTCGGCAGCGGCGTGGACGGATTCGTGTGGGGAAGCTGGCAGTACGTCGGCCGCCGCCAGACCGACTTCAACCCCGACCTGTCCACCTACCGCGAGATGGACGCCTACCGCACCGCCGGCCTGCGAGGCGGCCTGCGCTGGGAACAGGTCGAGCTCTCCGTGTTCGTGCAGAACCTGACCGACAGCGGCGGCGTGGTGCGGCAGGTGGCGTCCACGCCGTTCTATCCCGACGGCGCCTACCGGATCACGCCGCGGACCACCGGCCTGAGCCTGCGCTACACGTTCTGAGCGCCGCGGCCGCCACCGCGCGGAATGCGGGCGGACGCGCCATCGCCGTCACGGCGAGCCGCCCGCTCGGGTCCGCGCATTTGTGAGATAAACCATCCATGTCCCGGAGGCGCCTCGTGACATCCCTTTTCTCCGCCGCACCTTGCCGATGGCGGCGCGGTGCGTGGTCGTGCCTGCTGCTTGCCGCCAGTTCCCTTCCCCTGCCCCTCCTGGCCGCCATGCCCGACACCACGACCCGCCCGCAACAGGCACCGTTGACCCTAGACGACATCCTGGCCGGCAGCCAGCCGCAGGAATGGGAACCGCTGGACCCGGACAACACGCTCTACCTGGAACTGCCTGGCGGCCGGGTGGTCATCAAGCTGGCGCCCGACTTCGCCCCGCGCCACATTGCCAACATCAAGGCGCTGGCGCGCGAGCGCTACTACGACGGCCTGGCGATCGTCCGCGCCCAGGACAACTACGTGGTGCAGCTCAACGACCCGGACGCCGAGGACGAAGGGAAGCGGCGCCCGATCCTGCACGCCGCCCGCACCCTGCCGGCGGAGTTCAGCGTCGCCGCCGCCGGCATTCCCTTCCAGCCGCTGCCCGACCCGGACGTATACGCACCGCAGACCGGCTTCTCGCGCGGCTTCGCCGCCGCGCGCGACCCGCAGCAGGACCAGGCCTGGCTGACCCATTGCTACGCGGCGGTGGGCGTGGGCCGCAACCTCGATGCCGATTCCGGCGGCGGACCGGAGCTGTACGTCGTCATCGGCAGCGCGCCGCGCCACCTCGACCGCAACGTCACCCTGGTCGGCCGCGTGGTCCAGGGCATCGAACTGCTCTCCACCCTGCCGCGCGGCACCGGCCCCTACGGCATGTACGCCGATCCGGCCCAGCGCGTTCCGGTCCGCGCACTGCGGCTGGCGGCGGACCTGCCGGCAGCCGAGCGCACCGCACTGGAAACCCTGCGCACCGATTCGGCCTCCTTCGTCCGCCTGATCGAAGCGCGCCGCCATCCGCCGGGCGACTGGTTCGCCTACCGGGCGGGCCGCGCCGACGTCTGCAACATCCCGATTCCCGTCCGTCCGCTCCGCACCGCGCCGGACACGCCCGCCCCATGACCGGCACCGGGGCGAGGCGGTGTGGCGGGGGCTCGGGACCGTTCCCGGCGGGCGGACTTCCGCCCTTCCCTTGCACGCCTCCGTCGACCGAGCCATGAAGAAAAAGAAAGCCGGCAACCCCGCTCCCGCGCCGGCCATCGCCGCCCTCCACGAGGGCACCGCCTCCATGCGCCGGCTCGCCCTCGGCGCGCACCTGCGGCAGAGGCGCAAGCAGATGAAGCTGACGCTGGACCAGCTCAGCCAGCGCAGCGGCCTGTCCACGCCCTTCCTTTCGCAACTGGAACGCAACCTGGCGACGCCCTCACTGGTCTCGCTGCTGGCCCTCACCCGCGCCCTGCAACTGGACGTGCAGGCCCTGCTGCAAGTGCCCGGCGAACGCCACATGGTGTGCCGCGCCGGCCAGCGCCCGCAGATCCGCACCGACTCGCCTGCGCGCTACTTCGACCTGTCCTCGGCGCTGCCGATGCGGCAACTGGATGCGCTGATGATGGAAATCCCCGCCGGCCACGTCTATCCGCTGGACCAGCGCAACGGCGAGGAATTCCTCTACGTACTGGAAGGCGAGCTGTACGTGGAGGTCGGCGAGGTCAGGACCACGCTGAAGGCCGGCGACAGCCTGCATTTCAACTCTCAATTGCCACACCGTTCCGAGAACCGCAGCGAGCGGACGGTGCGGCTGCTCTACGTCGGCACCCCCAGCGTGCTGCGGGACGCGCGGGGCGACCTGCCCGGCACGCCCGCCTGAGGCCGCGCCGGGCCGCGGCCCGGGCTCCCCAAACCCGGTGCCGCCCCCGTATCCTGTCGCGCAGGGCGACCGGGCGGCGGCCCCCGCTCGGCCCGCGCCACCGGGTCCGGCGGGTACATCCGGCCGGCGCTGCCGTTTTCCGTCCTCTTTGCCGTATTGCTGAGGACAAGGGAACAAACCACGCCATGCCCGACGCCGTCCACGCGCCAGACCACATCGAGCGAAACCGGCCATGCGCGCCGGCAACCGGCGCCGGCCTGCCACCATGCGCGGCACCGGCCGATGCGCCGTCGGAGCGCCGGCCATGAGCGACTTCGTCAGGATCGTGGAAGTCGGGCCGCGCGACGGCCTGCAGAACGAGAAGGCGCTCGTCCCCACGGCAAGCAAGGTCGAACTGATCGACCGCCTGTCCGCCACCGGTCTGTCCACCATCGAGGCCACCAGCTTCGTCAGCCCGCGCTGGGTACCGCAACTGGCCGATGCCGCCGAGGTGTTCGCGGCCATCCGCCGCCGCCCCGGCACGTCCTATCCGGTGCTGGTGCCCAACGAGACCGGCTACGAACGCGCGCGCGCCGCCGGGGCGGAGGAAGTGGCGGTGTTCACCGCGGCCTCCGAAGCCTTCAACCGCAAGAACATCAACGCCGGCATCGACGAGTCCATCGAGCGCTTCCGTCCGGTGCTGGAACGCGCCGCCGCCGACGGGGTGAAAGTACGCGGCTACGTCTCCACCGTGCTGGGCTGCCCCTACCAGGGCGAGGTGCCGGTCGCCGACGTGGTGCGCGTGGCAGCGCGGCTGCACGCCCTGGGCTGCTACGAGATCTCGCTGGGCGACACCATCGGCGTGGGCACACCGCGCAAGGCGGCCGGCATGCTGCGGGCGGTGGCGGCGGAAGTGCCGATGCCGGCGCTGGCGGTGCATTTCCACGACACCTACGGACAGGCGCTGGCCAACATCCTGGCCTGCCTGGACGCCGGCGTGCGCGTGGTCGACGCGGCCGTCTCCGGCGCCGGCGGCTGCCCCTACGCCAAGGGCGCCAGCGGCAACGTCGCCAGCGAGGACGTGGTCTACCTGCTGCACGGCCTGGGCCTGCGCACCGGCGTGGACCTGCCGCTGCTGGCCGAAACCGGGCGCTGGCTGGCCGGCCTGCTCGGCCGCGAGACCGGCAGTCGCGCCGGCAAGGCACTGGGGGCGGCATGAACGGCGGCGACGCACGCGAAACGGACACCGCACCCGCCGGCGCCCCGCCGGAGCAGGCCATCGACGTGGCCGCGCTCGCCGCCGCCCTGCAACGCGCCGCCGACGACCCGGCCACCGCCGAGGCGCAGCGCGCCCTGCTGCTGCAGGCCCGCACCGCCCTGATCGCCAAGCAGCGCGAAGCCGCCACCGAGCGCTCGCGCTACCGCAACCTGTTCGACGCCGTGCCCGATCCGGTCAGCATCATCGCCGAGGACGGCACCGTGCTGGACCTCAACAAGGCCGGCATGCTGGCGTACCGCCGCGCCCGCGACGAGATCGTCGGCAACAACATCAACGTGCTCAACCCGGACCTGCCGCGCGACCACCTGGTGCCGGTGTGGGAAACGCTGAACCGCGGCGAGACCTACGTCATCGAGGTCACCAACATGCGCGGCGACGGCACCCGCTTCCCGGTGGAGGTGCACTCGGCCAACATCAACTTCGACGGCCACAAGAGCATCGTGGCGGTGGCGCGCGACATCAGCAGCCGGCGCTTGGCCGAGCTGCGCTACCGCGAGCTGATGGAGACCATCGACAAGGGCATCGTGGTGCACAACCGCGACCTGGCCGTGCAGTATTGCAACGGCGCGGCCATGCGCATCTTCGGCATCCGCGAGGACCAGCGCGTGGACCAGGAACTGGCGCCGGAGCGCTGGCACATGGTCGACGAGCACGGCCGCGAGATGCAGCGCCACGAACTGCCCTCGCAGCGCGCCCTGGACCAGGGCCAGATGGTGGAAAGCGTGCTGCTGGGCATGTACCACCGCGAGCGCAAGCAACTGATCTGGCTGACCGCCACCTCGGTGCCGCAGTTCGCCCCGGGCGAGAGCGCGCCCTCGCAGGTCACCACCCTCTTCAGCGACGTCACCGAGCTCAAGCGCGACAGCGCCCTGTTCGACCGTGCGCAGTCGCTGGCGCACATCGGCGGCTGGGAATGGGACATCGGCCGCGACCGCATGTACCTGACCGACGAGGCGCAGCGCATCCTCGGCGCCGCGCGGCCGCTGGTGACGCTGGAGGACGTGCTGGCCTGCCTGCGCGAGCCCGACCGCCGCCGCCTGCGCGGCGCGCTGGACCTGGTCACCGCCGGCGGCAAGGGCTTCGACCTGGAACTGCAGGGCACCCAGGCCGACGGCCACCCGTTCTGGATCCGCGTGATCGGCGACGCCGAGCCCGGCGACCCCGGCGCCTCGCACATCAGCGGCACCATGCAGGACATCTCGCAGGACAAGCAGGCCGAAGAGATGCTGCGCATCCAGGCGCGCACCGACCCGCTTACCGGGCTGATGAACCGCGACGCGGTGCTGACCGAGCTGGGCGCGCGCCTGGCCGATCCCGAGCGCTCGCGGGTGGCAGTGCTGTACATCGACCTGGACCGCTTCAAGATGGTCAACGACGTGCTGGGCCACAACGCCGGCGACGAACTGCTGGTGCAGTCCTCCGACCGCATCCGCGGCGCGGTCGGCACCGAGGGCATGATCGCCCGCTTCGGCGGCGACGAGTTCCTGGTGATCTGCGACGCCGGCGAGGACCCGCGCCTGCCGGAGAAGCTGGCGCACGCGGTGCTGGGCGCGTTCGCCGACGCCTTCCGCTTCGGCAAGGACGAGTTCGCCATCACCGCCAGCATCGGCCTGGCGGTGGCGCCCGGCGACGGCCTGCGTCCGCAGCAGCTCATCCAGAACGCCGACATCGCGATGTACGACAGCAAGCACCGCGCGCGCAACGGCTGGCAGAGCTTCACCCAGGAACTGGCGCAGCGGCAGCAGGACCGCCTGCAGATCGAGACCCAGTTGCGCCGCGCCGTGGACAACGACGAGTTCCGGCTGGTCTACCAGCCGCAGGTGGACCTGCGCAACGGCCGCATCGTCGCCGGCGAGGCGCTGATCCGCTGGCAGAACCACCAGTTGGGCGAACTGCGTCCGGACGTGTTCATCAGCCACGCCGAGACCACCGGCGACATCGTGCGCATCGGCAGTTGGGTGCTGCGCGAAGCCTGCCGCCAGATCGCCGCCTGGCGCGACCAGGGGCTGGGCATCGTGCGGGTGGCAGTCAACGTGTCCTACCGCCAGTTCGCCGGCGACAACCTGACCGACCGGCTGCGCGCGATCCTGCATGAGTTCGACCTGCCTGGCGCGGCGCTGGAACTGGAATTCACCGAGCGCGTGCTGATCGAGGACGCACCGGCCACGCTGCGCACCTTCGCCGACCTGCGCCAGTTGGGCGTGATGCTGACCATCGACGACTTCGGCGAAGGCTACAGCGCGCTCAACTACCTGCGCCGCCTGCCCATCCACGGACTCAAGCTCAGCCCGCTGTTCACCGAGGGCGTGCCCAGCAACCGCTCCGACGTGGCGGTCTGCCAGGCCGTCTCCGCCATCGCCCGCAGCCTGGGCCTGGGCCTGGTGGCCGAAGGCGTGGAATCCGAGGCGCAGCGCCAGTTCCTGCTGCAACTGGGCGTGCCGGTGGGCCAGGGTTTCCTGTTCGCCCCCGGCCTGTCTCCCGACGAGTTCGCCCGCCGCCTGGCCGAAACCCCGCTGGAGCAGCGCCTCTCCCACGCCTGAGGCAGGAGCGACCGTCTCCTCCTTCGCCCGTTGCCGACCGATAGCCGTACCTCTATGCTGCCCACCAGTAGCAGGTGGGGTACCCGCTACACATCACACCACAGGGGAAAACGATGTCTCCATTGTTTCGCGGCCTGCGTTCCGCTGGCTTGGCGGTTATCGCGTGCCTGACGCTGTCCGGATGCCTGTCGATGAAGTTCTACGTCGACCCTGCCTTGCCCACGATCGCCAAGAGTGAACTCGTGCCGCCGTCCCCGCAGCATCCTGCCCACGTGCTGTTCGAGTTCCGCAGCAAGGGCAGCGCCAACACCACCGCCACCAGCCAGCTACGCGGTCAGGTCGTCGCCGCGGTAGCCGAATCCGGCCTGTTCTCCAGCATTTCGCCCGCCGCTGGCGACACGGACGCGGGCCAATTGAAGATCGTGATCGACAATGTGCCCCTCACGGAGAATGCAGCCGCCAAAGGTTTCGGTACCGGCCTGACATTTGGCTTGGCTGGTTCGCAGGTGACCGATGGGTATACCTGCGTGGTCAGCTACACGCGTGGCGACAAGACCACCACCGCTACCGTGAAGCATGCATTGCATTCCACCATCGGCAACCACTCCGGCCCTGCCGGCCTCACCGCGATGCCTGCGCAGGACGCAATCAACCAGGTTATGCAGCAGATGGTCTGGAATGCGCTCAAGGAACTCAACGACAAGCAGGCATTCGCTTCGGAGTAACCGTATGCGCATCCGTTTTCCAATCGCCTACGCCGTGCTGGCCAGCCTTACGCTGGCCGGCTGCGTCTCGGCACCTGCGCCGAAATACCAACCCAGCGTGGACAACAGCGCCCTGGTACTCAAGCATCGGCCGATCGTCGACGTCGGTCCATTCACCGCCGCGGCAGGGGTGCAGAACCGGGCGCTCAGCATGCGCGGCTCGAAACTCCAGGGTGGCGCCGACGGCACGTATTCCACCTATCTGCGAGATGCGCTCATCACCGAACTGCAGGTAGCCGGTGGTTATGTGCCCGGCAGCAATCTGCGCATCGAGGGCGAGCTGACCCATAACCGACTCGATGTCTCGGGCATCAAGGTCGGCAAAGCTGAGGTAGGTGCACGCTTCATCGTGCGTCGGGGCGACCATGTGGTCTACGACCGCACCTTGCAAATCGAGCACACGTGGGAATCCTCGTTCATTGGCGCCTTGGCCATCCAGGCCGGCATCGATAATTACGGAACCACCGTACAGAAGCTGATCGGCACCCTGCTGGCCGACCCCGAGTTCATCTCGGCGATCCAGCCAGTTAGCTGAAACGGGGGTGGTCCTGCAAAGGACCACCGCTCCCCGGCCTCCGCTAGAATGACGGTCACCCTCATTCATGCGTACTCTTATGCAGCTTTCCGACATCCGCGCCGTCGTCACCGGCGGCGTCTCCGGCCTGGGCCTGGCCGTGGCCCGCCACGTGGTTGCCCACGGCGGCAAGGCCGCGCTGTTCGACGTCAACGACGACAAGGGCGCGGCGGCCGTCGCCGGACTGGGCGAAGCCAACGCCCGCTATTTCCGCACCGACGTCACCGACGAGGCCGGCGTGGCCGCCAACGTCGCCGCCGCGAAGGACTTCCTCGGCGGCCTGAACGCCGCGATCAACTGCGCCGGCATCCTCGGCGCCGGCCGCGTGCTGGGCAAGGAGGCGCCGATGCCGCTGTCCACCTTCCAGGCCACGGTGATGGTCAACCTGGTGGGCAGCTTCAACGTGGCCAAGGCCGCTGCGGACGCGATGCAGCACAACGCGCCCAACGCCGACGGCGAGCGCGGCGTGATCGTCAACACCGCCAGCGTGGCGGCCTACGAAGGCCAGATCGGCCAGGCCGCGTATTCGGCCTCCAAGGGCGGCGTGGTCGGCATGACCCTGCCGATGGCGCGCGAACTGTCGCGCTTCGGCATCCGCGTGATGACGGTGGCGCCGGGCATCTTCTGGACGCCGATGGTCGACGGCATGCCGGAAGCCGTGCAGCAGTCGCTGAGCGCCTCGATCCCCTTCCCTTCCCGCCTGGGCAAGCCGGAGGAATTCGCCGACCTGGTCGCCTACATCCTCGGCAACCCCTACCTCAACGGCGAGACCATCCGCCTGGACGGCGCGGTGCGGCTGGCGCCGAAGTAAAACGGAAGTTAGGGGACAGGAGTGAGGAGTGAGGAAAAACATCGCTCCCGCTCTCCCCCTCGCTCCTCACTCCTATCCACTCACTCCTCGCTCTTAACCATGAAAGCTTTCGACATCAAGAAAGGCAACGTCGTCGAACACAACGGCGGCGTGTACCAGATCCGCGACATCGAGCGCAGCTCGCCGCAGGGCCGCGGCGGCAACGTGCGCTTCCGCTTCATCATGTACAGCGTGCCCGG
>ERZ761602.3618-NODE-3618-length-21529-cov-4.690137_pt1 | contig 21529 bp, 21 predicted proteins | sample MGYA00512165_ERZ761602 | MGnify/ENA primary metagenome ERZ761602 (study PRJEB28899, sample SAMN02445085) | bioreactor sludge metagenome | biome: EBPR sludge; isolation source: Thorneside wastewater treatment plant | place: Australia: Brisbane, Thorneside...
GGTTCAAATACGGATCAAGAGCGCGGCGTGTGCGGTCACGTTGCCGCGAGAGGGGACCGGGGCCAATGGTGGCGCCGCAATGCCGCGGGCGCGGTTCAGACCGGGTTCAGCGGCCGGGCACTAGCATGCGGGCATGAAACGACGCATGGCCATAGCCGCGGCGCTCGCCGCGATCGCGTTCGGCGCCCTGCCGGCCGCCGCGCTCGGCTGGGATCGCGGCGCGCGCGATTGCGGCTGGCGCTGCGCACAGCTCGCGCAATATCGCGGCGGCAACGCCGAAGACGACAGCCGCATGCGCCCGCCGTTCCTGCGCGGCCCCGGCCGCGACGCCTATGGCGGCCCGATGAGCGAGCGCGCGCGGTCGCTTCCGCCGGGCAACGCGGTGGGGCGCGAGCCGCTGCCCGACGGCCAAATCTGGGCCATCGCCAAGAGCCGCGTGCCCGGCCGCATCCTGAACGCCCGTTTGCAGGGGCCGGTCTATTCTTTTAGAATCCTGAGCAACCGGGGCAGCCTCGTCGATGTCGTTGTCGACCGGTATTCGGGCCGCATCGTGAGCGTGCGCGGCGGCCCCTGACCCTCTGGCGGGCGGGAGTCCATGCGCGTTCTGGTCGTCGAAGACGATCCCGAACTTTCGCGGCAGCTGAAGCAGGCGCTGACCGAGTCGGGCTACGCGGTCGATCACGCCGCCGACGGCGAAGAAGGCCATCACCTCGGCGACACCGAGCCCTACGACGCGGTGGTGCTCGATCTCGGCCTGCCCGAGATCGACGGCGTCACGGTGCTGAAGCGCTGGCGCACCGCCGGCAAGAAGATGCCGGTGCTGATCCTCACCGCGCGCGGCCAGTGGGGCGAGAAGGTGGCCGGGTTCGACGCCGGCGCCGACGACTACGTCACCAAGCCGTTCCACATGGAGGAAGTGCTCGCGCGACTGCGTGCGCTCATCCGGCGCTCGGGCGGCCACGCGGCGCCGGAGCTGTCCTGCGGCCCGGTGGTGCTCGACACCAACAGCAGCAAGGTCACGGTCAACGGCGTGCCGGTGAAGCTCACCGCGCAGGAGCTGCGGCTGCTCGCCTATCTCATGCACCACCAGGGCAAGGTGGTCTCGCGCACCGAGCTCACCGAGCACATCTACGACCACGATTTCGATCTCGATTCGAACACGATCGAGGTGTTCATCGGCCGCCTGCGGAAGAAGCTCGGCGTGCCGATCATCCATACCAAGCGCGGCCTCGGCTATCAGCTGGCGCCGCCGGGCGAAGGCGACTCCGTCTAGATGGCGCGCCGGCTCCTTCGCCGGGCGAGGGCGCTCTACCGCGCGGCGGTTTCGTCGATCGCCTGGCGGCTCGTTCTCGGCGCCGCCGCGGTCATCACGGTGTCGCTGGTCGCGGCCGCGATCGCGCTGCCGCAGCTCTATCGCGACGGGCTTGAGCGGCAGCTCGATTTCGAGCTCGATTATCTGCTGAACCGGCTCATCACGCGCATCGGCGCGGAGGCGAACGGCGAGCTGGCCCTCGCCGAGCCGATGACGGAGCGCGACTACGAAAGCGCCTATTCCGGCTATTACTGGCAAATCACGAGCGCGGGCAAGGCGGTGCTCGCATCGCGTTCGCTCGCGGGGTGGACGCTCGCGGTGCGCCCGCCGCGCGGCGCCGCGCAGGACAACGAGCAGGACCTCACCTTCACGCAGCCGCCCGAGGGCGCGCAGCGCCTGCGCGCCGTCAGCCGCAACATCCGTTCGGATACGCTCAACAAGGACTTCACCTACACGGTCGCCGCGGTGCGCACCGAGATGGACGAGAACATCGAGGATTTCCGCTTGACGATCGTGCTCACGATCCTGGCGCTCGGCCTCGTGCTGGTCGGCACCGTGTGGCTGCAGGTGCGATTCGGCCTCACGCCGCTGCGGCGCATTCCGAACGCGCTGGCCGCGATCCGCTCGGGCGAGAGCGACCGGCTCACCGGCTCGTTCTCGGCCGAGGTCGAGCCGCTGGCGCGCGAGATCAACGCGCTGCTCGACCACAACGCCGAGGTCGTCGAGCGCGCGCGCACGCATGTGGGCAATCTCGCGCACGCGCTCAAGACGCCGATCGCGGTCCTCACCAACGAGGCCGGCAGCCAGAAGGGCGCGCTGGCGGACACGGTGAAGGCGCAGGTCGGCATCATGAAGGAGCAGGTGGATCACCACCTCTCTCGCGCGCGCATGGCGGCGCGGGCCGGCGTGCTCGGCGCGCGCACCAGCGTCATGCCGGTGCTGGAGGGGCTCGCGCGCACGCTCGAGAAGATCTACCGCGAGCGCGGCATCGCGATCGCGGTCGAGGGCCCGCCCGAGATCGCGTTCCGCGGCGAGCGCCAGGACATCGAGGAGATGCTCGGCAACCTGCTGGACAACGCGTGCAAGTTCGCGCAGTCGCGCGTCGCGGCCAAGGTGGCGCAGCGTGGCGAGAAGCACCTCGTCGTCGAGATCGCCGACGATGGCCCCGGCGTTCCGGCCGATCAGCGCCGCGCGGTGCAGAAGCGCGGCGTGCGACTCGACGAGAAGCGGCCGGGCAGCGGCCTCGGCCTTTCGATCGTGAAGGACATCGCCGAAATCTACGGCGGCAGCCTCGCGCTCGACGAATCGAAGCTCGGCGGCCTGCTCGCGATCCTCGAGCTGCCGATCGCCGGCGGCACGGCGCCGCGCAAGGCGCGTTAGAACAGCTCGGCGCGCAGCTTTTGGCGCAGCGCGTCGATCGGCATGAGGCGGCCTTCGCGCCGGATGTGCCAGAACGCCCAGCCGTTGCAGGCGGGGGCGCCCTGAACGGCGGCGCCGACGCGGTGGATCGAGCCGGTCGTGTCGGCGGCGACGACGGTGCCGTCCGCGCGCACCTTGGCGGTGTGGCGCTTCCGCTCGTCCATGAGGATCTCGCCGGGCTCGATGAGGCCGCGCTCGACGAGCCAGCCGAACGGAATGCGCGGCTGCTCGCGCTTGCTCGCGGGCATCAGCAGCGAAGGATCGGCGATCGGCTCCACGGCCGCGATGCGCTTCTCGGCCGCGTCGGCATAGGCCTCGTCGCGCTCGATGCCGATCCAGCGGCGGCCCAGGCGCTTGGCCACCGCGGCGCTGGTGCCGCTGCCGAGGAACGGATCGACGACGAGATCGCCGGGCTTCGTCGCCGCGGCCATGATGCGCATCAGCAGCGCTTCGGGTTTCTGCGTCGGATGAAGCTTCTTGCCCGACGAATCCTTGAGCCGCTCGCCGCCGGCGCAGATCGGCAGGAACCAGTCGCTGCGCATCTGGAGATCGTCGTTGGCGGCCTTGAGCGCCTCGTAGTTGAACGTGTAGCGCGCCTCGGGATCGCGCGCGCACCACAGCAAGGTCTCGTGCGCGTTGGTGAAGCGCGTGCCCTTGAAATTCGGCATCGGGTTGGCCTTGCGCCACACGATGTCGTTGATGAGCCAGAAGCCCATGTCCTGCAGCGCGGCGCCGACGCGATAGATGTTGTGATAGGAGCCGATCACCCACAGCGAGCCGGTGGGTTTCAAGACGCGGCGTACCGCGCCGAGCCAGGCGCGCGTGAACGCATCGTAGGACGCGAAATCGCTGAAGCGGTCCCACGCGGCGTCGACGCCGTCGACGCGGCTGTTGTCGGGCCGGTGCAGTTCGCCGCCGAGCTGGAGATTGTAGGGCGGGTCGGCAAAGCAGAGATCGGCGCACTCGGCCGGCAGGGATTCGAGCGCGGCGACGCAATCGCCGCGCAGCACGCGGTTCGCTGGCAGTTCGGACATGGCGGCTCCCCGATGTCCGCCGCGGTGCTGCGGGCGCCGCGGCGGAGACTCAACCTTTTATGAGTCCCGGCGGAATCCGCGTCAAGAGTCAAAGGCTTAGGCGCTACTCGGCGGCGCCGGACAGGGCCAGCTCGAGCTGCGCGACAGGCGCAAAATGTGCGCGGTGAAGCGGCGTCGGCCCCAAGCGCTTGAGGCCGGCCAGATGCTCGGCCGTGCCGTAGCCCATGTTTTTTTCCCAGCCATAGCCGGGAAACTCGGCGGCGCGCGCGATCATGAAGCGGTCGCGCGTCACCTTGGCGACGATCGAGGCAGCGGCGACCGAGAGGCAGCGCGCGTCGCCGGCGACGACGGCGGTGGCCGCGCAGGCGAATGTCGGCGCGCGATCGCCGTCGACGATGACGTGTTCGGGCGGCTGCGGCAGCGCGGCCACCGCGCGTTGCATGGCGAGCATCGCGGCGTGGAGAATGTTGAGCCGGCCGATCTCGGCGACCGAGGCTTCGCCGACCCCGACGGCGCAGCACTCGAGGATGCCGGCATGGAGCGCCTCGCGCCGCTCGCGCGCGAGCTTCTTGGAATCGTCGATGCCCGAGGAGAGCCCGCGCGGCAGTCGCGCCGGCAGGATCACGGCGGCGGCGACGACGAGGCCGGCCAGCGGGCCGCGCCCCGCCTCGTCGACGCCGCAAACCAGCGCCCCCAGCGTCTTTTCGAGTCTGCGATCCGGCACGCCGCCCTCGCTTCGGTGCGGCGACTCTAGGCGAGCGCCATGCGCGGCGCGAGCCTCGCGTGGCGCCGATGCCCGCAATCCACAGCGCGGCTACTCGTTCTTCTTCTCGGGCGTCGGCGGCGCTCCGGCGTGCGGGGCGCCGTCGGGGGCGGGATAGTGCGGGGCCTCGGGCGCGGGGCCGGTCGGCGTCCGGCGCAGCGCCGCCGACGGCGAATCGCGCCGCGGGATCGTGCCTGGTTCGAGGATCTCGGCGACGCCGCGCGGCGTCAGCGTGCGGCCGCGCGGCGCAGCCGTGTCGGCGGGCCGGCGGGCGTCGTCGACGCGCGGCTTGCGCCGGAACAGGCGCGCGATGCCGCGCGCGATCGCGCGCAGGATGCGCCATGCCAACCCGGCGACGGCGGTCGCCACGCGCCAGGCCTCGGCGAGCCGGCGGCTGCGGATCGCGTCGATCGTGTCGTGGAACGAGGTCATGCCGAGGATCACGACCCGCAGCAGGCGCCGCGTGGTGAACAGCCAGAGCGGTGCCAGCAGCAGCGAGAACGCCATCACCGCCACGATCGTCTGCGAGAGCTCGCGCGTGATGATGCCGCCGCGCTCGGCTTCGCTGGCGATGACGAGCGAGAATTCGCCGATCTGCGCGAGCAGCGCGCCGGCGATGAACGCGTGCGGCCACGGCTCGCGCAGAAGCGCGAGGATGCCGATGTTGAGCGCGGTCTTGACGACGGTGACGGCGAGCACGAGGACCACGAGCACGTCCCAGCGCTCGGCGAGGAACTTGAAATCGATCAGCAGCCCCACCGAGAGGAAGAACACCATCAGCAGCACGGCCTGGATCGGCCGCGTGCTCACGATCATCGGGTGGCGCGCCGTGCTGTTTCCGATCACGAGCCCGGCCAGGAACGCGCCCAGCGCGGGCGTCAGGCCGGCGATGCCGGTTAGCGCCGCTGCGCCGAAGCACAGAGCGAGGCCGCCGAGCGCAACCAGCTCGGCCGGCGTGCCCTCGTCGATGAACGGGATCACGAGCCGCTTGCGCCGCGCGAGGAACCACACCAGCGCTGCGACGGCGGCGAGCGCGGCCACGAATTTCGCCGCCACCAGGGCACTCACCGTCCCCAGCGCCAGGAAGTTCACGCCGATCAGCAGCGGCACCACGGCGAGGTCCTGCGCGATCAGCACGCCGACGACGAGTTGGCCCACCGGCTGGCGCAGGATGTTGGTCTGCTCCAGCAGCTTGATGACGACGGCCGTGCTGCTGAGCGCGATCACGAAGCCCAGCACCGCCGCTTCACTCCAGGCCATGCCGCCGAACCAGACGAACGGCAGCAGCAGCGCCACGCCGATCGCGATCTGCAAGACGGTGGCCCCGGCCGACACCTTCCACACCTCGCGGAAGGCGTAGAGGCTCATCTCCATCGCGACGAGGAACAGCAGCAGCAGAACGCCGAGCTCGGCGAGAAAGCCCACCGTCGCGCGGTCGCCGACGAGGCCGAGCACCGACGGCCCCAGCAGCACGCCGGCCAGGATGTAGCCCACGATCGGCGGCTGGCCGATCCGGCGCATGCCGAGGCCGCAGAGCAGCGCAGCGCCCATCACGAGCGCCAATCCGGTGAGATCGCCGGGGCCGTGCATCCGCGCAAGTTAGTACGCGACGCCCACGCCTGTCAGCCGCATGAAAGAAGATCAAACAGGAGGCGGGGAGACGGGGAGGACTAAGATTGCGCTTCGCGCGACAGCGTCATGCTCCGAATGCCTTCGCGCAATACCGGAGTATGGAAACGCAGAAGCAACCCGGTCGGAATGCCCGAGAGCTTCAGATACGTCAGAAGTTGGGCCTGATGTAGCGGGGGCAATTGTTCGACCGATTTGATTTCGACGACGACCGACTGTTCAACGACGAGATCAAGCCGATACGAAAAGTCCAGCGGGCGCCCTTTGTACGACACGGGCAGCGGCACTTGTCGATTGAACGCCACGCCGGCCTCTGCGAGTTCCTGGCACAGACAATGCTCGTAGATGGATTCCAACAGGCCGGGCCCAAGCGTGCGATGCACCTCGATCGCCAAGCCGATGATTCGCTCGGTTAACTCACTCTTGATTCCCGATCGCGAAAGCAATCTTGATCCTCCCCGTCTTCCCGCCTCCTGTTCCCCTTCCTTGCTGCGCGCCTAAAACAGCGCGAGTTGCTGGCCGGGGAGGACGGGCTTCTTGAATTGGGTGCAGTCGAGCGGGCGACCTTCGCGTTCGAGGCCGAGGCGGCGGGCGGCTATCATGAAGCGCTGGCGGATCATGCCGGCATAGCCGCCGGTCGGGCGGAAGCGCGAGCCGAACTCGCCGTCGTTGAGCTTGCCGTTACGCATGCCGCGGATCAGCTCCAGCACGCGCTTCTTCTTCATCGGCGCGTGCACGTCGAGCCATTCCATCCAGAGATCTTTGATCTCGTAGGGCAGGCGCAGCATGATGAAACCGGCCGACGACGCGCCGGCGTCGCGCGCGGCCTCCAGGATCGCCTCGAGCTCGTGATCGGTGACGGCGGGAACCACCGGCGCCACCATCACGCCCACCGGAACGCCGGCCTCGGCCAGCGCGCGGATCGCGGCGAGGCGCCGCGCCGGCGTGGCCGCGCGCGGCTCCATGCGCCGCGCCAGCTCCTTGTCGAGCGTCGTGACCGACACGCCGACCCAGGCGAGGTTCTTCGCCGCCATGCGCGCGAGAATATCGGCATCGCGCGCCACCAGCGCGCTCTTGGTCACGATCGTGACCGGGTGCTCGCACCGCTCCAGCACCGCGAGGATCGAGCGCGTGACCTTGAAGCTGCGCTCGACCGGCTGATAGGGGTCGGTGTTCGTCCCCATCGCGATCGGCTGGCAGACGTATTTCGGAGCCGCCAATTCGGCTTCGAGCAGACGTGCCGCCTCGGGCTTGGCGAACAGCTTGGTCTCGAAATCGAGCCCGGCCGAGAGGCCGAAATAGGAATGCGTCGGCCGGGCGAAGCAATAGACGCAGCCGTGCTCGCAGCCGCGATAGGGATTGATCGAGCGGTCGAAGCCGATGTCGGGCGAGGCGTTGTAGGCGATGATCGTCTTCGTCGCGTCGACGCCCACCTCGGTGCGGATCGGCGGCGGCACGTAGTCGGTTCCGCCGCCGTCGCTCCAGCCGGGGTTCGACCAATCGTCGGTGAACGCCTCGCGGCGATAGCGCTCGAACCGGCCGGACGGATTGACCGTGGCCCCGCGCCCCTTGCGCGCCTCGGGCGGGACGGCGGGGACGGGCCGCGCGGGCAGGCCGAGCGGGATCGGCGCGGGGCTGCGGCTGGGGCGCTGCATGCGCACAAGAATAGGGACAATGGCGAATAAATCAAGAACAAAAACGGATTAAGCGAAGAACTCGTCCGGCGATTGTATACTTGACGTAACACGCATGTCAGAGCAAAAGAAACCGCGACAGGCCGACGAACCCGAAATCACGCCCGCTATGATTGAGGCGGGGATTTCGGCTTTGCAGGCGACTGTTCCCTTGGATCTGGCGTCACCCCTTGGCGGGGCTGGAGAGTGCGTGCGGGCGGTGATCGAAGCAGCTTTGAAAGAACAGAACGGCCACCGCCGTGAAAGAAAAATTGAAGATCGGCCAACGCCGCCGCGTGCTCTGACACCTCACAGATCGTAGTCAGAATAATCGGCAACTCATCCTCTGCTGTTTCGACAGGCGACCAATCGTAAGGCTCATTTGCTTGTGGTCTAAAAATTCGCGGGTTCCAGTTAAACCGCGCGACGCTGTTCGTCTCGCGCCAGTAGGTCCAGCCATCATGAACGAAACGGTTGCGCCAGGGACGCAGAACGTTGTCGATGTAGTTGATAGTCTTGATGCCGAACTCCGCGACCAGTCGGTCCTTTTTCTTAGCAACGAAAGCAAGTTTGATCGCGCTGAGCTGATCGCGAATATCTAGTGTGTGAGCAATGCCGAACGACTCCCGATCCAGCGGCATTCTCGCCGCTTGTATGAAAAGCATCCGCGCGGCACTCTCTAAGAAAGCCCACTCTTTACAGAGCACCCCAACTGCCAAGGCGTAGGGCACTAGTTGGGGCTCAAGTCGTTCAATGGGATTGTTCATGGTCGCGAAACCTGAAGCCAAAGCGGATGACGTGCTGCGGCGCATGCTGAACACGCCCCCACAGCCTAAGAAGGCGAAGCCTACCAGCGCCGAGCCAAAAGCCGCTTCAAAACCGCCGCGTAAGAAAGGCGGCGCAGCCTAGCTTTGCGCTTCTTTTTCGTTAGTCCGCCGATATGTGAGCCGCTTGCCGCTGATGCCTTTGAGCGCGAGAGCACCGCGCTGCCAATCATCCACACCGAGCGCGATGCGATGGCTGTAACGGAAATCGAATTCGTTGAGATAGCGCTGTAGGTGCTGCTCGCCGCAGTGCTGATACACGCCGCGCATGCCACGCTTAAAAATTGAGAAATACCCTTCCGCCGCGTTCGTGCTGGCGTCGCCGCGCACGTATTCTTTCTTCGAGTGATTGACCGTCTTGTGGCTCGCGAATTCGCGGCCCATGCGCGTGTAGAGCGGGCTTTCGTCGGTGCGCAGGTGCGACGCGCGATCCGTGTTCGTGACCACGAACTCGCGCACGTCCTTGAGCTTGATGCGATCGAAATGGATCGAGCGCGCGCGGCCGCCGCGCTCGACCAGCGTGACCACCGCGCGCTTGCCGCCGACACCCTGCTTGTAGTGCCACGCACCGTTGCGAAACTCCGATTTCGCGGGGCCAACGTAGGTTTCGTCGGCCTCGACTATCTTGCCACCGCCGCCGAGCGGCCCCGACCCGCTCTTGTCTGTCATGGCTTCGCGGATGCGGTGCGCCATGAACCATGCCGTCTTGTAGGTGACGCCGAGCGTGCGATGGAGCTGGTGCGCGCTCATGCCTTTCTTGCTCGATGTGAGCAGATACGTTGCCAGCACCCACTTGTGCAGCGGAATGTGCGAGCGCTCGAACACCGTGCCGACCGTCACCGAGAACTGGCCGCGACACGCGCGACAGTAGAACAACCCGGCGCGCGTGGTCTTGCCTTCGAGGCGATGGTGGTTCTCGCGCTCGCCGCAGTGCGGGCAATACGGACCATTGGGCCAGCGCAAACTTTCAAGGTGTTCACGCGCCGCATCTTCGTTGTTGAAAATTTCCGCCGTGAGGTCCATGTTTCGCCCCGACCCTAGGTCGATTGTGAAGTACAATTAGCACGTGCAAGACGTTACGTCAAGTATATAATCGCCACTCGTCCGCCTCCGTATCGAGCCCTTGGCGGATCGCGGCGATGCGGTCGGGATCGACGTAGTCTTCCACCGTCCGCTCGATATGCGCGGCGTGGTCGGGCGCCAGGCGCGCTTTCGACCAGCCGTCGTCGCGCTTCGAGAGCACGCGCCAGCGCACGCACCAGGTGAGCGTGCGCAGCCAAACGAGGCGGCGCAGCGGCCGCATCCAAGGTTTGAGCGCCGCCGCCAGTGCGGCTGGCACCGCGGCAAAATAGGCCGTGTAGAAATCGGCGACGTCGGCGGGTGCCAGCCGCGCGGCGCAGTCCGGGTCCCACATCGTCGAGGTGTAGAGAGTCGCGTGCGCGAGATCGACGGCGGGGTTGCCGTACAGAGCCTTCTCGAGATCGACGAACACGGCGCGGCCGGCGGACACCAGGAAGTTTCCGGGATGCGTGTCGCTGCCGGTGAGCGTCAGTACCGGCGCCGGGCGCGCGGTGAGCGCGAGGCTTTCGGCGATCGCCAACTCGGCGTTGATCGCGGCGGCGGCCATCGGCGCGAGGCCGGCCTCGCGCGCGAACGCAGCCTGCTCGCGGATCGCCTTCAGCGTTTCGGCGATGGGATCGGCGTGGACGAGCAGCGGAGCGCGCTCGGCCGGCACCGGCAGCGCGTGGATGCACGCGAGGCTTCGCGCGATGAGCGGAAGGTCGCGCGGAAGAAGCGGCTTCGGCCCGGCGATGCGCTCGACCGCGAGCGCGCCCATCGCGAGGCCCGGCTGCGCCGGCACCGTGCCGAAGAAGCGCGGCGTCGCGCCGCTCGGCTCCGCGCGCCGGAACGCGGCGGCCTCGTAGGCGAGCTGCGCGTCGGGCGCCATGCCCCACTGGCTCACGCGCGGCACGCGCAGGACGACCGGCACGCCGTCGAACGTGACTCCCTCGGCCGCGAAGTGATCGTGCGCCACGCCGCGCCCCGGCAACGGCGCCAGCGGCACCTCGGCGAGGCCGGCGAGGCGCGGCACGCCGGCCAGCGCGCGGCGCAGAATTTCGATGAGGGCGGGATCGGACATGGCGAAATCGCTCGCGCCTTATATGGTAGCGCGCCCTTCCTGTCATAGCTTGCGGCCACGCCTTGCTTTCGATCGTCATCCCCACGCTCGACGCCGCCGCCGAACTCGGCCGGACGCTGGCCGCGCTCGCGCGGGACCTTGCCGGCGACGAGATCGTGGTCGCCGATGGCGGCTCGCGTGACGGCACGGCCGCGCTCGCCGCCGCCGCCGGCGCGCGCGCGATCCAGGCGCCGCGCGGGCGCGGCTCGCAATTGCGCGCGGGAGCCGAGGCGGCGCGCGGCGAGTGGCTGCTGTTCCTGCATGCCGATACGCGGCCCGCGCCCGGCTGGCGCGCCGCGGCCGCGCGCTTCATGGCCGATCCCGCGAACCGTGGGCGCGCCGCCGCGTTCCGTTTCGCGCTCGACGACGCCGATCCGCGCGCGCGCCGGATCGAGCGCCGCGTCGCCTGGCGCGTGCGCGCGCTCGGCCTCGCCTATGGCGACCAGGGCCTGCTGATCGCGCGCGATTTCTACCGCGCGCTCGGCGGCTATCCGCCGATCCCGCTGATGGAAGACGTGGCGCTGGTGCGCCGCATCGGCCGGCGCCGGCTCGCCGTGCTCGATCACGCGGCACTCACCTCGGCCGTGCGCTATCGCCGCGACGGCTGGCGGTTCCGGCCCGCGCGCAACGTGGCGCTGCTCTCGCTCTATTTCCTCGGCGTGCCGCCGCGCTGGCTCGCGCGCCTTTACGGGCGCTGACGATGCGACGCCACCTCGTCATCTACGCGAAGGCGCCGCTGCTCGGCGCGGTCAAGACCCGGCTCGCGCGCGACATCGGCGCCGCCGCGGCGCTGCGGTTCTACGAGGAGACGCTGCGCGCGCTCGTGGGCCGCGTGGCGCGCGACGCGCCGTGGCGATGCTGGCTCGCGGTGGCGCCCGGCAATTTCGCGTCCGATGCGCGGCGGCGCTGGCGCTGGCTGCCGCGCGAACTTCGCATCGTGGGGCAGGGGCGCGGCGATCTCGGCGAGCGCATGGCCGGAAGCTTCGCGCGCCTGCCGCCGGGGCCCGCCGTGCTGATCGGCAGCGACATCCCCGCGATCCGCCGCCCGCACATCGAAGCCGCGTTCGCGGCGCTCGGCCGCCACGACGCCGTGTTCGGCCCGGCCGAGGACGGCGGCTACTGGCTCGTCGGCCAGCGCCGCCTGCATGCGATGCCCGGCCTGTTCCGCGGCGTGCGCTGGTCGAGCTCGCACGCGCTGGCCGACACGCTCGCCAATCTCGCGCCCGGCGAGACCCATGCGCGCATCGCGACGCTGGCCGATGTCGACGACGGCGCGGCCTACGCGCTCTCGCCTTTCGCGCGGCGCGGTGTTATATTATAACAAACACACCGACGAGGCGCCCGCCATGGCCTCCCCACGACGCATCCATGCCAAGACGACCCGCACCGGCTTCGCGCCGCCGGGGCACGATCACGCGCATTGCGTCGACGACGCGCTGGCGGCGGCCGAGCGGCAATGCGCGGCCAAGGGCGCCAAGCTCACCGAGCAGCGCCGGCGCGTGCTCGCGCTGATCTGGAACAGCCACGAGCCGGTCGGCGCCTACACGCTGCTCGACCGGCTGCGCGACGAGGGCGTGCGCGCGCAGCCGCCCACGGTCTACCGCGCGCTCGATTTCCTTGTCGAGAACGGGCTCATCCACCGCATCGAATCGCTCAACGCCTATGTTGGCTGCGCGGCCCCGGCCCAGCGCCATGTCGGCCAGTTCCTAATCTGCACCGGCTGCCACTCGGCCGCCGAGCTCGACGATGCGTCGATCGGCGCCGCCATCGCCCAGCGCGCGAAGGAGATCGGCTTCGCGGTGAGCCGCGCCACGGTCGAGATCGCCGGCCTCTGCCCGAACTGCCGCGCGAGATGAACGTGGCACAGCCGGTCCTCGTGGCGGCGCACGGCGTCTCGCTGGCGCCGGGCGGAACGCCGATCCTGGAGCGCGTCGACATCGCCGTGCACGCGGGCGAGCTCGTATCGCTGATCGGGCCCAACGGCTCCGGCAAGACGACCCTCGTCCGCACGCTGCTCGGCTTCGCGACGCCCGATTCGGGACGGGTTGAGCGGCGGCCGGGTCTGCGCATCGGCTACGTGCCGCAGCGCCTGCAGATCGACCGCGCGATGCCGCTGACCGCCGAGCGCTTCCTCGGGCTCGCGCCGCGCGGCACGCCGGCGGCGCGGCGCGCGGCGATGGCCGAGCTCGGCATCGCGCACGTGGCCGGCCGCGCGTTGCAGGATCTCTCGGGCGGCGAGTTCCAGCGCCTGCTGCTCGCGCGCGCGCTGCTCGCCGAGCCGGAGCTGCTGGTCATGGACGAGCCGGCGCAGGGCATCGACGTGGTCGGCCAGGCCGAGCTCTATCACTGGATCGCCGAGCTGCGCGCGCGGCGCGGCTGCGGCGTGCTGCTCGTCTCGCACGACCTCCATCTCGTGATGGCGGCGACCGACAAGGTGGTGTGCCTCAACCGCCATGTCTGCTGCACCGGGCATCCCGAGGCGGTGGCGCGGCATCCGGAATACATCGCGCTGTTCGGCCCGGCCTCGCGCGAATTCGCCGTCTACGCGCACAAGCACGACCACGTGCACGACGTCGCCGGCCACGTCCACGCCGAACACGAAAACGCGCACGACCACAAGCACGACCATGCGCACTAGAAAGAAATCGAACAGGAGCCGGGGAGCCGGGGAGAAGACAGAATTGCGTAGAGCTTCCTCCCCGGCTCCCCGGCTCCTGTTCACTTCACCTTTGCTTCCACCGACGCGCGCGTGATGGACGACTTTCTCGTCCGCGCGCTGTTGGCGGGGCTGGGCGTCGCCGTCGTGGCGGGGCCGTTCGGCTGCTTCGTCGTGTGGCGGCGCATGGCCTATTTCGGCGAGACGCTGGCGCACACCGCGCTGTTCGGCGTGGCGCTCGGCGTGTTGCTCGAGGTCGATCTCATCGTCGGCATGATCGCGGCGGTGGCGCTGGGCGCGCTGCTGCTCGGCTTCGCGCAGCGCGACAAGCGCCTCGGCAGCGACGCGATCCTCGGCATCCTCGCCTCGCTCACGCTCGCCGGCGGCGTCATCGCGGTCTCGCTCGCCGGCACGGTGCGCATCGATCTGTTCGCGTTCCTGTTCGGCGACATCCTCGCGGTGCGCGCGTCCGATCTCTACGCGATCTGGGGCGCGGCGCTGGCGGCGCTGGCGGCTCTGGTCTGGCTCTGGCGCCCGATGCTGTCGGCGACGCTCAACGACGAGCTCGCGCGCATCGACGGCGTGCGCGTCGACGCCATCAACCTGCTGTTGATGCTGCTGCTGGCGCTCGTCATCGCCGTGGCCGGGCGCATGGTCGGCATCCTGCTGGTGGTCGCGCTGCTGGTGATCCCGGCCGCCGCCGCGCGCCGCTTCGCGCGCACGCCCGAGCAGATGGCGCTCGGCGCCGCCGCCGCTGGCGCGGTTGCCGTGGCCGCCGGCCTCTGGGGCTCGTTTCGCTGGGATACGCCCACCGGCCCCAGTATGGTCGTGGCCGCCGGCCTCGTCTGCCTGCTCGCCTGGATCGTGCCGCGCCGCCGCGCCGCGTAGCGCGCTACACCCGGGCCCAGTCGATCGTGGCGCTCTCGGGCTGGCCGGGGAGATACGAGACAGCGACGCGCCGCCCGATCGCCAGCGCGCCGAGCTTGTGCTTCGGCACGCGATAGACGCCCTGCGTCGCGAACGGCGCGCCGCTGCGCGGTTTCACCTGCATCGCGACGAACACCATCGGGTCGCCGGCCTTCTCGGCCTCGATGCCGGGCACCATCTGCCCGGCGGTAACGCCGGTGTCGGACACGGAGCGGATCGTGCCCTCGGCGCGCTCGCCGTTAGCGATCACCGCGGACGCGTCGCGCACGGTCTTGGCCTGCAGCGCGCCCGGCACGCCGGGAACTGCGAACGTGCCGCCCGGCGTCGCGACCATGCCCGGCGCGCCCGCACCCATGCGGGCGCCGGCCTGCATCCGCCCGGCCAGCCCCTGCACGAGCCCGGCCTGGCCGTCCTGCGCCGCGCCGCCGTGCCAATCGATGGCGACGCGCGCGAGGTCGGCGGGGTCCGCGCGCACCGCCACGGTCATGCCCGGCTGCAGCGCGCCCCAGCGCGTGCGGCCGAGCGTCGCCTCAGCCGTCGTCTCGTAGGGCGGGCGGCCCGGCAGCGTCACCTGCAGCCGCGCCTCGAGCACGGCGTTGACGTTGTTGATCGTGATGCCGGTGTCGCGCACGTCGAGCACCAGCGCGGTGCCGGCAATGCCGTTGGCGAGAAGGCGCCGGTCCGCACCCATGAACCGCCGCACGAACACGAAGAAGACGACGAGGCCGATGACGGTGATCGCCACGATCGGCACGATCGTCCACACGATCGTGTCGCCGATGCCCGACATCAGCGAGGCCGGATCGGCCGTGCGCATGGCGCTGCCGGCGATCGTGCTGGTCATGTGCCAGACCACGAACCCGATCGCGCCGGCCACGACGACGAAGACGAGGGCGAACAGGACGAGGATCTTGGACGTGCTGCGCATCGCGCTCTCCGCGCCGGGGCCGCGGCGATGATGCCACGGCGCGCGGCCTGGCGTAATCGGCGCGGCCTTAACGCCGGGTTATCGGCGCCCGGACGCACGGAGCGCAAACGCAAAGGGCGCCCTCGCGAGCGCCCTTTTCGCCGTCGCCGACGGACGTGCGGCGCGTCAGCCGGCCACGGTCCAGGTCGCGCCCTTCCTCAGCATCGCGTTGAGGTCCGCGGGCCTGCCCTTGAGCTTTTCCTTCGCCGTCGCGATCTGGGCCCACACCGCGGTCTCGTAGGGCTGCGGGGCGGGGTTGCAGTAGATGACGCCGATCGGCACCGGGAAATTCGGCGGCTCGAGCTGGCACAGCATCACGGCCAGCATGCGGTTGGTCTCGTCGTGGACGATGATGTCGTCCGCCGTGATGCCGTTCTCGCCGATCGTCACGATCTCGAGCGACATCGTCTTGGGGTTGAAGCGGATGCCCTTGTTCTTGGCCTTGCCGAAGATCATCGGCTTGCCGTGGACGAGTTCCAATTGCTGCTCGTCCTTCACGTCCTTCTCGGCGAAGCTGTCGAACGCGCCGTCATTGTAGACGATGCAGTTCTGGATGATCTCGACGAACGAGCAGCCCTTGTGCGCCGCCGCGCGCGCGACGATGGCCGGCATGTGGTCCTGCCGGCGGTCGATCGTGCGCGCGATGAAGCGCGCGTTGGCGCCCATCGCGAACTGCAGCGCCGAGACGGGCGGATCGATCGAGCCGGTCGGCGTCGACGGCGAGCGCGTGCCGAGCCGCGAGGTGGGCGAATACTGGCCCTTGGTGAGGCCGTAGATTTCGTTGTTGAACAGCAGGTAGTTGATGTCGATGTTGCGGCGAATCGCGTGCATCGTGTGGTTGCCGCCGATCGAGAGCCCGTCGCCGTCGCCGCCCACCACGAACACGGTGAGGTTCGGGTTGGCGAGCTTCACGCCGGTCGCGACCGACGGCGCCCGGCCGTGGATCGTGTGGAAGCCGTAGGTGGCGACGTAGTAGGGGAAGCGCGCCGCGCAGCCGATGCCCGAGACGAACACGGTGTTCGCCGGGTCGGCGCCCATGTCGGCGAGCGCCTTCTGCACGCCGCGCAGGATCGCGTAATCGCCGCAACCCGGGCACCAGCGCACGTCCTGGTCGGTCGCGTAATCCTTCGGGAGCAGCTTCTTCGGCGATTGGACGTTCATCGTGTTCGCTCGTCTGTCTCGGGCTAAGAAAAATTCACAGGAGACGGGGAGGCGGGGAGAATCTTGAAGGCGCGCGAAGCGCGCGAACCTATTTCTCCCCGTCTCCCCGCCTCATGTTCACTCGCACTGTCTTTCGTTCCAACTACTCGGCCGCCTGCCGGGTGGCGAGGCGGTCGCGGATCGCGGATTCGATTTCGGAGATCTTGAACGGCTTGCCGGTGACCTTGTTGAGGCCCTGCGCCGGCACGAGGTATTGCGCGCGCAGCAGCGTCACGAGCTGGCCGTCGTTCATCTCGGGCACGATCACCTGGTCGAAGCCCTTGAGCAGGTCGCCGAGGTTGCGCGGCAGCGGCCAGATGTAGCGCAGGTGGATGTGCGATACGTCGAGGCCGTCGGCGCGGCAGCGGTCGACCGCGCGGCTGATCGGGCCGTAGGTCGAGCCCCAGCCGACGACGGCAAGGCGGCCCTTCGTGTTGCCGGCCTCCACCTTCTGCAGCGGAATGTCCTTGGCGATGCCGAGAATGCGGTTGCGCCGCACGTCGGTCATCTTCTGGTGGTTCTCGGGCTCGTAGGAGATGTTGCCCGAATTGTAGTCCTTCTCGATGCCGCCGATGCGGTGCTGGAGGCCGGGCGTGCCCGGCTTGGCCCAGTTTCGCACCAGGCGCTCGTCGCGCAGGAACGGGTGGAAGCCCTCGGGATTCTCGCGGAATTTCACCGGGAACGGCGCGAGCTTCGAGAGATCCGGAATCTGCCACGGCTCCGAGGCGTTGGCGATGTAGCCGTCGGTGAGCAGGATCACCGGAGTCATGTAGTGCGCGGCAATGCGCACCGATTCGATGGCGACCTCGAACGCGTCACCGGGCGAATGCGCGGCGAGCACGACGAGCGGCGCGTCGGCGTTGCGGCCCCAGACCGACTGATAGAGGTCGGACTGCTCGGTCTTGGTCGGCAGGCCGGTCGAAGGGCCGCCGCGCTGCGAGTTCACGATCACCAGCGGCAGCTCGGTCGCGATCGCGAGGCCGATCGCCTCGGTCTTGAGCGCCACGCCGGGGCCGGAGGACGAGGTGACGCCGAGCGCGCCGGCATAGGAGGCGCCGATCGCGGCGCAGGCGGCGGCGATCTCGTCCTCGGCCTGGAAGGTGAGGACGTCGTATTCCTTGAGGCCGGCGAGCACATGCAGCAGCGCCGAGGCCGGCGTGATCGGATAGCCGGCGAACACCATCGGCAGGCGGGCGAGATGCGCGCCGGTCACGAGGCCCCAGGCCACCGCCTCGGTGCCGGTGAGCGCGCGATAGAGGCCGGGCTGGATCGGCGCCGCCGGCACCAGGATCTGGCCCACTTCGGCCGGCATCTCGGCCGTCTCGCCGAACGCGTGGCCGGCCTTGAGCGCCGCGATGTTGGCGTCGGCGAGCGTCTGGTTCTTCGCGAAGCGCACCTTCAGCCAGTCGACCGTCACCTGCGGATCGCGGCCGTACATCCAGTAGATGAGACCGAGCGCCCACATGTTCTTGCAGCGCAGCCCGTCCTTCTGGCCGAGCCCGAACTGCGCGACCGATTCGAGCGTCAGCCGCGACATGTCGATCCGGAGCGTCTTGTAGCCGTCGAGCGTGCCGTCCTCGAGCGGGTTCGACGCGTAGTTCACCTTGCGGAAGTTCTTGTCGGTGAACTCGCCGATGTCGACGATGACGAGTCCGCCGCGCTTCACGTCCTTCAAATTGGTCTTGAGCGCGGCCGGGTTCATCGCGACGAGTACGTCGAGATCGTCGCCGGCGGTCTTGATCGTGCGCGCGCCGAAATTGATCTGGTAGGCGGAGACGCCGAAGGTCGTCCCGACCGGCGCGCGGATCTCCGCTGGGAAGTCGGGAAACGTCGCCAGCTCGTTGCGCGCGATCGCCGTCGCCTGCGTGAACTGGGTTCCGGTCAGCTGCATGCCGTCGCCGGAATCGCCGGCGAAGCGGATGACGGCGGATTCGATCTCGCGCCTGTCGCCCCGGGCGCGCGCGCCGGCAGTTCCACCTTCCATGATCTTCGTGTCCTCTCTCTTCTTCGTTCGCGTCCGACGTCCGCCGCGGCGCGGGCCGCAAACTCTAGGGCCGCGCTGCGCCGGGCAAAAGCCCCGCCCGGCCGCAATGCCGCGCGGGGCGCAGGTCCGAAATTATTATAGGTCTAAAATATCCGGACTCAAATATTTCGTGTACGTATGTATTTCCGATGTCTTTCCCGGACGTTAGTCGGCTTGAGCTGCCGCCCGTGTCGGCGCCGCGGCACCGCCGGAGGCATCCAGCGCCGTCAGCATCTCGGCCACGGTCGCGAACTTCCGTCGCGGGGCGGGCGGTGCCGCGCGCGCCACCTCGGCGGCCTCGATTCGCTTCCAATCGGCGAAGCTCACGACGCGCACCTTGCGCGCGGAGAGCAGCGCCTCGAGCCCGCCGCGGCCGGGTTTCCCCTTGCCCGTACCGCCGGTATCGGCCGCGATCTGTTCGGCGGCCTCGTCGCCGTCGGGCTTGTTCGTGCCGATAACGCCCGAGGGGCCGCGCTTGATCCACCCGACGCAGTAGAGGCCGGGCTCGATGCGGCCGTCCTTGTTGATCGCCTTGCCGCCTTCCCACGGCACGCCGGGCACCGGCAGCGAATAGTAGCCGATGGCCGGAATCACCAGCCCGCACGGAATCTCGAAGAATTCGCCGGTGCCGGTGGCGCGGCCCTTCTCCATCTTCGTCTTCTCGAAGCGCACGCCGGTCACGCGCTCGCCGCCCAGGATCTCCACCGGGTTGGCGAAAAAAACGAAATGCACGCGTTTCCTGCGCGCGCCCAACGCGGCCTTCGCGAATTCGCGCAAGGTGTCGATGTTGCGCTGGATCAGGCGAAGCTGGCGGTCGCTGAACTCGGCCTTCGCCTCGTCCGGGATCGTCTCGGGCAGCTGCGCGGGATCGACGATCGCGGCCGCGTCCTTCAAATGCCCCATCTCGCGCAGTTCCACGTTCGTGAACTGCGCGTGCAGCGGCCCGCGCCGCCCGGCCATGTACACCTGTTTGATCGGCGAGGCGTGGATCGCGCGCGCGGCGTGCTCCATGAGATCGGTCGCCGCCATCTCCTCGGGCGTCTTGACGAGCACGCGCGCCACGTCGATCGCCACGTTGCCGACGCCGACGACGACGACGCTCTCGGTATCGAGCGGCGGCGCCAGGTCGCGCGCGGCGGGCAGGCCGTTGTACCAGTTCACGAAGGCCGCGCAGCCGAGCACGCCCTTCTTGTCGTCGCCCTTGATGCCGAGCTTCTTGTCGGTCGAGCAGCCGGTGGCGAGCACGACGGCGTCGTAGCGCTCGCGCAATTCGGCGACGCTGACATCCTTGCCGGCCTCGACGTTGCCGAAGAAGCGCACGCGCGGATCGAGCGCGAGCTTCTCGTAGCTCTTGGCGACGGTCTTGGTCTTGGCGTGATCGGGTGCCACGCCATAGCGGATCAGCCCATACGGCGTGGGCAATTTCTCGACGATGTCGACGGTGCAGTCGGACCATTTCTCGAGCACCGCCTCGGCCGTGTAGAAGCCGCTCGGCCCCGAGCCGACGATGGCTATGCTAAGCCCCATCGCGGCGTCGTTCCTCCCTCGTCTGGCACGCCCCCATCCAGCGCGCTCGTTCCCCGTGGAGAGACCCTAGCGAGGGCGGGTAAACGATTCCAGCGGGAAAAGGGTGGGGCGCCCACCATTCCCCGTCATTCCGCGCAAGACGCAGAACGGCAGCCGGGCGCGAGGCTATTCCAGCGTCAGCACCATGTATCTCAGCTCCGTCTCCACCTCGTCGAGCGCGGCGGGCAGGCCGGGGGCGGGATGGCGCCAATAGCAGGCGCGGATGAAGCGCTCGCGCGCGAGGGCGAGCGCGAACTTCCACTCTTCCTCGAGATGCGGCGAGCGCGCGGCGGCGGCCGACCAGAACAGCTGGAAGCGCTCGGCCGCCTCGATGCGCTTCAGTATCTCGCGGTCCCACTCGCGCCCGCGCATCTCGAGCACTTCGGCGAGGAACGGGCTGTCGACCTGCGTGCCGACCGCGGCGAAGCGGTCGGCGATCTCGCCGTCCTGCGGTGCGTAGGCGGGGAACACGGCGTCGAACGTGTCGGCGGCGAGCGTGGCCGTGTTGCTGATCGGGTGCGCGCGCTCACGGCCGATCGTGAAGGCGAGGCGCTGCTCGCCTACCAGCAGCGGGCCTACGAAGAACAGGATCGTGCCTTCGCCCGGCCCCTCGGCATAACCGGGCGCGCCGGGATTGGCCATCACGCGGAACGGCACGCGGTGGAAATTCTCCCACCACTCCACGGTCGCGCGCGGCGGGTTGATGCGGCAGCCCGGCAGCGCCGGCACGATCGTCACGGCGGCGCCCGGCTTCAGCGCATAGCGCAGCGCGCTGCGGCGCTCGGGCAGCTCGCCGGGCTTGCCCTCGTAGCGGCCGAGATGATCCTGGCGCACGAAGCTGTCGAGGCCGGGCTCGTGCAGATACACGGCAAGGTCGAGCCATTGGCCCGGCTGCAGCTGCATCGGGTGGAACACCGAGAAACGCGCCGGCAGGATCGCGGCCACCGCATCGCATGCGGCGGCGTTGGAGGCGGGCGCATCGGGCGGCGGCGCCGAGGCGCTCTCGCGCGGCGGCGCCGTCACCACCTGCGCCTTGCCGCGGCGATAGATGATCGTCGTCTTCTTGTCGTCGCCGCCGGGCGGCGCGGGCAGCGGCGGCGCCACGATCGGCGCCGAGGCGCCGCGCGGCCGATGCGCACCGTCGCCACCTCGTCCTGATTGGCGGGGCCGGAGAATTCCCGCGCCGGACGCTCGGGCGGCCGCGGCGGGAACACCGGCTTCGTCGCGTCGGGGTCGGCGCGCAGCGCGGCCGGCGGCGCGCGCGGCGGTTCGGTCGCCGGGTCGCGCGCCATGCGCACGGTGGGCGCGTCGGAGCCGGCGGCCGGGTGCGCGCGGCGCGGCACCGGCGCCTCGGCGG
>ERZ761602.3619-NODE-3619-length-21528-cov-44.836911_pt1 | contig 21528 bp, 19 predicted proteins | sample MGYA00512165_ERZ761602 | MGnify/ENA primary metagenome ERZ761602 (study PRJEB28899, sample SAMN02445085) | bioreactor sludge metagenome | biome: EBPR sludge; isolation source: Thorneside wastewater treatment plant | place: Australia: Brisbane, Thorneside...
CGAGGACGACGAGGACGACGAGGACGACGAGGACGACGAGGACGACGAGGACGACGAGGACGACAGAGGGGACGACGAGGCCAGCCCCCCGCCGAAGCGCTACGGAGTGGGCGACAAGGGCTACCACAAGAACGCCGAGCTCGCGGAGCTGGTCGCGGCGGGGATCTCCCCGGTGGTCGCCGAACCCTCCGGCAAGGGGCCGTCGAAGAGCGGCGCGGCGGAGGCGGAGTCCTTCGGGAAGAATCGGGAGAACCGTCGCAGCGAGGAGGGCAGGGCGATGATGAGGGCGAGGGCGGAGAAGGTCGAGCGCAGCTTCCGGCACCTGCTCGACCATGGAGGGGGGAGGCGGACGACCTTGCACGGGCACGACAACATCGGGAAGCGGCTCCTTGCGATGGCCTTCGTGTTCAACGTGGCCCTGCTGCGCAGGGAACGTGTGCGGCTACGGGACGCTGAAGCAGCATCTGGCGGGAAACCGGTGGGGGAAGGCGTTTTTTGCCTTTTTCGGGGCCATTTGGAGCGCTCTCCGGGGTGCCGGGCCGCATCTGGACGCCCGGACGTCGCGTCGGCGGCACGGAACTGTTTTTCCGAATCCTTGCAACCCTTCAGCCGACGGAGGTTCGACCGGGGCGGTTTGGAGGGGTTTTTCAACGGTCTCTTATGAAAGCGTTCACTCATATTTTTTCGTAGATATTGGACCGACTATCATCATTCCGATGAGCATGCTGAGAATCGCCGAGGACGCGAAGAACCAAAAACCGAGTTGGAGCGAGGCGTCAGTCTCGGCGTCCCGGGTCATGCCGAGGAAGATTACAACCAGACCGACTACAAGAACTTCGGAAAGACTCCACTTCGCAAGGGCGGTTCCAAACTTGTGCGCGGCATGCCAATCGGGAGGAAGCGTGTAACTTACGATTTTTACCAGAGGAATTCCCAAGCTGAAGAATCCGACCAATAGCAACATCAGGAAATCGCTTTCAGAAGCGAGGTTGCCAATGATCGCGCAGAAACTCTTCGATTCCTCACGGATCACAATCGTGCCGAGGTGATCCAAACGAGTGGCCACTTTAATTGTCAAAACTGGTAGCGACATTCCAAGAATCCAACAACCTAATATCGGGCCGGCGAGAAACCTCCTACGGTTCTCGACGGGGAGAGCAAAACTGGCAAGGACGGCAATCGCGAAGGAGGCGGCTATAATCCAAGCGCAGCGCCTCGAATTTTCCTCGTCCCCTGAGGCAGCTGCTTGCAATTCCTCGACAGTATTCCTCCGTTCCGCTCCAGGGTTCAGCCAGCCGAAGGTGAACTCGCCGAATTTGTCCGCCAATTGATTGATCACCTGGGATGAGAAGTCGCCGGTTTCACGGGCAATCTTCACACGCGACACCTCGGCGGACCGCTGGAAGAGGACGAGCGATGTTCCCGCGATCAGGGAAGTCGCAAGGGCCACGAGATATATTACCTTCATATCGGCTGGAAAGGTGGGGTGGCAGTAGAACTCTGTGCTTCCGCGCTGCGGCGCAAGCCCCGCTCGGCCCACTGATCGATGGATTCCAGTGTTTTGCGGCAAAGCGCCACCATATCGGGGAGATTCTTGCTTTCCGCGTCCTCCAGCCGACCGAGAACCGTTGTCCTTTGCCTGGCAATTTCCTCTTGGTAGGCCACCGCCTCGCGAATGGCACCGAGCGATTCATCCAAAGCCGATTGGCTGATCGCGCCGCGCAATGCCGTTTGGCAGCGCATCTCCGCGAGTTGAGGTCCCTTGATCGTAAAGGATTCAAGTTCCGCTTTCATGGCCATACGCGTAAGTCGGTCCTCGTGCTCTTCTTCGAGGTCGAAGGCGGCCTTCCTTCCCAGCGTTTTTAGAAGAACCGCCCCGAGATCGATACAGATGAAGAAAACGACGACCAACAGATACAGGACTCCAAAGATCGGGTCCTCCTTCGACAGGGCGAGGATGGCCTTGAAGCGGCTGCCTAGATCCCGGTGGGACTGTTCCGTTACTCCCGCGACCTTCCTGCGGTATTCCTCCTCAATGAGCTTGATCTCCCCGCCAGCCGCTTGCTCGCGTTCCACGGCCTTCCTGAGCTCGGCATTAGCCTGCTTCTGGAGTTCTTCCACGGCCTTCAGCTTACTCGTTGCGGAATCCAGACGAGTCTTGGCCGGGTCGTAGTAGGAGACCTTCTTTTGTCGCCAGCGGCGACCTTGGTCCACCAGGCCCGAAGAAGACCTTCCTTCCTCTTCGTCGAGGAGAATTTTCTGCGCCCCGAGTTCCTGCTCCTGCGCAGCCCGGGACTCGACAAGAGCAACCTCCACGGCCTTGTCCATCTGGTCTACCACATTTGTAAACGGCTTAAGCCTGGATTCACTCCGCTTCATGGCGGATTTCAGCGCCTTGCTCCGCTCAGACTCGGCACGTGCGATCTCGGCTTCTCCTAGTTTCAGGTAGTGGGCCGCGATTGGATCCTTGAAAAGGATCCCCGTGGCGAATCCTTCCCCGAGGAGAACGGCGAGGCAAAGCGCCATTGTCAACCGCAGGGGAATCGCGAAGAAAGTACGGAGACCGCCTCCTCCCACGAGTTGGAGGAGGACCCGTTCCGTTCCGTAGATCAACAAGGTTGCAAAGAACGCCGCAGCGATCGCTCCTGCCGCTCCCACACCCCCTTCCCGGGCGAGATGCCAACCGTTGAACGCCCCCATCATCATCGGCAGGATCATCGCGATAGCCTGCGTCGCGAGATAGGTCGTTTCGTTCGGATGTTTCGCCAAGTAGGCCGGGGAAACTCCCCGGAACCAACCGAGCGCACGCGTCGAGAGTGTCGGATTTCTTGTAGATTTCATTTCTTAGTGGGTAGGGGGTGGAATAGGGTGAGATGGCAATTAGCGTCTGTCTTGGGGACCCAACCGGGTCGAAAGGAGTTTCCCGATCCGGTCCGCGATCGCCTCGACTGCCGCGAGTTCCTTGTGGAACCGCTCTTCGTTTCCCTGGCGCGCCCGAATCTTGACAAACTCGGGATGGTTGTTCGACTCGATTCTCTCCGCCTCGGATGCAGCGCGGTTCTCGATGGTGGCTGTGGCGGTGCAAACCTCTTCCATGAAGCGGTTTTGCATTTCCAGGAAGATGCTTGCGAACTCCTGCGTGACTCGGGTCCCATGCAACTGCACGAGGCCCTCCCACTGTTGTTGTGCCATTTTGACGACGCCCTCGGCCGCGATCCGCATGGTCGCGAGGTGTCGTTCGGTAGTGATACCAGCAGCGCCCACCTGGGCTTCGCGGTTCTCCCTCGCGAGCTGGCGCTTCAACTGGAAGCGCTGTACCCACGAGAGGTCATCCATCCCCAGGGGCTGAGGCGCGTGGATCGCCTGCTGGATGTTTGAGGATTCGATCCGCTGGATGAGGCTGTTTGTCTCGGAGTGGGTGGACCTATTGAGGGACGTATTGGTATTAGGATTCATGGATTCAATTGGGTTATTTCTGCCAACTCTTATCTCCGATCCGAATTGATCTGAGATAGTGAAGGTGAGAAACTGATCCAATCACATTCCAAGTCCTGCAACTAAAGAGGTCGGATAGGGACAACAATGAACTAAACTGAAGCGTAAGCTTATCAGCGCGTGAAAAAGGTATTCAAAGTGGGGCTCACGTGCTGGGAGAAATCGTTAATCCGATATTCCAAACTCTTTGATTAGTTTAGAAAGCTGCTTGAATTTCTTTCGGGATAGCTTCCAGTTGTCAGGAAATTCCGTAAGAATCCTACGCATACAAAGTCCTTCCCTTGTAAGCTTTGCGACTTCTCCAGTTGGAACATTCTCTCGAAATCGAAAGTAGGGATACCACGCACTCGGACGCGTCATTTCAACATTCCTCTCAGACCAAAATGATTTGTATTCATGAAACGGTGATTTGCTTCGAAATGTTTGAAGCGATTTGATGTCATCTGAAGATAGCTCGCTTTGCCCCTCCCTACTTAAAAATATACAGGCAGCTTGCAAAGCCTCTTTGTCATTACACTGGCCACTCCTCGCTGATTTTCCCCCGTTTGCGGAATACGCCCTCTCCAAAGCATTCAGACGCCGGAATGCCTCATCAAGTTGATCTTGGCTTATTGGATATGAAAAGCTGATCCGAGAATCCGCATGTGAGCCAGCCTCTTCGAGTTTAGCGACCAAGAGATCATCAATATTTCCGGATTCTCCAGGTGTTTGCTTGCTCAGAAGGGCGTCCCACTCGACTTTTCCGTATCTTACAACAGACCCCTCATCTGTGAGCCATGCGGTCAGCAAGATAAGTGGCATCAGTTCCCATCTCCGACGAAGAAACCTTCCAACATCTTCCCCTGTGATCTCGTCATCGTTGTAATCAAAATCAACAATTACATGGGAGAACCGACTATGCATGCAATCTACCTCCATCGCTCTCCTTGGGCACCCGATCCATTCGACCGAATATCCTAAGGACTTGAGGATATCGGAATAACTATCTGCAGTAGGGCCGTCATCATCGATTAACAGAACTGATTTCTTCATCGAGTTTGTATATTTAGTGTAATAATGGTTCTTCCGTCGGAAGATTCAGCATGAACCTCGACAGTCTTGAGCTTGTTCAAAGAGTGTATGATATCCCGAATGCCACGACCTTTTGATGCTTTAGAAAGGTCTCTATTATTTAAGGCGTCGAGAAGCTGCGAATCCATCTCGCCGCCATTGGCAAATCCAATCGTTAATTTGTCAATAGAATTAGAGTCAAAAGAGATCGCCAAAGGCCCATCTGAACCTGACGAAAGATGCGCATCCCAAGAATTGAACCAGATATTCGTTAATAGTGTTAGAGCCGGGATGAGGTCATTAGAAGCAATTAAGTTTACCGGCGATTCGAGGTTAGAAGCGGAAAAGCGGAGATCTATTTCATCTTTAATCGGGCATGTATTTAAGATAGCTAGCAGCAATGAGCTGTATTTGGTGAGATCTTTACTCCAGGCAAGATTCGTAGTTTCTGGATCGAATTCATAGAGAGCATTGATTGCGAGGTCACGAATGAGATCTTGTGCACGTAAGGTTTGCCAATTCTCTTGCGCTTTGATGATGTCGCCGCTTTTCAGGTGGTTTTTCAAGGATGTCATCGTGGTCTTGGCTGGAATGTGACCTATGATGTGAAGAGCTGTCTTTTTTTGATCTCGTTCTATGAATTTTTCCTCTCGATGTCTTGCTGCGGTAGTTGACAGTTGATCAGTGATCATTTTACTGAAATTGTCTAGCATTAGCCACATCAGTTCGCTGATTACCGTTGATCGTTTATCAAAGAGAATCTCATCTTCGAAAACTACAAAGCTTGAGAAATGAACATCAATAGCACTTACGGCGTGACGAGTTCTTACCAATAAGTAGTAATTTCCAAAGTTTTCAGTTTCCAGGAAGGAAACAAGCTCTTTAGGTTCCGCTTGTTTGAAAGAAGATGTATCCCACGTGTGCTCTCTGTATCTAAATTCCTGTTTTCGGCTGATGGTAATTCCATTGCTCTTCGGGTTAATTCTGCCACCTCCGAATGAAGATTCATGATTGAAAGAGAGGGTTCCGTGCTTCTCAATAAACGCGTCTAGGATTCCGCCATCGCTTACGTATCGTTCATCTCCGATCGAGAATGATACGGCGTGACATTGCTGCTCTTCGCCCGGTTCGTCATAGAAATAGAACACGTCGAAAGCCATTACTCTGGTTTCCGCGACTTTGGCCAGGGTGCGGGAGGCGTCTTGCAGAGCGCTTTGATTCAGCGGTCTCATTACGTTTCATTTCGATTTGTGAAATTCTTCGACAAATCCCATCTGGAGTAGTGATCCGAGATCCGGAGATTGTTTGATGAATCCCAACTCCATCATGGTTTCTACCATCGCCTTCCATGAGTCGGTGTCCGATGTGAGCACTTTTCCATGATAGCCTGAAAGATACGGTTTTCCCGACTTTAGCCCTAGCATCTCTTTTTCCGTGCCAATCGATCCGTCGAATTCTTTCAACGCATCGATGGCTTTCTCAGGATCCGCCAGGGCGGCTTCCCATCCCTGCGCCATGGTGTTGATGAACTGTTGCACCAGCGCGGGATTCTTCTCCACGGTTTCTCGCTTACAGAAGTAACAGATTCCCTTGAATTGAATTCCAAAGTTCTTCGGCTCGATGAGCGTGTATTTGATTCCCTGCAAGGTGAGGTCGGTCGGCTCATCGTAGATGAAAACCGGACGCAGATCGCAGTCGTCTTGGGTGATGAATGTCTTCAGGTCGAAAGAGATCGGGACAGGCGTGAAATCCTTCCCGCGAGTGAGCGAGGTCTTTTTCAGAAAGACTTCGTAGAGATACTGCATGTTCCCGCCCGGCAGCTCGCCGATCCGTTTGCCACGTACGTCGTCGATTGTTTTAATGCCCTTTTCCTCTTTCGCGAGCCACACGCCGGGCGAGTCGTAGCTGACCAGTCCGATGACTACGAGGTCGGCCCCCTTGTCATTGGCCACTAGCACGAGATCCGCACCGGCCACCCCGAAGGTGTTGGAGCCGGATTGGACCATCTTGATCGGATCAATTCCGGGTCCTCCCGACTCCAACTTGATAGAGATGCCATTGTCCTTGGCGAAGTCCCGGACCCCGAGGATTTCTCCGCTGAAGGAGCACGAGGGGATCCAGTTGAGGCGGACGCTGGCTTGGTCCTCGCCTTCACCGGTGCCTTTTCCGCGGCACTGGGTGAAGACAACGGTGGCGATAGCCAAAGCGGCGGCCAAGGCGATGATGGGTAATGATTTTTTCATGACGATGTTTGTTTTTTAGAGCAGATGACAAGATAGGGCGGGAAGAATGGATTGGCCTTGTGGCCTGAGTAGTCGGAGTCGGCGATCTCGTGCATCGCGTCGATGGTGAAACCAGCACGGATGACGGTGTTCAGGGTGTCCGAAAGGGTCCAATGGTAGTCGTAGAATTCCACGTCCTTTTCATCACCGTGGAGGCAAATATTGAATTCGTGGAACGGGGCGTTGTAGTTGAACGGAGCGTCCGGGGGATAGTTGACATGATGCCCCACGAATTGTCGATCTCTGAAGCAAGGATGCCCCTCTGCAACAATGAGGACGCCACCTTCACGGAGAGCTGATCGTATCTGGTGCAGGGCTCGGAGGAATTCTTCCTTCCCTGGGAAGCAGATGAGGACAAATGAAAGGACGACGACGTCGTAGTAATCCTGCCTGATCGAGGCTAAGTCTTCATATACCCGCGTGACGGGTGATCCCGATCTTTGGGCGGCGAGGCGCGCGCTGGCAAGGTTCGGATCGTAGAGGCCTATTTCGAGGGAAGGGTCGAGGGCGGGTAGTAGGGCGCCATCTCCACAACCAAAGTCCAGCAACTTTTCCGGAGTATATCCACCGATGATCCGCGCGAGATGCGGGTGGAGACCGGCTTCTTCAAAGGTGTCAGAGCGGAAAGCCTCGTGGGCCTCTCCGCTATTCCAAAACTCATTTCCAATTCGTTTCTTCATTGAAGTTTGTTAGACCCCGAGTCCGGGTGTATACCATTTCGCGAAGATTCGCTCCATCCCGACGACGATTGCGTAGAAGAGTCCGCCCAAGGTCGCTGAAAGAAACAGGGTGGCCATCATCAGTTCCGGTTCCAACCGGAGGGAACTGATGTAGAGATTGCGTCCGAGGCCTACGGGGATGCCTGAGAATTCTGCAACGATCGCACCGATTACCGCTAGGGTGGCCCCGACCCTGAGTCCGGCGAAGAGATGGGGAAGTGAGAGTGGGAAGTAGGCGAGCCGGACTTTGTCCCAGAGCGTGGCTTTATTGAGCGTCAGAAAGTCGATGATGGAGGCGTCGAGCTGCCTGACCCCGTTGGCGAAATTCACGAAAATCGGGAAGTAGGCGAGCAGGGCGGACATAACAACCACCGGAGCCAGTCCCGGACCCAGGATGATGATCAGCAGCGGGGCAATCGTGATCAGCGGGATGACCTGAAAAACCACCATCATCGGCAGCAGGATCTTGAGCAGGCGCGGCAGAATGATGCACAGGATCATGGTGCCGATGGCGCAGGTAGCGGCGAGGGCGAGGCCTAAAGATGCTTCCGAGAGGGTTCGTCCTGTAGCCTGGAGGAGGTCTGACGAACTCCCTTCGGCATACTGGAGTATGCGCGTGGGACTGCTGATGAAAAGCCGCGTCGTTGCGTGACGACCCGCCACACACTCCCAAACTATCAGAAGCAGGATTCCGGCGCTAGTGGACAGGACAGTGTTCTTCATCGATGAAAAATTTGTGGAGTTCCCGGAACTCATCCTGAAGGTGTCCAAGCGGATCCGATGACGTGATCCCTGGGCGTGACTTTGTGATCTCCATGTCGCGGACAATTTCCCCCGATGTTCCGAGCACCAGGATGCGGTTGGAAAGCAGCAGTGCCTCCTGGATATCGTGCGTGACCAGGACAGTTACGGTCGGAATTTCGGCTTGAAGCGCGGCGAGTTCCCGGTAAAGGCGAAATCGCCATGCCACGTCGAGGGCTGAGAAAGGTTCGTCCAAGAGCAGAAGACGTGGTTTGGGAGCCAAAGTCCGGGACAGTGCCACACGCGTTTTCATTCCTCCTGATAGGTCGCGGGGTAGGCGGTTCCGAAATGCACCGAGACCCACTTGATCGATGAGGTACTCCGCGTAAGAAGTGTCGGCATTTCTCAGTTCGAGCGGCAGACGGATATTCTCGGCAACGGTTAGGTGCGGGAGAAGGTTGGGCTCCTGAAACATGAAGCCGATCTCGCCGGTCTTGAGGAATTCCGCAGGCGAGAGACCTTCAATGCTCACATTGCCACTGACCTGTTGCTGGTCACGGTTTGCCAAGCCACTGAGGATCCGGAGGAAGGTGGACTTTCCCGACCCTGATGAACCCAGTAGCGTCACGGTGCACAGTCTCTCGACCTTGAGGCTAATTTTCCTCAGGACTTCCTGCTTTCCGTAGGAAACGGAGAGATTTTCGACGACAAGGCGCATTTGGAGCCAGTTTAGCCTCTTGGAGGAGGACGCGAAACACCTATGGTTGTTATGGACCACTTTGGCTTAAGCTTACGCACCAGATTTCCGGCGGTTGGGTGTTCAAATTGGAGAACTGCGCTAGAGCGCGAACCACTTCTTCGCCACGTTCTCCGGCAAAGGCCTCTTGTAATTCGTCCGAATCACGCCCGGACTGTTCCCGGCCATCTCCGCGATCCAATCCCGGTGGACACCCAAGGCGAGCATCGAGCTGATCCACGTGTGGCGAAGTCCGTCCTTCGGCCAATGCTCGATGACCTTCGCCTCGCGGAGTTCGACGCTCGTGTCCCGCTGCGTTTTCCGTCCAGCCACGGGGCCGCTCGGCTTTCGTTCGGGAAGAAGCCAGCTTGTCAGCGTCCGCCAAATCTCATTGGCAAGCTCGTCGGAGAGTCCGCTCTCCGGCTTCCCGGTGAAGGCGATGTACCGCGGTTCCGCCAGTTTCCCGGCCACCTCGGGCCGGATGTGGATGTGTCGGCGCTCAAAATCAATGTCCTCCCAATTCAAGCCGTTCCTCTCTCCAGCGATGCCTTCGATTTCGCTGGGACGCAGGCCAGCGAAGGCACCGAGAGCCAGAAAGCAGATCCTGGTCGAGGGATTGCCGGTGCAATTGCCGTCGAGATACCACTGGAAGCTGTCCTTGAGGGCTTCGGCAGTCCAGACGGTCGGCTCCTTTTTCGGAACCCGAAGCAGGGCCACGTCCTTTGCGGGATTGAATCCCTTTGGAGTCCAGCCCCAGACACGGGCTCGCTCAAAAAGATGGCGCAAATGTCGATGCGTGTTGTTGATGTGCCGACTCGAGCCCTTGAGATCGGACCGCCATTGCTCAATGTCTCCCTCGGTCAGAGAGTCGAGATAACGGTCTCCGAGCGAGTTTTCGATGATTCGTGCGCGGCTTTTGGCGTCCTTCTTCGTGGCAGCCCGGTCGGACTCCTCATATTCCTGACGGTAGCGTTCACAGGCCTCCGCAATGCTGATGCGCCGACCAAAGGTCTCCTGGCGATTCACAGCTTCCTCCAGGACCCTTTTCGGGTCTTTAAGAATCCGGCACAGACGAATCCATTCCGCCTCATCAGTCGTGATTCGATGGATCCGACCAATTTCGCCACGCTTGAGTTGACCACGAATTTCTTTGGCGAGCGAAAGGGCTTTTTCCTTCGTCTTGCGCTGTTTCACCTGACGCAGCATTCCCGGCGGCGTCCAGGTGACCTGCCAAGCGCCGTTCGGCTGGGTGGGCGAGTAGATCTTTACCGATCCGATTTCCTGATCCAATGGCATGGGAAAATCATACGCCAAACATACGGAAAATCCGCAAAAAACTGCCAAAAACCACGATTATGGCGTTCTGATCGGGCCTTTGATTTCCCGTGTAACAACCTCAAAATAAGCAGTTTATGAGGTTTTTCGAATGGCGGAGGGGGTGGGATTCGAACCCACGGGACCTTGCGGCCCTTCGGTTTTCAAGACCGACGCGATAGACCACTCTGCCACCCCTCCAGAAATCGACCTGCCGCCTTTTGAATAGCGGGGTCGCCAGTCTACACCGCTTCCGCAGCGCATTCAATCGCGATCCGGGAGGTTCACATCCGGGAGTCGAGTTGGAAGACTTGGCCGGAGATGTGGTCGAAGGTCGTGAGCAGACGGACGAAGCGGGCCGCGTCTTCGACCGTGTTGAAACGCCCCAAGGCATGGCGGGCGAGGGCGGCGGAGCGGATCTCCTCGGACAGGGAGGCGGTCATGCGGGTTTCGAGGAAGCCAGGGAGGACGCAGTTCGCGCGGATGTTCCGGGGTCCGAGCTCTTTCGCGAGGCTTTTGGTGAGTCCGATCAGGCCGGCCTTGCTCGCGGCGTAGGCGGCTTGCCCGACGGGCGGGCGGAGGGCGGACCAGGAGCCGATCTGCACGAGGTGGCCGGAGCGCTGTTTCATCATGAGCCGGGCGGCGGAACGGGCGCAGAGGAAGGCGCCCTTGAGATTGGTGTCGAGGACGGTCTGCCATTCCGCCTCCCCGAGCTTTGCGAAGATCCGGTCGCCAGTGACGCCGGCGTTGTTGACGAGGACGTCGAGATGGTCCAGCCGTTCGAACCAAGCGGTGACGGAGTCGGCGGAGCGCACGTCGAGTTCGTCGCGTCCGGGATGGAGAACCTCGGCCCCAACCGACTGGAACTCCGCGACAAGGGCTGCGGCGAGGTCTCCGCTGCCTCCGGTGACGAGGACGAGGGGCGGGCTCGGCGGCATCGAGGGGCGGGGCCGGGGGGCGGCTCAGCGGAAGGGGTTGTTCGCCGGTGCCAACGCGGGCGTTTCCGGCGTGGTGGCGGGGTCCGCTTCGGCAGGCGGGTTGGGATCGACGATGACGGCGTGGGGTTCGTACCGGACGTGCGAACGGCTCAGATCGGCCACGTATTTGATGGCCGCGTTCAACGGGATGTTGCGCAGGGAGAGGGTTACGAGCGTGCCGCTGCGCTGCTCGGGGGTGCCTTTGTAGATGAAGTTCACCACCGTCTCGCCTTTCGAGATTTCCTGGGAGCGGGCGGTGAGGTAGTCGAGGATGTCGCCGATGGGGGCGTCGGAGAAGGAGAGTTCGGGGAGGATGATGTTGGCGAGACGACTTTCGAGATCGTTTTTCGGCTGCTGGTTCTGGGCGAGCGCGGCCTTGCATCGCTGCGCGTAGCTGCGGGCGTAGACGAAGTCGGGTCGGGCGCGGACGACCTCTTCGAACAGGGGCAGGGCCTCTGCGAACTGGCCTTGGTTGAAGAGGCGGACACCTTGATTGAACAGGTTTTGCGATGGGTTCTGCTGCGCGGGCAGGGTGGGGGAGAAGCAGACGAGGAGGAGGGCGAGGAGAGCGGCAAAGGACGGTTTCATGGGCTCGGGACTCGGGTTGGGGGTTGAGCAGGGAGAGGCGGGAGCGCGTGACGAGCGTTCCGCACAAAGGAAAGCTATCAAATTTCCTAAGAGGTGTAAACGCAAATGCGTTACCACTGCGGACGCTTTCCCTTGGTGATCCGTCGCCGGAGGGATGATTTTCAAAAAATTGAGAAAAATTTCAATTCCCCACCAGTTTTGCGCAAAAATTTTACCGCGCCGTTGGACTTGACCTTAACAAGGGGTTAAAAGTGTGGCCCGCTTCCCCCGAACAGACCCCATGCCTGATCTTTGCACAGTTCCGATCCGGTCCACGCGTTGGCGGGGGCTTTTCGTCATTGTCCTCGCGCTGGGTGGCGGATTGCGGGCGCAGCAGCCCGAGGCAGCTGGTTATCCGGTCGATCCGGTCGCGGCGGCGGGGATGACCTCCGGCTTGCCGAACGGAATTACGAGCCGCCAGGCGGAGATGATGCAGGTGCGCACGGCTGCGCAAGGTGCCCAAGGCGAGGCTGCGGCCGCCTCCTTGGCCCGTTCCGCCGACCAGTCCATCGAGGAGCGCAACCGGGAGGTCGCCTTGCAAACGGCGCGGACCAACAAGACGATCAAGGAGGAGATGCGCAATCGTCTCCGTTTCGAACGCGCCGCCGCCGCGCAGAAGAAGGTGAGCGCCCACGACATGTCCACTTGGCAGCAGAACGGAGGGGTGCGGGTCGAGCGCAATGTCCCCAACGCCTTCATCAACTCCATCATCGCCGAGGAGGAGGAGGCTGCCGCCCGCGCCTCGGCGAGTGGCGGGCAGCGGAAGCGCGTCTCCCTTTTCGGAAACGGAAGCGGTTCGTCGTCCGGCGAGGGTGGGGGCTTCCTGGATGCGATCCGCCCGCCCGCGATCCGCCTGCCCCGTTTGCCTTTCACTGGGGGGGGCAGGGACAGGGATGCCGAGGTGGCTGCTTCCGAACCCCGGCCTAGCGACAACAGCGAGCCGGTCTTCGCGCAACAAGGCGCGTCCTCGCGTGCTTCTGCTCCCGCTTCCGCGCCGACTCCCGCCAAGCCCGGGGTGGTTCCGATGATTTCGGGCGCGGCGCTGGTGGATGGGCGGGCTCCGGCGCAATCGGCCGACCGCACTCCGTCGGCTCCGCAGAGGGTCTCCGCCGCCGACCGCACGCCGGAGCCGTCCGAAGCGGGACGGAAGAAGCCGGGTTTGTTTTCGGCGTTCGCGTCGGGCGGGTCGAAGGAGGAAGAGGAGGAGCTCGTCCCCTCCTCCTCGAACGAGAGCCGCGGAGGCGGGTTTTTCGGGTTGGGCAAGAAGAAAGCCCCCGCCCATGTGGTGCCGGGGATCGACGCCAGCCTCTTCCCCGAGGGAGCCGTGGACCAGACGCCCAGGGGCGGGCGTCTCACTGGAACGGCCACTGCCAGGGATGTCGCGGCGGATGCTTCCGCCGATCCCTCCTCGACCGGGTCCTTCGCCCTCCCCGGCCAGACCGTGGAGAGGGAGGAGAAGGCAAAGGGGCGCGGCGGATTCGCCTTGCCGAAGCCGAATCTCTCCCTGCCATCGGTCCCGAACTTGGCCCGCGCCTCGTCGCCCGGCGGCGGCGCGACCTCGCTCGGTTCCTATGTCGTGTCCAGCACCGCGCAATTCATGGCCTACGGGGCCGACCCGATGCAGTCCGAGATCCGCGCCATTCCGGCGGGGACAGCCGTGATGGTGACGAAGCCGGGCGAGCAGTGGTCGGGCGTCCGGCTTTCCGATGGCACCGAGGGGATCGTGCAGAACAAGAATCTGCGACCTTCCTCGGGCGGAGGAGGCGGAGGCGCTTCCGGCGGCGAGTTCGCGACCGGGCAGTGAATCCCGACCGGGCGCTTGGTTCGCCCGTCACACCAGCCGCCACTTCGCTTGCCGGAGTTGGGCCATGGGCAAGTCGGCGAATTTCTCGTACCACACGCTGACGAAACTCCCGTCGTCCAGCTCCACGGTCGAAGGGTAGCCGAGATCGCCGCCGGCCCCATCGCCGGAGACCACGAGCGGCCCTGACCAAGTCGCGCCTTCGTCCTCGCTGATCCGAGCTTGGTTGCCGAAGGGTTCGCGACGGTGGCCGTAGGTCATGAGGAGGCGGTCGTCCTTCAGCCGCAGCAGGTGGGAGGGCAGACCGTAGCAGATGGGGCGCGGCACTCTCCAAGTGGCGCCGCCGTCGCTGGATTCGGTTTGCAGGGTCCAGCCCCGGTTGGCGTCGTTGTGGTTGCGGATCTGCGCGACGACCTTGCCGCTGGCGCATTGCACTGCGTGCAGCTCGTGGTAGTCGAGACCTCGGTCGCCTTCGCGAGCCGGGATTTCCGAGAGCCATTCCCAAGTCTCGCCGTCGTTCGACGAGATTGCTGCGCCGACGCGCTTCTCCTCGGTCCAGAGCTGCTTGCCCACGTAGAGGAGACGACCGTCGGCGAGCTGGCAGGGACCGTGCGGGCTGTTCACGACCGTGTTGATGCGGCCCGAGAAGGAGAGTCCCCCATCCGTCGAGCGGAGGCACCAGACGCCGAGTTCGCTTTCGCGCTTCTCGTCGTCGGGGAGGCGTGAATGGACCGCCCGCCACCTCGGATCGTCGGCTTTCTGCCCGCCCTCCTTCATCATCGGCGCGTAGGCCAGCGAGGTGAAGGTGGTGACGAGGAGGGTGCCTTTCGCCGTTTCCAGAACCCCGGCGTCGCGGTCGTCGATGGGGCCGTCGTGGAGGGTTCGGGGAAAGGTCCAGCTTGCCCCTCCGTCGTGCGAGGTCATCATCTCGACCGTGCCGAAAGGGCAGACGTGCGCCTCGCGCCGTCCCGACCAGACCACGATCAGTTCGCCTTTTCGGGTGCGTGTCAGGGTGGGCCAGCCGTGGTAGTAGTTCGCTTGTGGCGAGATGGTTTTCGTTTCGATCAGTTCGATGGACGGCGCGGCGGCGCGGGAGCGGGAAGGCACGAGAACGGAAGCGGAGGCGGCGAGGGAGAGACCAGTGAAACGTCGGCGGGAGATCGGGGAGTTCATGAAAGGAGCATGGCTGGGAAAGGCGCTCCGTCACCGTCCGCGATCATGGGAAACGGCGGATTGGAGAGGGTCGGGTCGGGGAGCTGAGAGGGTTGGGTCTCCGTTTCCGCGTGAGCAAGCCCCGGACCCGCCCCTCTTTGTCCTTTCCCCTCCCGCCGCGCTCCACTAGATTCCTCCCATGACGACAGTCTCCACCCGGATCGAGTGCGACACTTTGGGCGAAATGGAAGTGCCGGGCGATGCGCTTTGGGGCGCGAGCACGCAGCGGGCGGTGCTGAACTTCCCCGTCTCGGGCGAGGGGCTCGACTCGGGCCTGATCCATGCCTACGGACTCATCAAGGCGGCGGCGGCGCGGGTGAACGGCGAACTGGGCGTGGTCTCCGCGGAACGCGTCGCGCTCATCGAACGGGCGGCGGAGGAGGTGAGGGCGGGACGGCTCGACCGCCATTTCGTCGTCGATGTCTTCCAGACCGGTTCGGGCACGAGCACGAACATGAACGTCAACGAGGTCATCGCGAACCGCTGCTCCCAGTTCGCGGGCGAGCCGCTTGGTTCGAAGCGTCCGGTCCATCCGAATGACCACGTCAACGCGAGCCAGTCCTCGAACGACACCTTTCCCACGGCGATCCACGTGGCGGCGGCGGTGGCCCTGACCCGCGACCTCGTCCCGGCGCTGGAGCGCGGTCGCGCGGCGCTCGTGGAGAAGGCGGAGGCTTTCCACGACATCCTGAAGATCGGCCGGACGCACCTGATGGACGCGACACCGGTGCGGTTGGGGCAGGAGTTCTCCGGCTACGCGCGGCAGCTCGAACTCGCCGCGGAGCGGGCGAGGAAGGCGGTCGAGGCCCTGCTGGAGCTGCCCCTCGGCGGCACGGCGGTGGGGACGGGCTTGAACTGTCCCGAGGGCTTCGCCGAGCGGGTGGTCGCCCGGCTCGCGGAGGAGACGGAGCTCGCCTTCGTCCGCGCGAGGAATCCCTTCGAGGCGCAGGGCGCGAGGGACGGGCTCGTCGAGGCGAGCGGGCAGATCCGCACGATCGCGGTGGGTTTGTTCAAGGTGGCGAACGATCTCCGCTGGCTCGCCTCGGGACCGCGTTGCGGGCTCGGGGAGATCGCTTTGCCGGCGACGCAGCCAGGCTCGTCGATCATGCCGGGCAAGGTGAACCCGGTGATGGCCGAGTCGCTGATGCAGGTCTGCGCCCAAGTCGTCGGCCTCGACGCGGCGGTGGCCTGGGGAGGGGCGAACGGCAACCTCGAATTGAACACGATGATGCCGATGATGGCACAGAACGTCCTGCGCTCGATCCTCCTGCTCGCAAACGCGGTCGGGGCTTTCACGGAGCGATGCGTCGCGGGGATCGTGGCGAACGAGGAACGCTGTCGCGAGCTGGTCGAATGGTCGATGGCGATGGTGACGAAGCTGGTGCCCGTGATCGGCTACGAAGCGGCGGCGGACATCGCGAAGGAGGCGGTGGCTCGCGGGAGGACGGTGCGGGAGATCTGCGAGGAGCGGGCCGTGCTGCCTCCGGAGGAGCTGACGGCGGCGTTGGATCCGGAGGGGATGGTGTGAGGGTGGAAGCGGCGTCCCGCCGCTTGTCATGGGTCACGGGTCATGGGTTGTGCATTGAAGGCTTGATGCCGTCCTCGACTTGAGGAAGGAGCGTGGGAGATTCTTGAAACTCCTCTTGCCCGACCATGCTCCGACCGATTCTTCTCTCCCTGTCGTTTTTCGCCCTTCCGCTCGACGCCGCGCCGATCAAGCGGATCTGGCTGTCCCATATGACGGAGGATCCGTCCGAACTCGTCGTGAATTGGGAGACGGAGACTCCGACGCCCTCGGTGGTCGAGTTCGGCGAGGGGCCGGGGCTGGGCGAACGGGTCGAGAAGGAGGGCCTTTCCACCCGGCACCATGTCGGCATTCCTTTTGGGCATGGAAATGGGCGGCTGCACTATCGCGTCGGGACGGGGGACGAGGTTTCGGCGGTCCATTCGGTGAAGCGCTATCCCGAGGAGGAGTTGAGGGCGGTGGTGGTGGGCGATTGGGGCTTCGCGCCGGGCCGCGATTTCAGTTCGCTCCTGCTGGACGATCCGCATCTGCTGCTGACGGCGGGGGACAATGTGCCGAGCCTTTACCAGCCGGGCAAGGAGGGAACGAAAGCCTTCGCCGCCTTGATCGACGAGCATCCCGAAATCTTCCGCTCGATTCCCTTCCTGCCCATCCTCGGCAACCATGACCACGAGATCACGCCGCGCGGTCCGAAGCCGCCGGAGCATCCGGTCTACGATGTCGAGGCGACGGCCTTCCGCGAATTTTTCGCCTTGCCCGGCGACGAGTGGAAATGGCGCTTCGAGATTCCGCGTTTTGATCTCGCCCTCGTCGCGCTCGATCTCAACCATATTCAGGACTACGGCACGACTTGGCAGAGCTGCCATGCTTGGCAGAGCGATTCGCCGCAGTTCCTTTGGTATGCGAAGACGATGGACGAACTCGGGGCGGGTTTCATCGTGACTCTGATGAACGAAAAGCGGACTTCCTTGGAGATGGCGGGGAAGGGGGCTTGGCTGGGGCATTTCCAGAAGGGCAGTGCGCTGGTGACGGGCTTCGGCTATTTCGCGGAGCGGGCGGCGCTGCCGGGCGGATTGCCCTATTTCAACACCTGCCTGAAGGGCGACGGCGATCTCTACAAGGACCCCGAGTCCCGTTTTCACGCGAGGGTGGACAGCTACCTGTTGCTCACCCTGAAGGCCGGGGCGGCGACGATGGCGGCGGAGCTGAAAGGCCTCGATGGAGCCGTGCTCGACCGCATCGAGATTCCGAAACGCGGGCAGGCGAAGCTGGAATGAGGCGATTTTTGGACCGCTGATTGGGCTGATCCTCGCTGATGGTCTGGGGATTGTCGGGGTTGGCAGGGAGGGTGCTGCTCCGCTTGAAAAAACCTCGCAAAGCGGTTCCCTTTTTCCGGGCGAGGGGCTAAGCTGCCTCCATGTCACGTTACTCCCTTGAAGAATTCGTCAATCAAACCTCGCAGCAGGATCTGAACCAAGGAACCTTCGAACTGGAGTCGGAGCGGATGCTGGAGGTGAATCTGGACGGCCTCGTCTGGATGAAGATGGGGGCGATGATCTCCTACCGGGGGCAGATCAAGTTCACCCGCGAGGGCGTCCTCGAGCACGGGCTCGGCAATTTGCTCAAGAAAGCCGTCTCGGGCGAGGGGGCGCGGCTCACCAAGGCCCAGGGCAGCGGCAAGATGTATCTCGCCGACCGGGGCAAGAAGATCTCCGTCATCGCGCTGGCGGGCGAGGCGATCTGTGTGAACGGAAACGACATCCTCGCCTTCGAGGCGACGGTGAAGAACGAAATCAAGATGCTGCGCCGGGTCGCCGGGATGATGGCGGGCGGCTTGTTCAACTACCGCCTCTCCGGCGAAGGCTTGATCGCGATCACCTCGCACTACGATCCCATGACCCTGCGCGTCAGCCCCGGCAACCCGGTCTTCACCGACCCGAACGCGACCATCGCCTGGTCGGCGAACCTGAGCCCGGACTTCAAGACCGACATCAGCCTGAGGACCTTCCTCGGGCGCGGGAGCGGGGAGTCCTTCCAGATGAAGTTCGAGGGCGACGGGTTCGTCGTGGTGCAGCCCTACGAGGAGGTCTATCTGGCGACGGGCGGTTGAGGAGGAGAAGGGCTTGATTTTCCCTTCCCCGCCCCGCCCGGACTGTGGTAGGCTGGCGCTTGTCGTGATAGAATTCTGAAAAACGCGCTATGGCGAGAAGAGCCAGTTCTGGAATCAATGTCGGGCAGATCGCCGGGATCGCCGCCGCCCTCCTCGGTTTCGTCGTCATCGCCGTCCTGCTATTCAAATTGATCGCCGGCGGCCTCTTCGGCGGGGGAGGGGGGGCGAAGCCGTCCGCGAAACGCGCTGCGGGGAACGCCTCGCCCCTCAGCCTCGCGACCTATCGCGACAACGCGAACAGCCTGCGCGGCAACGTCTACCGGGTCGAAGGCAAGGTCGAGGAGACCCTGCGCTGGACCTCCGACCGCGGCCGGCTTATCAGCTTCGAAGCGATCGGCTCGGACGGGTCGATGCCGGTGCCGGTGCTCGTGCCCGAGGATTTCGGCAACATCAACATCGAGCGCGGCACCGAGTTGGACATCGTCGTCCGGGTGGATCGCGACGGCACCCTCGTGGCCGAGTCCATCGAGGAGTGAGAGCCACCCCGCCCCCTTTCCCAATCCAGATCCGATGAAAATCCCGACGATCCTCATTTCCCTCTCCCTCCTCGCGGCGGGCGGCATGGCCCAGGTCTACACCCCGCCGGCATCCGGCGGCGGCAGTGGTGGAGGCGGTGGAGGAGGAGGCACCCCCCCGTCGAGCCAGACCACCATCGTGAACCAAGGCGGGCAGCAGCAGGGCGGGCAGCGGGTCTTGGGCAACGACGCGCCCTACTTCGACCCGACCACGGACGTTTTCACCTTCGACGGGAAGAGCTTCAACGTGAACGACAACCGCGTCTTCCGGGCGCGCTTCGAAAAATACCTCAATGCCGAACCCTCGACCTCCGAGCAGGATCTCGCCTACCGCGAGGCGATCCGGGGCATCCTCGACACCCTCTCGCCCCACAACCGCGACCGGGGCAAGTTCCCGAAGGCGGTCGCCCAACTCCAGCACACCGCCCAGTTCCCGCAGGACGCCCGCCTCTGCGAATCCCTCGCCAACGCGGTCTACCGCGTCTATCTCGCGCAGCGCACCAAGGAGCAGTTGATGAGCTTGAACGAGGAGCTCGACAAGCAGCGCCGCCAGCTCGACTGGCGTTACGACTCCTGGACCAAGTCCTCAAGCGTGAGAAAGGAGAGGAAGCTCTCCGAGGATCCCCAGCCGGCTGAGCAGCCCGCGACCGATCCGGCCAATGCCGGTCACATCCAGCGATACATCCAGCGCATCGCCGAGGTCGAGGCGGAGCGTGTCGCGAACAAGGCCAAAGGCGAGCTGACCGACGTGCAGGCGAAAATCGAGTTCCAGGCCCTCGTCGTGCAGCTCTTCCTGCAGCGGCGCTTCGAGCACGTCGTCATGGCGACACGCTTCTACACCGAGTTCTTCAAGGACGGCGACGGCAAGCTGCAGTTCAAGGAGGGGTCCGAGGTGGAGCAGTCCTTCGCCAAGTCGATCGGCTTCAACCCGACGATCACGACCCTCGACACCTTCGCCAACGAGGCGATCCGCGATGTCGGGCAGTCGGTCGAGTCCTTCGGCTTCCTCATGGACTCGGGCAAGACCGACGGGGCGCTGCGGCAGCTCCAGCAGGCCTTCGTCACGGGCGAGCACCTCCCCCCGGTGCAGAGCGTGCCGCGCGCGCGCAAGACCGCCATCCTCGAATACGCGCAGAACTCCTTCCAGCTCGTCAACGCCATCGAGGTGAAGGACTACACCCTCGCCGAGGATCTCGTGAACAAGATGAAGGCCCAGGCCGGCGACTTCGACCACTCCAAGCCGACTGCGGCGATCGAGGCGGCGAGGCTGAGCAGCAACATGCGCATTCGTACGGCGAAGAACGCCGCCCTCCAAGGCGACAACCAAGCCTACGAGGAGAACATCAAGGCCGCCGCCGAGATCTGGCCGCAGAACCCGATGCTGAAGGAGCAGTTCGACCTCATCGCCGACTCCGCCGACGTGCAGCAGCAGGCGAAGCTGGAGTTCGACCGGCTCCTCGGCACGCAGAGCTACCGGCAGATTTTCACCAACCGCGCCCGCTTCATCGCCGCGACGGTGGACGATCCCGAGCGGCAGAAGTCCCTGGAGCAGATCGTCGGCAACATCCAGGAGATCGAGACGGTGATGAAGCAGGCCGACACCCTCGCCAAGGCGGGCAACAGCCACGCCGCCTGGGAGATCGTGGAGAAGACCTTCCAGCGATTCCCCGACGACGTCGCCCTCAGCGCGAAGCGCTCCGACCTCGCCACGGAGGTGGCGCCCTTCGCGAAGGCGCTCACCAGCGCGGGGAACCTCGAGCAGCGGAAGCAATACGGCTCCAGCCTCGCGTGGTTCCTCGCCGCCCGTCGCATCTATCCGCAGAGCGAGTTCGCCGACGAGGGGATCAAACGCCTCGTCGACCACATCCTGCCCGAGGAGGGCACCGCCGTGGCCAACGATGGCGGCGGGACGCTTTGAGGCGGTGCGAAGGGATCAGGGTTTGAGGTGTGGGCAACCCCTCCATCAGACCGGATTCGTGGCCATTCGCGCTCATTTGCGGCCATTCGCGTCCCAAAAAATGGGAAACGCGAATGACCGCGAATAGGAGGAATAGCCGCAAAAAGGCACAAAAGACACAAAAATGCGAAGTCACGGTGGGCCTCCGGCAACCGCTGATCTTCGCTGATTCCCGCTGATCTTTCCGGGGCTTGGAAAAAATCATCGCAGATCAGCGCCCATCAGCGGTCGGCCAATTCGGATTTCGAGCTTCGGGTTTCGGATTTTTCCCCTTGCCTAAAGGTTGCGGGCAGAACATCCTTCCCCCATGCCATCGTGGGAACCGCCCCTGCCGGAGGAGCTGCAAGCCTTGCTGCCCCAATACGAGATCACCGCCATCCTCGGTCGCGGCGGCATGGGCGCGGTCT
>ERZ761602.3620-NODE-3620-length-21523-cov-6.482206_pt1 | contig 21523 bp, 15 predicted proteins | sample MGYA00512165_ERZ761602 | MGnify/ENA primary metagenome ERZ761602 (study PRJEB28899, sample SAMN02445085) | bioreactor sludge metagenome | biome: EBPR sludge; isolation source: Thorneside wastewater treatment plant | place: Australia: Brisbane, Thorneside...
GGACCTCTCAAAATGGTTTTAGGACCTCTCAAAATGGTTTTAGGACCTCTCAAAATGGTTTTAGGACCTCTCAAAACGATTTTAGGACGTGTCGGAATGGTTCCGCGACGTCAATAAACCGCTCATTAACAGCTTTTTGTTGCAGATTTTGCCGGTTCGACCATTGCCCGCCCTGCATTAAACGAAAAAGGCCGCCTTTTCAGACAGCCTTTTCGTTTTGACCGATCGCGGCGAGAGCCTAGACGTCGTAATACATCGAAAACTCAAGCGGATGCGGACGCAAGCGGAGCGGAGCGATCTCCTTTTCGCGTTTGTACGCGATCCAGCGTTCGATCATCGCCTTCGAAAACACGTCGCCTTTCAGCAGGAAGTCGTGATCGGCTTCGAGAGCGATCAGCGCTTCGTCGAGCGTTCCGGGCAGCGACGGCACGTTCTTCAATTCTTCAGGCGGCAGATCGTAAATGTCCTTATCGAGCGGCTCGCCCGGATCGATGCGGTTCTGAATGCCGTCGAGCCCGGCCATCATCAAGGCCGCGAATGTGATATACGGATTGCAGGTCGGGTCCGGCGGCCGAAACTCGAGCCGCTTCGCCTTCGGCGATGCCGAGAACATCGGTATGCGAACCGCCGCCGAGCGATTTCGGGCCGAATACGCGAGATTCACCGGAGCCTCGTAGCCCGGAACGAGCCGCTTGTAGCTGTTCGTCGTCGGGGCAGCAAATGCGACCAGGGCCGGCGCGTGCTTGAGCAATCCGCCGATGTAAAACTTCGCCATTTCCGAAAGGCCGGCGTACTGATCGCCGGCAAAGAGCGGATCCCCGTCGCGCCAGAGCGATTGGTGAACGTGCATCCCCGAACCGTTGTCGCCAAAGAGCGGCTTGGGCATAAAGGTCGCGGTCTTGCCGTAGGCGGCGGCCGTGTTCTTCACAACATATTTGAAGAGCATCAGGTTGTCCGCCGTGTGGAGCATGTTCGAAAAGCGGAAATCGATCTCGCACTGGCCCGCCGTCGCGACCTCGTGGTGGTGGCATTCGACATCGATTCCGACCGCTGCGAGCGTAAGCGAAATGGTGTTGCGAATATCGATCAGGCTGTCGAGCGGGGCAACCGGGACGTAGCCTTCTTTGGGCCGAATGTGGTAACCCATGTTCGGCCGCATCTCGTCGCGGCTTCTTCGGCTGTTCCAATGCCCCTCTTCCGAATCAAGAAAATATCCCGCCGAATTCTGGTCGTTATGGAATGCGGCCTCATCGAACAGGAAGAACTCCGCCTCCGGCCCGAAATATGCCGTATCAGCAATCCCGGTGAAGCGAAGATAGCTTTCGGCACGTACCGCGACCGAACGCGGGTCAAGGCCGTAGCCTTCCTTCGTGATCGGGTCCACGACGTTCGCGATCAGGCAAAGCGTCGGCTCGTCCGTGAAAGGGTCCATCCAGAACCGTGACGGGTCCGGAATGAGCAGCATGTCCGATTCGTTGATCGCCGCCCAGCCACGAAGCGAAGAAGCATCGAAGCCGAAGCCATCTTCGAACGAATCTTCTGTCAGTTGACTGATCGGGTACGTAAGGTGATGCCAGGCACCGAGAAGGTCGCAGAACCGAACGGAAACGAACCGCGCTTCCTGATCGGCAGCAAAATGAATCACATTCTTAGAGTTCATAATTTTTCGATATGTTAAATGGTCGGGATTCCATGACCCGTTTATTGGATTTAGACACGATCATATTGGCAATCAGCGTGCCCTCGTCATAAAAGAGAGGAAATTGTGTAATTGTAGATAATACAAAGGGTTAAAGATCGTCGAAAAGACCTGAATCGGCCGGTCATACTACAGATTCGTTGCCTGACAGTTAAATTGGCTACAGTTTTGTAGAGTCAACGGCAGTCAGGAGTCCGCCGGATGAATCTCCTGCCAACGTCGGCTTCGTGAATCGAATCAAACCCGAGGCGTCTGCCGGGCGAAACCAGTCCGGTCAGTAAACCGTATTTGATACGACAGCAATTTAAAGTCAGAATAAAGCAATAATCTAACCCATCTCAGGAGCAAGAAATGAAGCACATCTTCAAAAACGGAAAGGGCTACCTCGCGGCCGCACTCGCAGCCGGAGCCATTTCGACGATTTTTATGACCACAAGTAACCAAACGACGGCTTCGGCAGCGGAAGTCGATAAGGCCGCAGTCGAGGCACTGACCAAAGATTGGACAGGGCCTTTCAGCGGAGTCCCTGCCTTTGACAAAGTGAAGGTCGAAGCCTTTGCCCCTGCACTCGAAGAGGCCATGGCCGAACAGTTACAAGAGGTCAACGCGATCGCGAATAATCGTGCGGTCCCGACATTTGAAAATACTATTGCCGCGATGGAAAAGGCGGGTTCCAAGATGGAACGCGTGTCAACGGTCTATTACATCTGGGCGGCGAACATGAACTCGCCGGAGTTCGCCAAGGTTCAGCGTGAGATGGCTCCGAAGCTTGCCGCGTTCAATGACAAGATCACTCAGAATGAGGGCCTCTTTAAGAAGATCGAAGCAGTTTACAACTCGCCGGAAAAAGCTAAATTAACGCCGGAACAGCAGAGGCTTACATGGGTTTATTACACGAACTTTGTGCGGGCCGGTGCCAAGCTGAACGCCGAACAAAAGGCTCGCCTTTCTGAGATCAACCAGGCACTTGCCGGGCACTTCACGAAGTTTGGCCAAAATCTTCTGAAGGACGAGAACGACCAGTATATCGTGATCAAGAACGAGGCAGATCTGGCAGGAATGTCGCAATCCTTCAAGGACGGAGCCGCGGCGGATGCAGCCGCAAAGGGCCTAAAGGGTAGCTGGATCATCCGCAACACGCGGTCCTCGGTCGATCCGTTCCTTACTTACGCCGAACGCCGCGATCTCCGCGAGAAGGTCTGGAAGATGTTCATAATGCGGGGCGATAACGGCGGCGAGACCGACAACAAAGCGATCATCGCAGAGATACTTCATCTTCGCGCCGAACGGGCCAAGCTGCTCGGTTACGAAACGCATGCCCATTGGCGGCTCGAGAACGCAATGGCGAAAACTCCCGAGCGGGCAATGGAATTGCTCGAGGCCGTATGGACTCCGGCGATCGGTCGTGTAAAGGAAGAGGTCCGCGATATGCAGGCACTTGCAGACAAGCAAGGCGCGAAGATCAAGATCGAACCGTGGGACTATCGCTACTACATGGAAAAGGTCCGCAAGGACCGCTACGACCTCGATGCAAATGAGGTGAAGCAGTATCTGCAGCTCGATAAGATCCGCGAGGCAATGTTCTGGGTCGCGGGCGAGCTCTTCAACTTTACCTTCTCCCCGGTCAACAACGTCCCCGTCTTCCATCCGGACGTGACCGTTTGGGAAGTAAAGAACAAAACCACAGGCAAGCACGTCGGGCTCTGGTATTTCGACCCCTATGCCCGCGATGGCAAGCGTTCGGGCGCATGGATGAACGCCTACCGTTCGCAGTCGCGATTTGACGGCGAGGTGACGACGATCGTCTCGAACAATTCGAACTTTGTTAAGGGTAAGCCGGGTGAGCCTGTGCTGATCTCATGGGACGACGCGAACACGATGTTTCACGAGTTTGGCCATGCGCTTCACGGGCTTTCATCGAATGTGAACTACCCGTCGCTTTCAGGTACTGCCGTCTCTCGCGACTACGTTGAGTTCCCGTCACAGTTGCTTGAGCACTGGCTTTCAACTCCGGAAGTACTGCAAAAGTACGCTGTCCATTACCAGACCGGCAAACCGATACCGCAGGATCTTGTCAACAAGATCGAGCGGGCAGCGACCTTTAATCAGGGCTTTGCGACGACGGAATATCTGGCGAGTGCTTTGATCGATATGAAGCTCCACCTGGCGGGTTCGCAGAAGATCGATGTCGCGAAGTTCGAAAAGGAAACGCTCGATAAACTCGGTATGCCGCGTGAACTCGTGATGCGCCACCGGACGCCGCAGTTCGCCCACGCTTTCGGCAGCGACGGCTACTCGGCCGGATACTACAGCTATCTCTGGTCGGATGTGATCACCGCGGACGCGTACGGAGCGTTTACCGAAGCCAAAGGCCCGTATGACAAAGCGGTCGGCGAGCGGCTGGTGAAGTATATCTTCTCGGTCGGCAACACAATGGACCCGGCCGAGGCCTATCGCAAATTCCGCGGCCGCGACCCAAGGGTAGAGGCTCTGATGAAGAAGCGCGGATTTTAATCACAATTAGATGTAGGCCGTTTTCAAATGGGATCCGTTCCGCTCTCGGGACGGATCTCACTTTTCGATAGAAATGAAATACCGAGTTTTTTGAAGAACTCCCGGTCTGGCAAGCTTCCGTCGAACTCGCTCTCCGGGTTTTCGCCTTCTCAGAGAAAGCAGACTTTCGCGGCCTGGGTGACCTCAAGAACCAATTGGAAAGGGCATCACTTTCTATCTCAAACAACATCGCCGAGGGGTTCGAACGTGGGACAACGACCGAGTTGATCCAGTTTCTTTACATCTCTCGTGGCTCCGCAGGCGAAACACGATCAATGCTTCGGCTCTGCGAACGGTCTGACCGATTTTCAAATTTCAAATCTGAGAGCTCAGATCTGATCGGACGCTCAACCAATATCTCGAAGCAGCTTCACGGCTGGCTTGAATCACCGAAAAACACGGACATAAAAGGCGTTAAATTCTACACAAACAAGGAACGCGAGCGACGCGAAAGAGATCGCGAGTTCGAAGAATTTGACCGCGAGATGGCGAGATACAAGGCTGAGATCGAAGCCCGATCGAACGAACCAAGATCTTAAGCACTATCTCTGGTGAATGCCAAGATTTCGCATTCGGCGGTAGAGGTGGCTGCGGTCGACGCCCATTTCTTCGGCGGCCTTGCTTACGTTGCCGTCGTGTTCGGCGAGCTTGTGGAGAATGAACTCACGCTGATAGGCATCAGTAGCGGCCTTGAACGATGGGAACCGAAAGCTCGCGGCGGGGGCTTCATCGGAGGTGCCGAACGAGGGCAGATCGGCGGCGGCGATCTTCTGCTTCGCGGTCATTATTATGACCCGCTCGACCGTGTTCCGCAGTTCGCGTACGTTCCCCGGCCAGGTGTATTTCTTGAGGGCTTCGATGGCATCTTCCGCAAAGGTCTTCGCCGGTCTTCCGTAGTCCGCCGAGAATCGCCGGTTGAAGTGCTCGACCAGCAGCGGGATATCCTCGCTTCGTTCGCGGAGCGGCGGCACCTGGAACGGAATGACGTTGAGCCGATAGAAAAGATCGGCGCGGAAGTTTCCGTTATCGATGAGCCAATCAAGCCGCTTGTTGGTCGCCGATATCACACGGACATCGACCTTGATCGCGGTGTTGCTGCCGACCGGTTCGAAGCTCTGTTCCTCAAGAACGCGGAGCATTTTCGCCTGCACCCGCGGCGACATATCGCCGATCTCGTCCAAGAAAAGCGTCGCTCCATCGGCGATCTCAAACTTGCCTTTCTTATTGGCAAGCGCACCGGAGAACGCACCTTTCACATGGCCGAAGAGTTCGGATTCGACGAGGTCTTCCGGGATCGCGGCTGAATTTATCTCAACGAAAGGGGCCGCCCGCCGCTTCGACTGCGAGTGGATCGCCCGGGCGACCAGCTCCTTTCCCGTTCCGCTCTCGCCGGAAATGAGCACGCGGCCATCCGAGGGAGCAACTATAGAGATCTGCTTGCGGAGAGCCCGCATCGCGACCGATTCGCCGACCATTACGTACTCATCGGCGAGGTCCTGCTGAAGCTGTTGATTTGTCCGTTCGAGTTCGCGTTGGCGGACGGCGTTCTTCACCGTGACGATCGTCCGCTCAAGGCTGAGCGGCTTTTCAATAAAATCAAAAGCACCGAGCTTGGTCGAGCGGACGGCGGTCTCAATATTCCCGTGGCCGGAGATCATTACGACTGCTGCGTCGTTTCCCTCTTCGCGGAGTTTCTGCAGCGTCTCGAGCCCGTCAATGCCATCTCCGAGCCAGATATCGAGCAGGATGCACGCAAAATGCTCTTTCCGCGTGACCTCAAGGCACGCCTCGCCCGTCGCCGCATCTGCAACGTCAAACCCCTCATCCTCGAGCACCCCGCGAAGAGTCTCGCGAATACTCGGCTCGTCGTCAACAATAAGAACAGAACTCATCAATTAACTACCGGCAGTTCAATGATAAACCTGGAAACGCTTCTAAGTCCTCATGCACCTGCGAAGCATCTTTTGCGGAAACTCGGCTCATGATCAACACTAATACAGTTGTCACGTTAATTTATGCCTCACTGTGTATGCCGCATAGGCAGCGGTCGTAGCAAAACGAACTAGACTCATTATCGGCCAAAACCAGGTTACAAGAACAACCAAGTTAGACCTGCGGGACATGTCATAGATGCCGTAACAGATCCCGTTTGCATCACAGACAGTGGACTCCTGGTAAAAAGGTGCGGTGAGGTACACGTACAATGCCGCCACAGCGAACGACAGCCACCAACTGAAACTCTGGCAAAGAAAGGATAGCCGTTTCGCCAACAACAAGACCCCTACTCGTACACAAAAAACAATCCCAACTAACACGACCAACCCGACTTGAATCAAGACACCGCGGGGCCAGTTAGGTTCGAGCGCGATCTCGGCTATCAACATCGACTGATAAGTCGCATACAGCTCATTAAAAACCGCCAGAATCATCAGGCAAGTCCCAACGATTCCAATCGCACGGCTTCGTACCACTAATTCCCGATATGCCTTGAACCAATTACTCGACATAAATCAACTTTGGATCGTCAGTTCAATGATAAACCTTGAGCCTTTCGGCTTGTTTACTGCGGCGATTATCTTGCCGCCGTGTTCGCTGATAATACGCTGGACTATCGCGAGGCCGAGGCCGGTGCCGCGGCCCTTGGTCGAAAAATATGGCTGAAAGAGCCGCTGAAGGTCGGCCGGCTGAATTCCCTTTCCGTTGTCCGTCACCTCGGCGACGATTATATCGCGTGCCGATTCATAGCGGGTCGTCACGCGGATCAGATTCTCGTCGCCATGCTCCTCAAATGCCTCGTAGGCGTTCTCGATCAGGTTAACAAAAACGCGTTTGATCTGCTCGGCGTCGAGCATCGTCGGCGGAAGGCCATCGGCCAGCTCAGTTTCAAGCCGTGCCTCGCCGCCGCGGCCCTCATACATCGCCACCGCCTGGCGGATAATCTCGTTGAGGTCGCCGGGCTGCGGTTTCGCGTTCGGCAATCGTGCAAACCGAGAGAACTCATCGACCATCGTCTTGAGCGATTGCACCTCGCGGATTATAGTGCTGGTGCCGTCGCGAATCACCTTTACGGTCTGGCCGTCGGTGGTGTGGATATCGTCCGCGGTTCCGTTGGCCTCGGCAAAACGCTTTGCGATCCGCTCGGCCGAAAGCTGAATAGGCGTCAACGGATTCTTGATCTCGTGTGCCATCCGGCGGGCCACTTCCTGCCAGGCGGAGGCACGCTGTGCGGCGATGAGTTCCGAGAGATCTTCCATCACGACAACCGCACCGGCTTCATTCTCAAGCGCCGTCGCCGTTATCGCGACCGGTATCTCGACCGCATCGATCGACGCTTCATTCTCGGGCCTGAGCTGCGTTTGGTCCGAGGCGTGGCCGATCCGCCTTGCCCGCGAGACGAGAGTTTCGATCACACGGCGGTTCTCCTCGCCGAGCAGCGTCCCGAGCTCGAGTCCCTTGAAATCTGCCGTTTCGAGCTTCAGCATCCGCACCGCCGCACGGTTGATCGTCGTTACGCGTCCGTCCGCGTCGAGCGAAACAACACCGGTCGGGAGCGAATCGAGCACGGTCTCGATATATCGCCGCCGCTCGCGGATCTCCGCCGAGCTTTCCTCGAGCTTGCCGGACATCTCATTGAACGCTCCGACCAGCAGTGCAAGCTCGTCTTCGGCCGGAGCGTCCACGCGATGTCCGAGGTTGCCCTTTGCGATCTCGCGCGCACCTTCGGCGAGTGCCTTGATCGGGTCGGTCAGCCCGCGAGCAACGTAGATCGCCGTCCACGATGAAGCGAAGATGAGCAAGAATGTCAGCACGCCGAGAGTTAGAAAGCCGAGCTGGCGGACCGTGATCTGACGCTCCTTCATCCGGTCAAACTCGACCAGCGATTCCTGAAAGCTCTGTCCCGCGATCTCGCCCGAAAGCTTATCGGGGATTATACGCAGCTTCCTTCCATCGGTAAGCCCGGTCGTAACGACATCAAACCCGCCGGCCTCGTTTATATATACCTCGGGCAGGCTTCCGCTCTTTGCTTTTGCCAATAGGTCGTCGAGTTCGGCTTTCCGTCCTGGCGTGCCGAGCCTCGTTGAAGAGGCTAATACATTTCCGCGGTCATCGACCACCTCAATGTGCGAGAGGTTCGCCGCCTCCGCGATCTCAAGAAGGCCGGACTCCGACACTACGCGTCCGCCGATCGCTGCCGCAAGGGCGCGTGCATCGCGAAGCAGGCCGGCGGCATGATCGGCAATAGCCTCATCACGGGCCTGCGTCAGCACATTCTCCGGTATCTGCGAGAACCAGCGTTCGATCGCCCGGTTCATAAAGAGATAAGAGAAACCGGCCATCGCTACGATCGGCAAAAGACTGATGGCAAAAAAGTAGAGGAACAGCCGCGTCTTGATCCGCGAACCAAGCTGTAGCTGCCGACGCTCGCGGACGAGCTTAAGCACGCTTCGGAGAAAGATGAACCCGAAGATAATGAAGGCGAAGAAGTTGAGCGATGAGAGCGCGTAGAGAAGCAGCGTGTCGCTTGCCGTCTGGACCGAAAAATCTTTCCAGAGGTTCGAGGTCTGCAACAGGAAAAGCACGACGAACGAGACGACGACGAAGATCCCGGTCAGGATCGCCGTTTTTCGCCGGTCGGGCTTGTTCTTTTCCGTCGCCATTTTGCTAGAGTTTAGCATAAATGGGAGTTCCGGCGGCCGTATTGTGCCGCCGAGGGTAGTTCGCTAAACTTTGCAGAACATGACGGTTTCGTCAATATTCTTCGGGCCTGACGGCCTACTCAGAAGCGGCTGGCGCTTTGGTGTTTTTTCGGCGCTTTTCTTCGTTGCGGGCATATTCCTCGGCGGCATCGCATTCGTGCTTACAAGTCCGCTCGACATCGAAAGCGGACCGGGCTCATCAGCGTTTCTTTTCGTCAATGGCGTACTAATGACGGCAGCGGCCTTGCTCATCGGCTGGCTCTGCGCCAGCAGGCTTGAGGGGCTTCCTTTCAGTTCGCTCGGTGCATCGTTTACATCCGGCTGGCTCCAGAATCTTGTTATCGGCAGTCTGCTCGGAGCGGCGACGCTTTCGCTTGCGATAGCGATTGCATGGGCATTCGGCGGGGTTTCGTTCTCGGTCAATGCGGCCGGATCTTCGGCGATCATTCAAACGATGCTGCTCTCGTTCGCCGTATTTGCTGCGGCCGGTGCGGCCGAGGAAGCTCTTTTCCGCGGTTACATCTTTCAGACGTTCGACCGCTCACGGCTGACGCTTTTTGCGATCGTGCTTACCTCGTTGCTATTCGCGACCGTCCATAACGCCAACCCGAATGCCTCGCTTTTTTCCTGGGGAAATACGTTTCTCGCCGGCATCTGGTTTGCTGTCGCGTATCTACGGACCCGCGACCTTTGGTTCGCGACCGGGCTGCACGTAATGTGGAACTGGATGCAGGGGGCGTTTTTTGGCATCGAGGTAAGCGGACTGCGTGAACTTGTTCCCGCACCGCTTCTCACGGAAACCGATGCCGGGCCGGCTTGGCTTACCGGCGGAAGTTACGGGCTCGAGGGCGGCATTGCCTGCACCGTAGCCTTGCTCATTTCGACCGCATTGATCTGGTTCGTGCCCGGGCTTAAACGGTCTGGATCTTGAAGGAAATATCGACGGCACGTGCCGAGTGCGTCAACCGGCCGACCGAGATCAGGTCAACGCCCGCCTCGGCATAGGACCGAACGCGGTCGAGATCCATTCCGCCCGAGGCTTCGATAAGCACATTCGGGTTCAGGCTGCGCGACATTTCTACTAGCTTTGCCGCTTCTTCCGGCGACTGATTATCGAGCATAACGATGTCCGCACCGGCCTCGATCGCCTCGCGGAGCTGCGCCCAATTGGAGATCTCGACCTCGATCTTGTGAAGATGGCCGACCTTCTGTTTCGCGGCAATTACAGCCTCGGTAACTCCGCCGGCGAGCGTGATGTGGTTGTCCTTGATCAGGACTCCATCATCGAGGCCCAGCCGATGGTTCTTACCGCCGCCGACCGTTACGGCATATTTTTCAAGCAAGCGAAGGCCGGGCGTCGTCTTGCGCGTATCGACGATCGCCGCGTTCGTCCCCTCGACGGCTCGGACGTATTGCCGGGTCAGAGTCGCCACGCCGGACATCCGCTGGAGCAGATTGAGCGCGACCCGCTCGCCGGTGAGAAGCACATCGGCAAAGCCTTTGAGCGAGCCGAAGATCGTGCCCTCCTCAACCTCATCGCCATCCTGAAAGCCGGTCTCGATCTCCGGAATTTCCGGGTCAAGATGCAGAAAAACGGCCTCGGCAATGTTAAGCCCGCAGATGACCAGATATTCCTTTGCCAAAAATCGGCCAATGCCGCGAACCTCGTCCGGCACCGTCGCCGTGGTTGTAATATCCCCGCGGCCGATGTCTTCAGCCAAAAAATGCCCGATGGTCGAAATGACCTCTCCGTTATCCAGCCAATTCATATCTCTTTCTGCGAAATATTTCCGATTCCCTGACCCAAATGATAGCAAAGATTCGTTATTGAGGTTAGAAACTTTTGATCATTTGGCACATTGGCCGGGCGCCCCGCTCCCGGCCTGTGAAAATGGACATTAAGATCAGACAAAAGGAGAATCCAGGTGAAAAACAGAATTCAATTAGCGGCCGCATGTGCCGTACTTCTCGCCGTTGGGCTTGCCTGCAACTTTAGCACGGCAAACATGAGCAGCTTCAAGGTCGGCAAGGATAAGGCCGTGACGCAGGAAGCGACAAGTTTCAAGGCAGGCGAGACCTTATACGGAGCGGCGGTCATCTCGAATGCGATGAGCAAAACGACGGTCAAGTTTTATCTCTCGGCAGACGATGTGAAGGGCATGACGAAGGGTGAAGTGATCAAGGGATCGAACGTTGATGTCTCGGTACCGGACGGCGGCGGAACGGCGACCTACTCGGTGCCGCTGCCGGGCAACATTCCCGGCGGGAAATATATTCTGTCGGCCGATATGCATAATGAGGCAGGCGAGAAAAAAGATGGTAAGACGGTTGCCATAACGATCGAAGCCGGAAAGGCCCCAGCACCGACCCCGGAAACCACCGATGACAGCGAGGACAACTCGACAAACAGCGACGACAGCAACTAGTCCTGACAAGACCTATCGCTAGCTGTTAAAACACTTGGCCGCGGGCGAGTGCGGAATTCGGAACTCCACTTCCGCACTCGCCCGCGGCCATTTTTCAATCAGTTTTCGCAGAATCAGGGAATAGGTGCTTCTATCTTGATGTCGCTTATTTCGTATTCATAAATGCCCAGCAGATAACTTGCGGTTGCGCCAGAATCCTCGTTTATAGTCCGATTTTCCTGGCGCTGTAGTTTACCATCCCTCGAAAGCCAGGATCGAGATTCAATTAGCCATCGGGTCTTCTTCTTCGTTTTCTCATTGGTGAATGAGTACCGCATCCTGTGAACCAGAACGTCGTTCCGCTCTCCGTTCAAAAACTCTGAAGACTTGATGTAGCTAAACTCGATGTCGAGGTCACTTGAAATCCCTGTCTTGCGCTTCGGTGAACAATCCTCATTGTATTTCTTCCAACGCCGCCTGCCTTCACGACAGAAAAATGAGCTTCCTACCCTCACCATCTCTATCGAGCTTTTCTGTCCTTTGTACGTCGACGTTTCAATAACTCGGATTCGATCAGCCGAGAGATATTCTCGAATGGTAACGGTTTCCTCGAAAACAACACTTCCATCAAACTCTCGTTCGGTAATGGTCGCTTTCCTCGGGAAGATTCTTTCGGATAGCGCGTAAGCCGCGTCTATAGCACTTCGATATTCTACTTGTGAGATCTGCACTTCCTGAGCATAGCTATTGGCAAAACAAACCAATTGCGTAAAGGTAACCAGACATACGAAAAGAAAACACTTCATTACTTGAAAGCCTCCAGGTTCGAATTGAGAGTTGCGGTTTGTTGTTCGATCTCCGCTTTGCGCTCGCGAAGGGCTTCGACCTTTTCGGACGGGGCTTTGTTGACGAAATCTTCGTTTGAAAGCTGCCCGGCCAGGCGCTGGTATTCTACATCAAGTTTGTTGATCTGGTTCTGCAATCTTTCGCGTTCCTTGTCGAAATCGATCAGCCCCTCAAGCGGGACCGCGATCTCGGCATTCGCGATCACGGCTTTTGCCGAGGCCTTTGGAACATCGAGCGTTTCACCCAACACCAATTTATCAGCCCGTGCGAGCTTTAAGATCTGGGCCTCATTTGCGGCGAGAATAACCTGGTTTTCCGCAGCCGCCGCGACGTGAACACCAACGCGGTCCGAGGGTCTGATGTTCATCTCGGTCCGGATATTACGGACACGGCGGATAGTATCGATCACGAGCTGCATTTCGGCCTCGGCATTCGAATCGACCGCATTTGCGTCACCCGGCGGAAACGCCGCGAGCATGATGGTCGTCTCGGCATTCTGATATGCCTTGGCATGCATTTGTGACGAGGTTCCCGGGAGTTTCAGCCACAATTCCTCGGTCAAATAGGGCATAAATGGGTGGAGCATTCGCAGGGCGATCTCAAGAATGGTCAGGATCCGTGAAGTTGCCTCGACATCGCCGGAGTTGATCTCGTCTTTCTTTAACTCAATGTACCAATCGCAGAAATCGTCCCAGACGAAGTGATAAAGCAATGAAACTGCCGTGTGGAACTCATACCTCGAAAGCGATCGGTTAACGTCCATCGCCGTCTGGTTCAGCCGCGAAATGATCCACCTGTCCGGAAGCGAAAGGGCCGACCGATCCATTAAACTCGCGTGGTCCACGGCCGCATTCTCGGAATTCATCAGGCAGAAGCGCGTCGCGTTCCAGATCTTGTTAGCGAAGTTACGATATGTTTCTACGCCGGTGTCGTTCCATTTGATGTCGGCTCCGGTCGCAACAGATGCGAGGTAGATCCGCGTCGCATCAACGCCGAATTTATCGAACATCTCCAACGGATCGACGCCGTTGTTGCGCGACTTGGACATCGGTTTGCCGTCCTTGCCCAAAACGGTGCCGGTCACAACAACGTCCTCAAATGCCTTCTTGCCCGTGAACTTCTTCGTCAGCATTATCATCCGCGAAACCCAGAGGAAGATGATGTCTCGGCCAGTGACAAGGACGTCGGTCGGGAGGAAGGTTTCCAGATCGGTGAGCGGTAAGCGGTTAGCAGTGAGCAGATCTGAGCCCGCGTCCTTTCTGCTAACTGCTGACGGCTCACTCCTAACTTCACCTGTCCAGCCTAGCGTAGAGAACGCCCAGAGTCCGGACGAGAACCACGTGTCGAGAACGTCCTGATCCTGGGTCAGCTCGGTGGTTCCGGCCTGTTCATATGCCTCTACGGCAGTTCGGGCGACGAAGACGTTGCCATCATTGTCGTACCACGCCGGGATCTGATGCCCCCACCAGAGCTGTCGAGAAATGGTCCAATCTTTTAGGTTTTCCAGCCATGCTGTATAGACCTTTTCGTGCGGGACCTGCGGGTGAAAGTGCGGAACGCCCTCGGACCGCATCAGATCGAGAGCGATGTCGCGCATCTCGTCCATCTTGACGAACCATTGCTTTGAAAGGATCGGCTCGACCACGGTCTTGCAGCGTTCGCAGATCGGGAGCGAGACCTCGTAGTCCTCGATCTTTTCGAGCAGGCCGAGTTCTTCGAAGCGTTCGACGACAATCTTGCGTGCCTCAAAGCGGTCTATGCCGTCGAAGTCCTTGCCGGCCGCAGCGTTCATCGTCCCGTCCTCGTTCATTACAAGAAGCAGATCAAGCCCATGACGCTCGCCAACCAGGTAGTCGTTGGGGTCATGGGCCGGTGTGATCTTCACCGCTCCGGTGCCGAACTCCGCTTCGACATATTCATCGGCAATGATCGGGATCTCGCGGTCGGTCAGCGGCAGTTCGACAGTTCTGCCGATCAGGTCTTTGTAACGTTCGTCCGAGGGATTGACGGCAACGGCCGTGTCGCCGAGCATCGTTTCCGGACGCGTCGTCGCGACCGTGATCGTTCGGTCGGTTCCATTGACAGGGTATTTGAGGTAAACGAGCTTACCGTCCTTCTTCGATTCTTCCTTGACCTCAAGGTCGGAGAGCACCGTTTTATCTCGCGGGCACCAATTAACGATCCGAAGCCCTCGATAGATCCAGCCCTCTTTGTAGAGCGTGCAGAAAACGCTGCGGACGGCGAGCGAGAGACTCTCATCCATAGTGAAGCGATGCCGAGCCCAATCGACCGAGACACCTTCGCGGCGCATCTGCTCCGTGATCGTATTGCCGTATTGCTCCTTCCAGGCCCAGGCTCGGCGAATAAACTCCTCGCGGCCGATATCGAGCGGCGACTTCCCCTCGTCCTTCTTAAGCTGTTCTACGACCTTTCGCTGGACTGAGATGCCGGCGTGATCCGTGCCCGGCAGCCAGAGCGTTCGAAAGCCCTGCATCCGCTTCCAGCGTGTCAGCACGTCCATTATCGTGTGCTGGAGGGCATGGCCCATGTGGAGCGAACCCGTTACGTTCGGCGGCGGAATGACGATCGAGTAGGTCGGTGCGGCAGGGTCTTCATTGATCTCAGGAGCGAAATAACCGTTCGCTTCCCAACGCTGATAGTGGCTTTCCTCAGCCGTTTTCGGGTCGTAGGCTTTAGCGATTTCCATATGGATAAAACTGAGATTCTAAAACAAAACCGGCCGGTTTTCATCTCGCACGAGATGACCGGCCGGCTGATCTTTAAGATAAACGGGTTTAGGCGGTCCGATTGAGCTTTTCTGCGACCCTCGTTGCGATCAGATCGATCAATTCATCGGAAAGGGCGACCACCCTTTCATTGCTTTCGGCATTTAATGCTTCTCTCTCGGTGGTGAAGCGAACCGGATTTGGCGGATGCACTACTTCCGGAATCTCAAGGAGGTCAATGTCGTTCCAATTGGAATCGCTTATCGAAGGCAATTCCCCGGTCTCGAATTGACTACCGGCACCCAAATGCTCAGCATTTTTTTCGGTAGATGAATCATCGAGACCAAGCGGCGACCACTTCTCCGATTGAGGAACGACCGGCTCGAACTCGAAACCGTCACTAACCGGGACCAAACGCTCGGTCTCTGCTTCATTATCAATTAGATCATCTCGCTTGGGATGTGGAGCGTAGTTGCCGGTCGTCATCTCGTAAGTTACGGCATCACGATCTGTTCTATGTTCGTAGTTGAAGGCGGGCACATCGGCTACAGCTTCGGTATCGCCATTTGTCCAACTTGACTCGGACGACCCGCTCCGCTCGACATTTGCAATTGGTTGCTCAGTCAGTGGTGTCTCTGGCGGAACAGTGTGTTCATCGTACAATTGTCCGGCCATCGGCATCTCTGTTTCAAAAGCGGTCGACGAATACTGGGTCTCGATCATCTCATCGTCGAGGCCTTGGTCGCTGAACTCGAATTCTACGGTCTCGGCATTTGCCGGGATCTCATGAATGCTTCGGTGGTAGAGCGACTCGATGTCTGAGTGATTCGGATCATCGCCCCTAATGCTCTCGACCGAACCCTCTCTTTCCATCGAATCTCTGCTGTTAACCAATTCATTGACCTGATGAACGAGTTGACGGATAGATTGGAAAGGCTTGGTCACCGAAGCACTTGCCCCGACCGCCGAGGCCATCTGCTCGTCAAATGGTTCGAAGGACCCGGCCAGCAGAACCACCGGTGTGAAATGACCGCTCACGTCCGAACGGATCGCACGACATATTTCGTATCCATCCGGGCCGGGCATATTCACATCTGCCAGGACGATATCCGGACGCTCCGCACGAAGAAGGCTCATCGCGGACTCACCATCTGGGGCCGTAAAGACCTCGTATCCTTCTTCGGTGAAGGTAAGTTTGATGACCTTTTGTATCGTTACAGAGTCGTCTGCGATCAATAGCTTGCGATTGCTCACGATAATTGCTCCTAAAACAAAGGAAAACGAAGGTTTGCCCTCAAAAAGCTAACACCTTAGGCTTGCGGACGTCAAGAAAATCCGAACTTAAGTAGCGTTCGCGGCAGTCTCGCCCTTCCTAATTCTGGCGAGTTCTCCGGCGAGCCGGATCGCCTCCATCATACTAGAATGCTCTGCAATGCCCTTGCCGGCAATATCGAACGCCGTGCCGTGATCGACCGAGGTCCTGATCAACGGCAGGCCCAGCGTAACATTAACTCCCTTGCCGAATGAAAGACACTTAACGGCGATCGTCGCCTGATCATGATAACACGCTATGACCACGTCGAACTCGCCGGAATTGCACCTTAGGAAAACCGTGTCTGCGGCGAAAGGCCCACAGACGTCGATCCCCTCATCACGGCAAACTTCGATGGCCGGGGTCATCTCTGCTGCCTCCTCGGTGCCGAACATTCCGTTCTCAGAGGCATGTGGATTCAAGCCCGCAACCGCGATCTTGACCGACCGGCCAAGCAGCTTCGCCATTTCTGCCGACGTAAAGCGGATCAGTTCAGCCAGCCTTCCGCGCGTTACACGTGCGATCGCATCCTTTAATGAAAGATGCGTCGAAAGAAGTACAACTCGAAGTTGCCCTGCGAAGAAACTCATCGCAAAGCGATCAGTGCCGGTCAATGCCGCAAGAAACTCCGTGTGGCCCGGGAAATCATAACCGCCTAGCGAGAGCGAACGCTTGCTGATCGGAGCTGTCGCGATCGCGTCGAGCCGACCTTCGCTCCAAAGATTCACCGCAGCCTCGATATATTCACCTGCCGCCTTCCCGCAGACAGCGTTCTCAGTTCCGGGTACGACCGATCCCGAGATGTTATGGAGGTCAAAAACTACAGCCTTCCCGGCCTTTGGCATTTCGCCCGACTCAAGTTCAATGTCGATCTTAAGCCTGTCAACCTCAGCCCGAAGGAAAGCAAGATCGCCGATGATCAAAAACTCGGCCGATTCGCGCAACTCCATGTCCGCTAGTGATCTAAGCACGATCTCAGGGCCGATCCCGGCAGCATCGCCGATGGTGATCCCGATACGCGAATGGCCGGAAGATGAAAGCGGCGGCATCGAAGTCGTGTTCACACGACAATGATACCACCGCTAATGATCTAAAAGTTAACCGCGAAGTTAATAGCGATCAATCCGCCTGCCGACGAATGAAGGTCGGAACGTCGAGGTCCTCACTTCCGCGAGGCTCAACGGGAATGAAAGGAACGCCGCCAGCGTTAGCGGCAACCGGCATTGCGGCGGTCCGCGGCAACGGCATCGAGGCCGCGGCCGCCACATCAAATCCGGTCGCGATCACGGTAACCTTGATCTCGTCATCCATATCTTCGCGGAAGACGTTGCCCCAGATGATATCCGCGTTCTCGTCGGCCTCGCTTTCGATCATACCGATCGCGTCCTCGATCTCGCCGAGCGGCATCCGCGAACTTCCGGTTACATTTATCAAAGCGGCCTGGGCTCCGGTGATCGAGTTCTCTTCGAGAAGCTTGTAGTCAAGCGCCTCGCGCATCGCTTTCGAAGCTGCGTCCGGCCCCTTCGCTGAACCGACGCCCATCAGGGCAACGCCGCGGCCCTTCATCACCGTGGTCACATCGGCGAAGTCGAGGTTAACGACGCCGGGCGTCGTGATCAGATCTGTAATGCCCTGAACGGCCTGAAGCAACACCTCGTCGGCTTTCTTGAACGCGTCCATCACGGTGATATTCTCCTGAACCTCGCGGAGACGAGCGTTAGGGATCGTGATGATGGTATCAACACAGCCGCGGAGTTCGGCTAGGCCACGCTCGGCCTGGGCCATCCGCTTCTTTCCTTCCATGCCGAAAGGCTTAGTTACCACCGCAACCGTAAGAGCACCAAGCTCGATCGCAAGCGATGCAACGATCGGAGCGGCTCCGGTCCCGGTTCCGCCGCCGAGTCCGGCAGTGACAAAGACCATGTCAGAGCCTTCGAGAACTTCGAGAAGTTTCTCGTGATCTTCGAGAGCGGCATCGCGACCGGTGTCGGGATTAGATCCGGCACCGAGGCCACGCGTCGAGCGATTGCCGAGTTGGATCTTGATCGGGGCCTTTGAGGCATTCAGCGCCTGCAGGTCCGTGTTCGCAACGATGAACTCGACGCCCTTGATCCCTTCCTCGATCATTCGGTTCACCGCGTTCCCGCCGCCGCCGCCAACTCCGATCACCTTGATCCGGGCGCCGGTAATGGGCGGTTCGTCGATAAACATCTTGATACCACTAGTGTTCATTTCGTGTCCTTAATTTGCAAAATCCAATCAATTCCTGCCCACACAGGAAACCAACAATTCGATGTTTTCGGTGAAATGCTGACGAGTGCAATATCAACTATATATAGTGTTGATGGGAAAAGAGCATACAACCATTTGTGTAAAAAATCTAGTCAACAATTACCAACTATCGAAATTTTTCGCGAAAATTTTCAAACCACGCCCCAAGTTTGCCCGTTCCGCCTCGAGCACCTCCGCCCTCGCGCATCTGCTCGCGGAAAGAACGAAGAGCAAGTCCGCAAGCGACCGCCCATTCGGGCGATTCGATCTGCTCGACCAAGCCGCCGAACATTCGCCGAGAAGGAAGCCCGAGGCGGGTCGGAGCATCGAAAACCTGCTCCGCTATCTCGACCATTCCACGAGGCATCGAACCGCCGCCGGTGAGCACAACTCCGCTCGGTATCTGCGCTCCAGCGGCCGCGACCTCGCCCGCAAGATGCTGGAGCAGTTCGATCGCTCGCGGCTGCATGATGTCGCAGAGAATCTCTTTCGAAAGCCCGCGCGTCTCGCTTCGCCCGACCGGTGTTATCTCGATCATTTCCGCCCGCTCCTGGTCGTCCATCAAAAAAGTAGCAACACAGCCGTAGCGATGTTTGATCTCTGCCGCCTCCTGCATCGAGACACGCAAGCCGACAGCGAGGTCCTTTGTGAAATGCAATCCGCCGAACGGGAACACCGCGGTGTGCTGGACTGCCCCGCGGCCGAAGATGTTTAGGCTCGTGATCTCGGAACCGATGTTGACGACCGCACATCCATACTCCTTGTCGTCATCGGTCAGAGTGCTTTCAGCGGCCGCGATCGGTTCGATCATCATTCGCTCTACATCGATACCTGCTCGCCGGACCGCCTTCTCAAGATTTTGACGTCCGGCACTCGGACCAGTGACGACGTGAACGAGGGCTTCGAGCCGCGAACCGCTCATCCCAATAGGCTCGGTTATGCCGTCCTGGCCGTCGATGATGAATTCCTGCGCAACACGGTCGAAAACTTCCCATCCTGAAGGTAGCTGAACGGCGCAAGCCGACTCTACAGCGCGCTCAACATCCTCATTGCTGATCTCGCGACCGGCGCCGGCGACGGCAACTACGCCGTTCTTATTCTCTCCGCGGAAATGCTCGCCGGAAAGATTTACTGCAGCGGCCTTGATCTCGAGCCCGCTGACACGCTCTGCCTCATCAATAGCCTTTCGGATACTCTCGGCAACGGCTTCCGCTCCGGTAACGATCCCGCGGCGAAGACCGCGTGAATCGCTCCGACCGATACCGACGACCTTCAACGAACCGTTGTCGGAGGCTTCGCCAACAACGCACCGTACACGGCTCGTCCCGATATCAAGTCCTATCGCGTGGATCTCGTTCTTCATAACATTCATTTAACTGCGGACTTTCGCGGCTTAAGGTTGAGAGTCGAGCCGACCAACTCGACGCCTTCAAAATCAGCGGATTTTCCGGCTATCGCCTTGAGGCCGCGTTCGAGATTCTCACCAAAACTATCTTTCCCGACCTCAAGCGAAACCGTAATGCCGCCTTCATCGGCGATCGCCCGAGGTACACGAACATTGGAAAGATCGACCAACGATACGCGATCGAGCACGCCGTGGATCTTCCAATCTTCGATCATCTTTGAATAGAGCTTCACGCGCTCAAGATTTTCTTTGTCCGCCGTCTGCGACTTCTCTTCGTCCCAGCCGATCATCGCGACCGGCAGCCCAGGTTCCGGCCCGGCCGCTTCGGCGAGAACGACGCCATCTTTGGTCACAAGAAACTCGCCTTTCTTCATCCGCACGACCGCCGCGGGCTTGTGCTCTTCGATGCTTACGATTATCGAATTTGGGAGCCATCGGGAGACCGAGGCCGAGCGGACAAAGGTCAGCTTCTCGATCCGTTCTTTGACCGACGCGAGGTCGGCAGTCCAGGCGCTGTTCTCTGCCGCCTCGGCATTGACGATTCGCTCTATCGTCTCACGCGGAGCACGCTCGATTCCCGAGATCTCGACCCGCGTCACGACGAAGAAATCCGAATTGACGATCGTCCTTATCCCGAAATAGCCGATTACTCCGATGCAAAGAAGCATCGCCATTGAAAGGATGAGCGGAAGCACACGAGCCGAACCACCGCCATTGCTGACGGCCTTTCGGTTGCGGGCAGGCTTCCGTTTTCGCTCCGTGCCGGACCGCTTAGTTTTTACTGCATTCGGTCGTTTCGCCATTTAATCTTACTGCCTACCCTCGGTTCTTGAGAGCTTCCAAAAGTTCATCGGACAGCCGCGTCACGGTCCCCGCACCGAGCGTGATCACAAGGTCGCCTTCAGCAAGGATCGGCACGATCTTCGCAGCCGCAGTTTCGATATCTCCGATGTAGGTCACATTCTTGTGGCCGTATTTCTTGATGTTCTCTACCAGCACCTCGGCCGTGATGCCCTCGATCGGCGGCTCACTCGCCGGGTAAATATCGAGAACGTAGAGAACATCCGCGTTGTTAAATGCCAACGCGAACTCGTCCATCAATTCCTGTGTTCGCGAATAGCGATGCGGCTGGAACGCGACGACGGTCCTGCGACCGGCGGCGGCATTCTTGGCTGCGGCAAGAGTTGCAAGGATCTCGGTCGGGTGATGACCGTAGTCATCGACGACAGTAATGCCGCCGACATCGCCCTTGAATTGAAAGCGGCGATTGGCATTCTTGAAGCCCTTGAACGCCTCGGCGATCTTAGCGAAAGGCACGTCAAGCTCCATCGCAACGGCGGTCGCCGCGAGTGCGTTATAAACATTGTGCTTGCCAGGGACCGGCAGATCGATCCGCCCAAGAACTTCCGTTCCCTTCCACACCTCGAAAGTCGAACCAAAGCCGTCGGTATATTTGATCTCGTGAGCGGAGATATCTGCTTGTGCGGTCATGCCATAAGTCACACGGCGCCGTTTGATATTTGGAATGATCAACTGTACGTTCGGATCGTCAAGGCAGATGATCGCCGCACCGAAGAACGGAACCTTGTTGACAAAGTCCGTGAAGCAC
>ERZ761602.3623-NODE-3623-length-21511-cov-52.354306_pt1 | contig 21511 bp, 19 predicted proteins | sample MGYA00512165_ERZ761602 | MGnify/ENA primary metagenome ERZ761602 (study PRJEB28899, sample SAMN02445085) | bioreactor sludge metagenome | biome: EBPR sludge; isolation source: Thorneside wastewater treatment plant | place: Australia: Brisbane, Thorneside...
ATCCGAGAAAATGGCTATTAATGATCCAAAATCATTTATGGACACCCCTCAATTACTATATTTCTTCATAAGGAAATTTGAATACCCGTACTTAAATCAAAAACATCCACCGAGTTGCCATAATACACATAGCCGGCTCTTGTCACCAAAGCAGTTCTTTTACGCAGTTTTATGGGCATGAACAAATATGCCTGCACGCCGCCAAACTCATAGCTAATATTGAGGCTATTCACGTAAATCTCTTTTCCGTTTACATAGACAATACTGCATTGATTTTTTTAGTAGTCACCAAATTGCGGGACGATACACCCGCCTTAAACCCCAACGATACGCGGTTAAAATGAATGGGCAAGACTTGGACATTGGCCTCTATTGCGACCGTTGCGGCTTGTTGATCCCCAAGGGTCTGGTTCGATTAATGTTGTACCAACCTAAACGTTGTGCCAAGGTTGTTGTTAATCGCATAAGTATAGCCCGCATGGATCCCCAAGGTGAGCATGTCGCCGAGTGGAAATACCCCTCAGTTTACCCCAAGAAACAACTGGTGCTTGCTGGTTTGTGCCTGCGCATTCAAACCAAAAACAAGCAATAGAAAAACAACGAAGGTGTATCGCATTGCTTGTTTGTTTAATAGCGTGTAGGGCCTTAAGATTGAGGTGGACGTGAGACCCAACACCAAAAGGTTTTAAATCAGATTAACCCCATGTTCTCATGGGCATCGTCTATTCATTTCTACCGAGCCACAGCGATCTCTAATAACCAAATAGCGGCTACGTTTTGGACTTTAAAAGCATACCGATAAAGGAATTATGGAAAAAATGCCTGATATGCTTTTTGAGCAAAATGTAGCCATAAAACACAAAGTAGTAAGATCTTTGTGTAACGGTAATCCGCTAATAATGACACGAAGTCGTCATGGTCATGCTTGGTTATTGCCTTTCTGTATTCTTTATTTAGTAGAACACGAATTAGCTCAAACGAGACAACCAAGACAATAATGACTGATAAAAAGTCAAATATTTGATTTATCTGAGGCATACAGGTTGAGGTTAAGTTTCTGTTTTGATTTACCACCAATTCATACAGTCCCCGAAATCGTAAGCGGCCCAAGGAACGCCTATACCTATTCCTCCTTTTTTAAGCAATCCTTTCACCGTTTGGGCTATCGGAATCAGACTCATCAATAACCACAAGTTTTTCACAGCCCCAAGACCGTATTTTGGGTACAGTTCACTAAATTTGAACATGTGTGGAGGAAGCATATTTCTTCATGTTGTTGTAAACTCGAAGTTACTGCTTTCTCCGCCTCTTTTTGAAAATGTCCAGTAGTATGAGGCGTGATACGTTTTCGAAATGCACCATTCCCCTTTTGGTTACTATTTTAGTTTAAGATCAAGAGACTTATTACCCCCTTGACCATTGATGACATTATATTTTATAACGGATCCTGCAAAGTAGCTCTTGTTATCGTCCGTTATAAATACTAACTGATCTGTATAATGCCCAATTTGTTTCGGAATAAATAGTTTAAATTTAAGAAAAAAACCTTTTTTTCCTTTTGCAATCTTTGGCGACTTAATATCTCCAATATTACAACTACTACTTACGCCATCAATTCGTGCTTCTCGCCATGAGAAATTAACAAATCGTGCATTAACTGCAACAGTATCGCCTGTAGCAAAAGTGTAAACATGCTTTTCATCGAAATCTGGTTTTATGATGCTATCAAACAAACCATTAGCAAAAAGCGTACTCACAACAAGTACTACAGTAAAAGTGGTTAGAAGTATGATGACTGATGTTTTCATGTCAGTTATTATTTTTGAATAGTTGATATGCGTTGTAAGTTAATAACTTAATTCCAAACACAACGATCTCCATTACATGCTTCTACCCAGAGCAACCCACAACCATATGTAGTATCATTATAGCAAGCAATACTACCATTCATGCACTCGCCATATTGGATTGTTGGCGGTAGAAGGTCATATCTAGCACAGGTGAAAGAAGAGCCTTTAGTACAGCAGCATTGACCACAGTCTCTCTGTAAGTCATCTCCTATATACTCTTTAGATAAAGTCTTATCTTTTGTAAAAACTCCACTAGGATCATTTGTAAGAATACTTTGGTTTTGGCTAAATACTAAGTTATATACTTCAACACTTTTAAACTCTTTTTTAGCTTTTTTGTAACCAAGTAAGAATCACTAAGGTCGGCTTTTTATTTTTCTCTGCTTCATCATATTTATTTGATTTTACTATCTCAATAAGTTGATCAATCAGCAACAACCGATTATTGGTCAGGTTATTTTCAACAGACTGAGCTTTAATTTTATAAAGATGTTCAAGCCAAAGAGTTTTGCGGTCACGTGTTGACAATAAAGAATAGGCTATTTTTTGTTGCTCATTTGGCAGTGTTTTAAACTGTGTTATTTTTTCAAAATTTGGCACTTCTTTGTTTGTAGTTACTCAGCTATCGCATCCAGTCAATGATATTGATAACGCAACCATAACAGCGACAAACAGATGAAAATACATTTTTTTCATAACGAACTCCTGTTTAACATTGAGTGATTCCTTTTCAGGAACTGAATTGAATTCACAACCACTATAAAACAAAGTCAATAGCTGTATTAAATTTTTTTAATGTGATAACATCATTTTTTCTTTCACTTTTTTTCCTCACTTTTTCTGTATTCAACGTCTAACACTATTCATGTTTGATATTGGGCTAAGGGGTGGTGATAAAGAAAACACCCCTTCTTGTCATTAGGAATGACGTCATAAATAATATAAAACAATCCTATTACACTAATGCTTTAAGATGATTTATGTTTAATATGATTTCCTTGCTTTGGACTGAACAGCCTTCACAATCCGTTTATATTTCCAAGAAGTGGTTTGCATCGGTTATGGTTTCGGTTGTTATTCCGACTATTTTTTAGAAAAGCTTCCATCTAAACATTTGAACACGTTTGCCGTCATTAGATGGTTTATTACAACGATTTACGCCATTCGCACGATGACGGGCTTAAAACGTGCGATGGTTTCCACCAGATCAGACTGCGCAGCCATTACTTCGCCAATTGGTTTGTAAGCTTGTGGTGCTTCATCTATACCGCCACTGAGCAGTGTAATGCCATGTTCTTTCAGATAGGCGTCTCGTTCGTGTTTGGTGATGCTATTGTTGGCCATTTTGCGGCTTAGGAGTCTTCCGGCCCCATGTGAAGCCGAATTGAGGGAAGGGGCGTGACCCAATCCACGGACTAAAAACCCATTATCCCCCATAGAGCCGGGAATGATGCCCAGCACCCCGGGGCTGGCAGGAGTTGCCCCTTTGCGGTGAACCACCACCTCTTGGCCATCTGCGAGGTGTTCTTTCCAGGCAAAATTGTGATGGTTCTCTACCATAAAAAATGCTTCAAGGCCTCCTGCACGTGCTACCCGCTGATGAATGAGGTGATGATTTGCCTGTGCAAATGCTCCTGCTAAGTGCATGGACTGCCAATAATCTTCGCCCGCATCGCTGTCTAAATCCAACCAAGCCAAATGCCGGACTTCCTGTGCCAATGTAGGATGAAGGGCTGCGGCTACACGGGTAAAGTGCTCGGCAATGCGTGCCCCCACTCCCCGTGAGCCAGAGTGAGAAAGTAGTGCAAGATACTGGCCCGGTTGAAGCCCTGTTTCGGCGTCAAAGGCCGAGACGGTTATTGAACCCCACTCTACAAAATGATTCCCCGTGCCCGAAGTCCCCAGTTGGGCTTGTGCCTTATCTCTGAGTGAACGCAGAAGTGGGGTTGCCTGCCAAAGGGGTTCCTCCAAGACGTCATGATCGGGTGTATTGGGATCATGGGGTCGCCAGCGATCTCCTGTACCAAAGTGTGTCTCGTTTAAAAGGGCTTTTCGTAGCCTCTCGTGCTGCGATTGGAGCAAAGAAGGTGATTCCGGAAACACGGAAAGCATCATTCGGCAGGCGATATCCACACCCACCGCATACGGAATGACCGTGTTTTGAGTGGCCAATACGCCACCAATGGGCAGGCCATACCCAACGTGGGCATCCGGCATTAACGCTCCTGCCACTGCAATAGGCAATCGCATAGCCGACCTCATTTGTTGCTGTGTGCCCTCGTCTATCATGTGCGTCCCCCAAACCTTAAACGGTAGAGGCTCAGGGCGTAATGCCATGGGTGAAGGTGTTGATGTGGGTGTTTGTGCTTGGATTACGGCCTCCACCAGCCCTCGAAGGATCAAGTGGTCTATGAAGTTGGTAGGTGTAGCCCAAACGTCTTTTAGGATGTTCAAAACGGTTTGTTTGTCCGAGCCATCTAAAAGCAAAGACGTGGCGGCTGTTTTCGCCATACCCAAGAGTTTTCCTGGCTTCCAACCGATTCTTTGCAGGTCTTTTCCAGTAATGGTTTCACTCATCGTGTGGTCTGTCTGTTTAGGAATGTTTTAAACGGTGCGTCTCCAGCCAGTAAACAGTAAATCGCTGCCCACTTGTTCCCATATATATTCAACAAAATCAATGGCCTGATCCATGCTTGGAATACCAATCCCACGAAAAGAAGGTACCCCGCCCCCCACCAATTTTGGGGCAATAAACAGCGACAAGCGATCTACAAGGTCTTGCTGTATCAAGGCAGTGGAAAGCCCCGGTCCGGCCTCGACCAATACCGACTGTATCACCTGCCCCAAGCTGCCTTCGGCCAATTGCCTGAACAATACCGATAATGTAAGATGCCCCCCATGAATAGGGTTGTACACAAGTTTTCCACCAGCCTTGTGGAGAAGTGCCTCATAAACTGGTTTAACGTTTGGCGCCACGACAACCCAAGTTTTAGACACCCAACCATCCCGAAAGATTTGTAAGGTATCCGGTAATTGTCCCATTCGATCTAATACGATCCTGATTGGTTGCCGACCTTCCACGTGACGAACGGTCAGTGCGGGGTTGTCGTTCCGCGCAGTTTGGTATCCCACCAACACGGCATCATGAGAAGCCCTCCAGAGGTGTACCTTTTTCCGGGCCTCGCTATCCGTCACCCATTGAGAGTGTCCTGATGCCGTCGCTACCGATCCATCTAACGTTTGAGCAATTTTAAGATGGACATGTGGATAACTCGTGCGCAAATGATGGGTAAAAGGCTCGTTCAAGCGTTTACAGCCGTGTTCCAGCACGTTCTCTAATACTTCGACACCATGTATGCGCAACCGTTCAATTCCCTTACCAGCAACCATCGGATTGGGGTCTTTCATACCCGTAACCACTCGCGGGATACCATGTTTGAGGATAAGATCGGCACAAGGAGGGGTTTTCCCATAATGGCTGCAAGGTTCGAGGTTGACATACAAAGTGCATGATCTAAGTGATTGATTTGTATGTACTTGGGTTGCAGTACGAATGGCCTCGACTTCGGCATGAGGCCCACCAAAGCGTCTATGCCATCCCTCTGCTAAGACTTCATTGTCTGGTGATACCAAAACACACCCTACCAGCGGATTGGGGCTGACTGCCCCCGCGCCTTTCTTGGCAAGTTCTAAACACCGTTGCATCCAATACGTATGGATTTCCATTGATAAATGACTCCTTGGTTAAGCTGTGTGGATAACTGGTGGAAAAGTCGGATTGGGCACATGGATTGAGGCGTGTTACTTGATTTAGCTACAAAGCGACATTATACCCACTTCACAAATTTAGCCTGTAAAATATCGAAAGCTTGGCTAATGCTGTATTTGTTCGAGCAGATCATTTACTCGACTCAAAGGGGATTAATCGGCTACGTGCTATCGTCAAAATAAATATACAAATAACCCAACCGATTATGTCCTTCACAAAGAGTGCATTTCAAAAATGCCAACCAGACATACGACGCACCTTAGATTCGGTGACATCTTTGCCTATCATTAAGAAAAGCTCCGTAGAAGTGGCATCATAATAGAACCCCTTGGGGAAATTTTGCAATGCGCCCTTGACAAATGCCGAGACGTTCGTGTAACCAAGCCGTGGTCGTACAAAAATCTCAACGGGCACATTGTTTTGCAATGCGCCCGTTGAGGGTTGGATATTTGTGGGAAAATTAGAAGTCGAACGTTAAGCGTAGGGTGCTGTAACGGCCTACGACGGGTGCGCCGTAGAACTGGCGAACTTGGTTATCAGTCACATTTTGTACCAAGGCGTCTAAGCGCAGCCGTTTGCTGAATTCATAGCCTGCACCTAAGTCCAGAAGATAGTAGTCTTCTACACCTATGTCGTCAATTTTACTAGCACTGTTGTTGTATGGGTTGGGCAAGCCTCCTAAATAAGGACCGGAGGCAATTGGGAACCCTTGGTTATACCGGAAAGACACATTTGCCGAGAAACCATTTTTTAGTTTGTAGTCGCCGCCTAATTTCACTTTCATCTGCGGTGAATTCATCGCCAGATACAAACCACTTCCTGGTTCGTTCACTTCTGTTTCGTCAAAGAAGTTATCGGAAGTGTACGACATATTGGCAAAGATGCTTAATTGGTCATTGGCGATAAAGCGAAGCGATGTATCCAGACCCCAGTAACTTACATCTCCAAAGTTCCGGTAGGAGAGCATCAGTTCCGGCATTTTACCGACACCCGGATTGTTTTCTTTGGGTTGGGCGATTGCAACTGGCACGCGGGCGAGTGCATTGTTTTGATTTGCAAAGCCCACGACCAAGCCTGCTACTTGTGCAGATGGAATGCCTAATTGCGCAAGCGCGCCCTTAAGTTGGGGATTCGCTTCGATGGCAGCAGCGAGTTGAGCGGTAAGGTCGTTCGTAAAGCCTTGCGCCAAGAAAAGTGGGGTTTGCATGAGCAACGGCCCAACGAAATCTTTCTTCTTGGAGTAGTAACCATCTATGGCAACAAGTAGCTTACCTCCGAAAATACCTTTGTAGCCCAACTCTATGGTTTGGGTTTTTGTTTGCTTCAGTGGATCTACGTCTGTGACGGCATTCACGGGAATGGCCTGTCCTGTTTGGACGTTGATCATCACCATCAGTGCATCTACTCCGCCTTGTACTTGGGTTGCAGCAGGTGCAAGTAGTTGTTTCAAGGTACCAACGGTGGCTTCATTTACTTTTTGGGCACCCAAAGCTTGGTTAATGAGGGCAGCCAAGGTCGCATTGGGGGTTGCATTTAATCCTGGATAGATTAGATTTCCATATAATTCACCATAATTCAGACGGCCTGCCACATCGGCACCGCGATTCCAAGGTAAGATGCTGGAAGCCACTACGCCACCTGGATAAGCAGTATTTCGGTTAAAGGTAAAGCCCTCATAGGCACCTCGTCCCCGTACCAATGCCGTACCGAATGCACCAAAACTGGTTTGACTGGCAGGAATGTCTAAGAACATGGAGTTGTTGCCCGGTGAAGAGAAGGCTTGGTTGAACGTGGCGCGTACCGAAGAGGTGTTTGACGGTTTAAAAACAAAAGCCAATCGTGGAGAAACCGCGAACGCGCCGATTACATTGTTGTAGTCTCCACGTGCCGCGAGTGTAATGTCCAACTTGGGGGAAAGTGCATACTGTGCTTGGGCATAAGCGCCCGTTTCCATAATGGCATCATTTTCTTCGTTGCGGCCATAGATGGTTCCGTCGGTATCCGGAATCGTGTATTGCATGTCTGCACCATAGATCAAACGGAGTTTTTCCGATGGCTTGCTGTCATTTTGTAGTTGCACATTCCACTTTTGTGAGTGGTCATATACCGTACCCTCCGAACCTGAAATGACATTGCCATTGTTGTCTAAACGGCGTCGGTTGATGATGTATGAACCACCGTGGTTGTTGCGGTTCAAAGAAGCTGCCGCAAAGAAGGAGCCTGATTGGAAGCGAACTTGCCCATAGGTATATCCGAAGTCGATGGCTTGCAGGTTGCCAATACCGGACATATAGGTGCCAGAAGAGACCGAGTAACCACCATTCACAATCAGTGCCGATTTGCTACCCAGTTTGTATTCCACCATCCCGTTTAGGTTCAGTTTATCGGTATCATAGTCGCGAGGGACATCCCGAATGGCCTGAAGTGCTGTTTGTGTATAGGTACTGGTTACATCTGTTACAGCAGATTGGTCGGTATTAAGGGCATAGGCTTTCAGGCTACCCCCGTCCTCTATCACGACCAATTTATCTCCGGTGGTATCCAACTGAATAAAGTCTTGCGGAGCCATAACGTTCATGGCAAAATCTTTTGCCTGCGAGTATTGGCCTGCAAATTTATAGCCCAGTTTTTGATTGGCCGATACGCCTGCATGGCGCCATGCAGCGGCAGCGGTAGATTGTTGACCACCACCAAGCGAAACGGTTGTGCCTTGATGGTCGAATGGGTTCTTCGTGATAAAATGGACGACGCCTGCATCTACGCCAGGACCATACAATGCAGAACCAGGGCCGCGCACAATTTCTACCCGTTCCAAGTCAATGTTCGAGATGGGCATCATGCTATAAGCATTGGCATTTAAGGAAGCAATTGCGCCTTGGCGATAATCAATAAGCGTATAGGCTGCGCCCGAAAAGGCATTATTAAAACCGCGTAGTACCACTTCGTAGCGGTCAACACCTGTTTGTGCCATATCCACACCTTCTACGTTCCGTAAAACCGCAGCGATGCTTGGTGTGGCTTGGTTTTGTACCTCACGTGCGTCCAACACCGAAACAGAAGCTGGCGCATCTAAGATTTTTTCCGACTGGCGCGACGCAGATACCACCACTTCATTCAGTGTATTGCCGGCATCGGCCATAGAGAAGTCTAACATTACAGTTTGTCCGGCCTTAAGCGAAACCGTTTGACGCAAAGCCCGATAGCCTACAAACGTAACCGACACATCGTAATTCCCAGCAGCGGCAGAAATCCGATATTTGCCGTTCAGATCTGACGTGGCTCCGGAAACCAGATCGTTTGTTCCGGATTTTAGCAGTGAAACCGTAGCACCAATGAGTGAGGTGCCATCACCTCCATCTTTGACGGTTCCTTGAACGGTTGCATTCTGCGCAAATCCTGTTCCGGCTGCGAGTAGCAGGAATAGGAGCACAAAAAATGGTCTAAAGCATTTTACCATGTGCATCTCCTTTTTGGGGTCTTTTTTGGGTTTGGGGATAATCTGTGGATGGCGGGTGTCCAAATTAATCGCGTTCATTAAAGCGCTTTCATAAATGTAAAAATAACAAGAACAGTGTGTTAAAGCAATGTACCTGCATAAAAGATAAAAACAATCTATTTATAAAGGTAAAAACAATCTATTGGCGAGTGGTACAACCGAGTTAATTTCCGGATGCTGGAAGCGCAGAAAGGTCCATGTGGTAATCTTCTGGGTTTGCGAGATTAATATATACCGGAATGGTCTCCTTGGTGAGAAAGGAAGTGGGATTGTACCAGATGTGGTCGCTCTGGAATTGATATATCTTGAAGTCTTTAGGGTTTTGCCATTGCGCCCAAATGACGTATGGGCTTCTACCATTCACTCGGAAACTTTGGTCTAGGGCAACTTGCTCGATCTTGGCCCAAATTTTCTGGCCACTTTGTTGTAATGCACGCGCCATTTTTTGCTTGCGCCACTGGTAGATAAGTCCACCTAAGCCTAAAGCAGTGAAAATGGTACCCAGTGTCCCAAAAATTCCAGGAAATAACCAGTTTGTCCAATCAGAAATACGGGCATTGGTTGGGTTTTCGGGCTGGTAATTAATGGTGGCCGCTTCGCCGATGGCATAAGAAGGGGGCGAAGAAAAAACGTCGCCCGTCACTTCATACATTTGGCCATCTCTTGCGCGAAAGGCCACAACAGGGGCGGTGCTTCCTTTTGAATTACGGATCATATCCACCACTTCGCCTTCTGTGCGTAAGGCAGTTCCGGAAAACCGGTAAAGATCGTAGCCAAACCAAATACCAATCAGCATGAAGGGCAAACCGATCAGAGTAAAAATGCCCCAAAACCAGCGAAGAGACATAATATGAGGTGTTTTAGGATGAAGCGAGCCGTTAATATTCCGAAAGGTAAGGGCTGGGTGGTGGGAATGCAAACATGGGACAGGGGTTTGAAAATCAGCCGCTGTCGAAACTTGGTCGGTCGCAATTTCATACCGTATATTCGATAGCCATTTTACACTTTGACCAATCCTTATGCGTATCGCTCTTGCCCAGATCAACCCCATTGTGGGGGATTTGCCCGGAAATGTCCAAAAAATTATGGATACCATCTGGGAAGCTGCCCAAAATCAGTCCGAATTGGTGGTTTTTTCGGAACTGGTCTTGTGTGGTTATCCACCGATGGACTTGTTGGACAACCCCTTGTTTATTGATGCCTGTACCGCTGCCATCCAACAAATTGCCCGCGAGTCGCCACCCAATATTGCCGTCATCTTGGGTACACCCGTCCGAAATCCCGAATCCACTGGAAAACGGCTTTATAATGCAGCCGTCTTATTAGATAAGGGCCAGGTAGCGGCAACGGCCTATAAGGTCTTGTTGCCTACCTATGACGTGTTCGACGAATACCGTTATTTTGAACCTGCCGATGTATGTACCCCCATCGTGTGGCGCGGCATCCGTCTTGGGCTTCATGTTTGTGAAGACATGTGGAATAACGAGGCTTGGGCGCAATTTCACCTCTATGATCGTAATCCGATAGATGAATTGGCGGCGGCAGGTACGGATATCTTTATCAATATTAGTGGCTCGCCCTACTCGCATAGCCAATCCCAAACCCGTGATCGGCTGATTCTGGAGAACTGTCGCGAGCATCAACGACCCTTCTTATACGTCAACCAAGTAGGTGCAAATACCGAAATCATTTTCGATGGCGATTCCTGTGCATTCGATGCTGCCGGAAATATGATCTTAGAATTGCCTCGGTTTCGGGAGGCACTGGCTTATTTGGAGTTTGATTCCCAAACGCGGCAACTGACGCCGATGCACCCCGAAACAGCCCATACCTCTGCTTCAGATCGCATCCGAGACTTACATGACGCCTTGGTTTTGGGAATCCACGATTATTTTCATAAGTCTGGTTTCTTCAAAAAAGCACTCATTGGGCTTTCAGGTGGGATAGACTCTGCGGTGACTTGTGCCTTGGCGGTTAACGCACTGGGTGCAGACCGAGTGACGGGGGTGACCATGCCTTCCAAATATTCTTCGTCTGGTTCTGTAACCGACTCGGAGGCGCTCGCACAGGCAACCGGAATTGAGTTCCTTAATATTCCGATTGTTCCTGCGGTCTCGGCTTTCGATAAGATGCTGGCGGACGTTTTTGCCGGACATCCGCCAGATGTGGCCGAGGAGAATATTCAAGCACGTGTACGAGGAACTACACTGATGGCGTTGTCTAATAAATTTAATCATTTGCTGCTAACAACGGGAAATAAATCTGAGATGGCAGTGGGCTACTGTACCTTATATGGTGATATGAATGGAGGCTTGGCCGTACTTTCTGATGTGTTTAAGATGGATGTCTATGCACTGGCTTCCTATATCAATCAAAAAGCGGGTTGTGAGGTGATTCCCGAATCCACTATCCAAAAAGCACCCTCTGCCGAGCTACGACCCGGACAAAAAGACCAAGACTCCTTACCGCCATATCCTGTCTTGGATGAAATTCTTCGGCGATATATAGAAGAATGGCAAGAGTTAGAAACCATTGCCGATGAAACCGGATACCCTTATGATATGGTCTCGGCCATGCTCCGAAAGGTGGATGCAAACGAGTTTAAACGAAAACAGGCCGCGCCAGGCTTGCGAGTAACACGCAAGGCATTTGGTACAGGGCGTCGTTTGCCGATCGTCATGCGGTGGGATCGGCGCTGGGCTTCCGAAATGACCGGAGCTGATCAGAAGGATGTACAGGAAGCGTGGGAATAGCCTTTGTGTCAAATTGAGATAAATTGCTTTTTGTGTCGTGTATGGGTGTTAAAAACGCGGCGGGTTGTATTTTTGTGGGCCTCACTTTTGCATTTGGTTCATAAACATCCTACCTTTAAGGGAAACACGCTGTTAGCGTCCTCTTTACGTTTTTACATTCACCCCACTTCACCAGTTTTATCGGAGGTCTTATTATGAGTCTTGTAGATCGTGCAAAAAACATTCTTCTCAGCCCCAAAGCGGAATGGGAGGTTATTGATGGCGAGTCGTCCAATATGTCGTCCTTAATTGTAAGCTATGCACTACCTCTTATCGTGCTGGGCGCATTGGCGGGCGCTATTGGAAGCTCGGTGTTCGGTGTGACACTAATATTCATTGGAACAGTTAAAATCCCTTTGTTGCAATCCATGATCACAGCAGCAGTGGGCATTGCTGTTGCCGTTTTGATGCTGTATATCCTGTCATTTGTTGTAAACTTTTTAGCGCCAAACTTTGGCGGAGAAAAGAACGATAACCAAGCGGCCAAGTTGGTGGTGTATGCTTCTACTGCAGGTTGGGTTGCCCAGATTTTTGGCATTATTCCCGCTGTTGGTGGCATTATGAGTTTTGTGGGGGCTATTTATGGTATCTATCTGTACTACCTCGGCTTGCCCGCCCTGATGAAAAACCCTCAAGACAAAACAATCGTTTATATGATTGTGGTGGCCATTGTTGCCATTGTAATTAATATGGTGTTTACCGGCATGATTGTCGGTGCAATTGTGAGTGCTTTCGGATTTGGTGCTATGGCCGCTGGAAGTTTAGGGATGTAATCGCTGCAAAATAGCTTAAAGAAAAAAGGCTCCACTTGGGGCCTTTTTTTGGTGTTGTAGTTGTATGTTGTGCTTTATTTGCTTATTCACTCCCACTCAATTACTGAAACCTCGAAGTGGCTAAATGTGGTATGTCCTTTTTTAAGCTCCGTGAGCAGACTCCCTGTAAAGGCTTGATTGGGGCGTATGGGTGGCGAAGAAGCACCACTCACAAAAAAAGACTCTTTGCTTCCGATTTCGGATCCTGAAGCATCATAAAAAACCGTCCGAAGTTGTAAAGTTCGTACCGATTGCGGGCCTTTGTTTTTTACGACCACTTCCAGCCAAACATTTCGCGTATTTCCAAATCCGGTAGTACGGGCATTGCGCAAAAAAGTCTCCAATATAAAACCCGAAGGCTTAGGAATATCCCATTTTAGCTCCAATGGTTTATCTGTTTGATATTGGGGCGGTGCGGATTCTAAGTCGACCTCAGCGATAGTCAGTAGAACAGAAGCAACGTTTGGTGCTTTTTGGGCCTTATAATGAAGTAGGTCCACGGGTAGTACCTCGCCAGGCCGTACATTGGTTTCGTAGGTAGGCAAAACCTCTTTGAACTCCGTAAATAGGGTCTGTCCTGTCTTGTCTAGGGCTTTAAGTTGCACCTTAAGCTGTACCATCTCTTTGGTTTTGGACGAAATATACCCGCGTAAAACGTATGAGAAGGCATCTTCATAGGGTGTAAGTACCGATTTTTGAACTTCGAATGATACGTCATGTGTGCCAAAGGCTGTTTCTACTGGAACTTGCAAATCGTTCACAGACTCGGAGGAAGTATTGCTGTTTGTGCCGTCGGGTACGGATAAACCGCCCGATAGCTTGTTTTGGGTGGTTTTAGAAGAGGAGGGGGATAACCAGAAAAAGAGTATCAACACCAACACGCCCAGTATGCTCATGCCTGTCCACAAAGCATTTCGGTTGGGCGAGGTTGTTTTTTGAGGGATTCGAGGCAAGGGCGCTTCGTTGGGCCTGGTTTTGGGCATACTTTCGCCAAGTGCCGAGAGTACCACATACGCCGGACGATAATGGGGGTCTATTTCTACACATCGGCGGGCAAGTGCTTCGGCTTGTTTGCGGTCATCAGGGTCTTTCATCAGATTCCATCGCTGGCGGTGGGCCTCTGCAAGTTCATATAACACTCGCAAATCCAACGGTCGAACCGAGATCACAAATTGTAATTCGCGGATGGCGTCGTTCCACAGTTGGTGTTGTCTAAAATTTAATGCTCGCTCCAAAGACGCCTGTGCGCGGTCTTCGAGGGCGGTTTTTTGCTGTTCGGTAATGCCCAATTCACGGGCGGCGCGGTCTAAGTCTGCTTGTGTGAGCGGTGGAAGCGCCGGATTGTCTTGGGCATCCATAAGGCGTTTGAGGTATTTTTGTAGAATGGCTTCGGAAGCGTGATGTGGCATATCCCTTGTGGTTTAGAGGCTGGGTTCAAACAAATCTACAAAGAAAAACCGATACAAAAAATGCGTATCGGTTACTTTCTATTAAACAACTGTAAACAAGGTGCAATGAGCCAACAAAGGTAATTACTGCAACTGGTCCAATGCGACCTTCATCCGACGACAGGCTTCCATCAATTTATCTAAAGAGGTTGCATAAGAAATACGTAAGCCATTCGGGTCTCCAAATCCTTCTCCTGCAACCGTAGCCACATGGGCTTCACGGAGTAGATAGAGCGCAAGTTCACCTGCTGTCTGAATCAAACTGCCATCTGGCGTTGTTTTGCCAAAGAACGAAGAGACATCAGGGAAAAGGTAAAAAGCACCTTCTGGCTTAGGGCACTTAATCCCATCTATACCATTTAACAGGGTCAAGACGGTATCGCGACGTTCGCGGAATGCCACTACCATTTTGGCAATGGGGTCAAAACTCATTTGCAGCGCCGCGATTCCGGCCAGTTGGCTCAGATGACAAGGATTAGAAGTGGTTTGACTCTGTACTTTATCCATTGCCTTGACTACTTCTAAAGGCCCAGCTGCATACCCCAGTCGCCAGCCCGTCATGGCATAGGCTTTGGAAAAACCGTTGATGGTAATCGTTCGTTCCTTCATTCTTTTCAAGGAGGCGAAGCTTATGTGCTTGGCATCAAAAATGACGTGTTCATACAATTCATCCGAGATTATCCAAATATCAGGGTGCTTGCGCAAGACTTCGGCTAAGGCTTCCAGTTCTTCAGGAGAATAAACCGATCCAGTTGGATTAGAGGGCGAACACAGGATTAAAACGCGGGTATGTTGATTAATAGCTGCTTCCAACTGATCGGGGGTGATCCTATATTCGGTACTAACTGAAGTGGGCATGGGAACGGGCGTACCACCAGCCAAGACAGTCATTTCGGGGTAGCTTACCCAATACGGGGCTGGAATCAAAACCTCGTCGCCAGGACGACAAAGCACCATCAAGGCTTGAGCAACCGACTGCTTACCGCCATTGGAACAGATGATTTCTTTAGGACTATATTCTAAGAGATTGTGATTCTTAAGCTTTAGAGAAATTTCTTGCCGCAATGCCAAAAGCCCTGTATTATCCGTGTAAGTAAAGCCACGTTCTGCACCAAGCGCTTCTATCGCTGCTCTTACGATGGGCTGTGGCGTTGGGAAGTCCGGCTCGCCAGCACTAAGACCAATAACGGGAATTCCTTGTTGGCGAAGTTGGTTGGCCATAGCGGTCATAGCAAGGGTGGCCGAGGGGCGCATGGCTTCTACAAGGGGATTAAAGCGGGTCATGGTTTTTTTGATAAAGGCAGAAATATTTTTTATGTGTATCCACTATAAAAAAAGCAAAGGCGAATTGGCGTGAAACTCCCAATAAAAAAAGGCTTAGGGAGTATGAAGGTTCATTATGGGAAGGTTTGGGGTATGGTTCTGGGCTCGAAATATGTGGACTGTCTTGGCATACTCCTTGAAGAATAAAATAAGTAATTTTGCTAAAAGATATAAAATAGCGCCAGAGGCCACATGAAGCCTATTGAAGTACGGATGTGGTGCATTTCAGAAATGCCAATATTCGTGCTAAGCACTTATATTACATGGCCTGTAAAAAAGATGCCCCTTGTCTGGTTTGGGACGTTTTGACCTACAGCAGATGAGCCTTATACAGAAGCGAAATACATAAAAAAAGCCCATTAGGAGCGATATCGCAATGGAAAACGGAGCAAAACAACCTTGTATAAGCCCCGTAAGGGCGACATCATAGGAGAACCTGTCTGATCGGCATAAAATGTGAAAGAAGTATTATCGAGGTACTTTGGGAAGTTTTGAAATGCACCCGTATGGATGTTCTAAAAAAACTTATTAGGCTTAAACCCGCCAGATACAGTATCTTGACACTTTCAAACCCTTAGACGCACAGCACATATGGGAAAAGTTATTGCCATCGCCAATCAAAAGGGCGGCGTAGGGAAAACAACGTCAGCGGTTAATATTGCCTCGTCATTGGCGGCCATGGAATTTGCAACAGTCCTGATTGATATGGACCCACAGGCAAACTCGACTTCGGCATTGGGCGTTAATCCGCGGGAAGTCCCCACATCGGTTTATGAAGTGCTGGTTGGAAATGTGCCGATGCAGGAAGTGGTACTCCAGACCGAGATGCCGCATTTAGATCTGGTCCCAAGCCATATTAACTTGGTAGGGGCCGAATTGGAAATGATAGATTTGCCGGAGCGGGAGCATGTGTTATTGAAAGCCCTCAAACAGCTCCGTACACAATACCAATTTATTATTATAGACTGCCCGCCTTCATTGGGATTGCTCACCCTAAATGCTTTGACAGGTTCAAACTCGGTGATTATTCCGGTACAGTCCGAGTATTTTGCGTTAGAAGGGTTGGGTCAGTTGTTAAATACAATCAAATTGGTTCGCCAAAACCTAAATCCGGCGCTTGAAATAGAAGGGGTCTTGCTGACAATGTTTGATGCCCGCCTCCGGCTTTCGAATCAAGTGGCTTCGGAAGTGCGACGCTATTTTGGAGATAAGGTTTTTACCACCATGATTCATCGAAATGTCCGAATCTCGGAAGCACCCAGTTTTGGAAAGCCTGTCATTTTATATGACGCAACCAGTATCGGAACCCGAAACTATATGGCGGTTTCAAAGGAAATTATCCAAAATAACTTGGCCCAGTTTACGGCATCAACGGGGAAAACGGCCTCAAAATCTGCCGAGCAGTCCGCCCAAGAGTCTGAAGTATAACATTGTGGCTCTTTGTAATCTCGTAACGCGATTCTTTTCAGTTATATGGCAAAGAAACCAGCCCTTGGCAAGGGGCTAAACGCCCTTCTTCCAAATGCCCCTGTTGGCAATGAGGTCCTTTCCGGTGCCGAAAACCCAGTTGCGGCCCACTTATACCGATACGATGACAAGTCACGGGCTTTAGGTCGTGTGGCTGAGATCGAAATTAGTCAGATTCGGCCTAACCCCTATCAACCACGTCGCGATTTCGACGAGCAAGCATTGGAAGACTTGGCTTCTTCCATCCGGCAATTAGGTATCATTCAGCCTATTACCGTAAGGGCTGGTGGAGACGGCGAGGGGTACGAACTAATCTCCGGTGAACGCCGCTGGCGGGCATCCCGACGGGCAGGACTGTCCAAAATTCCGGCTTATATCCGCGAGGCCGACTCGGAGGCGATGCTGGAAATGGCCATTGTGGAAAACGTTCAGCGCGAAGATCTCAACCCAATTGATGTGGCATTGGGGTACAATCGTCTGATGGAGGAATGCGGTCTTACACAAGAGCAAGTAGCCGAAAAAGTGGGTAAAGACCGTTCTACGATCACCAATTTTCTACGCCTTCTTAAACTTCCACCTGCGGTCCAGGCGGCATTGCGCGATGGTTCCCTGTCTAATGGTCATGCGCGTGCCCTCTTACCACTCCCTGATGCACACGTACAAGCGGCTTTCCTGAAGCTGATTCAGGATCAGGCACTTTCGGTGCGAAATACTGAGGATCGTGTCCGAGCCTATCTGCGAAAGCTCAAAGAAGCCCAAGAAAATCCAGAGACATCCGCCATGCCCAGTGTGGAGGAACTTCAGGTGAATGAGTTTACCAATCGCTTGCGTACCTATATGAGCACAAAAGTGGATATTAAGCACCGGCAGGATGGAACCGGGCGTGTAGAAATTGCCTACTACTCGCAAGATGATTTAGAGCGCATCATGGACTTGCTCATGAATAAATAAGCGCCTTATGCCTTTCCGCTGCTTTCCTGTATATTCGTTTTTGTGGGTGTCTTTGGTGCCCCTGCTCTATGGACAAGCGCCCGATTCATTGCGCATTAAAACACCGACAGCATCAGGAGTGGCCACGCCCGATTCGAGCAGATGGGTTCCAGATCCCCGCATGACATTGCGTTGGGCGATCCTTCCGGGGGGTGGGCAATACTATAACCGTGAACGCTGGAAGATTCCTGTGGTTTGGGCGGGAGTGGCAACCGCTACGGGGTTTACAGTGTACTTTACCCGGCAGTACCGTTCCTATTTTCGGGCACATGCCTATCAACTCAATGTAGAACGGGTTGATGCGGGTCTTGCTCCAACCAAATCAGATTACCTCTTGTGGCAATCGTCCTATAACGCCATTGCACAAGGACGGCCCATTGCTTCAACACCACTCAAACAAGCACGAGACTACCACTATCGAAATACAGGTTTTGCCATTTTGTCGGTTGCAGGAGTGTGGGCACTGGCAACAGCTGAAGCCTATATTAGCGCCCAGCTCAAGGATTTTGATGTGGCGGAAATCCAGCCTTCGCTTTCGTTCTGGCCTGTTTCTGGCACACCCGTGCTGTCCTTCTCCCGAAGATTTTAAGGGCTGTATGAAGCCTTTTACTCCATAGCCTTCGTTCGTTCTTCCTGATTAAGTCATTAATTTAATTGCGGAAACACATTATATTCCAGGTTCTTATATCCTCCTTTCCCACCTTTGCATTAGAAGTTCGCTATGGCCGATACGCAAAAGCACGCCCAATTTGCTGCTCAAAGAAACCGTAATGATATTTCGCTTTTTAATAAGGCGGAACGTTTTTTTGATCCTGAGGGCGACTATGCCCGTGTTACAGGCGCGGGTTTATACCCCTATTTTCGTCCTATTCAACGGAATGAAGGCGCACGTGCTGTGATCAATGGCCGCGAAATCATTATGGCCGGCTCCAATAATTATTTAGGACTCACCTCCGATCCACGTGTGAAGACAGCGGCAAAAGAAGCCATAGATAAATATGGGACCGGGTGTACAGGCAGCCGTTTTCTGAATGGAACGTTAGACATCCATATTGAATTGGAAGAAAAACTGGCCCGTTACATGAATAAAGAGGCTTGCGTATTATACTCCACCGGATATATGACCAATCAGGGCGTTTTGTCCAGCTTAGCAAGTAAAGGTGATTTTATTTTTTCCGATAAAGACAATCATGCTTGCATCGTAGCTGGACAACAAGTCTCGCTTGCAGAAACAAAAAGGTTCAATCATAATGACATGAATCATTTGCGGCGGTTATTAGAGCGGGTAAGTGAGGAGTATCCTAATGCGGGCAAACTCATTGTCTCGGATGGTGTTTTCTCTATGAGCGGATCGGTGGCAAAAGTGCCGGAATTGGTCGCATTGGCCGAGGAATTTGGCGCGGCCCTTTTATTAGACGATGCCCATGCCTTTGGGGTTATTGGAGAAGGGGGGCGTGGTTCGGCGGCCTATTTTAATCTGGAAGATAAATGCCACCTTACTACAGGCACCTTCTCGAAGAGTTTCGCCTCGCTGGGTGGTTTTTGTGTGGGTGATTATGATGTGATCGAGTATATTCGTCATACGTCTTCCACGCATATATTTAGTGCCTCTATGCCACCTGCAAACGTGGCTACGGTGCTGAAGTGTCTCGAAATTTTGGAGACGGAAACTTGGCGCTTGGATCGTCTTTGGGAAATTTCAGATTATATGCGGAAAGGCTTTGCCAACCTCGGGTTTAATGTCTGGAAAAGCCAATCGCCAGTCATTCCGGTAGTAGTGGGCGATATGTGGACGTGCTTCCAGTTTTGGACTGATTTGCTTGAGGAAGGCGTTTTTGTTAATGCGGTAATTCCACCCGCTGTTCCTCCGGGACAATCGCTGATGCGGACTTCGTATATGGCCTCGCATACCAACGAAGATTTGGATTTTATTTTGGCAGCCTTCGAAAAAGTGGGCAAAAAACATGGCGTCATTGGACGAAAAGAGTCGTGAGGTCAGATCAAACGCCGAATATGTATGAAGTGCAACACAGAGGCTCTGCGTTGCACTTTTGGTATGTTGCCTAAGAGAGACGGCTCGCTTTACACGTTCTTCCGTTGGGAGGCAATTTTTAATGCCTTTTCGGCCTCGACAACCTTGATACGGGGCCGTCCGGATGCCGTCCCTTGTTCTTTCTCGTGCTCGTCCAGTACCTCCCAGTCGTTAAACGTAAGAAATCTGGTTTTTCGACGATGGAGCAATGCAGAGACATCCTCTTGTGAATAGGCGCGTGGCGCAGTTTGGCGAAGGTCTTCAAGTACGGAATGAGCCGTCTCTACGCCACACATCTTGTTGGTGCCAATAACCCCCGTTGCCCCTCGTTTTATCCAACCCGCCACGTATTCATGCTGGATGAAGTGTCCCGCCTCCGGATGATAAATCCTGCCTTTTTGGTTGGGAATGACTCCATTGGTTTCATCAAAAGGTAAGCCGGGTAAGGCCACCCCTTTATATCCTACTGAACGCAAAACCATCCCCACCGGAATGGTCTCGAAGAGGCCTGTTCCGCGTAATTTTCCTGTTTCGTCTAAGCGCGTTTGTTCTATCCGCAAACACGAAGCGCGGCCATTGGTTTCACAGACCTCGATGGGTGAGGCCCAAAAGCGAAAGTGTACCCTTCGGGGTTTGTTTTCAATCAGCCTTGCCGCATATACCTGAAGTTGGGCAAAGTTTTTGGCGGCGATTTTATCGGTAGCCCGTTCCTTTTCACTGTGTGCATCCAGGTGCATTGCATCTTGCTGCACCACCAAATCGGCCACTTCCAAGTGCCCCATTTCTTTCAATTCTGGCAGGGTCCATTTTGCCTGAACAGGCCCGCGTCGTCCTAAAATGTAAATATCCCGAATCTGACTGGCCCTTAGTGCGCTTAGGGCATGTTCAGCCATGTCGCTTGGATGTAGTTCCTCTCCCGACTTTGCCAAAATGCGGGCAACATCCAAAGCGACATTTCCCATTCCAATGACCGCCACCGATGGGACAGACAAATCTGGATTTAAGGACACAAAATCGGGGTGGCCATTATACCAAGCCACAAATTCAGTCGCGGATAAACTCCCAGGTAGGAACTCGCCCGGAATACCCATTTGACGGTCTGCCTGAGCGCCAACAGTATAGACCACCGCATCATAGAGATGCCGCAGGTCTTCATGAAAAAGATCTTTCCCATAATGAACGTTTCCAAAAAGCCGGACTCGGTCAGACTTAAATATGGTGGCATACTTACTCGTCACATTTTTGATAGACAGATGGTCTGGTGCTACCCCATGTCGGACCAAGCCAAAGGGCGCTGGTAGCCGCTCGAACAGATCAACATACAGGTAATGAGACGTATTTTTAAGCAATTCGATGGCGGTATAAAAACCGGCCGGACCAGCCCCGATGATGGCCACACGATAAGGCTTTTCCGGACTTCCGAGAACGATTGACATTTTTCAACAACGCTAAGTGGATGAACAAGGTGGGGAAGGGATGTGTCAAGTTAAGGTCTTATGACAGAATTGCAAGCGCTTTCAAGAACAAAATGT
>ERZ761602.3624-NODE-3624-length-21511-cov-3.985319_pt1 | contig 21511 bp, 14 predicted proteins | sample MGYA00512165_ERZ761602 | MGnify/ENA primary metagenome ERZ761602 (study PRJEB28899, sample SAMN02445085) | bioreactor sludge metagenome | biome: EBPR sludge; isolation source: Thorneside wastewater treatment plant | place: Australia: Brisbane, Thorneside...
GTCTACGCGAGCATAGCGCAGGGCGCGCGGTCGGGCGGGTTGCCGCTTACGCCCGCCAGCAACGCCAGCTTCATTCCCTACAAGAGTGAAAAGGCGCTCAGCTACGAACTGGGCTTCAAGGGCCGCTTCGCCGATGGCCGGGTACAGCTTGGCGGCGCGCTCTTCTATATCGACCTGAAGGACCAGCAGCTCACCTCGATCATCACCGACAACGGTATCGCGATCGCGACGACCGCGAATGCCGGAAAATCCCATTCGCAAGGCTTCGAATTGAATGCCGAATTCAAGCCGGTGGAGGGACTGAGTCTGACCGGCGCGGTCGGTTACACTGATGCCAAGTTCGACGATTATGTAGATGGGTCGGGCGTGCAGCACGCTGGAGAGCGGCTGCGGTTCGTGCCGCGTTGGACCGCCAGCGCGGGCATAGAATATACCATGCCGATCGGATCATCGGATTCGGAACTGGTGTTCAGTCTGGATGGCCGCCATGTCAGTTCGCAGACCCAGGGCTACGGTGTCGCCTTCGATCCGCTGCTGACGATTCCGGGCCACGAGATCGTCGACGCCAGCATCGCGTTCGTCCGGCCGAGCTGGAAGTTCCAGGTGTTCGCCGCGAACCTCTTCGATACCTATGCGGAAACGCGGCTGTTCAACACCTTCTATTTCATGCCAGACGGCAGTCGCGTCTTCGCATCGGTTGCACCGCCGCTCCGTGTCGGGGCACGCTACACGATCAAGTTCTGACCCGGAATAAGCACAGGGAACCATCATGACGGACCAGCTTATCGAATATGACGGCCTTGGCCTCGCGGACCTCATCCGAACGGGTCAGGTCAGTTCCGCCGAACTCGTCGAGGTCGTCATCGGGCGTATCGAGCGCCTGAATCCCACGCTCAATTTCATGACCAACAAGGGTTATGATCTGGCGCGCAGTGCGGCGGCCGATCCGCCCCGGCAGGGGGCATTCGCCGGGCTGCCGTGGCTGCTCAAGGACCTGATCCTCGGCCATGCGGGCGTTCCGCTGACATCGGGATCGCGCTTCTTCCGGGATCATGTGCCCGCGCAGGACAGCGTGATGATCCACCGCCTGAAGTCGCTGGGGCTTATCTACATCGGTTCCACCAACGTGCCGGAATTCGGCATCAATCTCCAGTCCGGCAACGCCCTGTTCGGCGATACGCGGAACCCGTGGGATACGTCGCGTACGCCCGGCGGGTCGAGCGGCGGGGCGGCGTGTGCCGTCGCGGCCCGTGTCATGCCGTTCGCGCATGGCGGCGACGGCGGCGGCTCCATTCGCGTTCCGTCCAGCTATTGCGGGCTGGTGGGCCTGAAGCCTTCGCGCGGCAGGAACACCTATTTCCCCGATTATGCCGATGTCTGGTACGGCTGCGGCACTGATGGCTGCCTTTCGATCTCGGTTCGCGATACGGCCGCCTATTCGGATGCGATGTGGGGTTCCACGCCCGGCGATCCGTATGAAATCCAGCCGCTGTCACGGCCGCTGCTCGAAGAGGTGGGCGCTGATCCCGGCAAGCTTCGCATCGGATTGATGACCCGGTCGCCGGGGCCGATCAGCAGCGAGGACGCCGCCCGCACGGCCGAAGCGGCTGCCCGGCTTTGCGAGTCGCTCGGCCACCACGTTGAAGTGACTGAAATCCCGATCGATTACACCCGCTTCACCGCGACGTTCATTCGCGTCATCAACGTGCTGACCGCAATGGGGCTGGACACGGCGGAAGCGCTGATGAACCGAAAGGCCGGGGCAGACGACCTTCAACCGGTCGTCTGGACCATTCGGGATCTGGCCCGGAACGTTTCCGGTGTCGAGCACGCTCTCGATGTCGAGATCCTGCGCCAGATCGGCCGGGATATCTGCATGGCTGTGAGCAAATACGACATTGTCATCACGCCCTCTACGCCCGTGACGGCGCCCGAGGTCGGCGACCCTTCGCAGGCATGGAGCGATGTCGATGCCTATTTCGAACGCCTCGTCGGCTTCATGGCGTTCTCTGCACCGATCAGCATCTCCGGCCTACCGGCAATTTCACTTCCCATCGAAACCGCGAGCAACGGTATGCCACTCGGAACCCAGTTTATCGCCAACCGCGGGCGTGAAGACCTGCTGATCCGCCTTGCCTCCCAGATCGAGGCGGCGAAGCCATGGAAGGATCGCCTCCCGCCTGTCTCCGCACGCTAGCCTTGGCGCTGGGCCCGGGTTCGCGAATCTAGCTTGAAACCTTCAGCTCGTGGTTGATTAGCCTCGCCAGCATCTTGCGGAACAGGTGAGGGGCCTTGTCGCTCGGCAGGAACGCGTTCCTGCGCGAGGCAGGCGTTAGATCCCAGATGCGTTGCTGGGCTTCGATCATCATGCGGTCTTCCGCGAACGCATCCATGACGATCTTGTACATGCGCTCCATCGCCACGGGCGACGGCGTCATGCCTTCAAAGCCTGCGGCGAACAGATAGGTGCACGATTTCTCGCCGGTGGGCGTGACCGCTTGCTGATCGACGCGGCGCAGCAGCGGTGCAAGGTCATCTGACGGCGCGGTCAAGCCGCAGCGTTCTGCCGCGCCGCGCGGGTAGAAGGTCGTGCGCATGACGAGAATGCCGGGCGCGCTGAAATCGTAACAGCTCCATATGTCGGTGAGATCGGTGCCGCCGGGGTTGACGGGCCGGTCCTTCAGCCAGCGCTCGATATGAACGCCGCGCTCAAGCGGCGTTACCCGTGGGGGTTGGTCTGACCAGCCGCCCTCGGTCGCACCGCCAAGCGTCGTTTTGTGCAGGAAATCCAGGTGCGAGAGATCGCACAGATTGTCGTTCACGAGTTGATAGTCAGCCGCGTAGCCGATTTCGCCATAGCGCATGGTGAAACACCGGTCAGCGAGATCGAAACCACGGGGAATCAGCGCTTCATTCGCGGCACCCGGCGCGCCGAGCCAGACCCATATCCAGCCATCGCACTCGGCGACGGGAAATGTGCGTGCGTTGGTGCCCGGCGGAATTTTCTCCGCACCGGGCACGCCAATGCAGCGGCCGGCGGTGTCGAAGGTGAGCCCATGGTATCGGCATTGCAGTTGCTCGCCTTGCACGAATCCCAGCGAGAGCGGTGCCAGCCGGTGCGGGCAGCGATCTTCCATGGCGACGAGGGCGCCCGACTCGGTGCGGTAAAGCGCGATCGGCTCGTCCAGGATCTGCCGACCGATCACGGTCCCCGCAGGAAGCAGGTGCGACCACGCGGCGACGTACCAGCAATTTCGCGAAAACATCGCAGCTCTCCCCTTAGCTTCGCTGGGTGCAGCTTGGGCCGTGCCCGCGCTGTCAGCCGCAGGGTGGCTGGCCCCACGACACCTCAGCGTCTCCACCTGCGTTATACCATTTGCATAAATGTGAGGATGAGGTATGAGTATAAAAAATGCAAGAGGGGCATTGGGGGCGATGAACAGCATCAATCGACACTTTCCGCCGCTTTTCCCGCGTTTTCTGAGACAGGCGAATCGGCGTCCAGCGCGCTTGGCGGTCACTGCGATGGCTCCGCGCCCATGGTGATGGTCTACGACCTCGTTCTGCCGATCGCTCTGGCGATTATGATGTTCTCGCTTGGGCTGGCGCTGAGGCTGGACGACTTCGTGCGCATCGTGCGCCATCCCAAGGCGCTGCTCGTGGCGTTGCCGTGTCTGCTGGTGATCGTGCCCGCGATCGGCGTCGGCATCGCGCACGTGAGCGGGGTGGCGCCCGTGCTCGCGGTCGGCATCTATCTTATCGCGACCTGCCCCGGCGGCACGCTCTCGAACCTGTTGACCTTCTGGGGGCGCGGCGATCTGGCGCTCTCGATTTCGATGACTGCGGCAGGCTCGGTCGCCTATGGCCTGCTCGCGCCGCTGTGGCTCGCCCTTGGTTACGCCATCTTCATGGGCGGCGCCGAACGCGTTTCCATTTCGCTGCTGGAGGCGATCGTCTCGGTGGCGCGTATCTCGCTGCTGCCGGTGGCGCTCGGTATGTTGGTGCGGGCATATCTGCCGCGCGTGCGCGATGCGATCGAGGCGCCGCTGCGCAATGTCGCGGCGGTCACTATCATCGCGATCTTTCTGCTGCTGATGTGGCAGCAGCGCGAGACCTTCGTGGAGGCCGTTGCGCGCGTTTGGCCCGCCGTCCTGGCACTCAATCTGATCATGGTCGCCACAGGCTTCCTGTTCGCACGCCTCTTTTCCGTGGCGCGCGCCGAACGCACTGCAATCGTGTGCGAACATGCCATTCGGCAGGAAGGTCTGGCGATCTTCATCGTCACCTCGCTGCTCGCGCAGCCTGCGATGGCGCTGCCGCTGATCCTCAACTCCGCCACGGGATTCGCCGTCGGCATGGCCTATATCGGTATCGAGCGCTTTCTGGCGGACCGTGCCGCGCGCCAGCCCCAGGCCGATCTCTCCTCTTTCAAGGGACCGAACTGATGCGCCTGTCGGCACAAGGATTCATCTCGCCGCCGGGCACGCCTTCATTCCCTATCGCGGTGCGCGGCGAAGGCGTCTACATCTTCGACAAGGACGGAAAGGCCTATCTCGATGGCTCGTCCGGCGCGGTGGTGACCGCGCTCGGCCACAGCCATCCGCGGGTGCTCGCCGCCATGCGCGCGCAGATGGAAAACATCACGTTCGCCTATGCCCGCATCTGGGAAAGCCGGCCCGATGAGGAACTGGTGCGCCGGCTGGCCGAACTCTGCGGAGGCAAATTCGATTCCGCCTATTTCCTCAATGGCGGCTCGGAGGCGACGGAAGCCGCGCTGAAGTTCGCGCGCCAGCTCGCCATCGCGCGCGGGCAGGGGAGCCGCCACAAGGTCATCAGCCGGATGCCATCCTATCATGGCGCAACGCTCGGGGCGCTCGGTGTCACCGGCGATCCGGTGATGGAGAAATTGTTCGGGCCGATGATGGTGCCGATGCCGAAAATCCCGGCACCGATCACCTATCGCACACCGGAAGGCTTCGATGCGGATTCCTATGTCGATTATTGCGCTGAGGCGCTCGAAGAGGCGATCGGGCGCGAAGGGCCGGAGACGGTGCTGGCTTTCATCGTCGAACTCGTCGGGGGCACATCCACCGGTGCGCTGGTTTCGCCGGATCGCTATTATCGACGCATCCGCGAGATCTGCGATCGCCACGGCGTGCTGCTGATCCACGACGAAATCATGAGCGGCGCCGGGCGCTGCGGTAAATTCCTCGCGTCGCACTATTTCCCGGGCGCGGCGCCCGACATCCTCACCATGGGCAAGGGGTTGGGCTCCGGCTATGCACCGATCAGCGCGCTGGTGACCTCTTCGGCGCTGGTGGACGAACTGCGCGCCATGGGCGGCTTCGCGCACGGCCACACCTATGTCGCCAACCCGATGGGCTGCGCGATCGGTTGCGCGGTTCTGGACGAACTGGTGCAAAGCGATCTCGTGACGCAGAGCGCGGCGGCAGGCGTCTATCTCGAAGATCAGCGGAGGGGCGTGCAGAAGCGGCGGCGTTCCCTCGGCGATATTCGCGGGCGCGGGTTGCAGCTCGCGATCGAAATCGTCGCCGATCAGGACACCAGACAATCTTATCCGTTCGAACTCAATGCGCCCGCGCGGATCGAGCATCTGATGATGGAGCGTGGGCTGGCCATGCTCCATCGGCGCACGGGCGGGGGACAGTTCGGCGAGTGGTTCATGGTGTGCCCGCCGCTGATCTCGACGCGGGAGGACGTCGATAGGCTCGTCGACATCATCGACGATGCCCTGGGCGCGTTCGAGCGCAGTATCGACGGGAAAGCATCATGAACGACGATATCCATATCTCCAACACGCTCGGAGAGCTGTTCGTGCGCGCTGCGCGCCGCTTCGACGATCGGGTTGCCTTGAGCGACGACCACGGCGCCATGACCTATCGCGAGATGGGCGAGCAAATGCGTCGCTACGCCGGCGCCTATCGTGCCGCGGGGATGAAACCGGGTAGCGCGTTTTCTCTCCTCTCCGCCAATCGCGTCGAGGCTGTTGTCGCACTCGCGGCCGGGCTGATGGTCGGTATGCGCTACACGCCGCTCCATCCCAAGGCGAATGTGGAGGACCATGCGTTCGCGCTTCAGGACGCGAACATCGATCTTTTTCTGGTCGACGATCGTCACTTCGCCGAACACGGCCGCGATGTAGCGGCGCAGTGCCCCGGCGTGCGCACGATGTCGTTCGGCGGCCTTGACTACGCGCCGAGCATCGAAGCCGCGGCGGAAATGGCTGAACCCGCGCCGCTGCAGGCGGTGGCGGGCGGCGATACGCCGGCGTTCGTCGTTTATACCGGCGGCACCACCGGGCGGCCGAAAGGCGTCGTGCACAAGAACCGCTCGCTGGTGACCAACCTTCTGCTGCAGACGAGCGAGTGCGAATTGCCGCAGGAGATGCGCTTTCTGGCGGTGACGCCGATCAGCCATGCGTCGTTCCTGTTCATTCTCCCCACGTTGCTGCGCGGCGGCGAATTGGTGCTGCGCGCCAGGTTCGATCCCGCGCGGTTCGTTGACGAGCTGCACACGCACCGCATTACGTCTACCTTCCTCGTGCCGACGATGATCTATGTGCTCCTCGACCGGCCGGAGATCTGGGAGCGCGGAGCGGGGCCACTGCAGACGCTGGTTTACGGCGCCTCGCCGATGTCGCCCACAAAGCTCGTCAAGGCCATAGAGGCTTTCGGCCAGATCTTCGTGCAGGTGTACGGGCAGATCGAGTGCCCCAACATCATCAGCGTGCTCGGCAAGGCCGATCATGATCTCGCGCGCCCGCACATGCTGAAGTCGTGCGGATTTCCAAGCGCCGCAACATCGGTGGCGGTGATGGATGACGATCTCAATCCGGTGCCGCCGGGCGAAATCGGCGAGATTTGCGCGCGGGGTCCGCTCGTGATGGAGGGTTATTGGAAACGGCCCGACGCGACCGAAGAAGCGATGGGTGGCGGCTGGCTGCGTACCGGCGACATGGGGCGGATGGATGAGAATGGCTTCCTCTTCATCGAGGACCGCAAGAAAGACCTGATCATCTCGGGCGGCTTCAATGTGATCCCGCGCGAAATCGAAGAAGTTCTGAACCGCCATGCTGAGGTCTCGATTGCCGCCGTGGTGGCGACGCCGGACGAGAAGTGGGGCGAGGCGGTGATGGCGGTTGTCGTGCCGCGGCGCGCGGACTTTGCCGATGCGGCTGCCCTGATCGCGTGTGTGCGAGACGCCAAGGGCACGCTGTGTGCGCCCAAGCGCGTGGAATTCGTCTCCGAATTGCCGCTGACGCCGCTTGGCAAGCCCGACAAGAAAGCGCTCCGTGCCCGCTATTGGGCGAGCGCCGAGCGCCTGGTGAACTGATGCGCGGCGCCCGCTCCCTTTCCGTCATGATGGCGAGCGCACTTGCCCTCGCGGCAGTATCGGCGAGCGCCGAGGTCGCCGGGCCGGTGGTGCGACATGCCGATCATCCATCGGCCGATCTGCCAGAACGCGCGCAATCGCTTTACGTCAACGGCTCCGGCGGCGACCGCCTTGCGGTCGATCTCTATCTTCCTCAGCACGCCGCGAACGAACGTGTGCCGACGCTGGTGGTGAGCAGCCGCTATGGCCGCCGCGGCGAAGTGAAGGTGCATTTTGCCAACGAATGGACGCAGCGCGGACATGCGCTCATTGTATTCGATTCCGTCGGCAGCGGTGTGTCCAGCGGCGTACGTGATAGCGAACTCAGCGACACCGAAATCGCGGATGTAGGTGCGATCAGCCGCTGGGCTGCTTCACAAAGCTGGAGCAATGGCGCGATCGTGCTGATGGGGCTTTCCTACAGCGCTGATACTGCCGATCTGGGAACGACGCTGGGCGAACCTGCAATCCGCGGCGCGATCGTACGCTCTGCCGAAAGCGATCCTTATCGCCACCTGTTCTTCCCGGGCGGGGTCGCCAATGCGATGATGCGCGACCTGTGGGGTTCGGCCGTTGCGGGCAGAGATCGCAGCGTGGCCTGCATTGCCGACGCGGCGGCCTGCGCCGGCATGGTCCATATCGGGCCGGTCGATGGCGATGAACGGTTCGCGGAGGCGCGCACGGCGCTGCGCGATCACCTCGGCAACGCGCGGCTCGACATCGATCTGCTTGGCGTCACTTACGCGGACGACGCGCTGCCCGGGCGGAATTTTTCCATTGCCGGCATGGGGACGGTGGCACGCGCCGACGCCATGCGCGCGGCCGGCGTGCCGGCGCAGGTGTGGGGCAGTTGGCTCGATGCCGGCACCGCGCAATCGGCGCTGGAACGTTTCGCGCTTTCCAAAGGCGTGCCGGTGGAGGTGCGCATCACCGCAGCGTCGCATGGCGCTTACGCGGGCGCCGATCCGTTCAAACCGCAACCGCAACAACCGGTGCCTTCGGTAACGCGGCAATTCGAGCTTCTCGCGGATTTTGCAGACCGTGCGCTTGCCGGCTCGGTGACACGCTCGATCCGATACGCGATCCTAGGGTCCGATGTGTGGCGGCAAACCCCGGTGTGGCCGCCCACCGGTGTCGAACCGCATCGCTTCTATCTCGGCGCGAGCGATCTGCGCAACGAATCCAGCGCATCAGAGGCCACCGTTTCGTACAAGGTCGATTTCAATGCGACGACGGGTGCGGCCAATCGCTGGACCGCCAACACCGGTGTCATTCCCGATTACGCCGGCTGGCCCCATAGGGATGCATCGCTGGCACGTTTCACCTCCGCGCCGTTCACGCAGGACTTTGAACTCGCAGGTGCGCCGCGCATCGCCTTGACGCTGAGTTCAACGCACGAAGACGGCGCGGTGTTTGCCTATCTCGCCGTTCAGCGTCCCGGTGGCAGGCTGGTCTATCTCACCGAAGGGATGCTCCGCGTGTTGCATCGGCGCGTGCGCGAAGAGGGCGGCGTGCTGGAGCGCTCGTTCCGACGCGCGGATGCCCAGCCGATGGTGCCCGGCGAAATGGCGCACATCGTCTTCGATGCATTCCCGGTTGCCGCGCGCATCGCGGCCGGCGATCGGCTGGTGCTGCTGCTCGCCGGCGCGGATCGGGAGACGTTCGCGCGCTATCCCACCACGGGCGATCCGATCTGGACCCTCGATGTCGGCGGTGCCGACGCAAGCTTCATCGATATTCCATTGCGGCCCTGGTCGAGCGGGGCGGCGGGCGAAACACAAGGCCTCTGAGAAGGGGCAGGGAGGGAGATCCGTTATGACGAAAGTGTTGGTCGCCGGCGTGGGCATGACGGACTTTTACAAGCCCGGAAAGAGCCCCGATTATACCGAACTCGGCAGAGACGCCGCGCTTGCCGCGATCAAGGATGCGGGCATCGGCTATCGGGATATCGAGCACGTCTATGCCGGTTACGTGTTCGGAGACTCCGTCGCGGGTCAACGCGCGATTTATCCGCTTGGCCTCACCGGCGTGCCGATCTTCAACGTCACCAACTCCTGCGCGACGGGCTCGACCGCGCTCTTTCTGGCGCGGCAGGCGATCCTCTCAGGGCAGGCCGAATGCGCGCTGGCGGTGGGGTTTGATCAGATGGCGCCGGGGCCGATCCTGATGGCATATGGTGATCGCCCGGCGCCGCTCGGTCGGCATCTTGAAAAGCTCGCCGCCGCCGGTGGCCAAACGGATGGCGCGTATCTACCCGAATTCTACGGCTATGCAGGCAAGGAATATCAGCAGCGCTATGGCGCGGCAGCGGAGACGTTCGCGCAGATCGCGGTGAAGGCGCGGCGCCACGCGGCGCACAATCCCAAGGCGCTGTTCCGCACGCCGATCGCTCTGGAAGAGGTGATGGCCGCGCCCCCGCTCAGTCCGCCGATCACGCGCCTGCAGGCGTGTCCGCCCACGTGCGGCGGCGCGGCGGCGGTGCTGTGCACGGAAGCGTTCGCGCGCAGGCATGGGCTTACGCCCCGCGTCGAGATCGTCGGACAGGCGCTTGAGACCGATCATGACGATGTGTTCGACACGGGAAGTATGCTGGCGCTCATCGGCCCGAAGATGGCCGCGGCCGCTGCGCAGAAGGCTTATGAACAGGCTGGCTGGGGTCCGCGCGACGCGCAGGTGGTGGAGCTTCACGACTGCTTCACCGTCAACGAACTCGTGATGTACGAGGCGCTCGGATTCGCCGGCGAAGGCGAAGCCGAAAAGCTCGTGCGCGATGAAGACAACACCTATGGCGGCGCCTGGGTGATGAACCCTTCAGGCGGTCTCTTGTCGAAAGGGCACCCGCTTGGCGCGACCGGCCTCGCGCAATGTTTCGAGCTGGTCGAACAATTGCGCGGCAATGCGGAGGGGCGTCAGGTCGATGCCGCCAAGCGCGCGATTCAACACAATCTCGGTTTGGGAGGGGCCTGCGTCGTCACGGCGTACGCGGCGATTTAGCTGCTCAGGTTCGCGGAAAAAAGGGAGGGGAAAACTTATGTCTCGTACACTCAAATTGTGTCTTCTGGCTGCAAGCTGCACCGGGGCGACCGTGTCATTGCCGGCAGTGGCGCAGACCGTTTCGGAAGAAATCGTCGTCACCGCGCGCAAACGCGAAGAGAGCGTGCAGGACGTTCCGATCGCGATCTCGGTGATCGGCGCTCAGCAGATCAAGGACATGAAGCTCGCGAATGTCGACGATATCGCGGGCATCCTGCCCAACGTCGTGAATTCCGGCGGCGGCCAGGGCGGCGATACGTTCGCTATCCGCGGCCTTTCAACCACATCGAACAACCCCGGATTTGAAACCGGCATCGGCATGTATATTGATGAGGTCTACATCGGTCGTCAGTTCGCATTCGTGACACCGATCTTCGATCTGCAACGGATCGAAGTGCTCCGCGGCCCGCAGGGCACGCTGTTCGGTCGCAATACGATCGGCGGCGCGATCAGCCTGACCACGCGCGCGCCGAGCGATACGTTTGAGGCTTCGGCGCAGGTCTCGGCCGGCGAATATAATCTGATCGAAGGCGGCTTCCGGCTGAGTGGACCGATCGGCGGGAGCCTGTCTGCCCAAATCAGGGAACGCGACGGCTTCCTCAAGGATTTCGCCACGGGCGCCGACTACAACGGCCAATCCTCCATCAACACCCGCGCCAGTTTCGTTTTCGAACCCAGCGACGCGGTGCGCATTCGCGCAGCGGTGGATTATTACGAGGACGACAATGTCGATTCCATGATGGACATTCGCGGCGGCGCGCTCGCGGCGGCGGATACTTATCCGGTGTCCAAGCGCCGCATCGGAACCAATTTCAAATCGTTCGGCAGCCGCGAGTCGCTTGGCGGCATGGTGCGGGTGGATGCCGACCTTGGATGGACGAACCTGGTGTCGATCTCGGCGCTGCGCAGGCATGAAACCAAGGGGCTGCTCGATCAGGATTTCAGCGTGGCCGATATCTCCTTCACCGGGCGCACCGAAAAGCAGGAGCAGTTCAGCCAGGAAATCCGCCTGCAATCACCGGCCAATGCATCGTTCTCCTACGTTGTGGGCGCCTACTACTTCCACGAGGAGCTGGATTCGATCACCACGGCCAACCTTGGCGCCGATGTGCTCGGCTCGCCGGAAACAGCCTTCACGACGGCGGACGTCAATTCCGACTCATGGGCGCTCTTCGGCAACGTCGAGGTTGATCTGAGCGAACGCCTCGCGATCGGCGGCGGGCTGCGCTACACGGCGGAGAACAAGGATCTCGACTTTGCGCAGACGCTTTCGCCCGGCGCGTTTCTGCTGCCGATACTCGGCATCGCCATCGAAGTCCCGGCGCTCAGGAATTCGACCGACGAGGGCGAATGGTCCGGAAACGCCTACATAAATTACAAGCCCACCGAAGACATCCTCGCCTATGCGAGCTACTCGCGCGGCTACAAGGCCGGGGGCTTCAATGCCACGGTCATCGGCACCACGCCGTCCGATCTGTCGTTCGCCGCCGAGTTCGTCGATAGCTACGAAATCGGCCTCAAGACCTCGTGGATGAACGATCGCGTGCGCCTCAACATCGCGGCATTCCACATCGATTATGCCGACAAGCAGGAGCAGAGCCTCGTCGGTACGACCTTCATCGTGAACAACGCTGCGTCGGCCGACAGCGACGGCTTCGAAATCGAGCTGTTCGCGCGGCCGACGGATCAGCTCACGATCATGGGCGGCATCGGCTATACCGACGCGAAATACGGAACCTACCTCGGGTGCAGCGTTGACGGTGATGGTGATCCGGTGGCCTGTTCCGGGAACAGGTTGCAGAACGCCCCACGCTGGACCGCTAGCCTTGCCGGCCGATTTGAGCAGCCGATCAGTGACAATCTGACCGGCTTCCTGGGCGGCGACATCTCTTATCGCGACGGTGCTTATGTTTCCTCGCTCAACAATCCGAACTACCTGCACGAAAAGCGCACGATCGTGAACGCGCAGGTCGGCATCGAAGGGGCGGAAGGGCGCTGGCGTCTCACCTTCTGGGGCAAGAACATCTTTGATAATGACGCTTCCGAGCTATCCTTCGATTTTCTTGGCACGGACTATACGATGTTGGTCGCTCCCAGAACGCTCGGTGTCGAACTGGGCTTTTCATTCTGATCGTGCGTAAACACGGTCATGCGGTACGCGCGGAAGCGGAGGTGAATTGTGATTCATAGACGGACGTTGGTACGGCTCTTTGCCGGATTGCCGCTGTTGTTGGGGCTCGCTGCATCACCAGCGCGCGCCCGGGAGCCTGCGGCAGAGGAAACGCCCAGCTTCGCTGCGTTCGATGCCTATGTCGAACAGGCGATGCGGACCTGGCGCGTGCCGGGCATGGCGATCGCCATCGTGCGGCGCGACCGCGTTCTGCATTTGCGCGGTTATGGCGTGCGCGAAGAGGGCAAAGGCGGCGCTGTCGATGCCGATACGGTGTTCGCCATCGGCTCCAACGGCAAGAGCTTCACGGCGGTGACGCTCGGGGCGCTCGAAGAGAGTGGCACGATCGACCTGCGCAGCCCGATCGTGAATACTTTGCCGCGCTTTCGAATGCAGGATCCTTATGCCAATGACAATGTGACGTTCGAGGATGCGCTCAGTCACCGAAGCGGCCTCGCCACGCAATCGGGGCTGGCGGCCTGGTACATGTTCGGTGCGAATGTGGACGAACTCGTGGCCTCGGTTGCACACATGCCGCCGGCACGGACGTTCCGCGCCGGTTTCGCCTACAACAACACGATGTTTGCCGTGGCCGCCGCCGGCGCCTCGGCGACGACGGGTTTGTCGTATGAAGAACTGGTGCGCACGAAAGTGCTGCAGCCCTTGCGGATGGCGCGTTCCAGCCCAACGCTGGACATTACGACACGCGGCAACGTCGCCACGCCGCACGCCTATGTTGCCGGCGTGCCGACACCGGTGCCGTACCATCCGGTGCTGGGTGCGTCGGCTGCCGGATCGATGAACTCCACCGCGCGCGATATGGCGCGCTATGTGCGCATGATGATGAATGGAGGCGCGCTGGATGGCGTGCGCATTCTGCGTCCAGAAACGGCCGCGCGGCTCCAGCAATTGCGCCACGTGTTCGTCGACGACGAGATGATGGACATACGCCAGCTGATCGGCGCGCTGGAGGACCCCGGGCGCGTCACCAATCTAGGATACGGCCTCGGCCTCGCGAGCATGACCTATGACGGCGCCACCTACACCCTGCATGGGGGCGGCATCGACGGCATGACATCGTGGATGGCGTGGTCGCCCGAAGACGATATCGGCTTCGTCGCTTTGACCAATGGCGGCAATATCGCGGTACCGGCCGCGATGATGTTCAAAGCCGTTCGGCCGCTGATCGGGCTGCCGGATGCGGATATTCTGGCGCGTATGGAACCCCTGCGCAAAGCCCTGACGGCGGGGCCCTCCTTGCCGGAGGTGCGCGAACGCCTGCCCGCGATCGCGCCCACCCCGGCGCTCGTGGGCGCATACGCCAATCGGTTGGGCGCGTTTCACGTCATCAGCGGAACGGGCGGCGCGCGCGTGCGGATCGATCGCACCGGCTATGAGGGGGCGCTCAGCCATCTCTCCGGCGGACGCTATGCGGTGATGTGGGACAATCCTGCGCTGCCGGTCTGGGGCTTCGACATCGAACTCGCGCCCGATGGATCGATTGGCGGATTGCGCGGGGTCGCCTTCGACGACACCCCCTGGTTCGCCATCGATCCGGTGTTCACGCGACAGCGCTGATGTCGAGCGACAAACGCTGAGCTTTGCGCAGGCTTCTGAAGCATGGAGGCACCGTGGTTGAACGCGCGGATTTTCTGATCATTGGTGCAGGTATCGCGGGCGCATCCGTGGCGTACGAGCTTTCCGCGGAGGCGTCCGTAATTGTGCTCGAGATGGAAGAGCAGCCCGGGTTCCACGCCACCGGCCGTTCCGCGGCCTTCTTCACGGAGCTGTATGGCAACGCGGTGATGCGCGGGCTCACCTCGGCGAGCCGTGCATTTTTCGAAGCGCCGCCGACGGACCTGTTCGAGGGGCCGCTGCTCAGCCCGCGCGGTATGCTGTACGTCGCGCGCGAAGATCAGCGTGAGGCGCTCGACACGCTCTACGATCAAGTGCGCGAGAGCGGCTTTGTGGAGCGGCGCGACGGGGCGTTCGCGCACGCACAGGCACCCTTGCTGGCGCCCGACTATGCCGCACTTTGCTTGTGGGAATCGAGTGCACGCGAGATCGACGCGGCGGCGCTGCTATCGGGTTATATCAAGGGCGCGCGCCGCCGCGGTGCCAGGTTCGTCCTGAACGCCAAGGCTGAAACGCTGCATCGCGATGGTGTGTGGCGCGTCAAAGCAGGCGGGCAGACATATGAAGCCAAGGTCGTCGTCAACGCGGCCGGCGCGTGGGCGGAAACGATTGGATGCATGGCAGGCGCCGCGCCGATCGCGCTCACGCCCAAGCGCCGCACTGTGTGCATGTTGCCGAAGCCCGAAGGCATTGCGGAAATCGAAGGCGCGGTCGTGATCGACATCGATGAGGAATTCTATTTCAAGCCGGACGCGGGCCAGATTCTCATTTCGCCAGCCGACGAGACGCCGACGCCGCCATGCGACGCCTATCCGGAGGATATCGACATCGCCATTGCCGTGGATCGGTTCGAGCGCGCGACGGGTATCTCCGTAAGGCGTACAGGTCGAAGCTGGGCGGGGCTGCGCACGTTTGCGCCCGACAAGACGATCGTGATAGGGTTCGATACCGTTCGTGCGGGGTTCTTTTGGCTTGGAGGGCAGGGTGGCTATGGCATTCAAACGGCTCCCGCAGTCGCGCGCAGCGCCGCGGCCGTCGCGCTCGGCCGCGCGTTGCCGGATGACGTGGAGCGTTTCGGCGTGACGCTTGAAGCGATGTCACCGGCGCGTTTCAGCGCGTTGCGGCGAGATTGCGCATGATGTCCGAGCCATCATTGCAGGTCGAACGGATCGGTGGCTATCTGCGCCTGACGCTGAATCGTCCCCGGCAGCGCAATGCCCTTGATGCTGCGTTGCAGGGCGCGCTGCGCGAAGCGTTGGAACAGGCCGCCAGTGATCCCGCCGTGCGCGCCGTGCTCTTGCGCGCCGAGGGTGCCGGGTTCTGCGCGGGCCAGGATCTGGGGGAGGGCTTCGAATTCGATGGCCGTTCGGCGGAGGCGTTGACGGCACCCATCGCGCAGGGCCTCAATCCGCTTATCCAGGCGCTGGCCGATGTCCCGTTCCCAACCGTGTGTGCAGTGAACGGCGTGGCGGCGGGCGCTGGATTTGGGCTGGCGCTGGCGTGCGACTACATTCTTGCGGCCGAAGACGCGACATTCATGTGTGCGTTCTCGCGGCTTGGGCTTGTGCCCGATTCCGGGGTGAGCTTTCACTTGCCGCGCTTGCTCGGGGAACGGCGCGCGCTGGCGCTTGCGATGCTTGATGAGCCGATCTCCGCGCGTCAGGCCGAAGCGTGGAACCTTGTGTGGAAAGTCGTGCCGCAGGGCGCGCTGGATTCCGAGGCTGAAGCACTCGCGGAGGCATTGGCGCGCAAAGCCACCAAGGCTCTGGCGCTGACCAAGCAGGCAATGCGAAATGCGTTCGCACACGATCTGCGCGAACATCTGATGTTCGAACGCCGCCTGCAGATGGAAGCGGTGATGACCGAGGATATGCGCGAAGGTGTTGCCGCGTTTCAGGAACGGCGCAAACCCGCATTCAAGGGACTATAGAGGCTTCGCGGCAATCGGCGCCGGGAGGCCGTGCTCGCCCGGCGGGTCCACGCTCCAGGCCATGCGATGAAGGATGGCGGCGAGCGCGGCGATCATCTCGTCGGCACCGGGCAGGGCTTCCTGCAGCTCGGCATCGGGTATGATGAAGCGGTCGCGCGCGAGGCGCTCGATCATGGCGATCATGCCGTGCACGACGAAACCCAGCGCTTCGGCCGTGGGCTCAGGCCCCTCGCCGCAATCCAGTATGATCTTGGCGAGCCGGCGCGCGAATACTGAGCGGCAACGCCGGTACGCCACGGCAACGGTGGGGTCCACAGGCTCAAGCTCGTGAATCGCGCGCAGCGCACCGGGCGCGTTGCAGAATGCCTCGACAAAGGTCTTCACCGCGGCGTGCAGGCGGTCGTAGGGCGCGGCGTCGGCGCTGTCGTGGGCGTCGCCCAGATCGCCCTCGAGCGGGCTCAGCCAATCCACCAGCACTTTGCGAACGAGTGCGTCCTTGTTCTTGAAATGATAATAGATCGCGCCCCGGGTAATGCCGGATTCCGCTTCGATGTCGCTCAGCTTGAGCGCTGCCGAGCCGTGGATATTGAGGCCGTCCAGCGTGCCCGCCTCGATCTGCGCGAGCGTGGCGCGCGCGTCGGCGCGCTGGGGAGAGGGCTGCGCAACGGTCGATGCGGCTTCCATCGGAATGTTGAACGCCCTCGCTAGAATGAGCGGCGTGAAGGCGGGGCGTTTGCCGCGCCGCAGCCGCATGGTCCACACCGGCGTATATCCGGCGGCAGAGGGATCCTCGCAGGTGAGCGCGCGGTAGCGCAGCTCCGACATGATGCGCACCATCATGGATCGGTTTTGCGTCGGCACCGCCACACCGGCATCCAGTCCGGCGAAATTGCGGTGCAGCGTGTTTTCGGAGAAGCTGATCAGCGCGCGACCTATGACTTCGAACCCTTGCCGGGTGATCGGCGGAACGACATTCAGCTCGGTCAGGAAGACGTAAAAATCCTCCATGAACTGGGTGGTTTGCTGCTGGAAGAACGCGACCAGCTTGCCGTCTTCCTTGCGCGCCGAGAAATAGCTGCTGACGACACGAAAATTGTCACGCAGCACTTCGTAAAGCAGCTCATGCACCGCCATTTCGCGGCCGAACAGCAAACTCTGCGCTGCCAGGGACAGGAGCTTCCCGCGAAAGTCCTCCGCGGCTTTCTCCAGCACCGCGAAGGCGATGTCCGTCTTGTCCTTGAAGTAGCGGTAATAGAGCCCAATCGGCACTTCGGCCTTGCGCGCGATATTCTCCACGGTGGAGGCTTGATAGCCCTCGGCATTGATCACGGCGGCAGCCGCATTGATCAACCGCTCGCGTGTGCGCCAACCCTTTTGCGTACGGGGCAGGCGCTTTGCGTCGGCAGTGTTGGATTTCCCGTTGGGGTCACCGGCAGTGCGGCGGGTTTGCATTCGTGGTCTCTTCGCCCCGGCCCTGCATACAAAGCACGCGGAAAGTCAAACCACGCGCGATCTTGGAGCGCACGGCTACGCCACCCGCGTTGCCGACAATATCTGTGCGGCGGGTTAAGCGGCAAGGCAATATGTGTCAAGTTCGGCAGCCATTCCATGCTGACCTTGTCTTCCTGCCCCGTCACCGCTTCGGGTGACTTGAGCGCTGCGGCCCCCGTGCCCGACCATAGAGCCTGTCGGATCCCGCCGGTGACGACCGGATGTCGGAAAGAACGATGCGTATCGGGCGGGGCCGCCAACACAAAAAAGGGGGAACGCGATGACACATGCGTTGGGAAGCGGGAAATCACGGCTTTGGCTGGCATCGGCCGCCGGTGCGCTGGCAATCGGCCTCGCCTCGGCCGCGAGCGCGCAGGAGGTGCAGGCCGCGGCGGCGGATGAAGCCGTTGAGGGTGGCATCGGTGAGATCGTCGTCACAGCACAGAAGCGCGACCAGTCGGTGCAGGACGTGGGCATCACCATGTCGGTGCTCTCGTCCGAGGCGCTGGCGAACGGCGGCGTCACCTCGGTTACCGACATCACCGGCGAACGTGCAGGCGAACTACGGCGCCGGTCAGGTCGCCTTCAACGTGCGCGGCATCGGCACCAACGAGTTTTCAGCCAACCTCGATTCCCCGATCGCGGTGAACCTTGATGAGGTTTACCTCTCCAAGACCTTCATGACCGGGCTCCTGCTGTTCGACGTCGACCGCGTCGAGGTGCTGAAAGGCCCCCAGGGCACGCTCTTCGGCCGCAACGCCACCGGCGGCACGGTCAACTTCTTCTCGCGCCGTCCGCAGACCGAATTCGGCGCAGGCGCGAACGTCAGCTACGATAATTACCGCACGGTGCGCTCGGAGGCCTATGTCACCGGCCCGCTCGGCGGCGATTTCTCGGCGCGCCTCTCCGGCCTCTATGTCAATCAGGACAAGGGTTATTACCGCAACCTCACGCTCGGTCGCCGCGAGGGCGAAGAGAAGAAGTGGGCACTGCGCGGACAGGTGGCGTGGGACAACGGCGTCACGAATGCGCTGCTCACGGTGAACGCCGGGCGCCAGTGGGGCACGCTGCAGCCCTATGAAGGCGTCGGAATATTCACGCCGGAATCGCTTGCGGACGGCGCGCCGGTGCTCTGCGCGCCCTATGCGGCGGGCAATGCGACTGCAGGCGACCCGGGCTGCGTGCGCGGCACGGACGGTCTGTATCCGGGCGACGACGATCCCTACACGTCGAACAACGGCCGCCTGCACACAGTGAAGAACAAGAGCCTCGGCACGACGCTGCGCATCGAGCACGATCTCGGCGAGAGCACGCTTACCTCGCTCACCAGCTACCAGCACTTCCGGCGGATGCAGCACGAGGTTTCGGACGGCTCGCCGCTGGAGACGCTCGATGTCGATTACTACAACCGCATCAACCAGTTCACGCAGGAGGTGCGTCTCACCTCCTCGGGCGAGCGCACGTGGAACTACGTCGTCGGCGCCTATTACGAGCATGACGATTACAGGAACGGCGACTATCTCACCGTCGGCTACGGCGCGGCGCCCGGCTACTACAGCCCGTTCACGCAGAAGGTGGATGCGCTCGCGCTGTTCTTCCACAACGACGTCGCGCTCACCGATACACTCGGCCTCACCGCCGGCGTGCGCTACTCACGCGAAAAGGTGAGCTTCGACGGCGGCACCTATGCGGGCATCGGCCGCACCGGAAGCCCGATCCGTCCATCGACGATCGTCGCGACGCTCGCCGAGGCCGATGAATCGCGCACCGATGATGCCGCGACGTTCAAGGTCGGCATCGAATGGAAGCCGGTGATCAATTCGGCCTCGGTCGACAAGCTGATGCTGTTCGCGAACGCTTCCACGGGTTTCCGTTCGGGCAGCTATAACGGCGAATTCGTCGGCAGCCCCGAAGCGCTTACCTCGCTCGCGCCCGAGAAGATCACGGCGTACGAAGCGGGCTGGAAATCGATCCTGTTCGGCCGGTCGCTGCTCTTCAACGCGTCCGTCTATCACTACAAATTCACCGATGGCTTCATCAACGTCGACAGCACCACCTCGCCGATCCCGATCACCATCAACGCGGCGAATATTTCCACCTACGGCGTCGAATTCGATCTGCAGTGGCAGCCGGTGGAACAGCTCAACTTCGGCATGGGCGGTGGCTGGCTGCAATCGAAGATCGACAGCGACATCAGCACCGGCGGTGCCAGCCTCAAGGGTAACCGCACCGTGCAGTCACCGCGCTGGACCTACAATGCCCAGGCGACGTTCACACAGCCGCTCGGCGGCGACCTCGAACTCGCGCTCACCGGCGACGCGAACTACCGCTCCGCGCAGTATTTCGAAACGACCAACTCGCCCAACAGCCTCGAACCCGGCTACTGGCTGGTGAACGCGCGGCTGGCGCTGAAAGGCCCGGACGATCGCTGGTCGGTGGGCTTCTTCGCGAAGAACCTGACGAAAACGACGTACCGCACCTATGTGAACGATCTCGCCGCCTTCGGCTTCCTGCTCAACATTCACGGCGCGCCGCGCACCTATGGTGTCTCGGCCTCGTTCAAGCTGTGAGCACGGCGGTGCAGGCCCCGTCCTCCGCGTCCGGCTACCGGCCGGGGTGGATTGATGATAGTCGTATGGGGGCGACTCGGTCACGGGCAAGGGATGGTGCCCCGGCGGGTCGCGGGCAGGGAGGCCGGAAGCGATTGAATCCGGAGGCAGGTGAGCTCGGTGTGATCGGACGCTTCATGTCCGACATCGACCGTGCGCGCTGTGTCGACGAGGCGGTCGACGTGCTTCACGATGTCATCATCGGCCTTGGCTTTCCGCAGCTCGTCTACGGCTGGACGCGAACGCCGTGCAGGGTGGACGGCAAGTGGGCGGCGGTGCCGCTGCACACGCGGAGCTTCCCCGCGAAATGGGATCGCGACTGGGAACGCCATAGCCCCCACGACCCCTATTTCCGCAACTCCTACGTCACCGGTGAGACGGACTGGAAGGACGTGCGCGACCGGCGCGAGGAACTGAGCGTCGAGGAGCAGGCCTGCATCGATTACGCGGCCGATTGGGGGCTGCATCAGGGCCTTACCGTACCGGTGGCAAGCCGCGGCCGCTTCGCCTTCATCACGGCGGTGGGCGATCCCACGAACGGCAGCCGGTGGCAGGATTCGGTGGAGGCCGCGCGGCCGCTCCTGAAGCTCGTGGCGCATTATTTCGACAGTGTCGTCGCGCAGCGCTTTCACGAGATGCCGGCGACCGCGCGTCCGCTCAGCGAGCGCGAGCTCGAATGCCTCGCCTGGTCGGCGCGCGGCAAGACGATCGAGGATATCGCCACGATCATCGATATCTCGCCCGAAACCGTCCGCATCTACCTGAAACGGATCAACCAGAAGCTCGATACGGTGAACCGGGCGCACGCCATCGCGCGTGCGGTCGCGCTCGGCCTGATCGACATCAATTGAAGTCGGGCCGCGGGCGGCCCCTTTCATCAACAGGCGATCAGGCACGGGCTTCTCCGCCCGGCGGTCGCGCTTGCCAGAAGGACATCGGTTTCATGGAGTATCCCGATCCGGTCAGGGACAGGCAGCTCGATTATTTCGCGGCGTTCGACCAGCGCATCCGCGCCCGCCTGCGCAGCCTCGTCAGCGATGCCGTGATCGAGGAGCACCGGCAGCGGCCGCTCGGCCAGCATTCGGACGCGCTCGAACGCCTGCTCAACTATTTCCGGCGCGGCGGCATGGCGGGCAAGCTCGGCATCTTCCAGCCCGATCCGGCGGTGCCCGAATACCGCCTCGTCGTGTTTCCCGGAAGGCGAGGCGTGCCCGCCGCGGTGGAAGACGAGGTCTTCACCTCGCTGAATGC
>ERZ761602.3625-NODE-3625-length-21501-cov-3.813485_pt1 | contig 21501 bp, 16 predicted proteins | sample MGYA00512165_ERZ761602 | MGnify/ENA primary metagenome ERZ761602 (study PRJEB28899, sample SAMN02445085) | bioreactor sludge metagenome | biome: EBPR sludge; isolation source: Thorneside wastewater treatment plant | place: Australia: Brisbane, Thorneside...
TTCTGCCTGTCTCGTGGGCTCGGAGATGTGTATAAGAGACAGATATTCGGTGGCCCCATTGCCGTGGTTTGCGGTCTTGGCGTCGCGTCATGGGTGTTTCTGCGTCATGGGAAACGGCTATTGGCCTCAGCCACGAACACTGTAACGGCGTAGCACGGAGATGTTCGCGAACGTTTAGCTTCACCTTCGCGTTGCGATCGGAAAAATTTGCATACCCAAGTGCGAGTAGTCCTTCTCCTCGGACTCGGAGTACAATGAAGTCGTATTGACTATTCGGAAAGTAAGGACACGTAGTATGCGTCCAACATCGAGAAATGAAGTTTTGCGCGCGACGACGCGCCGGCAGTTTTTTCGTGACTGCGGCGTGGGCGTGGGCAAGATCGCATTGGCGTCGCTCTTATGCCGTGGCGCCGTGGCGTCCGCGGCGAATCCGCTTGCGGTACGTCAACCCCACTTCGCGGCGAAGGCCAAGCGCGTCATTTATCTCTTCATGGCGGGCGCGCCGAGCCAACTCGACATGTTCGATTACAAACCGACGCTGGTCAAGTTTGACGGACAGCCGATTCCGCCGGAGATCGTGAAAGATCAGCGTTACGCGTTCATCCAGCGCGATGCCGGTTTGCTTGCCTCCCGTTTCAAGTTCGGACAGCATGGAGAGTCGGGAGCGGAGATCTCCGAGATCATGCCGCACCTCGCAAGCGTTGCGGACGATATCTGCATCATCAAATCGATGCACACGAGCCAGTTCAACCACGCACCCGCGCAGATCATGATGAACACGGGCTCGCCACAGTTGGGCCGTCCCAGCATGGGGTCCTGGGTGGCGTATGGCCTTGGCAGTGAGGCCGATGATCTGCCCGGTTTCGTGGTGCTCAGCACGGGGGAAGGGGTGAGCGGCGGCGTGCATTGCTGGGGCTGCGGGTTCATGCCCACGGTATATCAGGGTGTGCCGTTCCGCAGTTCGGGCGACGCGATTCTAAACGTTGCGAATCCGAAACTTGTCGACGCGAAGACACAGCGAGACTCACTCGATCTCATCAACGATCTCAATCGGCATTGCCTGAATGAAATTGGCGATCCCGAGATCGAAACGCGCATCAGCAACTACGAACTCGCCTATCGCATGCAGTCCAGCGCACCGGAACTCATGGACATTTCGAAAGAATCGCCGGATACGCTGGCGATGTATGGCGCGGAGCCGGGCAAGTCGTCCTTTGCGAACAATTGCCTGTTGGCGCGCCGCATGATCGAGCGCGGCGTGCGATTCGTCAATGTCTACCATGGCGGATGGGACCACCACGGCGATGTCGCAGGCGGCGTGCGCGCGCAGTGCGGCGTGACCGATCAGGCATGCGCGGCGCTATTGAAAGACCTCAAACAACGCGGCATGCTCGACGACACGCTCGTCATTTGGGGCGGCGAATTCGGGCGCACGCCAATGGTGGAACAGAGCGCGGCGCTTGGGCGCGCGCTGGGTCGCGACCATCATCCCCAGGCGTTTACGATGTGGCTTGCGGGCGCGGGCGTGAAGACCGGCCAAACGATTGGCGAAACCGATGATCTCGGATTTCACATCGCGAAGCGGCCCATCCACGTGCACGATTTGCAGGCGACAATACTTCATCTCCTCGGCATGGAGCACACGGAACTGACCTATCGCTTCAAGGGTCGAGACTTCCGATTGACGGACGTATCCGGACATATCGTGAACGAGATACTCGCGTGATGCCCGTCGAATCGCTTCCGGCATTCGCACCCATTCCATGTTAAGCGAAGCGATTGCGGCGCCGCTCCGCGCGATTCTCGCTTACTGCGATCACGGCCGCGCGCAAGAACACATCGAAGGTTTTTTCTACGACCTCCAGGGATTTACCCTTATGCTGCTTGCGGAGCATGGCCCGGGTCTCGGCGCGATCGTGGAGATTGGAAGTTTCAAGGGCAAGTCCACCTGCTGGCTCGCAAAAGGCGCGAAGGCAGCGCGGCGCGAGAAGGTTTTCGCGGTCGATCATTTCACGGGATCGCCCGAGCATCAGAAGGGCATGCCCATCGAAGACAAGGACATTGCCGCCTCCGGCAGCACGTTTGACGTGTTTCAACGAAACATTGCGTCCATGGGCGTTTCCGACTATGTCGTGCCCATCATCGCGAGTTCGGTGGAAGCGGTGAAAGCGTGGGAGAAGCCGGTCCGTCTGCTCTTCATCGATGCAGACCATTCCTACGAAGCATCAAAACTCGATTTCGATCTGTGGGCGCCATTCGTCATACCCGGCGGCCTCATCGCGTTGCATGACGTTGGTGAGTGGCCGGGGGTGACCGAGTTTTACGAAAACGAAGTGAAGCCGAATGCGTCATACCGGGAACTGATCAATGTCATGGGAATGGTTGTTGTGGAGAAGGTTAAGTGAGGGTGAAGGCCCTTGAAAGTCTCAAGGCGCTTAAGATTACGATGAAGATTACGATTACAAGGCGTCATGATAGGGAGAAAGCCGAGTCATGATTCGGGTTGGGCCGGCTGGGTGGGCCTACGACGATTGGAAGGGCATTGTGTATCCCCCCGGCATGCCGAAGTCGCTGCATCCTCTCGAATTCCTCTCCCAGTATTTCGACACCGTCGAGGTGAACTCCTCCTTCTATCGTCCGCCGAACGCTACGCATGCCGCGACGTGGGTACGGAAGGTAGCCGCGAACACGCAGTTCATGTTTACGTTCAAACTGTGGGAGCGCTTCACGCACCAGCGCGAATCCTGGGCAACCGCGCAAGAGATTCAACAGTACTGCGACGGCATTGCGCCCGTGGTGGACGCGAAGAAACTCGGCGCGGTGCTCGTGCAGTTCCCGTGGAGTTTCAAGCGAACGCCGGAGAATCGACAGTGGCTCGCGCGCGTGCTGGAGGCATTCGCGGCGTATCCTCTGGCGCTGGAGATTCGTCACGAATCGTGGAACATACCGGAGGTGTTCGAGCAACTTGCGCAACGCCGCGTGGCGTTCTGCAATATCGATCAGCCGCTGTTTCGCGATTCCCTCGGCGCTACCGATCGCGTGACCGCCCGCGTGGGGTATGTGCGTCTGCATGGTCGAAACGCGGCGGACTGGTTTCGCGCGGATGCCACGCGCGACGAGCGCTACAACTATCTGTACAGCAAGGGCGAGCTGGCCGCATGGCTGAACGTCATTGAGCGCATGCGAAAACTTGCGGATGACGTCTACGTCGTAACCAACAATCACTATGCAGGGCAGGCGATTGTGAATGCGCTGGAACTGCTTCATGAATTGGGTAAACCCGTGGGGGCGATACCCGAAAGCTTGTTGGACGCGTATCCGCGTCTGCGAGAACTGCAGCAGACTTGAGCAGTATTGACCGCCCTGCACCGTGTCCCTACAATGCCGGGGCTCAGGCTGGGCCGCGCGCGCACCCACTCACTCACATGCGCCGCAAGGGGGCGCTCTGAAAAAGCTCATCAAGTATCTTCGGTATTGCGTTGTGTTGTGTGTGTTGCTGGCCGTCGTGATCGGCGCAATGCTGGTGTATCTGGCCTACTCGCGGCAGCCCGAACTGAACGGCACTATCGCGCATGCATCGCTGCGCGCTCCGGTGCAACTCGTCCGCGATACCTGGGGTGTGCCTCACATTACCGCTGAGAACGAAACCGATGCCTACTTCGCGCTTGGCTATGCGCAAGCCCAGGATCGACTCTTTCAGATGGAACTGGCGCGTCGATTGGCGCAGGGGACGTTGTCGGAGATCCTCGGTCCGAAGCTGGTCAAGGTAGATTCGATCGTGCGCGCGTTTCGGCTGCGCAAGAAGTCTGAAGCGAACTACGCGAATATGGAGAAGACTTTTCCCGAGTTGAAAGCGGTATGCGATGCGTATGTCGCCGGAATCAACCATCGATTGGAGCGGGAGGCGCTTCCCTTTGAATTCGCGGTGCTGGCGATTCCTGCGCGTCCCTTTACGCCGGTGGATTGTTTGTCCATTGGCGCACTCTTGCCGATAACTTTCTCCGATGGACTCCGCGGCGATTCCCTCTCTACCATGCTCAAGGCAAAACATCCGACGCTAGATATTGACGCACTCTTTCCCGGGTACGGCAACGAAACTCCGGTTACGGTGATGGAATCATTGGAAGAAGCGCAGGGCCTGCTTGCCGCGGCAAACGATGCCGCAACGGCAGCGCAAACGCATGCGCCACGCGATGTCCAGGGATTGCAGGCGCTGCTTGCCTGCCTTCAACCCATCTCCGACCTTTTCGGGCCGGCGTTGGGGAGCAACTCTTGGGTGATTGCGCCCGAGCGAACAAAAAGCGGCAAACCCATACTTGCGAACGATCCGCATATCGGTTTCACCAATCCCAGCGTGTGGTACGAAGCGCATCTGAAGTTTGCCGCGTTCGAGAGTTATGGGTTTCACCTGCCGCTTATTCCGTTTCCACTGATCGCCCACAACGAACATCACGCGTGGTCCTTGACCATGTTTGCGAACGATGACGTGGATCTGTTTCTCGAAACGTTTGATAAAGAGAATCCCAACCGCGTGAAGTACAAAGGCGAATGGGTGGACGTCACCGTCGAGCGCGAGACCATTCCCGTGCGCTTCGGCGATCCGGTGGAAATTGACGTGCGCCTCACGCCGCACGGGCCTGTCATCACCGATTTTCTAAGGGCGGTCGTTGGGTATGAGGGGCCGGACGTTTCGCTCTCGTGGGTGTGGCAGCACGTCGAATACACGGACATGGGCGCGTTCTACAAGATGGGGCATGCGGCGGACTACGATGCATTCGCCGCGGCCATGCCGCTCATCACGTCGCCGGGCCTGAACGTATCGTATGCGGACTCCGCGGGCAACATCGCGTGGTGGGCGGCGGGAACGCTTCCCGTGCGTCCGCCGCATGTGAACCCCAAGCAATTGCTCGACGGTGGAAGCGGCAAGGACGAAGTACTCGGATATGTGCCGTTCGCATTGAACCCGCACCTGAAGAATCCAGCTTCCGGATACATCGTTACCGCGAATAATATGTCGACCGTCAAGCCGGTGGGTGACTTGCCGCAGCTACAGGGTTACTGGCAGCCCACGGATCGGGCGGGTCGTATCGAAGAACTGATTGAACCGCGCAGCGACTGGACCATAGACGATCTAAGGGCAGTGCAGTTCGATGATACCGGTCGCGCAACCCCGCAGGTCGTGAGCGCAATCACCGGGGCGTTGGCCAAGGCATCGACATCGATAGGAGATCGTGAGCAAGAGGCGTTGGAGTTACTCTCGGCCTGGGATTTTCGCCACGACGCCGATTCGCAGGGCGCAGCGGTGTATCAGGTGCTCACCGATTTCATTCTCACGAACGCGCTTCGCGACGAGATGGGCCCGGGCCTGTTCAAGACCTACGGCACACTCGCGGATCACTGGAATTTCTTCAAACGATTTATCGGGGATGATGCATCGCGTTTCTGGGACGACGTGTCTACCTCCAATTCTGAAACGCGCGAACAGATCATCGCCCGGTCGCTGACGGATACCGTCACGCATTTGGACGCGAAACTCGGCCGCGATACCGCGGCATGGAAATGGGGCGCGCTGCATACCATGGAGTTCAAGCATCCATTTGGGTATTTGCCGGGTCTGGGCGGCATTTTCAACGTGGGACCGTTCCCCGCCAGCGGCGGCGCGCAATTGGTGAACAACATGCTGTATCACCTGGGCGCGCAGAATTTCAGCGTTATCGCGGGGCCCAGCACGCGCCGGCTAATCGATTTTGCGGAACCAACGAACGCGCTCGTCATATTGCCGACAGGCAATTCGGGCAACTTCATGAGCCCGAATTATGGAGACCAGGCGCCGCTCTTCATGCGCGGAGAATATCGTACCGCGTGGCTCACGCCGGAGCAGATCAAGCAGCATCAGAGCAGCGCGTTGACCTTTAAGCCCAATTAGTCAGTACGCCTTGCTCCGAACGCGCAAGATCCGGATTTTGTTATACGTTTGCCGCGTGCGCTCCTGCATGTGCTGCCGCGACTACTTCGCCAAGGTGAATTTCATATAGTCGATGTCGCCGATGCCGCCGGAATCGCCATTGGTGTCCATGACCATTTTCAGGACCCGCTCGCCCGCCTTCAGGTTGACGTTGTCCGCGCGAATCATTTCCAGTTTGGTCCATGCGCCGGTGTCGGGAATCTGGAGCGGACCGCTCACGTCCTTGCCATCGACCTCGAGGTGAAAGATGCCGCCTTTCTTCTGAGAGGCAACCGGAAATTCGACGCTGTATGTGCCAGACTTTTCGATCTTCACGGTATAGGCAACCCACTCGCCCGCGCGGATCCATCCGATGCCGAAGCCGTTCGATGCATCGGGGCGCTGCTCGATATCCACTTGCGTGACGCCGCGATAATCCGCGCCGTGATTCACTTCATCCACATCGTAATAGGCTTCGCCCGGCTTTCCCTCGTTGTAATGCTCCGCTTCGATCAAACCAGGAATGGCCTGGGGTTTCCCGCCGTACGGCGTGCCATGCGCGGATGGTGACGCGCTGGACCCGCACGTGATGCAACCGGACAGTGTCAGTAACAGCGAAAGGGCGGTGGCAACGGATCGAAACATGAGATAGACCTCCTGAAATAACAACGATGCAAATTATTGGGGGAGTATTGGTCGGGATTCTACTCGAAATTCGCCAGCAGGTACAGGTTTGGCGGGCTAGTCCGCATTTCTCACCGCATCAAACTTTCATGGTTCAGTTTGATGAACATCAAGCGGTGAGAAATGCTTACGAGAAAACCCAGAGGTTCACTGGTGAGGATTTTTCACACGCACAATGTGTAGTTAGGAACTACTCATTGAGCCCTCATAAACTGCTGTCTTCTCTTTGGTTATCGGATTCATGGTATGTGCGTGTGCAAAATCTGGACTAGAGCAACCGAAGCCGAATATGCGACACTATACGGCCCCAACGAGTTGCAAGGCCGTGCTGCGCCCGGTGCGCATGCGCGGACCTTTAGCGGGGCATCACGAGCGACAGGTCAGGAGCGTTATGAGCAGCGTAGTGTATTCGCCGGAGCCGGTCAGCGGTTTTCCGGAGTGGTTGCCGGAAGTACGGCTGATTGAATTGCAGTGGATTGACGAAATTCGCCGCACGTTTGAATCGTACGGGTTTTGTTCTGTCGAAACCCCTTCGGTAGAAGACCTGCGCGCGCTGCTGGCCAAGGGCGAGACCGACAAAGAAATCTACACGTTGACCCGCTTGCAGGCCGACGAAAGCGACGGGGGAGAGGCGCGGCTGGGCCTTCACTATGACCTTACGGTGCCGTTGGCGCGCTATGTGGCGCAGCACTACAACGACCTCGTGTTTCCGTTTAAGCGCTATCAGATTCAGCGCGTCTGGCGCGGCGAGCGCCCGCAGGAAGGGCGCTTTCGCGAGTTCTACCAGTGCGACATTGACGTCATCAATAACGAAAACGTGCCGCTGTACTTCGACGCGGAGATGCCCGCGATCATTCATGGCGTGCTTGGGAAGCTGGGCGTCGGCGAGTTTGTGATTGGCCTGTCGAACAGAAAAATTCTTCAAGGTTTTTACGCGGGACTCGGAATCGAAGATATTGCCGGAGCGATTCGCATTGCGGATAAACTCGACAAGATCGGCCCGGGCGGCGTGCTCAAGCAGTTGCAGGAACTTCAGAACCTGTCTGCCGCTATGGCGGAGAAGTGCCTTGCCTTGGCGGGGATTCGTACAAGTGACGCATCCTTCGCGGAGAAGGTACGCGCATTGGGCGTGACGAATCCCGCACTGGACGAAGGCCTGTCCGAACTGACCTATGTCGTCGAATCGCTGCGTGCCTTGGGCATCACCGGGATTTCTGCGGACATGTCGATTGCGCGCGGCTTCGATTACTACACGGGTACCGTATACGAAGGGCGGCTCACCGAATTCCCGAAGCTGGGCGCTGTTTTCTCCGGCGGACGTTACGACAATCTCGCGGGGTCCTACATTCGAAAGAATCTGCCGGGCGTCGGGATATCAATTGGGCTAACGCGTCTGTTTTCCAAGTTTGTTACCGAGGGGCGCGTGACGTCCCCGCGCAAATGCCCAACGGATGTGCTCGTCGTGATTCCCAACGACGCGCAACGCGAAGTCGCCTCGCAGACCGCGCAAATCCTGCGCGGGCGGGGATACAAAGTCGAACTCTATCACGCGGCCGACAAACTCAAGAACCAGCTACGTTACGCATCGCGCAAGGGGATTCCATATGTATGGTTTCCGCCCTTTGAAGAAGGTCTGCCGCACGAGGTCAAGAACATGATCTCGGGGGAGCAGGGACACGCCGAGCCGAATGCCTGGATCGCCTAGGCGCCCTCCAGATCGAAAGTCTAAGTCCTGTAGACAGAGAATTCCTTCGTTTGGCAGCGGCAGCCGGTTTGCAACAAAAACCGTGTATCTGCTAACCTCTTCGTCTCTGTGGCGGTAGTAGCTCAGTTGGTTAGAGCACCGGATTGTGGTTCCGGGGGTCGCGGGTTCAAGTCCCGTCTACCGCCCCATTTCCTACCAATTTTCATATGGACTTTGGGGTCAACAAAGGCGCTGACGCGGCTATTGGCTATTTCGCGTTGACGAAGTGGCCCTGAACGCCCGGCAGTCCGTCCGACACACTCTTGTTCTCGGGTTCGAATTCATCGTAGAACGCCTTGACGAGAATGCAGGGGCGGCCCGAATTGGATTCGCAGAATTCTTTGCCTCTGCGCTTTGCCTTGCCCTTCTTCGAGTACCGGTAGCTGTGCGAAACGTAGCTGTTGTCATCTGCGCGGTAAACCGCAGACCAGCCCGGGCCATTTACGGCTGTAAAGGCTTCTACTCCAGGGTCACCGCCGTTTTGTACGCATTTTGCTTCCGCTTTGTCGGCGGCTTTTGCCTTTGTACTCGCCACGCCCCAGCCGACGGCGAAGGGTTCGAAATCGTTTGCGACCGAAGATGCTGCGCGCGCATTGTCCGACCAGACTCCGCCCGACACTGCCAGCGCGATTATTACAATAGAGCTCACGACGATCTTGCGCATGGTAAATCCCCTTCTACTTTGCCAAACCTTGCACCTGACTCGCAGTTTAACATAGAAAAAGGCGAAATTCGTTGCAACCTTTTAGTGTGGAGGGGCATAATAAACTCTTGGCACATGCGCGTCGGGCGGGTATGAGACTGGAGATTTCCCAATGCTGCTTTCCAATGGCTGTATGGTATTGTGCCGCATGCGCTTACGTGCGGTCGTCGGCCTGTTGTTGTTGCTTGGGGCATGTTTCGTGCCCGCAGCCGTGGCGCAGGATCCGCCGACACCTCCTCCCGCGGAGTCCTCGTCTCCAGCCGCTACAGAAGAGGCCAGCCCCGCAACCGCGGGAAGTCCCATCCCCGGCGTGGCCCCCGGACAATATGCGCCACTTACCCTTTGGGACATGATCAAGTCTGGCGGCCCGGTGATGCTCGTCATTGTGCTATTGAGCGTGATCGCGGTGGTTATGAGCGTATATTTGCTGATAACCGTAACGCCAAGTCGCGAGGTGCCCATTCAGTTTGTGAAACGCGCGCAGGCGCAGATTCGCTCGGGTGACCTGCGTGGCGCGTATCAGATGTGTGAAGATCGCGACGAGTTTATTGCCAACGTGCTCCGCGCCGGATTGAAGCGACACGGGCATGATCGCTATGTCATTCAGGAAGCGATGGAGAGCGAAGGCGAGCGCGGCGCGACGGCGCTCTGGCAAAGGATTTCCTATCTCAACAACATCGGCAACATCGCGCCCTTGCTGGGGCTGCTTGGAACGGTAACGGGCATGATCGGCGCGTTCAGCGCGATTGCCTTCAATGATTCGCAGTCCAAAAGCATCGTCATGGCCTACTACGTAGCGCAGGCGATGGTTACGACCGCAGGTGGCCTTATCGTGGCGATTCCCTGTTATCTTGTCTACTACTATCTGCGCGGTCGCGTTATCAAAATCGTCGCGGAAGTCGAGGCACAGGCGGTGGAGTTTATCGAACTGGTCACTGGAAAGGCGCAGGAATGAAGTTCGGGCGCAATCCATTCCAGGAAGAGGAGCAGCTCCAGTTGGCGCCCCTCATCGATATCGTTTTCATCACGCTCGTATTTTTTGTCACGACGACCGTGTACAACTCGCTTGAAAGCGAGGTGGACGTGACATTGCCGACCGCGAACTCGGCAGTGGCAATGGAACGAACGCGGGGCGAGATATTCATCAATCTCCGAAAAGACGGCACGATCGTGTTGAACAACCGCACCGTGACGATTGACGAATTGCAGGACATTCTCGACCGGGTGGCGGAGAATTTCCCCGGTGGCGCGGTCATTATTCGTGGTGATCGAGACGCACTGCTCGGTAATGCGGTGGCCGTTTTGAACTGTTGCCGCAATGCGGACATTCAGAACGTTTCTTTTGCAGCCTATACGGAAGAGCCTTCTGAGTCGCCCGGATAGCGGCGCTTCGTATCGGTATTGGATTGCGAGAATCTTCACATGACGTTATCACTGAGAACAACCGTCGCGCTGCTTGTGATCGCGGTTGCGCCATGCGTGGTCGCTGTTGGTGAAGACGACCCGGATCAAACCCAGATCGATTTTGCGAACAGTCTGTTTCGCAGTGCGTACTTTGATCTGGCCGCGGACGAGTATCGCAAGTATCTCGATACCTTTCCCGAGGGAAAGTATCTGAATGAGGCTCTGTATCGCCTCGGCGAGAGTGAATACAGCGCCGGCAAGTATGAACCCGCGCTCGAAGCCTTCGATAAGTTGCTCGGCACGCGGCCGGACTCACCCGATCGCGCGCGCGCCACGCTGCGCAAAGGCGAGTTGTTATATCGGCTCAAGCGGCCCGACGAAGCCGCCCCCGTACTGCATCCGCTGACTGCGCCGGAGACACCGGAGGATGTGCGCGCGGGCGCGCTCTATTATCTCGGCAAGCTTGAGTACGACCGCGGGAATTACGACGCGGCGTTGAACAGTTTCAAATCGCTCGTGGACTCCCTGCCCGAGCATCCGTTGTCACCCTATTCGCGATACCAGTTAGCGTTGGCGCACATGGCCAAGAAAGAAGGCGAGAGCGCGGCGATTCAGTTTTCCGCGGTGGCCGACAGCCAGGCCGATGAGAAACTGCGCGTTGAATGCGGCTTTCGCGCCGCGGAGGCCTATGATTCGATCGGATGGTTTGAGGCGGCAGAATCGCGCTACAAGCAGGTGCAGACGCAGTTTCCCGAGTCCGCGTATGCGGAACGGGCCGCATACGGCGTAGCCTGGGCGCAGTATCACGCGGGGAAAACGGCTGATGCGGCGGCATCCGCCGCACAATATCTCGAGAAATATCCGCAAGGGCAGAACGTCATTGGGATTCGCTATCTCCAGAGCAATTGCGCGCAACAGGAGAAAGACTACGATAACGCCATCGCGATGTATCGGAAGCTGCGGGCGGACCATCCGGATTCCCCCTTCGCTGCGCGCGCGCAATACAAGATCGCATGGACACTGTTCCTCTCCGGAAAAGTGGAAGAAGCGAAACAGGAAGTATCCGCCTTTATCGACACCTATCAGGACGCCGCGCTGATTGGCGATGCAGCTTTCCTGCGCGGCACGATTCTCCTGTCCGAGCAAAAATATGAAGACGCCTACCAACAATTCCGCATAGTTGCCGAGCAATACGTGCAAAGCGAGTTTGCGCCGGAGGCGATGTACAAGATGGGCGAATGCCTGGCGCAGCTTAACCGCACGGACGAAGCGGCGAACGTATTCGCGACCTTCGCGACAACGTACCCCGCGCATGCACTCGTGCAGGAGGCGATTCTGCGCGTGGGCGATGCCAAGTTCCTGGGAGCGAAATTCTCCGATGCCATCGCCGAGTACAAACGGGTGTTGGAAAACGCTCCGGATCCGGTCAAGGAAGAGCTTACGCTGTATCGCCTTGCGGTGTCGTATCACAACATGCAGGACTTCAAGTCCAGCGCTGAAACATTCACCACGCTCTTGACCAAGTTTCCGCAGACCGGTCACGCCGCGGAAGCGCAGGTGCGAATCGGGTACTTTTATCTCGGAGACGGCAAGGATCCCGTTCGGGCAATCGAATCGTTTCAGAAAGCCTTGGAGCTTGCCGGCACGGGCGAATTTGCCGGGCGCGCCACGCTGGGCCTTGCGCAGGCGCGTTACCAGACGAAAGATTTTGACGGTGCGGCCGATTCGTTTCTGAAAGTGGTCGCGGCGTTTCCCGCGGTAAAGCTGAACGAGCAGACATACGCGTGGGCAGGCGAGCACTTGTTTGGTCAGAAAAAGTGGGAACAGGCTGCATCGATGTATTCGGCGTTGTTGACTGCCATCCCCGACTATCCGACGCCCGAGCGCGTGAAATTTCGCATAGCGGAATGCAGCGATCAGGCAGGCGAAGGGGACAAGGCCATCGAGTTGTATCAGGCGGTAGTGGATGCCGCACCCTTAAGCAGTTCGGCGGTCGAAGCCAAATTCAGGATGGCGAAGATATTCGAGTCCAAGAAGGACGTCGACAAGGCGCTCGCGTTTTACGAGCAAGCCGCGACCACCAATACAGGCGACACGGCCGCCGCGGCGCGCTTCCGCATTGCGGAGCTTCTGGAGGGCAAAGAGGATTTTGGCGGTGCCGCAAAGAGCTATCTGCAGCTTCACCTTATGTTCCTGGATCCCGAGCGCGGTCCCGAGTCGTTGTGGCGTGCGGGCCAGTGTTTCGAAAAGGCGAGTGATGGGGTGAATGCAAAGCGCGCCTATGAGGATCTGGCGAAGTCCTATCCGGATGCCGAACAGGCCGCCAAAGCGAAGTCGCGATTGGCTGAGATGGGGTGAGCCATGCAACCAATCGGGCGCAGAGCGATCCTTGCCGCGAGTGTAGCGATTTCGATACTGCTCCACGTTGCGATCATCGCCGCGTCTCCGTCGTTTCTGCTCATCGGACGAAGCGGCCCGCGAGAGATTTTGCCGGAGCGAATGCGGGTCCGGCTGCTGGACGCTTCCGAGCTTGAACGTTTTCAGGCCCCACCCGGCGAACCGGGAAAGGGACTCGCGACACGACCGGGAACAATTTCCGATCTGCTCGAGTCGGAACGCGAGCAAATCATACCGACCGAGAATGCGCTTACCCAGCAGGTAGACGTGCCGGGGTTGGACCGACGCATTGCGGATGATTCCATTGCCATGCTCCAACCCGATGCCCTCGACACCGGCGTCGAACAGCATGTGGATGCGCGCATCGTAGAGATCTCGCAGGAAGCCGCGCGCCAGAACATTCAAATCGAGCGCAGACTTGTAGCGCCGAGCAGCACGCGCATCCTGCCGGATGGGGCTACGCCCGTGCTGCGCGGCGCGGCGGACTCGGCTACGGACGAACTGCTGATGATCGATCCGCTCGGCATCGGCGTTGCGGGTGGCGGTGCCAGCGCTCCCGGTTCGGAATCGATGAATACGCCCGATCCCCTGAATCCCGGCCGCGAAGCGCCCATGCCGGAGGAGTCTTCAGACGTGTTGCGCGGGTTGCCAGACCTCCCCATCGAGAAAGTGGTCGCGCGCGCGCCCATCGTGCGATCGATTACCGAGAACACGCGATTCGATTTCATCGACGACACGGTGTCCATGCAGTTGGCGACCTATGTGCCGCCGGGCGAGCGTGAAGGGTATTTTCGCCTGCAGATCGTTCCCAAGGAAGGGGAGGCGCTGACGCCGCTGCCGAAGGATGTCACTTTTGTGATAGACGCGTCGAACAGCATCCTGCAACGCAAGCTGGACCAGACGGTGCGCGGCGTGCAGCGCAGTGTCGCCGAACTTCGCGAAGCAGATCGTTTTAACATTGTGTTGTTCCGCGATACGCCAACCTTCTTTCAGCAGGAACTCGCACCTGCCACCGCGCAGAACAAAGCCGCGGCGGCGGACTTCCTCAAGGGCGTGCAGTCGCGCGGGGAAACGAATGTATACGAAGGCATCAGGCCCGTCATTCAGCAAACAGCCCGTGAAGGAATCCCCGGGATTATCTTTGTGATTTCAGACGGAAAACCCACGACGGGAATTCGCGATGGACGCACGCTGATCAATGCGCTTACGGACGAGAACGCGTCGCGACACAGTATTTATGCGTTTGCCGGGGGGCGCACGGTGAATCAGCATTTACTCGATTTGCTGGCGTATCGGAACAAAGGCGAGTCGTCTGTAGCGCCGCAGATCGAGAATATGAACCGTGAGTTGCCTGGGTTCTTCTCCCGGTTGCATGATCCGATTCTCGTGAGTTGCGAGGCGGACTTCGGGCGCATCAACGACACGAACGTGTTCCCAAAACAAATTCCTGATTTCTACCGCGGGCAGGTTGTGACGGTTTATGGCCGGTTCGATCCGAAAAAGGATCGGGAGTTCGCCATGCGACTGACCGGTCAGGCACAGGATCGCAAGAAGGAAGTGGTGTTCCGGGCGGACCTTTCCAAGGCCTCGAAGGGAGATGAGGACATTGCGCGAAACTGGGCGTTTCGCAAGGTTTACTATCTGATTGGGGAAGCCACAAGCGTGGGCGAAACGCCCGAGCTGCTGGCGCAGATTCGCGCGCTGGCGGCCGAATACAATATTCGCACCAGCTACGACCAGTAGCGCGCAATTGGCCGGCGCCGGTACAAACCTTATGTACTCTCGCGACGTCTAATGGCCAGCAATCACATGCCACCAGCGCAACATGACAAGCCGCTGTTCATTGCATCACATTGGATTCGCGCGATAGATGCGCGCGATGCAGAGGTCATGCGCGCCCTCGCCATCGCCTACGGAGATAGCAGCCTCGTATCCGACCGTTTGCCCTTGCTGTACGCGGTATTGACGGATTTCCTGGCCCGCTTTGGAGACATGCCCGTGCGCATTCTGCGGTGCCCGGGCCGCATTAACTTGCGCGGCATGCACGTGGATACGCACGGTGGGTTTATCAATTTGATGACGCACCAGCGCGAGGCCGTCATCGTGTCCGCGATCACGTCAAAGAACGAGTCGGTCGTCGCCAATATCAATCCCGGTTTTCCCGACGTTCAAATCGCTATCAGTCCATGGCGCGAGGAACTTGCGGCGAGTGATTCCTGGGGCGCGTTCATCGCAGGGGATGGGGCACGCGACCGTGTATCGATGAGACGGGGGGAATGGTCCAACTATGTCGAGGGAGCCATGCTCCGCGCGCAGTATGAGTGGCCGGAAGTGCAGGTCCCCGGTCTCTGCGCGATGGTGGGAAGCGACATACCGAGCGGTGCTTCCTTGAGTTCTTCGACGGCGATTTCACTCGCGATGTTTATGACTGCAGCAAGCTGGATGGGGTGTGAAGGGGGTATTCTGACGCATATACGCGCCGCACAGGATATCGAATGGTTCGCGGGTGCGCGCATTGGCACGAGCGATCAATCCGGCATGTTGCTGCCGCGCGCGAATCAACTGGTCAACTTTGCGCCGCCACTGGAAGCGGAAGCACCACGAACAACCTTTTTCCCAGACGATCTTCGCGTGCTCGTAATCGATTCACATACGAAGCGAAACCTGAGCGGCGCGGAACAATTGAACTACACGCGTAACCGCTTTGCCTATTCCATAGCGTTGGAGATTCTCAGGCACGAGATGGTAAATGAAGGCGTCGCGCCGGATGTTGTTGCCGCCATGACGCGCCTCTCCGACTTTTCCAACATGCGGATGGCACCCTTTGGCGGCGCGGCGACACTATGCCGGTGGTTGCTGCGCGTGCCTGAATCGGTGTCGATCGAAACACTTCGGCAACGCTATCCGACGGATCTAGTAGATGCCGCTTATGAAACGTATTTCGGTCCGTTACCGGAACTGGAGCGCCCGGTATCGTTCGACATACGTGGTCCGTTGTTGTTTGGCATCGCCGAATCCGAACGGGCCCGTGAGTTTTTCGACGCAATATCGCGCGGCGATGGCATGCGCGCGGGAACACTCATGTCCAACGGACACGATGGCGACCGGCGATTCGACGGGAAAGGCGAGCCATTCGAGGTCGATCGCGCCTACGCGAAATTGCACGCGCTGGCGGAAACGGGCGGCAGCATTGAAGATCTACCCGGGGTCTATGGCGCCAGCAGTCGCGCATTGGACGCGCTCGTGGATTGCGCCATGTCCGCCGGGGCGCTCGGTGCATCGCTTACCGGTGCGGGAATTGCCGGCACGGCACTCGCCCTTTGCAACGCGGAACGCGCTGATGCGGTTGCAACATCGCTGCGCCGATTCATTGGGTCGCCGAAGTATGCCGAAATAGTGCCGCGAGCCGCTTCGCTTGCGCCTGTACTTGTCGAAGGTAGCGTGGTGGAAAATCGTGCGGTAGCCGGGGCCTGCGAGATCTGTCCGCGGTAAGGCGCCGCGCGATTACGGCTCCTTTTGCGTCGATTGAAAATCGTTGTCGTGCACATTGCAGGTGCTGATGCGATCCTGGTTGCGGTTGTTGTAGTTCATCGCGGTTGGCACGTTGTAGACGCGATTGCCGCGCACCTCGATGAATCCGCTGCCCTCGTCCAGGTAAATGCCGCCCGGCCACCCTGGGTTGTCGTGTATATGATTGCCTTCGATAATAGTACCGGGCATGTTGCCGAGCGTGTAGATGCCGCCGCCATCGAGTCTCTTCTGCATGACATGATGAATGTAATTTCCGGCGATCCTGTTGTTGCGTGCCGGCGTTGGCGCGTCAAAGATATACGGGATTGGATAGGTTGATCCGCCGGCGTCTTCCTCGCCCCAGCCCCACCCAATGGAAATGCCCGTATACGGCAGGTCGTAAATCGTATTGGCCGTGATTGCGGTGTCTTGCACATACCCTGCGAAAACGCCGATGCTGTCCTCAAACTCGACGCCGATATCGCGAATGGTGCATGAATCCACGCGTATGTTGCGTACAATGAGCCGATCATCCTTCGGATGATGCGCGTCCGCGATGACATCGCCGATCTGAATCCCGCTGCCGGAGATATCGTGAAGCTCGCAGGACTGAAGGCTGCTGTCCTGCACACCGAGTCCGAAATCGACGCCCGCGCCGCCCAGGCGTGTAAAGGTGCAATTCTTGAATGTAATGTTGCGCGCGTGCTGTACGCGAATCGCTCCGGGACTCTTTCTGTATTCGTTGTGAATGTTCACAAGATAGCCGTCCCGTTCATAGAGGTTATCGGGAACGATGGTAAAGTTTGCCTGCATATCGGCAAGTCCACGCGTGTTCACGTCGAGCCATGCCGCATCCGCAAATGTAATGCCCTCGAAGCGGATATTTTTTGCCGGAGCATCCAGATCGCCGGTGATTTCCAGAAGTGTCTCGATCGCAGGAACCACGGCCGTCGCGCTTGCCATCTCCTCGCCCTCACGCGGCATGTAGTGCAGCGTCTGCGTGGGTCGGTCAAAATACCATTCGCCGGGTTCGTCCAGCAGTTCAAGCGCGTTCTCGATGTAAGCGGGGACCTTTGCCTGAACGCCTTCCTTTCGCGCCATGAGCAAAAACCAAGGCTGGAGCATGCGGATGCGGGCCGTATCGCCGTCCGCGGTTATTGACTGCACCTTGCCTATCATGTGCGACCAGGAATTGTGAAAACCCAGCTCCATATCGGCGTGGTTCTTCCAGGTTGCCATTGCGACGTTGGGCGTTGTGAACCCGGAGTCGCTGTCGATTCGTTTGGGATCGCCATACAACACCGCGCCTTCCGGGAAGGGACCGCGCGCGCGCTGCGCGCGAACGCCGTTAACGAACAGGTGGCGCATATCTGGAAGCGACACTTGGACGGTCCAGAGGCCGGTGTTGCTCTGGGCCCACCCTGAAATTCGGATGCCGCCGCTAATCACCGGCTTGGCGCCAGCGGCCGCGCGGAATACGACGCTATGACTATCGGAGCCACCATCGCCGGAGCCGAATCGCAGTGGGGCATCGAGCGTTATCGTGCCGTCGGCGATTTCAACTATCAGGTCCTCGGAAAGGTTAGTGTTCTTAGCGCGGATTTCTTGAGAGAGCCTACTAATCCAAGTCTTTCCGTCAGGCCCCGCAAGTGTATTCGGATCGATCCTTATCGGTTCTGCTGCATGGGCAGTGGCTACGGGGATCAACGCAAGAGCGCAGAATAACGGAATGAATTTGTGCATGGTTACTTCCGGTGGCGTTAGAAAAGCTTGATGACGATTATTTGGAAAGCATCACACGATCTTCATTCAGCACCGCGCCATCAACGCTGTGATGCCGCGCGATTAAGACAGGAACATCGTCCTCCCGTTCAACGGTAATAGATAGAAATCCGCCAATCACGTTCAGATACTCGTGCTGGGAGCGCTTCTCGTCTTTCGGCCATCCACCCGCGTGCGCGTCGCTCGCCGCGCCGCACGAGTATTCGCGCAGCCCCGTCACGGGATCGACAGAGACGTACTGCCAATGCCGGTCGCCGCACGCGACAACCATGTTCTTCTGCTCCGCCATAAATGCGCGGATCTCTTCGCCCTCATACTGAAATCCCGCGTTTGCGTGGTTGTCATTCTTTGCCGAGCGGTCTGGCCCCACTACAGGCGTTGGGCTAATCAATACGCGAAACGTTGCGTCCGACTCCGCGACCGTCTTTTTGAACCAGGCTTTCTGCGCTGCGCCCCAGATGGTCTTGCCCGGGCCATCGGGTTCATCGTTTGGCGTCCGATAGTCGCGTCCTTCCACCATCCAGATTTGAAGATCCTTACCCCATCGAAAGGTGCGATACGTTTTTTCGGACATCGGCACTTGTTCCAGAAAGATGCCGAGGCCTTGCTGGAAAGTGAACTCGCCCATGAACGGAGACTTCATCGCCGGCCAGCAATCGTTCATCCACGTATCGTGATCGTCCTTCATGAAATACGCCGGGACCTGACGGTGAAAGTCAACGTTGGTCGGCAAGCTGTACATGCGTTCCCAATGCCACCGCGCGAGGTCCTCCGTCTTGGCGAGGTTGTCGTAATACAGAATGTCGCCGGTGTGAACCATGAATGCGGGTTTCAACTTCAGCATTGCGGGGTACATGCGAAAACCGGTGAGCGCGTCGCGGTCGTTGTACTCCTGGCAGGAAACAACCGTAAAGGTAACGGATGCGGGCTCCGCGGCCGTTGGTGCTGTTGTAAATTCGCCGAGAACCTCGCTGGTTTCCTGTTGGCCGCCCACGGCGCGAGAAGCGACGCGCAAAAAGTAGCGCGTTGCGGGTTTAAGATTGGTTAATGTGACGTGACGGGTGAAGTCCCGATTTGGATCCACCGGAAGCCACTCTGTTGATATCCAAGAATCGCTGTCTTTTGCGCGATGGCTAACACGCACTTCGCCCGCGGCCCCGGGAACTGCGCCTTCCAACGTATCAACCGTCGCGCCATTGGGAAGCGTCACAATCGGAACAGCGGTCGCGCGCGGCCCTGTTTCTTCGCGCAATTCGCCTGTGTCCGCATCCTTATATTTCACCTCCGGCACCGGCGCGTCAGGTCCTACGCGGGTCGCGGATTGCGTCAGGCGCGTCCAAATGATCGCGGAAGTCGTTGTAACCTCCCCAATTTTTATCCCCGTCGCCTGATGCGGGCCCACATCCTCGGCTGTGGCGCCTGTTGCCGCGGCGAGAATGATCGCGGCAGCAGAAAAGAAACATACGAAGCGCATTCAACGGCCCTCACTCGTTTATAGAAGGTTACCAAAACTCCAGTCTACACTTTTGCGCCAACCTCGCCCGCCCACTGCGTCCAATCCGCCAACATGCGATCCGCGCGACGACCCTCCTTGTCTGCAAGATTGGTCAGTTCGGTGCGGTCGGCCTCCAGATCGTAAAGTTCCCATTCCGCACGGGCCGGCGCGACCAATTTCCATTTGCCTGACCGAATGGCCTTATTGCCGTTGTGTTCCCAGAACACAGGCACAGTCTGCGCGCGTTTTTTTCCATCGAGAATTGGCGCGAAACTGCTGCCTGGCAAACGCGGAATTCTATTGCCATAGAACGCTTCAGGGTAAGTGACCCCCGCGATATCGAGGCAAGTCGGCATGATGTCGTTGATGTGCGCGAACTGATGCGTAAGCGATCCAGGTTTCGCGATATGGCCCGGCCAGTGGACGATGAAGGGCGTCGCGATTCCCCCTTCATGTGTCCAATGTTTGAACATGCGGAACGGCGTGTTGCTCGCGTTCGCCCAGGGGCGTTGGTACGCCAGGAAGGAACCGCGCTCGCCCGCCTGCTTCCCGGCGATGTGTAAATTGCGGGCTTCAACCGATTCGTGGCATCCGCCATTGTCGGATAGGAACACGACCATGGTGTTGTCTTCGCCGCCGGATTTCTTCACCGCATCAAGCACCCGACCAACTCCCTGATCCATGCGATCAACCATTGCCGCATACACTGCCATGCGCAGGTCGCGCTCTTCCTTATCCGAAACGGACTCCCACGCCGCAGCTTCCGGGTCGCGCGGCGACAATTTCCATTTTGGATCGATGATGCCGAGTTCAAGTTGTCGCGCGTAGCGCTCCTCGCGAAGGACGTCCCAGCCTTTCATATACGACCCGCGATACTTGGCGATGTCTTCTTCCCACGCGTGGATCGGCCAGTGCGGCGCAGTGTAGGCGAGGTAGAGAAAGTAGGGGATGTTGTCAGCGGGATGTTTCTCAATGCACTCCACGGCGAAATCAGAGAAGGCATCGGTCATGTAAAACTGATCGCCATCCGGCAAAAAGGTGTCGTCGTCTTTCACCATCGTGCGAATGTTACGTTCCGCCTCGAGGATTTCATAATAGCTGCTGCCGCCGCTGATGAGACCGTAGTAGCGATCAAAGCCGCGCCTGCGGGGCCAATGCTCGGGCCGTTCGCCCACGTGCCACTTGCCGGACATGTAGGTCTTGTAGCCGGCGGGACGCAACAACTCCGGAATTGTCGCGCAATTCGAGTTGAGATAGCCCTGATACGGCCCTTCCGGTTTTGGATTTTCGGGACGGCTCACCATACTGCCCATGCCCGCCTGGTGCGGATACAACCCGGTCAGCAACGACGCGCGGGAAGGGCAGCAGCGCGCGGCATTGTAGGCATGCGTAAATCGTATGCCCTCGGCGGCGAGGCGATCGAGATTCGGCGTGCGAATCTCCGACCCGTAGCAGCCAAGATCCGAGAACCCCATGTCATCCGCCATGATGACGATGATGTTGGGTTTGCGCGCTTGCTTCGCGTTGGAGACGGAACCGCCCAGCGCGGCGGTGATGGCGGCAGCGGCACTCGTACGGCAAAAATCGCGTCGTGAAATCATGCGCATGTCTCCCGAGTCGTGCGCGAGCCCCTGATTCTACTTCGCGAGATGGTTCCCAACCACCTCGCTCACGCGCAGCGCGCGCGAATAGACACGAATCGATTCTACGCGAACATCCGGAAATGGCGAAACCGCGATCTGGGTGTTGCCGTTTACGTCCAGAAGCGCGCGGTCGATTCTATACCAGCCTTCGGTTCGCGCATTCAACGTTGAAATCACAGCCGCCCAATCCGCCGT
>ERZ761602.3627-NODE-3627-length-21499-cov-5.165547_pt1 | contig 21499 bp, 13 predicted proteins | sample MGYA00512165_ERZ761602 | MGnify/ENA primary metagenome ERZ761602 (study PRJEB28899, sample SAMN02445085) | bioreactor sludge metagenome | biome: EBPR sludge; isolation source: Thorneside wastewater treatment plant | place: Australia: Brisbane, Thorneside...
CCGACAGCCCGACCGAGCAGATGCTCAAGGACTGGCCGTTCCTGCTGAACCTGGTGTTCTGGGCGGGCGCGGTGGTGGCCGTCATCTACTTCACGTGACGGATCCGTCGGCGGCTGACCCCGCCGACTCGACAGATCCGTGTCGGCGGGTGGGTCCGTGACGCGAAGCGACCGGGCGTTCAGCCGCATCGCGGGACCCCGTCGCGGCGCACACGCCGGCGCAAACTCTGCGCGAGATCTGCACGACCAACGCGGGGATTGCATCCATGTTCATCGGTTCCGCGCTCACGCGCGGCCCGATAGTTTCGCGGAATCGTGCGGCTACGCGGACTTACGTCCGCTTCGCTTCGCACGATGTCCGCTTCAAACTCACCCGCGTGAAGCGAAGGAAAATAAACGCGGCAGGCGTTGATCCTGCATTGCGATCCCAGGCATGTTCAGTCGCGTGGAACATCGGGGGAACGACGGCGACGTCGGCGAGGTCCACGTCCTCTCGTTCGAGGGGCCGGACTCGTACGCACGTGCAGGTGGGATCGCGACGCGGATCGTCGGACTGACGGACGCGCTCGCGAACGATCATGGGCTCGACACGCATCTGTGGTTCGTCGGCGATCCGAACGCCGAAGGACACGAGAAGCGAGGTCATCTCCACCTGCACCGCTGGTGTCAGTGGATCAGCCGCTACCATCCGGCCGGCGTCTACGACGGCGAGGAAGGGAAGATCGCGGACTACGCGCGCTCGTTGCCGCCGTGGATGCTCGCGCGTCTGGCGCCGAACCTGCTGGGGGGCGGGCGGGCGCTGGTGATCGCGGAAGAACATCAGACGGTGCCCGCGGTGCTGCACCTCGATCACCTCTTGCGCGAGGCCGGCCTGCGCGATCGCGTGCGCATCCTCTGGAACGCGAACAACACCTTCGGCTTTCACACGATCCCGTGGCCCGCGCTCACGCGCGCCGCGACGATCACGACCGTGAGCCGCTACATGCGGCAATGGATGCTCGACCACGTCGGGGTCGAGCCGCTGGTGATCCCGAACGGGCTCGGTGACGAAGCGTTCGCGGCGATCACCGGCGATCAGCTCCGCGAGCTCAAGCGACACACGCACGGCCGCACCCTGCTCACGAAGGTCGCGCGTTTCGATCCCGACAAACGTTGGATGACCGCGATCTCCGCGGTGGCGGCGTTGAAGCAGCGTGGGGCCAAGCCGCTCCTGCTCGCGCGCGGTGGGCTCGAGGCGCACGGCGTCGAGGTGATCGAACGCGCGCGCGCGCTCGGGCTGCGGGTCTCCGAGCGCACCACCAGCGGTCCGGGCGGCGCGGGCCTCGCGGGCGCGCTCCACGACGCGCGCGAGCACGACGTGGTGGTGATGCGCTCGCACCTCGACGACGAAGCCAAACGGGTGCTCTACCGTGGGAGCGCGGCGGTGCTCGCCAACAGCGGCCACGAGCCCTTCGGCTTGGTCGGCCTCGAGGCGATGGCCGCGGGCGGCGTCGCCTGCACGGGCGTGAGCGGCGAGGACTACGCGGTCTCGGGGAGCAACGCGCTCGTGGTGCAGACGGCGGATCCGCGCGAGCTGGTCGAAGACGTGGAGCTCCTGCGGCGATCGCCGGGGATCGCGAAGTCGATCCGCCGCGAAGGCCAGCGCACCGCGAAGCAGTTCGCGTGGTCGCAGGTGGTGGAGCGGAGCTTGTTCCCGCAGATCCGCACGGCGTGAGGCGCTCTCACGCCGAAGGATCCACGGATCGCGGCGCGTTCAAAGGTTGCGGATGCGCAGCAGGATGAACTTGTTGTTCAGCCGTTTGTCCGTGACTTCTTCGATCTCTCGGCCGGAGACGACGCTGCGGAAGCTGCCGACGCGGGAGTGCTCCATCACGAAATAGGCGGTCTTTCCGCGGTTTCGGCCGAGCCAATCGCGGAGCTTGGCGTTGTCGAGATCGACGAAGGCGAAGACCCGGTTGCCGGTGTAGAAGTTCTCGCCCTTCCAGTTCATCTGCCACGCGATCACGGGCTCTTCGGGGCCGGTGCGCTCGTCGTAGTAGGTCTCGAAGAGCTCGCGCATGCCCCAATGCGGCGAGAGATCGACCATGTAGACGTTGAGGGTCCAGCCGCAGAAGAGCACCGAGAGGCCGACCATCGCGCGGGCGGCGGCGGCGCGGGTCCAGCGGAAGATCATCGCGAGGAAGACGAGGCCACTGACGATCGCGAAACCGCTCAGGATCGGGCGGTAGTCGAAGTGATCGGGCCAGGGGCGGCCGTAGTTGTAGACGAAGAGGTGGATGAGGCGCTCGTAGCCGTAGGGGTGCGCGCTCGTGGCCCATGCGAGGTCGCGACCGACGAACGCGACGAGGACCGCGCCCGCGCCGACCGCGACGGAGAGCGAGAGGTCCTCGGCCTTCGCGAGCGCGCTCGGCGGGGTGTCGGCGCCGAGGCGGTGTTGCCAGAGCCAGCGCGCGCTCCACGCGAGCACCGCCGCGCCCACGAAGATCGTCGCGGACGCCCCCGCGGTCGGCCAGCCGTGCGCGAGGACCCAGTCTTGGCGCTCCGCGAGCGGGACCTCTTCGGGGATCACGCCGCGCACGTCGCCGTAGAGACCCGCGACGCCGAGCACGAGCGCGAGGGGTGCGAGCAGCGCGCCGATCGTGGCCAAGCGGCGGAGGCGGGGGCTCCCTTCCCCATCCTCGCCGAAGAGGCGATCGAGGAAGACGCCCGCGAGCAGCGCGGCAGGCGGCACGGCGGGGAAGATGTAGTGGTGGAACTTCGTGATCATCGCGCTGAAGAGCACGAACGAGCCGACGAACCAGAGGCCGAAGAGGGTGAGCGTCTCGCGGCGATGCCAGGCCGCGCGGCTCTCGGGATCGGTGGGGAGCTCACGCCAACGATACGGACCCACCTTCGGACGCGACGGATCGCTCGCGTCGCGATCGCGCATCCAGAGCCAGCCGAGGACGGCCGCGGGGACCAAGCCGACCCAGGGGAAGAGCGCGTAGCCGAGCTGCCAGAGGAAGTACTGCACGCTGCCGGTGTCGCCGTGCACGCCCGCCGCGAGGCGGTTGAAGTTGTCGTGCACCAGCAGGCGGTCCGTGAAGCCGGTGCCGTGGCGGACGTACATCGCGACGAACCAGGGCATGCCGATCACGAGCGCGATGAGCACGCCGGGCGCGATGCGGAGGCGGCCTTCGAAGAGCAGATCCCAGCGGCGTGACGCGACGAGGTAGAAGAGCGCGACCATGCCGGGGATGGCGAGGCCGGGGATCGTCTTGCCCATGAAGGCGAGGCCACAAAAGACGTAGAAGCCGACCATGAGCAGCGCTTGTTTCCGCTGCTCGCGGCGGATCCACCAGATCACGATCGCGAGGCCGACGAGCCAGAAGAGGCCTTGGAGGAAGGGCTCGCCGAGGATGCCTTCGACGGCGGGCCGGGTGTCACGAAACTCGGGGTTGCCGGGGACTTGGCCTTCGCCGAGGCCGCCCGGGTTGTCGCCCGATCCGTAGAGGAAGACGTCTTCGACGAACGCGAACCCTTCGCTCGGGTAGAAGCGGACGTTGCGCGAAATCAGGTAGAGCGCCTGCGGGAGACCGACGAGCAGCAGCAGGAACGCGACCAGGGCTTGGCCGCTCCAGCAGCTCCCGAGCACCCGGATGCGGCGGGCGATCGCGTCGGGCTCGGTCGCGATGGCGAGCGCGAGCAGGCACATCGCGATCACCAGGTTCGCGACCAGGTACATGTCCGTGATGGCCTGGTGCGAGAGGAAGAAGAAGTGGGGCGCGGTGGCGAGCGCAATCGCGGAGATCGCGCCCGCGCGGCCGCCGAAGAAACGGCGGATCGTCGCGTAGGCGACCATCACGGCCGCGATGGAGAACATCACGACCGGCAGGCGGATCGCCCACTCCGGCGCGGCGGGGTTCGCGTCGGGGCTGCAGTCGACACCGAGCGCGGAGAGCGTGAGGGCCTCCGACCAGAAGATCAGGATCGGTTTGGACCAGAACCAATTTTCTTGGGCCCACCAGAGGCTGATCCAGTCGTCGCGGGCGATCATCTCTCGGGCGACTTCGCCGTAATGGGTCTCCCAGGGATCCCAGAGCGAGAAGGTGCCGAGGAGCGGCAGGTAGAGGAAGCCGACCACCACGAAGACGAGCAGACCCATGCGGCGCAGCGACGCCGGGATCAGCGCGGCGAGGGCGAGCGCGATCGCGTAGGGGAGCGCGTCGTAGCCGAGGAAGGCGCCGACCAGCACGGTGGCGATCGCGAGGCCGCCGCCGACGAGCGGTTGCTGCCAGACCGCTTCTCCGTCGAGGCGACCGAGCGCGGAGTCGCGCCAGGTGCGGGCGTCGGGGTCGTCGCGGAGGAGGCCGGTGAGGTCGAGGAGGCCACGGACGCCGAGGAGCATCGTGACGAGGCCGAAGAGCGCGCCGTGCGGGAGCTGCTCGGCGTGGGCCATGAGGAGGAAGGTGCCGAAGAGGCCGACGACGGCGAGGAGGGCGCCGCGGATGCGCTGCGCGCGCGGGATCGGCGGGAGCGCGGCGGCGGGCGGCGGAAGCGGGCGATCCTTCAACGGGGTCTTGGTGTCGGCGGCGTCCTTCGAGCTCGCGTCCTTCACGCTCGCGTCGTTGGCGTCCGCGTCCTTCGCGTCGTTCGCGGCCGCGCTCTTCGAGCTCGCGTCCTTCGCGTGCTTAACGCCCGGCTCGCTCGACGCAGAGGCGCTCGCGTCGCTCGCACCCTTCTCTTTCGCGCGCGCCTTCTTCGCCTTCTTTCCCTTCTTCTTGGGCGGGCCGTCCTCGGTCGCGGGGCCGTCCTCGGTCGCGGGATCGGCGCCGCTCGCCTCGGCAGGCTCGCTCGCGGGGGGCGGTTCGGACGCGGCCGAGGCCACGGGCTCGGACTCCTCGGAGGGAGCCTTCTTCTCGTCGTCGCTCATGGTGAAGCCAGGCTGTTCTTGCTCGGGTCGGCGGGTCGACCGCCGACTTCTCGACCGAGTCGGCGGGGTCAGCCGCCGAATTCTCGCGGACGCGACGCGCGCGCGGGCCGCGGAGCATAGTACCGCTCGCGAACGCGTCGAAGAGACGTGTCTCTTCCGCGGGTTGTGCGCGGCGACGACGTCCCGCGAGACGGAACCGCCATGAGTCGCGCAGCGGGTCGAGCGGGTCGGGGTCGAGAGGGTCGAGCGGATCGTGGAGTCCACGGATCGAGCCGTCCGCGGATCCACCCGTCCGCGAACGAGGAGGACCGGTCGACGTGCGTCGGGGGCGTGCGCCCACGAGGCGTTGCGCGATCGCGAAAGGTCTGCGCACCTCGGTTCACGTCGCCGCCGGCTCCGGGGCGAGTCCCGATCGATTTCTCGTGTGTTTCCGAGTCAGGAATTTCCGGGGCAATCGAGGCACGTGCGTTGCTGAACCGACCGACGTTCGATGCTTCGTCGCGTGGCCGTCTTCGTGCTCGCCACTTGTGCGCCGATCCCGTTCGCGGAGGCGCCCGCGAAGCTCTTGCCGCGCGACGCCCACGCGGCGGCCGTCCCGCCGAGGGTCGCGGAGGCGCTCGAGGACTCGGAGACAGGCTCGGCGGAGCAGGTCACGCCGCCGCGGCCTCGCGCGCTCGGTGATCTCCGAGGTCGGCGGCTGGTGGTCGCGTGGACGCCCGGGGCCTCCGATCACGCGTCGGTCTTCGGTCCGCTGTTGGCGCTCGGCACCCTCGAGGCGCGCCCGCCACTGGTGTTGCTCGCGCCCGACGTCGCGCCGAGCACGGTGCGCGCACACATCCGCGAGCACGGCGGGGATCCGACGAACGTCGAGCTCATGCCGACGCCGCTCGACACGTTCTGGATTCGCGACTTCGGGCCCCAGGTGGTCGCGGTCGGAGGGGCTCACTACTTGGTCGACTTCCCGTACGACACCGAGCGGCCGGAGGACGACGTGGTTCCGGAGCGGCTCGGGGCGCGCTTTGGGATCGCGACGCGGCGGACCGCGATGGACATCGAGGGCGGTCATCTGGTGGTCGAGGGCGGGGTCTGCATCACGAACGACGACGTGGTGCGGCGCGGGAAGCTGCTGGGCTGGACCAAGGTGGAGGTCGCGGCGGAGCTCGAAGGGCTCTTCGGGTGCCGGAGCGTGGTGTACGTCCCGGCGCTCGAAGGGGAGCCGACGGGGCACGTCGATCTCTACGTCGCCGCGACGGGGCACGGGCGCGTGGTGGTGGGTCGCTACACGCGCGAGCAGGACGCGACGAACGCGCGGCGGCTCGATCGCGCAGCGCGGCAGCTCACCGAGGCGGGACTGCGCGTGACGCGGGTGCCGATGCCGTCGAACGCGGAGCGCTCGTTGTTCCGCAGCTACACGAACCTGGTGGTGCTGCCCTCGGCGGCGCTCGTGCCGCGTTATCTGGAAGACCGCGAGCACGAAGAAGAGGCCTACGCGATCCTGCGCGAGGAGCTGCGCGGCAAGACGCTGCAGCCGCTCGTGGCCGACGAGCTGATGGAGCTCGAAGGCGCCCTGCACTGCGTCGCCCTGACGCTGCCTTTTTAGTGTTCGCTTCCCGAGGGTCTGTCCCCCCACGAGCCTTCGCTTACTTCGTGAGCTCTGATTGCGTGAAGACGAGGGTTCCAAGGGGGGAACCCCCTTGGCCCGCGGAGCGTCCGAGGGCCGCTCCCGTAGCGAAGCCGAAGCGCAGCGAAGGCGCAGCGGAGGGTGCGGACCGAGGAGGGGGTCGCGGGGATCTCCCCGCGCTCCGTGAGCGAAGGCCGAAGGCCGCAGTGAACACAAAGCGCCCCTGCTTGACCCGCGGGGCGGAGTCGCCTTCGATGCGCGGCCATGGCGCATCCGCTCGCTGGCAAGCTCGCTCCGAAGTCGATCCTCCCCGACGTGCCCGCGCTCCTCGCGGCGTATTACACGCTCACTCCGGACGTGTCGGATCCCACGCAGCGTGTGGCGTTCGGAACGAGCGGGCACCGCGGCTCGTCGAACAAGGGGTCGTTCAACGAGGCACACATCGCGGCGATCGCGCAGGCGATCTGCGAGCACCGCGCGGCAGAGGGCATCACGGGGCCGCTCTTCGTGGGCAAGGACACCCACGCGCTCTCGACGCCCGCCGAGATCACCGCGATCGAGGTCTTCGTGGCCAACGGGGTCACGGTGCTGCGCACCGACGGCTACGCGCCGACTCCCGCGGTCTCGTACGCGATCCTCGCGCACAACCGGAACGCGGATCGGAAGGCGGACGGGGTGGTGATCACGCCTTCGCACAACCCGCCCGAGGATGGCGGCTTCAAGTACGACCCGCCGCACGGCGGACCCGCGGGGGGCGAGATCACCTCGGTGATCGAGAAGCGCGCGAACGAGCTGCTGGCGAACGGGCTGCAGGGCGTGCGCCGAGTGTCGTGGGCCGCGGCGCGGGCGAAGACGGAGCGCTTCGACTTCGTGACGCCCTACGTGGAGGCGCTCGGGACGATCGTGGATCTGCCGGCGATCGCGGCCGCGAAGGTGCGCATCGGCGTGGACCCGATGGGGGGCTCGGGGATCGGCTATTGGGCGCCGATCGCGGAGCGATGGAAACTCGATTTGACGGTCGTCAACGACGACGTGGATCCACGTTTCGCGTTCATGCACGTCGACCACGACGGGAAGATCCGCATGGATTGTTCGTCGCCGCACGCGATGGCGGGGCTGGTGGCGATGAAGGATCGTTTCCAGATCGCGGTGGGCAACGACACCGACTTCGATCGGCACGGGATCGTGTGCCCGAGCGTCGGGCTCCTCGGGCCGAACGCGTACCTCGCGGTGTGTGTCGATCACCTCTTCCGCACGCGCGAGTGGAAGGGCGCGAAGGTCGGCAAAACGCTGGTGAGCAGCTCGATGATCGATCGTGTGGCGGCGGAGCTCGGGCGCGAGCTCGTCGAGGTGCCGGTCGGCTTCAAGTACTTCGTCGACGGTCTGCTCGACGGATCGTTCGGTTTCGGTGGGGAAGAGAGTGCAGGCGCGAGCTTCCTGCGCTTCGACGGAAGCTGCTGGACGACCGACAAGGACGGGATCTTGCTCGACCTGCTCGCGGCCGAGATCGTGGCGCGCACGGGCGAAGATCCGGGGCAGCGCTATGCGGCGCTCACCGCACGCTTCGGCGAACCGGCGTACGCGCGCGTCGACGCGCCGGCGACGAGCGCGCAGAAGAACGTGCTCAAGAAGCTCGCGCCGGAGGACGTGAAGGGCGACGTGCTCGCGGGGGAGAAGATCACCGCGAAGCTCACGCGCGCGCCCGGCAACGGCGAGGCGATCGGTGGGCTGAAGGTGACGACCGAGAGCGGCTGGTTCGCGGCGCGCCCGAGCGGGACCGAAGACGTCTACAAGATCTACGCGGAGAGCTTCCGAGGACCCGCGCACCTCGCCCAGCTCCAGGCGGAAGCGCGCGAGCTCGTGGCAGCCTGCTTCCAAGCGGCGGGAGCGGTTTAGTGTTCGCTGCGCGCTTCGCGCTTCGCTCACGGGTTCGCTTCGCGAACGGCGCGGGGAGAACCCCGCGACCCCCTCCTCGGTCCGCACCCTTCGCTACACCTGCGGCTTCGCTGCGGGAGCGGCCCTCGGACGCTCCGCGGGCCAAGGGGCTTCGCCCCTTGGGACCCTGTCGTTCGCGCGCTTGGCTCGTTTGCTACGGGCTTCGTGAGCCTCGCTCGGGTCTCCCGTTCGCGAAGCGAACACGTGAGCGAAGCGCGAAGCGCGAAGCGAACCAACGAAACGCGCGAACACTATCGAATCGCGCGTGCGAAGAGGCGTAGGCGGCGTGCGTCTTCTTCGTTGGACGTCGCGATGCGTGCGGCGACCTCGGCGCGCATGCGGGCGCTCTTGGCGCGGCGCGCGAGCGGAACGGCTTTGCGGTTCGTGGCGCTCGACGCGACGAGGGTCACGAGATCCGCGACCGCCCAGGGATCGTTGCCCACCGCGCGGGCGTCACGCTTCACCGCTTCTTCGATCGGCTCGAGCGCGGCGGTGAAGGAGCGCGCGCGGACGTACTCGTGCGCGAGCAAGATCGCGGGGCGCGGATCGTCGGGCTGTCGACGGATGAGCACCGCGAGGCGTTGTTCTTGATGGCGCGCGAGGGCGCCTCCGCTCGCGAGGCGTTCGTACATCGGCACGAGCTCGGCCGGCACGGGCGACCAGAGCGCGCCTCGCTCCGTCGCGGACGATTCGTCCGTCGTGCTCGGGGTGTCGGTCGTGTCGCCGGTTTCGTCGGGCCCGCGGTCCGTCGCGTCGCGGTCGGCCGTGCCGTGCGCCGTCGCGTTGCGCTTCGTCGGCGCGCGCTTCGTCGGCGTCGTCGCACGTTTCGTCGGCTCGTTCGACTCGGCGGTGCCGCTCGATTCGCGCGATTCGCTCGGTCCGCCCGCGACTTGGGTCGGCGCGTCGCCCTCGTCGCCGCCCGAGAACACCGCCACGCCGAGCGCGATCAGCGCGAGCGCGGCGACCGCGAGGACCCGCTCCTTCGTGCGCGACGGCTTCGTCACGGCGGGCATCGGCGGCGGGCGCTCGGTCGTCGCGTGCGCGAGCGGCACGTCGTGCAGACGCACCTCGCCGCTGCCGCCGCTGCCTCCCGGATCGCCAGTTCGGGCGCTCGTTCGCGCGCTCGTTCGTGCGCCGTCGGGGTGGCTCGCGCGCGGCTCGATCGCGTCGCTGCCCGTCGCGCCGGAACGCGGACGCGCCGGCATCGTGCGGCGTGGGTCGACGCCATCGAGCACTTGAGCGCCGGTGCGAGGACGCGGCACCGGCGTAGTGTCGATCGCGGCGAGCATCGCGGCCGCGTCGGGGTAGCGATCGCGCGCTTCTTTCGCGAGGGCACGCGCGACGAGCGCGTCGAGCTCGGGCGGCACGTCGAGGTCGTGGCAGGTCTCGCGGAGCGAAGGAGGCGGCGTGAGCAGGTGCGCGCGCAAGAGCTCGTGCGCCTCCGAGAACGGAAACGGCCGCCGCCCCGCGAGCAGCTCGAAGAGCACGTTGCCGAGCGCGTACACGTCCGCGCGTGCGTCCGCGGAGCCACCGCCCGCTTGCTCGGGGGCCATGTACGCGGGCGTGCCGACGACGATGCCGGAGCGCGTGAGGGTCCCGCTGCCGCCCGCGGTGTCGCGCGCGAGTCCGAAGTCGAGCACCGTGACGTGATCGCTGCCGTCCTCGAGCACCTCGACCATCACGTTGTGCGGCTTGAGATCGCGGTGCACGAGGCCACGCGCGTGGGCGTGCGCGACGCCGCGGAGGATCTGACGCACGATCCCGATCGCGCGCTCAGGCGCGACGCGACCTTCTTTGATCAAGCTCGCGAGATCGCGACCCGAGAGCAGATCCATCACGAGGAAGGGTTTGCCGTCGTCGATGCCGAAGTCGGTGATGGTCACGACGTTCGGGTGGCGGAGCTGCGAGAGCATGCGTGCCTCGCGCTCGAAGCGCGTGCGCAGATCGATCGAGGTCGCGTGCTGTTCGTGCAGGAGCTTGATCGCGACGCGACGCCCGAGCTGCACGTGCTCGGCCTCGTAGACGCTGCCCATGCCGCCTTCGCCGAGGCGCCGGATCACGCGGTAGCGGCCGGCGAGCAGGCGACCGATCGTGGAGTCCTCGATGCTCATGGTCGGTGGAGGCGCCTCGGCCGTGATCCGTCGCGCGGTGCACGCTGCGGGACGCGAAGGATCACCGAGTCCGGGGCCTGCGGACAAGTCGATCGTCCTCGTTCGTGTACTCTCGCACCCTCATGGAACCTCGCGTGATCGGCGGACGCTACCGGATCGAACGCCCGCTCGGGGAAGGCGCGTCGGCGCGGGTGTTCGCGGCGCGTACGCCCGAAGGTGCGCTGGTGGCGCTCAAGCTCCTGCACGAGCACGCCGATTCGACGGACGCGGAGCGACGTCGGCTCGAACGCGAGGCGCGCGCGCTCAACGGCATCGAGCATCCCGCCGTCGTGCGCGTGCTCGACTTCGGGGTCGACGAGCGCACGCCGTATCTGGTGGTCGAGCACTTGATGGGCGAGCCGCTCGACGTGGTGATCGCGCGGGGGCTGCCGCCGCACGATGGGCTCGTGCTCGGACGCCACGTGATCGACGGGCTCGCGGCGGTACACGCGGCCGGCGTGCTCCACCGCGACGTGAAGCCGGGCAACGTGTTCGTGTTGCCGGGTGGGCGCGTGAAGCTGCTCGACTTCGGGCTCGCGAAGTTCACCGACGAGGAGCGCTGGGGCGAGCATTCGCAGCTCACGCGCATGGGCGCGCAGCTCGGGACGCCCGCCTACATGCCGCCGGAGCTCTGGTTCGGAGAGGCGGCGGACGCGGCGAGCGACGTGTACTCGGCGGGCGTGTTGCTCTTCGAGTGTGTGGCGGGCGTGACGCCCTTCGACGCCGACAGTCGGCTCGCGTGGGTGCGCGCGCACGCGAGCGCGCCGGTGCCACGGCTCTCCGATCGACGCGCGGGCCTGCGGGGCTTCGAAGGGCTCGATCCGATCCTCGCGCGTGCGCTCGCGAAGGAGCGCCGCGAACGCTTCGCGAACGCGGGCGAGCTGTCGCGAGCGCTCGCGTGAGCGTCGAAGCTCGCGGCCATGGTGCGTCTCGCGGGCGCTCTCGATACGATCGACACATGCGGGTCGCGTGGCTCTTCGCGCTCTTCGTGGTCGGCTGTGGCGATTCCATGGCCGCGCCCGTCGACGCCGCGCCGCCGCTCGAGCTGCGTTGCGACGTGCCGCGCTCGGTGATGCTGGTCGCGTCGGAAGAGCCGCCGAACGCGGGGGTTCCGGTGGCGGCGATCGGTTGGTCCGAAGGCGAGTGCACGCTGCGGAGCGAGACCGGACACCCCGACGATCTGTTCGCGATCGCCGATCTCACGGGGTTCTTGTCCGGCAGTCTCTCGCTCGTGAGCCTCGACGGATGGAACATCGAGCGCTCGAGCCTCTCGACGCGGCCTACGACCATGCTCGTCGGCCTGCCGCGCGACACCGATCTGGAGCTCGTGCTCGAACGCGACGACGTGTACGTCCGCATCGTCTTCCGCGTCGAGGGCGACGTCGTGATCGTGCTCGCGATGTCGCTCGCGTGAGCGCGGCGTCTCGAAACGACGAACGGCCCGTCGCGATCTGCAACGGGCCGTTCGTGCTCGCGTCGTGCGCTCAGTGCTTCTTCGCCTTCGCTTCTTCTTCGGCGATCTGTCGGTGCACGTCCGCCATGTCGAGGGCCTTCGCTTGGCCGACGAGATCTTCGAGCGCGGGCTCGGGGAGCGCGCCCGCGTCGCGGAAGAGGAGCACGCCGTCGCGGAACACCATCAGCGTGGGGATCGACTGGATGCCGAGGCCCATCGAGATGCCCTGCTCGACGTCGGTGTTCACCTTGAGGAACTTCGCGTCCGGGTGCTTGCCCGCCACGCGCTCGAAGATCGGCCCGAACATGCGGCAGGGACCGCACCACGGCGCCCAGAAGTCGACGAGCACGAGGCCGCCTCCTTCGATCGCGTCCTTGAGGGATTGTTCGTTCGCTTCGATCGCGTGACCCATGGTGGTCCTCTCGTTTCGGTGCCCGCGCGTCGCGGGGAAGAACGTCGGTGATGGTTCGGGAAGGAGGCCGTGCGCGCTCGGCGCGGGAAGCCGCCGCTCTATCACGAGACGAGCGGCGTGGCGCGCACGTTACGCGAGCGGAACCGCGAGCACCGGGCAGGGCGCGGCGTGGAAGACCCGTTCGGTGTGGGTGCCGACGAGCGCGTCGAAGAACGAGTCCTGACCGCGCGTGGCCATCACCACGAGATCGACGTCCTGCGCGGCCTCGGTGATCGCCTCTGCGACCGGGCCTTGGACACGCTTGACCTGGCAGAGCCAGCCGTCCGGCAGCGGGAGCTCGGGGAGCTCGGGCGCTCCGTCGCCGACCTTGAGCAACACGACCTCGCCGGGCGGCAACGACGAACGCGCGAGCAGACGCGAGAGCGCGTCGCAGGCCGCCTTCGCGCTCTTCGGATCGCCCGCGGGCACGAGCACGCGACGAAGACGCAGCTTGCCGCGCTCGACGAAGGGGCGCGCTCCGATCGGGACCACGAGGGTGGGCGAAGGCAGGTTCTCCGCGAGCGCCTCCGCGCGGCTCGCCATCATCCAGCGCGCGATGCCGGTGCGCGCGTGGGTGCCGACGACGAGGAGGTCGGGCTGCAAGCGGCGCAGCGCATCGAGAGTGGTGTCGACCGGATCGTCGCAGCAGGTGTGGATCACCTTCTCGTGCGCGATCTGTCCGGCGTGGCTCCACGCGCGGAGGACCTCGTCGGCGCCGAGGAGGCGCGCTTCCACGTCCGGCTCGTTGCCAGCGTGTACGGACACGAGGCGCGCCTGGCTCGCGAGGGCGAGGGCGAGCGCGTGCTCGAAGGGGACTCGGTCTTCGTCGCGATGCGCGGCGGCGGCGTGGGCGATCGTGGTCATCGAGGTGACACAATCCAAATCCCGTGCCGTGTCTGGACGGGCCTCGCGCCACCCGTCGAGCCGACCCCGACGAGGGTCGACGTGAGGACCTGCCTTCGGGACGGACGCGCCGATCTACCCACGTGCTCCGGCCGATCCTCACCTCGTGGGTCGTCGGAGGAGCGGGAGCGCGCGACGCCGACCCGTGAATCGAGGCGAGCCCCACGTGTCACGACGCATGCGCGTGCCTTCGTGGGACCGTCGCACGGCGCGTCGCAGAATGTCGCACGTGTCGCGGAGCTCGTGCGTCGCACGCAGAGTTTGCGAGCACGGACGCGGTTTCGTCGCGAAGCGGTCAGCGCTCGCCGCGCACTACGGCGTCGACGAAGGTGCGGACACCTTGCCGCCCGAACGACGCGGTCGACACGAAACCGATGGGGCCGCGTCGGGGGCGGAGCGGAGGCGGCCTCGTCCGAACCGCGTCCGCCGCTCCGCCGAGAAGACGACGCGAACCCTGGGTGGTCACCCCTCGTGGTCGTGGTCGTCGTGCGCGTGCTCGATCCCGTCGAACGGGCACTCGCCTTCGCCTTGGAAGTGCCCCTGCGTCTTCAGCTGCGCGCGCACGTAGGTCCACATGTCCGTCAGCGGCAGATCCTCGAAGGGCGAGCTCAGGTCGTAGCGGTCGTCGAGCTCCGCCAGGTCCGAGGGCTCGATCGACTCCAGCTCCGCGCGCGTCACCGTTCCGTCGAGGTTCAGGTCCGCGTCCGCGAGCCACTGCGCGAGCCGCACCACGCCGCCCTCTTCGCCCTCCGGGAAGCCGTTGAAGAAGAGGTGATCGCCGTGGATGGTGAGCGACGCGCTGCTCCCGCCTTCGGTCACCGCCACACCGCTCGGGCCGTCCTCCGCCTGGCACGGCCCGAAGACCGTCTCCGCGTCCACGCAGAACGAGAACGCCACCGAGGTCGCCGGGTAGCAGCCCTCTTCGTCGGCCGTCACGCCTTCGGGCGGGGTCGCGAGCGCGCTCGGCGGGCAGCTCCGACCGTCGGCCTTCTGCATCGTGCCTTCGATCAGGTAGGTGCACTCCTCGTCGACCATTCGCTGGAACGCGGCCTCGGGGACGCTCTCGTGCCGCGTGCCTTCGCCGGCGTGCGCCGTCACGTAGCTCACCTCCCAGCGGCCCGTGCGAAGCCCTTCCACCGTCCAGAGCGAGAGCCCCGACGGCGGAAGCGACGCCAGATCCACCACGTAGATATCGTCCGCGCTCGCGCTCCGGGTCGCGTCGGTCGCGAACCCGAGCTGGATCTCGCCGATCGCCACCGCGTAGCGATCGAACGACACCGACCAACCGTCGGTGATGTTCTCGTCGCCGTCCCCTGCGGCGAGCCCCTCGGTGATCGTGTCCTCCGCCTGAATCAGGAAGGTCACGTCGCCGGTGGACGCGTCGTCGCCACAACCGAGCCCGAGCGCGAGCAGAATGGACCACTTCTTCATGCAACTACCCTCGTCGTTCTGTGTGTCTTCCGCCCGATCTCCGGACGGACGCGTGCCCTCACGGAGTGTTCACTCCGCTTCATTTCACGGTTCATTCGAGTGTCGAACCGAACCAGATTCTCGCCGTCGACGTCGCGTCTCGTTGCGACTGACGTCGAAGCTCAATCGCGAGACCAGGCGATCCCCGGTCGCGACTGAGCGGTCATTCCCGCCACGATCGCACGCCACGCCTGGGAACCTTCTTCGATGTTCCCGTCGGCGCCGAGCTCCTCGAAGCGCACCCCGCCGAGCCACGCGCGGGGGTCGACCGAGAGCGTGAGGGCCTGCGCGCCCTCGAGATCCGTCACCTCGCCTGCGCTCAGGGTCCGTCGCACCACCAGCGAGCCCGCGCGGATGGGGGTGACCGCGATCGCGCCCTGAAAACGCACGCGCTCTTCGCCGCGCTCCGCGACGCCCTCCACCACGAACGAGCGCCCCTGCATCGACGCGTCGTCCACGTGGCTCTCCGGGGCCATGCCCGTGAGCTCCCAGGTCACGCCGTAGTCGTGCATCACGCTGCGCACGACGCCGCCGAGCCCGACCAGGCGCCCGACCTCGTGCGGCTCCGGATCGAGCAGATCGAGCACCACCCCGTCGAGCATCTCTGCCTGCGCGGTCTCGCAGAGGTCGCCCGCGTTCGCGGCGGTGCAGAGGTAGAGTGGACCGAACGCGAGGTCCGCGCGCTCGAGCGTCACCACCCAACCGTCACGCGCCTCGAAGGGCTCCGCGGAGACGCCCGCCGCCAGCACGGGAAGCTCGACCGGCTCGACGCCGGTGTCGACGCAGCCCGTGGAGCCGAGCACGAGGAACGTCGCGAGGAGCGTCGTGGTGAAGCGGCGGGTCGAAGAAGCGTGGTTCATGGGGAGACTCGGGAGCGACGAAAGCGGAAAGAAGCGTGCGAATCGGAGGTCGACTTCGAACGCCTTCAGAAGTGGACCTCGAGGGTGCCGAAGAAAGTGCGCGGGGCGCCGGCCGCGAAGTGTCGGGCCGGAACGCGGCTGCGCGTGCCCTCGGGATCCCAGTTGGAGGCGTAGCTGAGCTCGACCGCGGCGTAGCGCGCGTCGAAGAGGTTGAAGACGTCGAGCGAGAGCTCCACCGGGCCCCAGCCGAGGCCGGCGGAGACGTCGAGGAGCGTGAAGGGGTCGGCCTCCACCGCGTACGGAAGCGGGCGCGGCGAGAGGTACGTGAGGCCCGCGCCGACGCGACCACGCCGCGGATGTCGGCCGAGCCCGTTCGAGCCGATGCTCGGCGAGAGCACGTGCTGCGCGCCCACGTCCGCGCGCACCACCCAGGGCGGCACGTAGGGGAGGTTCTGTCCCTTCGTGAACGCGGGGCGCGGATCTTCCGCGGAGGGCGGCGGTGGCTCGAGCAGCTCGGCGTCCACGAAGGTCACGCTGAGCGCACCGACGAGCCAATCGAAGGGGCGCGTGACGACGTGGAGCACGCCACCCGCGCGGCGCGTGGCGCCCACACGCTCGAGGCGACCTTCCGCGGGCTCGAAGGCCACGTCGTCCGACAGGCGCGTCCAATAGCCGACCAGGCGCGCTTCGAAGGCCTCGTCGAAACGTACGCGCACGCCCGCGTCCGCGCTGCGAACCTTCGTGAAGGGCGCCGTCTCGCCGTCTTCCAAGGTGCGCGCCTGGGGCGAACGGAAACCTTCGCCGTACGCGCCGAGGATCGCGATCGCGCGCGTGGGCTTGATCTCGATCGACGCGCGCGGGCTCGCCGCGACGCCGAACGCGCTGCGTCGGTAGCCGAGCAGGTACGCGTCCTCGCGGAAGTCCGGGATGAAGTTCCCGAGGCGGTCGTCGATCTCGTACACGAGCACGTCCGCGCGCACGCCGCCGCGCAGGCTCACGTAGTCGGTGATCGCGAGGTCCGCGTCGACGTACACGCCGACGTCCGCGCCCTGGATCGTCGCGTCGACGCGCTCGTCCCAGGTGGTGTTCTGCGGCGACTGCACGAGGCGCTGCGCTTGATCGATTCCGTCGAAGCGCGCGGAGAGGCCGGTCTCCACCGTGGCGTGCAGGAACGACGCGGGCTCGTACACGCGCGAGCGCCAACGCGCGTGCGCGCCGATCGAGGTCGTGCGGTTCTGCTGCTCGACGAGGTCGCCGCGGCCCACCCAGTCGGGGTTCGTGCGGCTGCGCTCGACGAAGCCGGTGTAGTTCGCTTGCAGACGAAACACGTCGCGCCCGAGCCAGAGCCCGACCTGCGCGTTGCCGCCGTCGCTCTGGCGGTGCGTGGCCTCGTAGGCGAGCACGCCGCGCATCGCGAGCGCGTTCTGCGATTGCGCGGTGGGGTACGGGTACGCGTCGTAGAAGCCGAGCGTTCCGGCCATCACGTCGTCGCGTCGCACGAAGCCCGCCATGCGCGCGCGGCTCCCGTAGCCGAGCAGGAACACGCGGTGTCGCCAGGCGCCGTCGCCGAAGACCTGCTGCACGATCGCGCTGCCGGAGAGCGCGTTGCGGTTCTGCCCGAAGCCGTCGGTGCGGCGGAGCTGGAAGGCCGCGAAGCTCCCGTCGCGCTGCTCTTCGGGCGCCCAGAGCACGAGCTGTCGGAAGCCGCCGAAGGAGCCGAGGCTCGAGCGCGAGGTGAGCCCGCGCCGACGCACGCCGAGCTCGAGCTCCACCGTGCCCGCGACCGCGAAGTCGCCTTGGCGCGGATCGGACACGCCTTCGATCACGCGCAGCGAGTCGACGACCTCGGGGATGAGGAAGCCGAGATCCAAATAGCCCTGACCGTGCAGGTGCGAGGGCAGGTTCAGGGGCACGCCCGCGACGCGGAGCTCGACGTCTTGGCCGTGCTCGGCGTCGAAGCCGCGCAGGAAGATGCGGTGTCCGACCGCTTCGCCTTCCGCACGCGCGACGTAGACACCGGGCGCGCGACGAAGCACGTCGGCGCCTTCGCTCATCGGCGCCGCTTCGAGCACGTCGCGCGCGATCGTGAGGTCGCTGGCGCCTCGATCGTGCGCGCGCAGCGCCGCCGCTTCGACCTGCGCTTCGGCGCCGAAGCCTTCGTCCTGCGCGTCGAGCTCGGGCTCGTCGGAGAGCGGCGCCGCGGTGTGCGCATTGCCCGCGTTCGGGCTCGCCGCGTTCGTGTTCGGATCGTTCGATGCGTTCGCGTCGTTCGATGCGTTCGCGTTCGCGTCGTTCGATGCATTCGCCTCGCGCTCGTTCGTCGCGCTCGACTCCGCGGCGCCCGCATCGCTCGGCACACCCGCATCGCTTGCGCCCGCACCGCTCGGCGCGCCCGCATCGCTCGCGCCCGCATCGCTCGGCGCACCCGCATCGCTTCGCGCGCGAGCCACGAGCTCCACCTGCACCGTGATCCGCGCCGCGATCGGTCGGCCCTCGCGCTCCGCTGGCGCGAACACGAAGCGGCGCACGACCTCGAGCACGCGGGCGTCGAGCGTGGTGTCACCCGTCGACGCGACGAGCTCCGCCGCCGTCACCGCGCCGCGCTCGTCGATCGTGACGAGCACCGCGACGGGCGCGCGCGCTTCGTCGACCTCGATCGGCTCCCCACGCAGCAAGCGCGGCGGCGTGGGCGCGCTCGGAGGTGTGCTGCTCGGCGGTGTGCTGGGCTGCGCGTACGCGACGCTCGCGGTCATCGCGAGCGCGAACGAACAGCAGAAGGCACAGAGCGGAGCGCGCATCCCATCGTCTCGAGCGGAGCCCCGCGCAGAGTCCGGACCGAAGCCGGCCTCTCGGGGAGACGACGTGATACCAAGTCGGCCGCCAAACGCAACCGTGATGCAATTACATCCGCACAGTTGATGAATCGTTGAACTCTGCGAGTGGACGACCGAGACGGCAGCCCCCGGACGATCGGCTCGCGGACTCGCAAACCTCTCGTTCTCTCGATGCGCAGAGCCGCTGGAACCGCACGCCACGGCCCGAATCTGCCGCACCCACACTGCTGCTGCAAATTGATTGTGTTTGCATCGACAGCCGCCCGCGGGCACGAAACGGAGCCGTCGGGCGTAGTAGGGTCCGCGACCAGACTGCGTGGCCGGACTCCGTGGCGGGTCGCGACCAGCGCTCCGCGATCACGACCGCGGGGTATTCGATGGAGACCGTCCGCTCGTCGGGCGCGTCGGAGGTGGGCATGGCGATACAGATCCGTGGGCTGGAGGTCCGATTCCGCGACACGCGCGGCAAGGACGTCCCCGTGCTCGACGTGAAGCAGCTCGACCTCGAGGACGGGCGCCGGGTGTGCCTCGTCGGCGGCTCGGGCAGCGGCAAGACCACCCTCCTCCACGTGCTCGCGGGCATCGTGACCCCGACCAAGGGCGAGGTCCGCTACGGCGACGTCGACATCACGAAGCTGCCCGAAGCGGAGCGCGATCGGTTCCGCGCGAAGAACGTCGGCTACGTGTTCCAGAGCTTCAACCTGCTGCAGGGGTTGAGCGCGCTGGAGAACGTCGCGATCGCGGGCACCTTCGGCGGCCAGGGCAGCCACGAGGCGCGGGATCGCGCGACGAAGCTGCTCGATCGCGTCGGCCTCTCGCACCGCAAGGACGCGCGCCCCGGCACGATGAGCGTGGGCGAGCAGCAGCGCGTGGGCATCGCGCGCGCGCTCGTGAACCGCCCGAAGGTCGTGCTCGCAGACGAGCCGACCGCGAGCCTCGACGACGAGCGCGCGGACGAGGTGCTCGCGCTGCTCGAAGAGGTCGTGAAGGAAGAGAAAGCGACGCTGGTGCTCGTCACGCACGAGCAGCGGGTGCGCGAGCGTTTCAGCGACGTTCTCGATTTGAAGGAGCTCGGACGATGAGCCTCTGGCAATTGATCCTCCGCCAGCTCCGGCAGCGGAGCCTCTCGTCCGTGCTCACCGCGCTGAGCGTCGCGCTGGGCGTGATGCTCGTGAGCGCGATCCTGCTCCTGCAGCACCAGATGGAGCGGCACTTCCTCGAGCCCGGTCGCGGCTACTCGATCGTGGTGGGCGCGCCGGGCTCCGCGCTGCAGCTCGTGCTCAACGGCGTCTACCACATGGACAAGAGCCCCGGCCTGATGCCGATGCGCACGTGGCTGGAGCTCGAAGAGGACGAGAGCGTCGCGCTCGCGGTGCCCTACGCGGTGGGCGACTCGTTCCACGGCTACCGCGTGGTCGCGACGACGGATGCGATCTTCGACGAACGTTTCCCGCACCCGGCGGGCGAGGGCGAGGACAAGCTCGCGGAGGGACGTCCCTTCGACTTCTCGCGCGAGCGGCTCTTCGAGACGTTGGAGCGCCTCGGGGCTGCTCAGCTCGAAGGAGGCGAAGCGCACGAAGACGAGCCCGCACACGTCGAACCGAAGGACGTCGAGGTCACCGCGGCGGGCACGTACGTGATCGACGACGCGGCGGGTGCTTCGCAGACGGTGGAGATCGCCGCAGCCGTGACCGCGCTCGCGGGAAGTCCGGTGCACGTGATCGCGGGGCCCGACGCGCCGCAGGCCGCGGTGGTCGCGCTGCTCGACGCGCTGCGCGCGGGCGGGGTGCGGGACGTGAGGATCGTCGCCGAAGCCGAGCACCACGAGCACCACGGCGAGGCGCACGAAGAAGAAGACCACGACGCGAAGGACGTCGAGGTGACGCCGCGAGGCGAGTACGAGGTCGAAGGCGCGACGCGGGCGCTCGCGGACGCGGTGGCGGCCGTGCGAGGCGACGTGGTGCACGTCGTGACGCACGACGAGACGCCGCAGGCGGCGGTGATCGCGCTGCTGGACGCGCTGCGGACCGCGGGCGTGACGCAGATTCGGATCGTCGACGAGCACGCGCACGAGCACGAGCACGACGAGCACGCGCACGAAGGCGAAGAGCACGCGCACGAAGGCGAGGACGCTCACGAAGGCGAGGACGCTCACGAGCACGAAGAGCACGACGAGCACGCGCACGAAGGCGAAGAGCACGCGCACGAAGGCGAAGCGCACGAAGGCGAAGCGCACGCGCACGAGGCGGCGCCCAGCGCGATGACCGAACCGGAAGGCGAGCACGCACACGACGATCACGCGCACGACGAGCCGGCGACCGCGATGGCGGAGCCGCACGACGACCACGGGCACGACGACCACGACGACCACGGGCACGACGACCACGGTCACGACGAGCCGGCCACCGCGATGGCGGCCCCCCACGACGATCACGCGCACGACGACCACGACGAGCACGGCCACGACGACCACGACGAGCACGGCCACGACGACCACGGCCACGACGACCACGGCCACGAAGGCCACGATCACGGCGCGGTGATGGAGGCGGTGCTCGGCGCGGAGGTCGCGGCCGCGATGCACATCCAGGTCGGCGACGAGATCGAGCCGACCCACGGCGTCGGCGACGGCACCGCGCACGAGCACGAGCACCTCTGGAAGGTCGTCGGGATCCTGAAGCCCACCGGCACGCCGGTGGACCGCGTGGTCTTCATCAACCTCGACAGCTTCTTCGCCATCGACGAGCACGCGGCGGGCGCGCTCATCCCCGGCACCTCGGAGGCGGGCCTGAGCACCGTGCTGCTCTTCCCGCGCCCCGGCGTGCACAAGGCGATGCTGCTCTCGAAGCTCAACCGCCGACCCGACGTTCAGGTCGCGGACGTGAACGAGCAGATCCGCAACCTCTTCACC
>ERZ761602.3628-NODE-3628-length-21498-cov-5.168400_pt1 | contig 21498 bp, 13 predicted proteins | sample MGYA00512165_ERZ761602 | MGnify/ENA primary metagenome ERZ761602 (study PRJEB28899, sample SAMN02445085) | bioreactor sludge metagenome | biome: EBPR sludge; isolation source: Thorneside wastewater treatment plant | place: Australia: Brisbane, Thorneside...
GGCTTGCCGTGGCCGCCCGGCTTGCCGGACCTGGCGTGCTGCGGCCGGGCGCCGCCCGGCTTGCCCTGGGCGGGACGCTGGCCGGCGCCGCCGCGCGGCTGCTGGCGGCGCAGCTCGTGCGGCTTCAGCGTGACGCTTTCCGGCGCGACGAGGTTCGCCGAATTGGCGACGATCTGGCCGCGGCGGTCGACGGCGTCGATCTTGATGCGGATCAGGCGCTCGATGTCGCGCAGGAAGGCGCGTTCCTCGTTGTCGCAATAGGAGATCGCGATGCCCGAGGCGCCGGCCCGCGCGGTGCGGCCGATGCGGTGGACGTAGGATTCGGGAATGTTCGGCAGGTGGTAGTTGATGACGTGGCTGACCGCGTCGATGTCGATGCCGCGGGCCGCGATGTCGGTGGCGACCAGCACCTTGATCTCGCCCTTCTTGAACGAGGCGAGGGCGCGTTCGCGGTTCGACTGGCTCTTGTTGCCGTGGATGGCGGCGGCGGCGATGCCCTGCTGCTCCAGATAGCGCACGACCTTGTCCGCGCCGTGCTTGGTGCGGGTGAAGACGAGGCTGCGGGTCATCTCGGGGCTGCGCAGCGCCTCGGCGAGGGCGGCGTTCTTTTCGGCCGGGTTCATGAACTCGACGCGCTGGCGGATCAGCTCGACCGTGGTGGCGACCGGCGTCACCGCGACGCGCACCGGATCGGTCAGCAGCTCGGCCGCGAGCTTGCCGATCTCGTCGGGCATGGTGGCCGAGAAGAACAGGCTCTGGCGCTTGCGCGGCAGGCCGGCGACCAGCTTGCGGATGTCGCGGATGAAGCCCATGTCGAGCATCTGGTCGGCCTCGTCGAGGACGAAGATCTCGGTGTGGTCGAAGCGGATATTGCCTTCGCGCATGTGGTCGAGCAGGCGGCCGGGCGTGGCGACCAGGATGTCGACGCCGGCGCGCAGGGCGCGGGCCTGCGGCACGTGGCCGACGCCGCCGAAGACGGTGAGGACGCTCATCTTCAGATTGCGGCCATAGGTGCGGAAGCTCTCGGCGATCTGGGTCGCCAGCTCGCGCGTCGGCGAAAGGATGAGGGCGCGGCAGGTCATCGGCTTGCGATTGGGGACATGGGCCGCCAGGCGCTGCAGCATCGGCAGCGCGAAGGCGGCGGTCTTGCCGGTGCCGGTCTGGGCGATGCCGAGCAGGTCCTTGCCGGCGAGAACATGGGGAATGGCCTGCGCCTGGATCGGCGTCGGCGTCACATAGCCTTCCGCGTCGAGCGCCTGGAGAAGGGGGGCTTCGAGCTTGAGGTCGGTAAAGGTGGTCACGTGGGCACTTTCATATGCGTGCCGGCGCGCCCGGGCATCGGCCTGGCGCGGAACGGCGGGGGGTGGCGAACGCCCCGCGTAAACTTGGGAGTTCAGGTGTTGGGATGGGCTGCCCCGCCGCCGGCGCCAGAACTTCGATGACGAAGCTGAGGCTGCCTTTACGCGAGAGGTCGAGGCGCGCGGCCGGAACGCCCGGCCATGCGGTCTTATACGCTTTCGCATTTGCGAAAGCAAGCCGATGCGGACATTTTTCCCAAACCTGGAAAACGGCCAGCTACGGCGCCGCCTCGACGACGATGGCGACGGCGCCGCGCAGGACGCTTTCGTCCTCGTTGAAGAACGCCCGGATCTCGTAGGCGCCGGGGGCGCCAGGGGCCTTCAGCTCGGCGCGTCCCGCCGTCGCGCCCTTGGTGTAGGCATAGGAGACGTACTGGCCGTAGCGCGACCCGGCCGCCGCGACGGCGACATAGTCGACCTCGGAACCCGACATGCCGGAGAAGGCGATGGCGATCGTCTCGCCCGGCGCGAAGCTGGTCTTCTCCAGCGTCAGCGTCGCCATCGCGGCGTCCGGCGGGGCGGCGATGGAGAGCGGAACGGCGGCGGCAACCTTCGAACCGATGACGGCGCGCACTTCATACGCGCCGGGTTCGGGCGGCAGTTTCAGTTCGACCAGCCCGGCGCTTTCCCGTCCGGTGTCGGCATAGACCACATAAGCCGACTCCGGCGCGCCTGCGGGGGCCAGATAGACATAGTCGCCGCCGTCGCCGGGAAACCCGGCGAAACGCACGGCGATCTTCTCGTTGGCGACGGCGCTCGCCGCGGCGAGCGCCAGCGCCGGTCCCGCGGCGCCGTCGATCTCCGGCGGCAGGTCGGGACCGCGCACGGTGAAGGCGATGCGGGCGCGCATCCGCCGTTCGCCGTTGAACCAGGCGCGCACCTCATAGTCGCCCGGCTCGTCGGGGGCCTTCAGCGTCAGCGATCCCTCGGCGGCGCCGCCGCTCGGCTGGTAGATGCGGCCATAGTCGCCGGGATCTGCCCCCTTGGGGGCGATCGAGATGACGTCGCCCGGCGTTCCGGCCATGGCGGCGAAGGCGATCCTGATCTCCTCGCCCGGCTTGAAGCTGTCACGCTCCAGGGTCAGCCGCGCGGCGGCGAGCGCGATGCGGAACTCGGCGACGGCGACGGGCTCGCGGCCCTCGCCGACCAGGCGGACTTCATAGACGCCCGGCTCGATGAAGGGATAAAGCTCCAGATCGGCCGCCCCTTCGGCGCTCGCCACCTCCGGTGCCGACCGCGCCACCGAAGCGCCGGCGTCGCCGTCGGAGGCCGGCGCGACCCGCAGTTCCAGATAGCCGCCCGGCGTCACGCCGCGCCAGGTCACCTTGATCGTGTCGGTTTCGGCATAGACGTCGAAATCGGTTTCCAGCGCGGGCGCGGCCAGCAGCGCCTCCGCCTCGCCCCGCCAGGCGCCATCCGGGAAGGCCTCCAGATACGCGGCCGCGCCTTCGCCGCCAGCGTCCTCCACGGCGCGCCAGGCGGCGATGTCGTCGGACGCCGCGCCCTCCTTGGGCACGAACGCGCCGCCGCCATACCAGATCGCGGCGTCGCCGGTCGGCGCGGGCGGCGGCGGTTCGGCGGGACGGTCCGGCAAGGGCAGAGGCTCGCCCGGCAGGCGCTGGATGGCGAAGCCGGTGGCGGCGAGGGCGTAGTCCTCATAGACGAAGGCGACGATCGCCGGGCTGCCAGAGGCGGCGTCCGCTTCCGTCAGGACGACGGCCCCGACCGCGCCGAGGCTGGCATTGCGCTCCGCCCAGGGCTTCAGGAGCTCGCCATAGTCGGCGCCGAAACGCGCCTCGATCTCGCCCATGCCGACGGCCTTGGCGCTCGCTTGCGCCTCGAAGGCGGCGAGAAGCTCGGCGACCGGCGGCGCGGCGATGAAGACATAGGCGCCGTTGTTGCGCATCCGCGGGAAATGCAGGAAGCGCGTTCCCGCTGGCCAGGTCGCGATCCCCATGGCGGCGGGATCGAAAGGCAGCGGATCAGGGTCGAAGGCGCTTCCCGAGGGCATCGGCTGGGCGCGGCCGGCGAGTTCCTGCGCGGCGGCGTCGGGAACCAGCTTCAAGGCGCCGGTCGCGGCGCGGCGCACGCCGGGCACGTCGCTCAGTAGGGCCTCGCGCAGGACCGGCAGGTCTTCTGCGGCCGGTCCCAGCCGGGCGAGGGCATAGATCGCGGCGGCCTTGATCTCGCCCTTGGGGAACGCCGCCATCTCGCGGAGCAGCGGCGCGCTCTCCGCATAGGTCGACTCGTAGCCGAGGAAGCTCAGCGCCTCGACGGTCGAGGGCAGGACGGACCTCAGCGCGATCCGGCAGGCCGCGCCTTCGGGCTCGCTCTCGCAGGCGGCGACCGCCTCGGCCATGCGCGCCGGATAGTCCCGCAGCGAGAACGCTTCGGGTTCCTGCGCAGCGGCGGGGAGCGCGGCGAGCAATGCCGCGAGGGCCAGGGGGCGGATCATCGGCCGCCTCCGCCCGAAACGCTTCCGCCCGGCGCCGGGGACGGGAAGCTGCGGGGCTTCAGCCCCTGCAGCAGATTGATCGTGTCGCGCATCGTCTTGGCGTCGGTGCAGATGTCGGTGGAAGTCGATGTGTTGCCGCTCGTCGATTGCTCGACCGTGCACCAGCGGCGCAGATCGCGGATCGTCACGCCGCAGATCTTCATCTTCTCCACGCCTTTGACGTCGAGAATCCAGCCCGACATCTCGTCCACCACCTCGCGATAGACCGCGAGCGCCTCGGCCATGTCCTGCTTGCTGTCGAGACGGCAGCGCATCGATTTGAGGCACTTCTCCAGCGGTTCGCGAAAACGTTCGCCCCAGGACATGATCTCGGACTTGAAGGCGACGCCGGCCTCGTCGGCCGCCCAGGCGCGCTGGGACGCCGCCTTGTGCGCCTTCACCAGCGCCTTGCAGCTGCGCTTGGCCTCTTCGGCGTAGCGCTTGTTGCGGTCGTTCTCGCGGCACTCCTTGAGGCCCTCCTGCAGGCCGGCGAGGCGCTGGGCCTCGGGCGAGGCGGGGTCCAGCCTGTGCATCTGGAGGCCATAGTCGCGGATCGCGTTGCGGTATTCGCGGTCGGTGAAGAAGGGCGCGGCCTGCCTTTCGAAACCGCAGATCGAGAACATCTCGTCGGGGGTCAGCGCAGCGACCTTCGGCGAGACCCTGGGCGGGGCCGGATCGAGCCGGAATATGGTCGCCGAGGCGAGACCGGCGGCGAGCGCAGCGCAGGCAAGGGCGAGGCTCAGTCGAAGCGGGCGCACGGGGAAAGGTCCCTCGGTTGGGAGCACGTATTCTGACGGCCCAGACTAGCCTCTCCGGCGGCGGGCTTGTGACGGCGAAATGTCGCTGAACCGACGGCGCGGCGCGCGGGCGGATGTCACAGGGCGGTCGATTCGAGGATCGCGCGGACGAGGTCGAGCGCCGCGGCGGCCTCGGCGTCGAGCGGGTCGAGGTCGCAGCCGCGGGCGAGCGCTGCCTCGGCTTCGGCGTAGCGACCGGCATTGAACAGGGCATAGCCGAGCATGATCGAGGGGCGGCCGTAGTCCGGCGTCTTGGCGGCGGCGTCCTGCCAGAGCGCGATCTCGTCGGCGAAGAGCGCGTTGCGCTGGATGGTCGCCATGCTGAGCGCGATGGCTCCTATGAGGGCGAGCGCCACGAAGGCGCGCTGCGGCAGGACCGCCGCAAAGGCCAGCACGAGGCCTAGGCCGCCGAGATAGAGCGGCTTCAGGCTCACCGGATCGGCGCGCCAGAGCAGCGTGTTGGAGGGCGCGAGCGCCAGCAGCGCGAGGCCGAGGGCGAAGGCGAAAAGCGGTGCGCGGCGGCGCAGGGCGATCGCCACGACGGCGGCCCCCGCGAAGAACGCGAGCTTCGCCAGCGTGCGCGCATCGCTCCACGGCCAGGCGAGGGGAGGTGCGGGATCGATCGTGACCCGCCAGGGGGCGACCCAATGGGCGAGGATGTCGAAGGCGGCAGGGAGATTGCCGCGCAGGGCCTCGACAGGCGGGCGGCTGGCGAGGCTGTGGGCAATGAGATCGGTATGGCGCGGCAGCATCAGGATCAGAGCGGCGGCGAGGGCCGTGCCGAGCAGCGCCGGACCGAGGCCGCTCCTTGCGCCTTGCGGCTTCAGCGTGAGCGTCCACCACAGAAGGATCGCCGGGGCGATCAGCGCGGTCTCGCGGGCGAGGGGGGCGAGGAAGGCGGCGGCGAAGGCCGCGAGGCGCGCGCCCTGGGTCTGCGGTCCGGTGGCGGCGAGCAGCATCGCCAGCACGAGGACCGAGGAGAGGCCCATTGAGCGCCCGCTGACATAGGTGACGGTCTCGGTCAGCGCCGGGTGGACGGCCCAGAGCGCGGCGGCGGCCAGCGCAACGAGGGCGGCGGCGCCGTCCTCGGCGCCGGTCAGGCGGAGCGCGCGGCGGATCAGGGCATAGGCGAGCAGCGCCGCGGCGAGATGCAGGATGACGTTTACGGCATGGAAGCCCGCCGCCCACGGTCCGTGGATCAGGTCCTGCAGCGCATAGCTCGCCTTGGTGAGCGGGCGGTTCATCGCAGCCAGGCGCTCCAGGAAGGTCGCGGCCTTGGCGGAGGCGTTCTGGAGAATGTCGGCGCTGTCGTCGAAGACGAAGGCGCCGCCCAGCGCATTGGCGAAGACGGCAAGGACCAGCGCCGCGAGAACCGTCGGCGCCAGGCGTCCGGCCGCCCTGCCCGTCATCTCATGCGGCGGCGATGCGGCCGAGGCCGGCGGCGGCCTCGGCGAACCCGGCGACCGTTTCGGCGATGATCTGGGCGACCGGCTTGACGGAATCGATGCGGCCGGCGACCTGGCCCGAGAGCGCGATCGAGGCCTCCATGTCGCCCCCGAAATAAAGCGCCTTGGCGTTGCCGAACTCGGCCATCACCGGCGGGCCCTTGTAGTCGGCGGTCAGCTCGCGTTCGAGGCGCGCGGTCTTTTCGGTGCGCAATGCTCGCAGGGACGGGCTGCCAAAGCGGTTGAGGAACACCGTGCCGGTTTCGTCGGCGGCCAGTATCGCGTTCTTCCAATTGGCATGTACCGGCGACTCCGCCGCCGAAACCATCCGCGTCCCCATCTGCACGCCCTCGGCGCCGAGCGCGAAGGCTGCCGCCATGGTTCGGCCGCAGGTGATGCCGCCGGCGGCGATCAGCGGCACGTCCGTCTTCTCGCGGACCAGCGGCAGGAGGACCATGGTCGAGACGTCCTTCGGGTTCTTGAAGCCGCCGCCTTCGGCGCCTTCGACCACCAGTCCATCGACGCCCGCCTCGATCGCCTTCAACGCCGCCTTCAGCGTCGGCACGACATGAAAGACGGTCAGTCCGGCGCTCTTCAGCGCCTCGCAATAGCGTGTCGGATCGCCCGCCGAGGTGGTGACGAACTTGACGCCCTGATCGACGACGAACTTCACGATGTCGGGGTCGCGCACGAAGGCCTGGGCGATGTTCACGCCGAAGGGCTTCGCCGTCAGCCTCCGCATCTTGCGGATTTCCTCGCGCACCTCGTCGAGCGCGCCGGACGAGGTCTCGATGATCCCCATGCCGCCGGCGTTGGAGACGGCGCTCGCCAATTTCGCGCGGGCGATCCAGCCCATTGGCGCCTGGACGATGGGATACTCGACGCCGAGCAGGCGGGTGATGCGGTTGTCGAACTTCATGACCGTCGTGCCCCGGTTCAGGCGGCGGTGTCGAAAAGCGACTTCAGATCCTTCTTGAGGATCTTGCCGTTCGCGTTGCGCGGCAGGGTCTCGTGCAGGAAGCGGATCTCGACCGGCACCTTGAAGGCGGCGAGCCTCTCGCCGACGAAGGCGCGCAACTCGGCCTCCGAGGCTTCGGCGCCCGACTTCAGATGGACGATGGCGACCGGCTCCTCGCCCAGAGTCCGGTGCGGGCGGCCGACCACGGCGGCGTCCATAACCGCCGGGTGGTCGTAGAGCGCGTTCTCGACCTCGACGCAGTAGATGTTCTCGCCGCCGCGGATCAGCATGTCCTTGGCGCGGTCGACGATGTAGACGAAGCCCTCGTCATCGACGCGGGCAAGATCGCCGGTCTTCACCCAGCCGTCGGTGAAGGTCTCGGCAGTTTCCTTGGGCTTCTGCCAGTAGCCGCGCACCACGGTCGGGCCGCGATACCACAATTCGCCGACCTCGCCGACGCTAAGGTCCTTGCCGTCGGGCGAGACGATGCGCACCTCGCCGGTCGGTGCGGGCAGGCCGCAGCTCGCGGGTTTGCGGATATAGTCCTCGCCGTAATTGCTGACCGCCGTGGCAGAGGTCTCGGTCATGCCCCAGCCCTGGCCCGGCTGCGACTTGGGGAAGCGCTGCTTAATGCGGCGTACGAGGTCGGGTGCCGAGGGCGCGCCGCCATAGGAGACGGTCTCCAGTGACGAGAGGTCGAATTCCTCGAAGCGGGGATGCTCGACGATCTGCCAGGCGATGGTCGGCACGCCGCCGGCGCTGTTGATCTTCTCGCGCTCGATCAGGCCGAGCGCCTGCTCCACGTCCCAGCGGCGCTGCAGCACCAGCTTGTTGCCCGAAAGCATCGCCGGGACCATGACCGCGAAGCAGCCGGTGGCGTGGAAGAACGGCACCGAGAGCAGGCCCGCCTTCTGGGGGGCCGCCGGGTCGGGGGCGGGCGGTATCTCGCCGCGGCGCAGGAACGAGCGGGCCTGGGCGCTCAGCGCGTTGAAGATGTTGGAGACGATATTGCGATGCGTGATGACCGCACCCTTGGGTTTGCCCGTGGTGCCCGAAGTGTAGAAGATCGTCACGTCGTCGTCGGCACCGAGCACCACGTCGGGCAGCGCCCCGGCGGGCAGCCTGCCCCAGTCGTTCGGCTTGCCGAGGAGGTCTTCCAGCAGCGCGACCCTGGGATGATCGATCGCCGCCGGGGCGCGCGTCACATAGACCTTCTCCAGCGCCGGGCAGGCCGCCAGATGCGGTTCGATGCGGGCCCAACGCTCGGCGTCGGCGATGAGGATCTTGGCGCCCGAATCCTGAAGGCCGTATTCCAGCTCGCCGCCCGTCCACCAGGCGTTCAGAGGGGTCACGATTGCACCGGTCAGCACGCCGGCCCAGAAGGCCGCCGACCATTCGGGCAGGTTGCGCGCCACGATGGCGACGCGGTCGCCCTTGGTCACGCCGTCCGCGACGAGCTGCGCGGCGAGCTTAAGCGTAGCGCGGCGGTGCGCGTCGAAGGTGACGCGGTCGTCATCGAGGACGATGTAGGTCTTGGCGGCCTGAGGCAGGCTCGCCTCGAAAATCTCGCGCAGCGTCCCTGGCGCGTTCTTCCAGGTCTTGAGCCGGACACCGCGGATCTCGGTCTCCTCGATCTCGAGCGGCGACCCTGGGGTCTGGGTCATCAGGGTCGTGGCGTCCTTGACGGACATGGCCGGGAATCCCGGCGGCAGCAGGTCGGAGAGATCGTCGGCCATGGTTTCCTCGGCGGCAGCGGCGGATTTCTTGCTCTTTTGCCGGACAGAAGCGCACCGGACCGGGCGAACGCAAGCTCTATCGCCGCCGGCCCGGCGGCTGACGCTGCGGAAGGGCCGTGCGACGGCCGCCCGGTTGCATGATCGCGCCAAGTGAGGCGTGATCGCGGCCGCATGGCCGACTCGTCTCCTCCGTTTTCCGCCTTCATCGAAACGCTCGCCGACGCCCTGGAGGCGCGGGCGACCGACGGGCGTGAGCTTGCGGTCCGCTTCGACCCGGCGCGCGCCACGCCGACCTCCCGGGGCGAGGTCTATGTCGGGATCGGCGCTTGGCTCGATCGCGGCGCGCCGGTCGCTCATGAAGGGGCCTGCCTCAACAATAAATCGGCGGGAGCGCGGTTCGGCTGGCGGCGCGATCCCATCACGGTCGCCTCGTTCGTGCGCGACGCGCCCGACGCGCTGGTCGCGCAATGGCGGGACCAGTTTTCCGGCGATCCGGAAACCGCGTTCGAGAGGGCGGTGCTGGTAGTGGAGGACGCGAGCCCCGATTCGGTGCTCTGCGTCATCTTCTGGCTGGCCCGCCTCGCCGGCGTCGCGCCGGACGCGCTGCCGCAGCGCTGGATCACCGCGCTGACCGCCTGGGAACGCGACGGCGTCGCGCCCTCGGTCACCGAGAGCTGGACCGCACTGATGTCGGCGCTGGCGCACTCTCATTTCGGCGAGGACGGCATCGCCGCCGCCTGGAGCGACGCGCTGCGCTTCACGGCGGCGCTGCTGCGAGGCGGCGTCGATCCCGACGCGGTGACTCCGGAAGCCAGCCCGGCGATCCTGGCCGAGGCCGCCTATGGCCGGGCGATCGCCTTCGCGATGAACGAGCGGCAGGACTATCTGCAGTCGCTCGCCCGTGCCGTCCGGCTGGAGCTGCTGGTGCCGATGGCCGGGGCGCATGGCCGCTCGCTGCTGGTGGACGCCTATTTCGCGGTGGAATCGAACGCGCCCTCGGGGGTGAAGAAGATATACATCCGCACCGACACGCAGAACACGTCGCTCGGCAACGGGCACTCGCTGATGGGGCTCTATCGGCCTGGCCTCGCGGGGACCGGGAACGACATGACGATCTCGGTCGATCCGCGCTCGGGGATTGCGCTGAGAGACCTGTGGGCGCGGCTGGAGGCGGCGGAGAACGAGCGCTGGGGCGGGGCGCGCCCTGCCGGCTCGCCGCGGCGCATCGCCAGCTATCCGCCGGGCGAGGGCTATGACCAGCCCTGGTGGGACGATCACGGCCGCTACACGCTGCTGGGCGCGCCCAAGGCGATCGACGGCGCGCCGGGCTCCCGATTGTCCTGGAGCGACGTCCTGGAGGCGGTCTGGCGCAGCTACAACCAGCTGCGCGACGTGTCGGTCTTCGATCTGGGCGACGATGGCGGTCATGGCGTCCCCAAGCCGATTGAGGCCTGCCTGCCGCGCCGGGTCGCGCACGGGGCGGGACCGACCGAGGCGGTCAAGCACCTCATCGCCGCCAAATGGGACCGCAGCATGGGTCACTCCCAGACGCTGCAGTTCACCGCCACGGTAAAGCGCCATCTCGCCGCGCTGGTGATGCAGGCCGGGCTCGGCCGGTCCGGTCCGGTGCCGCTCGCTGGGCTCGCCGAGCCGGAGGACTTCGACTATCTGGAGATCGCCGGCGGGGCCGCGATCGTGGCGCGCGAGGGCGTCTTCCTGCTCGACGACTGGCGCGACAAAGACCTCGCCATCCAGGCGCTGAGCGCCGATTTTGCGAGCGCCGTGGCGCTGCTGTCGGCCTGTAAGGCGTTCGACGCCGAGGTCGAGGCGCTCTATGCGGTCTCCGACGCTCAAGGCGGGCTCTTCAGCTCCAATACCGGCGACGTGCTGAGGCGGATCACGCTGCTGCGCGGCCGCATCGCGGCGACCTTCCAGAAGGCCGATCTCACCGAAGCCGCGCCGGAGCGCCGGGCGCTGCGGGGTGCGATCGAGCAGCGCTGGGGCCTCGATGGCAAGGAAGCGGCGCTGACCGGCCGCCTTAAGGACCTGCAGGAAATCCTGGAGACCAAGGCGACGCTCGACACCCAAGGGATGGCGACGCTGATCGGCATCGTCGCCATCCCCAACTTCGTCGTCGCCCTGATGGCGCTCTACATGGGGGTGGTCGATCATGTCTCGGGCGGCGTGCAGATGGCGAACGCATCGAGCTACGGACTGACCATGACCGTTGCCGTCGCGCTGATCTCGGTGGTCTTCCTCGCGGTCGCCTGGCTGCTGACTCGCAGGCGGGGCTGAGTCGCGGCTTAAGGTCGCGATGAAGCCGCGCGCCGGGCGCCCTATACAAGGGGCGGACAGCAACGGAATCACGCATGCCCGCACCCAAATGGCTCGGCGTCGCCGCCGGCATCTGCCTTCCCCTCGCCCTCGGCCTCAGCGGAGCGTTCGGCCAGGCGGAGCCAGACCAGGCTGCCGAAGCTGCCCGCATCGCAGGCGTCTACGAGGCATCGGCCGAGGCGCTGGACGCCATGCAGGCGCAGCTCCACCGCGAGACCTTCGACGTCGCGGCGCTGGCCGGCACGCTGAATGGAAAGTCGGCCCAAGAGATCGCCGCTTGGGTCGGCGAGAACATCGCACTCACCGCCTATCGCGGCGTCCTGAAAGGCGCGCAGGGAACGTTGGAGGACCGACGCGGCAACAGCCTCGACCGGGCACTGCTGATCGTTGCGTTGCTTGAGGCGAACGGGATCGAGGCGCGGCTCGCCCGCGCGTCGCTGGACGAGACGTCGGCGACCGCCCTGCTGGCGGCCGCCAACGGCGTGCCGCCGCCGCCGCCCGCTCCGACGAGCGATGCCGCGATCTTCGAAGCGCTCTATGCCGATCCGCGGATCGACGCGGCGCGGATGCGGGCCCGCACGGAGCGCGAACAAGCCGACGCCGCCGCGCAGACCGCCCAGGCGAACGCGAACATTGCGGTGATCGCCGCGCGCCTGGAGGCCGAGGCGGCCACAGTGCTGACGGCCCAGGGCGGCGACGAGAGGCTGGCGGCTATCGCCGATCACTGGTGGGTGCAGGCGCAGAGCGGCGGCGCCTGGAGCAACCTCGATCCCTCGGCCGGCATCGTCGGCGCTCTGAGCGCCGCCGAAACCCATGGCGCCGACGCGGTGCCGCAGGACCTGCGCCGCACTGTGACGGTTCGTGTCGTCGCCGAGTTTAGCCGCGGGGGCGTGCTGGCGCGCGAGACGCTGCTGGCGCGGGACTTCGATCCTGCTGCGATCTCAGGCCGCGTGCTGGTGCTGCGGCACCGTCCGCTCGACCTCAAATCGTTCGACGCGATTTTCGCCGAGGGTGGCGACTTCGACGCCAAGGTCATCGCGGCGGTTGCCGCTAGCTCGGCCTGGGTGCCGATGCTGGCGCTCGGCGGCGAGGTCGCGACCGACCGTCTCGTCGCCACCGATGGCGATGTCTCCGAGGCGACCGAAGCCGCGATGGCCAAGCACGGCGGCGGCAACGGTGTCGGCGCGAGCCTCGGCGGGGCGATCGACGCGATCGACGCGATGGGCGAGGAACCGGCCGGTCCCTATGACGAGAATACGGGTCCGGTGAAGTTCACCGCCGAGTTCGTCGAGATCGAAACCCGGGCGCCGGGCGAGGCGCCGCGGATCGAGCGGCGGACGCTGTTCGACCTAATCGGCCCGGCGGCGCGGGCGCGACGCGACGGCTCGCCCGCCATCGCCGATGCCGGGCGCAACGCGCGGGGCTTCGCGTTGCTGCAGAGCATCGAGATCCTCGTCACCACCGGGCGGCTGTCGCCGGAGCGCGCGGCGGCGCGCATCAACGAGTCGTTCGGCACGGCGTTCCGCGCGACCGCCGCTTGGCTGCGCGCCGCCGACGGCACGCCGGCCCCCGCTCTGCCGGACGATTTCGCGCATGTGAACCTGCCGCTGACCGCCTTCGCCGCGGGGCGGCTCGGCTATGGCCCCGACGGCGACAAGCGCATCCAGGTGGAGCCCAACGTGGCGATGACGCGTCAGGGCCTGAGGCCGGCGACCGATGGCGGGCTGAACGACGCCCTGACCTTCGACATTGTGATGAACCGGGTACGCACCGCCGACGCGGCGGCGGCGATCGCGGCGGGCGTCGCCGACACGGTCGCCGAGACCATTTCGATCGGCGCGCCCAATTCGCAGAGCAGCGCGGCGGTTCGCTTCGCCGGCGCTCTCTCGGAAGGACAGAGCTGGCTGCTGATAGAGGCGGGCAATCTGGCGGCGCTCCAGGCGCTCGATCTGGAGCCCGATTCGGAAGCGCTGGTCGCGGAGGATCTGGAGCGCGGCTATGCGGTCGTTGTGCCGCAGCGGATCGCCAGCCTCGAAGAGGCGGTGTGGTGGCGGATCGATCCGGCGACCGGCGAGACGCTGGGCATGAACGCGATGGGCGGCGCGGTCACCGTCGAATACGCCATCAACATGACCATCGCGCTCGCGAACACCGCATCGTGCCTCTACAAGATAAGTCAGGCCGGAGCGAACCCCAGCACCGGCAAGGTGGTGGGCATCGGGCTCTGCCTGTTGGGCGCCTCGATCTCGATAGCCGGCGCGCTGGCGGGTGCGCAGGTCATGTGGCAACTCGGTTCAGTCGGTGGGGCGCTCGGCGTCGCGGGCAACTTCGCGGACCCCTGAGCCGCAGCGTCACGCGAAGGTGATCGGGCCTCGCTGTCAAACCGGCCCTGAAATGAAGCGGTCGTCACAGCGCACGGCGATGTGAGCGGGTGCGCCATTGCGCATCCGACTCAAGGCGTCATCGTCCCGCCGGGACAGCGCCTCTTGGGGCTCGGCGGGCCATGAATCTGACAGATTTCTGCATGCGCAATCCGGCGGCGGTGATCGCTGGGAGCCTTTTCATCCTGCTGCTCGGCGTCTACAGCGCGCTGACGCTGCCCGTGCAGCTGTTCCCTGACATCGAGCGGCCGACGCTGTCGGTTTTCACGCCGTGGCGCGCCGCCGCGCCGACCCAGGTGGAATCGGAAATCACCGAGCAGGTCGAGGACGTGCTCGACGGGTTGTCGGGGATGACCGAGATGCAGTCGTGGTCGAACCAGGGTGCCTCGTGGGTCGGGCTCGAGTTCGAGGTCGGCTCGGACATGAACGCGGTGGTGCTGGACGTGCTGGCGCGGCTGAACCGCATCCAGGGCCTGCCCGAGGAGGCCGACCGGCCGATCCTGCAATTCGGCGGCGAGTGGGACGCCAACAATTCGCTGATCTTCCTTTTCCTCCAGGCGCTGCCCGGCAACGAGGCCGACATCCTCTCCTATCGCCGCTTCGTCGAGGACACGATCATTCCCAAGCTGGAATCGATCGACGGCGTCGCCGGCATCCAGCGCGGCGGCGGCTTCGGCGCGCCGGACGAACTGCGAATCACCTTCGATCCCTTCAAGGCGGCGGAGCTGGGCGTCACGGTGCCGGACATCGCCTCGGCCGTGCGGGCGACAGCCGATTCCAGCGCCGGCACGACCGATATCGGCCGGCGCTCCTATGCGGTGCGTTACGAAGGACGGCTCGACGTCCAGGCGCTGCGCGATCTCACGCTCGCCTGGCGCGAAGGGCGCCCGGTCAAGCTCGGCGACGTGGCGAGCGTCGAGATCACGCGGGCCGACCGCACCGAGTTCTCCTACCAGAACGGTAATCCGGCTTTCGGCTTGCGCGTGCTGCGCGAGAGCGGCGCCAACGTGCTGGACGTGCTGACCCGCGTGAAGGCGGCGGTCGACGAACTGAACGAGGGCCAGCTGAAGGATCGGAATCTGAAGCTGGTGAAGTCGTTCGATCCCTCCGTCTTCATCAACCGGGCGATCGCCTTCGTGGTCGGTAACCTGACGGCCGGCGTGGTGCTGGCGCTGCTGGTGCTGTGGTACTTCCTGCGCAATGTCCGCGCGACGCTGATCTTCGCCGTCGCCATTCCGATCTGCCTGATGGCGACGGTCCTGGTGCTGGCGCTGCTGGGGCGGACGATCAACGTCATTTCGCTGGCCGGGCTGGCCTTCGGGGTCGGACAGGTACTGGATGCCTCGATCGTTGTGGTCGAGAACATATTGCGCCTGCGCGCCGCCGGCGTGCCCGAGCCCGAAGCCTCGACGCGCGGCACGAACGAGGTCTGGAAGGCGCTGTTCGCCTCGACGATGACCTCGATCATCATCTTCGTGCCGATCATCTTCGTCGCCGACGTCGAAGGCCAACTCTTCGCCGACCTTGCGCTGACCATCGCCGTGTCGGTGACGGTGTCGCTGATCGCCGCGATGACGGTCATCCCGCTGTGCGTGCGCCACTTCCTGCCCGTCGCAGGGGGAACCGCCGAGGCCGGCGACTCGGCACGCAGCGCCCGGCTGGTGACCCGCCTGACTGATCGTCCGGCGCGCCGCGCGGCGGTGATCGGCGGCCTTATCTTCGCGTCGATCGCCGGCACCTGGCTGCTGCTGCCCGACCTGCACTATCTGCCGGCGGTGCGGCGCGACGCGATCGACTCATTCGTCGGCGTGCCACAGGGCACTTCGGTCGATGTCGTCGATCGCGAGATCGCCCAGCCGATCATCCAGCGCCTGCAGCCCTATATGGTCGGCGAGAAGCAGCCGGCCCTGCTCAACTACTATGTCTTCACCGAGGGCGGCGGCGTGAACATCGGCGTCCGCGTGCTCGACGAGAGCCGCCTGAAGGAGATGGGCGAGATCGTCAAGAACGAGATCCTGGCGGACTTCCCGGACACGTTCGTATTCTCGCAACAGGGCTATCTGTTCGGAGGCCTTGGCGATGGCGGCGGGCTTCAGCTCGTTCTGCAGGCCCCAGACCCCGAGAAGCTGCTGCCGGTGGTGCAGAAGGCGCAGGCGCTGATCGAGGAAAAGCTGCCCGGGGCGTTCGGCAATCCCGATCCCGATCTCACCGTGCGGCAGCCGGAGATCATCGCAGCGCCCAACGACCAGCGCCTGCTCGAGACCGGCATGACGCGGCGCGACGCGGCGCAGATGCTTCAGGCGTTCGTCGCGGGGCTCTACGCCGGTGAGTTCTTCGACGGCGAGCAGCGGGTTGACGTGCTGGTGCGCTCGACGCCGTGGGCCGATCTGCCGGCGCTTGCCGGGTTGCCGGTTGCGACCCGGTTGGGCGGCGCGGTCACGTTCGGCGATCTGGTCGCGCTGCGCGAGGGTACCGGGACGCCGGCCATTCACCGCTATGAGGGCCGCCGCGCCATCCGCCTGGGCATCAATACGCCAGAGGACATGTCGTTGGAGGACGCGCTGAGGGTCATCCACAACGATATCGAACCCGCGCTGCAGGCGATCATGCCTGAGGGCGGCAACATCCTCTTCTCCGGCAGCGCCGCCAGCCTGGAGAAGGCGACCGCGACGATGCTGGGCAACTTCGCCTTCGCGCTGGTGCTGCTGTTCATCCTGATGGCGGTGATGTTCCGCTCGGTGCTGGACTCTCTCTACTGCGTCGTGGCGCTGCCGCTGGCGACGGTGGGCGGCATGGCGGCCCTGCAGATTGTCAACCTGTTCGCCTTCACGCCGCTCGACCTGCTGGCGATGATCGGCTTCATCATCCTGACCGGACTGGTGGTGAACAACGCCATCCTGCTGGTCGACCAGACCCGCGAGGGGCAGCGGGACGGGCTGTCGCCGCGTGACGCGGTCGCCCAGGCGGTGCGCTATCGCACGCGGCCGATCCTCGCCGGCACGACGACCAATCTCGTCGGCATGGTGCCGATGATGATCTCGCCGGGCGAGGGCGCGGAGATCTACCGCGGTCTTGCGACCGCCATCGCCGGCGGCATGGCGGTGTCCACGCTCTTCACCCTCGTCCTGCTGCCCGCCCTTCTGCGCTTCGGCGAGGACGGCGAACTAAGCCGGGTCTTCGCCCGGCGGTTCAGCCGCCTGCCGCGTCCCCAGCCCGCCGAATGAGGCCCGTCATGCGCGCCCTTCCTCGCCGCCTCTCTGCCGCCGCCGTGTTTGCCTTCGCCGCCGGTGTGGCACTCGCCCAACAAGGCCCCGATGCGCCGCCGCCCGTCGTGGTGGTAGCGAGCGCGACCGCCGAGCGGATGGCGGAGACCATCACGGTTCCGGGCTCGGTGGTGAGCCGCTCGGATTCGGAAGTCGCGGCCGAGGTGTCGGGGGTGGTCGACTGGGTCGCCGAGATCGGGGCGCCGGTCGAGGCGGGCGGCACGATCGCCCGGGTGGGCGGCGAACTGCTGGAGATCGAGGCCAAGCGCGCCGAGGCGTCGGTCAAGCGTCTGGAGGCGCGCGTCGCCTATCTCGACGAGGAGGTGGCACGCCAGGAGGAGCTGAGCCGCAAGGGCACCGCGAGCCGGCAGAAGCTGGACCAGGCGCGCTCGGAGCGAGACATGGCGCGGCAGGACCTCGCCGAGGCGCGGCTGGTGCTGGAGCGCGCCCGCTACGACCTCGCCCACGCCGAGGTAAAGGCGCCGTTTCCCGGTCGGGTGGTGGCACGGTTGATCGAGCCCGGCGAGTTCCTCAACCGCGGCGGCGCGGTGGCACGGATCGTCGATGTGGAGGCGCTGGAGGTGACGGCGCAGATCCCGATCGCCTCCGTGGCGCAGCTGAAGGAAGGCGACCGCGTCACGGTCGAAGGTCCCGGCGGCGAGGTCGTCGGGGCGATCGTGCGTGCCCTGGTGCCGGTCGGCGACCAGGTGTCGCGCTCGGCCGAACTGCGCGCGGCGCTCGATTCCGGGAGCTGGCTGGTCGGGATGGCGGTCAAGGTGGCGACCCCGACCGCGCCGCCGCGCGACGTGATTGCGGTTCCGCGCGACGCGATCCTGCTGCGCGCCGAAGGCTCGGCCGTCTTCCGGATCGGCGCCGATGATGTCGCCGAACTGGTGCCAGTGCGGGCCGGGCTGACGACTGGAGAGCTGGTCGCCGTCGAAGGCGGCCTCGCGCCGGGCGACCGGGTCGTGGTGCGCGGCGGCGAAACGCTTCAGCCGGGGCAGAAGGTGCAGATCCAGGCACAGACCGGCCCCAACGCCGCCGTCCCGGCGGGAGCTGGCTGAGAGCGGCCGGATCGCCGGTTGACCGCCCCCGCCGACAGGACTAAGCGACCCCATCCTCAGGCTTACGGTGCGGGCCGCCCATGCTGCGTGTATTCGAGATTGCGGACGCCTGCCTGAAGCGCCGCCAGCTTGAGCTGGCCGCGCCGATCGCGATTCCGACGGCAGCGCTGTGGCTCGACCTCTACAGCCCGACGGCCGAAGAGACGCGCGCCGCCGAGGCCTTCCTCGGGGTGACGCTGCCGACCAAGGAGGAGATGGAGGAGATCGAGGCCTCGAGCCGGGTCTATGTCGAGGACGACGGCCTCTTCATGACCACCAGCATCGTCTCGAAGACCGAGACCGAGTATCCCGAATCCGCCTCGGTCACCTTCGTGCTGGCGAAGGACCGCCTGCTGACCATCCGCTACAGCGAGCCGATGCCGTTCAACACGTTCCCGGCCCGCGCCGAGCGCCAGAGCGGGATGTGGAACACGGCCGACTATCTGCTGGTCGGCATCCTGGAGGCGATCGTCGATCGCACCGCCGACATCCTGGAGCGGGTCGGCGCGGACGTCGACAGCCTGAGTCGGGAATCCTTCGACAAGCCCCGCCACAACCAGGCGCTGGAGCACAAGGATTTCCAGCAGCTCCTGGTCAGGCTCGGCCGCCAGAACGACCTGATCGGCAAGGTCCGCGAGAGCCTGATCGGCTTCTCGCGCATCCTGACCTTCCTGACCCAGACGCTGGAAGGCCGACCGGGCGGCAAGGAGCTGCGGAGCTACAACAAGACCATCACCCGCGACGTCGCCTCGCTCGCCGATCACACGAACTTCCTGTCGAACAAGGTGACGTTTCTACTCGACGCGATCCTCGGCATGATCAACCTGGAGCAGAACCGGATCATCAAGATCCTGTCGGTCGCCACCACCATCTTCCTGCCGCCGACGGTGATGGCGAGCATCTGGGGCATGAATTTCCACAACATGCCCGAACTCGGCTGGAGCTGGGGCTATCCGATGGCGCTGCTGGCGATCATCGTGTCGGCGGCCATCCCGGCGATCTTCTTCAAATGGCGCGGCTGGCTGTAGCGGCATGAACGATCCCGCCGCCGCGCCGCGCGCCGACGCGCCGATCGCGGCGATCGCCTACAAGGTCGCGGCGACGCTCTCCTTCGCGGCCATGGCGGCGTCGATCAAGCTGCTGGACGAGGGCTTTCCGGTCGGCGAGGTCGTTTTCTTCCGTTCGGCCTTCGCGCTGCCGGTGGTCCTGGCCTGGGCCTATGTCACCGGCCGCGTCGGGGATTCCTGGCGCACCACCAATGTCTGGTTCCACGTCTCGCGCTCGACCGTCGGCATGGCGGCGATGTTCCTGTCGTTCGTGGCGCTCGCCGATCTGCCGCTCGCCGACTGGACGGGGATCGCCACCATCCTCGCCGCGGCGCTGCTGAACGAGCCGGTGGGGCCGTGGCGGGCGGCGGCGGTGGCGGCGGGGTTCGCCGGCGTGCTCGTCATCGTCGGGCCGAAGCTCAGCTTCGCCCACGGCGTGCCGGCGCTGATCATGCTGGTCTCGACGCTCTGCGCCGGCCTCGTCATCGTCATCATCCGCAAGATCAGCGCGACCGAGAACGGCTCGGCGATCGCCTTCTACTTCATGCTGTCCTGCACGGCGATGGGGGCGCTGACGCTGCCCTTCGCCTGGAAGACGCCGGAGGGATGGTCGCTGGCGCTGCTGATCGCGTCCGGCGTCTTCGGGGGGCTCGGCCAGGTCTGCAACACCTTCGCCTATGCCCGCGCCCAGCCCTCGATGCTGGGGCCGTTCGACTATATGGGCCTGATCTGGGCGACGGCGCTGGGCGTTCTGCTGTTCGGCGAATGGCCGGATGCGACGGTGTGGGCGGGGGCGGCGGTCATCGTCGCCTCGGGCGTCGTGATCGCCGTGCGCGAGGGCCGCCACGGCCTGCAGAAGCCGCGCATCCCGAGCGTCTGACCCCCGGCAGGCGCGACATTTTCTGTCGCGCTCCCGGCATAAAGCATCTTCGTTCCTCACCTTGCGTGGAGGGGGGAGGGGGTTCATGCCGCCAAACCCGATCGCCCTTGCCGCCATCCGCACGCCCGTCCTCCGCCCGGTCCACGGACGAGTATAGGACGAAATGCCTATGATGTCCAGCGCGCCGTGCGGCGTCAGGCGGCCGATTTCCGGCGCGCCAGGTCGGCGTCGCGGACGGCGTCGAGTTCGGCGACCAGTTCCGGCCCCCAGTAGTGGAGGATCTCATTGCGCTGCGCGTCGTAGCAGCTGGGACCGTTGCCCATGCAGACGAGCGAGCCCTCGTAGAGTTCCTCGCCGAGGCACATCAGGCCGTCGCCGAAGGTGATCGGGAAGAGGCTGGAGATCAGCGGCTTCACTTCGTGATAGTCGAAGCCCTTGTCGAGCGCGAACGAGTGCAGCTTGCACGCCCCGTTGTCGCGATTCTGGAAGATGCAGGTGCCGTTCACGACCCTGGTGCGCGTCGCCTTGCCGCCGGGATAGTCGGGCGTGTCTTCCCACTCGCCGGTGAACCAATCGTCCCACTTCGTGCCGAGATAGGCTTCCAGCTCGTCCTTGCGGGCGCGGATGCGCTCTACATTCGTCACGTCGATGTCGACGCCCCAGTTGCAGCAGGAATGGCCGCAGAAGGTGCAGCTGAGGCAGGCGCTGAAATAGGACATGCGGAAGATGTTGAGATCGACGCTGTCGATGGTCGGCGTGCCCTCGATCGAGGTGTACGCCTTCGACAGCTTTACTGGCTCGTAGCCGAACTCCGCCATGCTCAACCCCGCTTGAGCGGCCCGCCATAGATCGCCTTGCCGCTGCCCGAGCGATAATAGTCGGGGACGGTGGCGATCAAGGGGAATCCGCAGGATTCGTAGAGACGATGCGCGGCCGCGTAGTCCGCCCCCGTCTCGGTTTCGATGAAGAGACGCGCCGCCCCTTCCGCCGCGGCGCGCCGGGCCGCTTCGGCGAGCAGCAGGCGGCCGGCCCCGCGCCCCCGGGCGCGCGGATGGGTGGCGATCCAGTAGAGGTCGTAGCTGCCGTCCGTCGCCGGGATCGGGCCGTAGATGGCGAAACCCGCAGGACCGTCAGGGTCCTCGGCGACGAGCAGTCGATAGCCGGAGGCTTCAGCGCCCTGCTCCGCGAGCTGGGCAAGGATTTCGGGCACGAAGGCGATTTCGGCGGGCGCGAAATTGCCGCACGCCGCAGCGATGGCGGCGAGAAGCTCGGCGTCGCCGGGGCGGGGATCGTGGCGGAGCGCGAAACCGCTCATCCGCGTGCCCGGCGGAGGCCGGCCTCGATGATGCCGGCGACGAGATCCACGTAGGCGATGCCGGCGCGGGCGGCGGCGGCGGCAAGGCCGGCGTCGTCGGAGATGTCGGGGTTCACGTTGACGTCGATGACCAGCGGCTCGCCCGAGGGCGCAATGCGGAAATCGACCCGCGCCCAGCCGCCGAGGTCGAAGAGACGCCAGGTCTTCAGCGCGATCTCCCTCAGCGCCGCCGCCAGCTTCGCTTCTGCCGCCTCGTCGATGAAGCGGCGGTTGGTGTGGCGGTATTCGAAGCTGTCCTCTTTCCACTTCGCCGCATAGTCGATGATGCGCGGCTTGCCTTCGGGAAAGCCGGAGAAGTCCATCTCGGCGAGAGGGAGAACGCGCGGAC
>ERZ761602.3631-NODE-3631-length-21486-cov-12.303532_pt1 | contig 21486 bp, 19 predicted proteins | sample MGYA00512165_ERZ761602 | MGnify/ENA primary metagenome ERZ761602 (study PRJEB28899, sample SAMN02445085) | bioreactor sludge metagenome | biome: EBPR sludge; isolation source: Thorneside wastewater treatment plant | place: Australia: Brisbane, Thorneside...
GAGCGCGTCACGCGCGCGACGCCAGCCCGGACACAGGACCGTCCACTGCGGACGGGCCTGTGCCTGGCTCAGGGCGGAGCGCGTCACGCGCGCGACGCCAGCCCGGACACAGGACCGTCCACTGCGGACGGTGTCAGCCCGCGGCGGCGATCTGCGGCAAGTCCTGCAGCAGATCCTGCGGCAGCGTGGGCCCGGGTTCCTCCCCGTCGGGCACGTCGGTCATCAGCGCGGCGGCATGTTGCGCCAGGGTCCACGACAGCGCGGCACCGGTGCCGTCGATGCTGTCCATGCCGAGTTCGAGGACCGCCGTCGCGCGGAACAGCGCCAGCGCCTGGTCCAGCGCGGCGTGCGGGTGGCTGCGGCAGAAGACGGCGTAGTCGGTGACCGGCGGCGCGAGGCGCGAGGCGACCATCAGCGCGGCCAGTGCCGGCGTCCCGTCGACCATCAGCAGCCGGCGATGGGCCGCGCCGACCAGCATCATGCCGGCCATCACGGCAATCTCGAAGCCACCGAAGGCCGCGAGCACCTCCACCGGGTCGGAAACCTCCCGGTGACGCGACTGGGCACCCTGGGCCACGGCCATCAGCCGGGCGAAGCGTGCGCTGCTCAGCTGCGGACGCATCACGAACAGCTCGCGCACTGGCGTGTCGGTCAACCGCGACAGGATCAGCGCCGCGCTCTCGTTGGAGCCGACGCCCATGCCCGCGCACAGCAACGCATTGCCGGGCAGCGTGTCGGCGAACTCCATGCCCACGCGCAGCGCGGCGTGCGCCTGCTCCGGAGTCATCGCGGCATTCAGGCGCGCGTTGCGCGTCCCGTGAGCGATCTTGCGGATCAGCAGGCCCTCGTGGGGCGCCACGTCCTCGGCCATGCCGGCATCGATGACCGACAGGCGGATCCCCTGCAGCCGGGCCATCACGTTGATCGGCAGCCGTCCCTTGAGCAGCTGCTGGGCGAGCAGGTGAGTCTGCAGGCCCAGCGCGGGCGGCACGCCCTCGACCGCGATGCCGTGGTCGGCCGCGACGATCACCAGCTGCGGATCGGCCAGCCGCGGCTTCAGCGAGTTCTGCATCAGCCCCAGGCGCACGGCCAGCGGCTCGAGTTCGCCGAGGCTGCCCACGCGCTGCGCGCGCGTCGCGAGCTTGTCGACCAGCGCACGCTCCAGCCGCGGGTTGGCGGTCGGCGCGATCGGCAGGCGGTTCTGGGCGGCGTCCATCGGAGCGGCAAGTGTATGCAGGCTGCCGCACCCCCCGAGGAAGGGTTCAGCCGAGGAACAGGCGATAGACCGGATTGGTCGTTTCCTCGACGTAGGGATAACCCAGGTTCTCGAGGAAACGGGCGAGCTCGGCATCGTCGGCCGCCGGCACCTGCAGCCCGACGAGGATGCGGCCGTAGTCCGCGCCCTGGTTGCGGTAGTGGAACAGGCTGATGTTCCAGCCGGGGTGCATCGACGACAGGAAGCGCAGCAGCGCGCCGGGCCGCTCGGGGAAGACGAATCGGAACAGCCGCTCGTCGCGCGCGAGTTCGCTGCGGCCGCCGACCATGTGGCGCACATGCTCCTTGGCCAGCTCGTCGTCGGTCAGGTTCACGGTCGCGAAGCCGTGGCGCTCGAAGCTGCGGGCGATGCGCTCGGCCTCGTCGCGGCGGACGATCGACAGGCCGACGAAGACGTGCGCGACGCGCTGGTCGCTGATGCGGTAGTTGAATTCGGTGACCTGGCGCGTGCCGGAAGCGCCGATCAGCTCGCAGAAGCGGCGGAACGAGCCCCGTTCCTCGGGGATGGTCACCGCGTAGAGCGCCTCGCGCTTCTCGCCGAACTCGGCCCGCTCGGCCACGAAGCGCAGGCGGTCGAAGTTCATGTTGGCGCCGCAGGTGATCACGACGTAGGTCTGTCCCTTGACCCGATGGGTCTCCACCCATTGCTTGACCGCGGCCACGCCCAGGGCACCGGCCGGCTCGAGGATGCTGCGCGTGTCCTGGAAGACGTCCTTGATCGCCGCGCAGACCGCGTCGGTGTCGACCACCACGAAGTCGTCGACGAGTTCGCTGACCAGGCGGAAGGTCTCCTCGCCGACGAGCTTGACCGCCGTGCCGTCGGAGAAGAGGCCGACGTCGGCGAGCGGCACGCGCCGCCCGGCGCGCACCGAACGCACCATCGCATCGGAATCGGTGGTCTGCACGCCGACGATCTTGACCTCGGGACGCACGGCCTTGACGTACGCGGCGACGCCGCTGATCAGGCCGCCGCCGCCGATGGCGACGAACACGGCGTCGATCGGCCCCTGGTGCTGGCGCAGGATCTCCATCGCGACCGTGCCCTGGCCGGCGATCACGTCGGGGTCGTCGAACGGGTGAACGAAGGTCAGGCCCTGTTCCTGCTGCAGCGCGAGCGCATGCTGGGCCGCGTCGGAGTAGCTGTCGCCGTGCAGGACCACCTCGCCGCCGAGGGCCTGGACCGCGTCGACCTTGACCCGCGGCGTGGTCACCGGCATCACGATGACGGCCCTGCAGCCGAGCCTGCGCGCCGCGAGCGCGACACCCTGGGCGTGGTTGCCTGCCGAGGCGCAGATGACGCCGCGCTCGAGCTGCCCGGGTGCCAGGTGGGCCATCTTGTTGTAGGCGCCGCGCAGCTTGAAGCTGAAGACCGGCTGCTGGTCCTCGCGCTTGAGCAGCACGTGGTTGCCCAGCCGCCGCGACAGGTTGCGGGCGAGCTCGAGCGGTGACTCGATCGCGACGTCGTACACACGCGCCGTCAGGATCTTCTTCAGGTAGTCGTCGGCGCTGCGCGCGGGGGCGTTCTCGGTCATCGGCGGGCCGGCTCGGCGGGAGCGTCGGGGGCGGCGATCATACGCGCGGCCAAAAAAATAGGCCCAGGGCTTGGGGCCCTGGGCCGAATCCACCAGTTGAGGAGGTGGAGGAGACAACCGGTTCGATCCACCTGCGGCTGCCGGGAGCGACGCGGCGTGATCGATTGGAAGCGAGTCTAGCAGCATCATGCTGCGGCGCAACATGATGAAGGCCCGAAGACCGCAGAAGTTTAGGGAGGCGCATCGAGATCCCGGGCCGCGCGACAATGCCGTGCTTCGAGGGCTCGCGCATGCCGCGCTGCCTCGGGACTGCCGTGAGAGACGACGATGGAATGCACCGTTCACTGGGTTCCGGCTGCCGGCATGGTCTTCGCCGCGGAGACCGGCAGCGGGCATGTGCTGACGATGGACGGCGCGGCCGACGGCGGCGGCCGCAACCTCGCGCCCCGGCCGATGGAGACGCTGCTCGCGGGCGCCGGCGGGTGCACGGCCTACGACGTCGTGCTGATCCTGAAGCGCGGACGGCACTCGGTGACCGGTTGCCGGGTGGCGATGAAAGCCCAGCGTGCCGAGCAGGACCCGAAGGTGTTCACGCAGATCCACCTGCACTTCGCCGTCAGCGGGCGCGGGCTCGACCCGGCCGCCGTCGAGCGGGCCATCGCCCTGTCGCACGAGAAGTACTGCTCCGCGACCATCATGCTCGGCAGGACCGCCGGGGTGACGACCAGCTTCGAGCTGGTCGAGGCCTGAGCCGGAGACGACCGTGACCACGTTGCACCGAGACAACAGCCGGGCGGCATTTGCGGCTCAAATCTTTGCAAGCCGACCACCCGTCTGGTGCAATACGGCCCAACTTCCCTAGCGGGGGTTGGCCTGATCGGCATCCAAACGCGGATGTCCCGGGTGAAACCGTGATCGGGACGTCTTGTTTCAACCATGGAGATCGTAGCAATGAAGAAATCTCTGATCGCTCTCGCCGCGCTGGGCGCGTTCGCGGGTGCCGCATCGGCTCAATCGTCGGTCACGCTGTACGGCCGCGTCGACCTGTCCATCAACAAGGGTGCCGGCACCAACAACAAGGCGATCAACAACGGTTCGGGCAGCCGCTTCGGTGTCCGTGGCGTCGAGGACCTGGGTGGTGGCATGGCCGCCATCTTCAACATCGAGCACCGCTACAACGCCGACACCGGCGCGATGACCGACGCGACCCGCATGTGGGGTGGCCGTTCGCTGGTCGGCCTGCGGGGCGGTTTCGGCCAGGTCGTCCTGGGCCGCGAGTACACCACCGCGTTCCTGATGTCGCAGCTGGTGGCTGACCCGTGGGGCTGGGATACCGTGGTGTCCGGCACCCCCGGCACGGGCCTGAACCAGCTGATCACCGGCGGCGCGATCGCCCGTGTGCGCAACGACAGCTCGATCACGTACAACGTGGCGGGTGGCGGCTTCAGCTTCGGCATCCAGACGGCCGAAGCCGTGGACACGATCAACGTGTTCCAGAAGAAGCCGATCAACTTCGCCGTCGCCTACGCCGCGGGCCCCCTGGCCGTGAACTTCGGCTACGAGAAGACCGGCCAGCGCGGCACGGCCGACGCGAAGTGGACGACCCTTGGTGCGTCGTACAACTTCGGCGCGGCCAAGGTCGGTGCGTTCTTCGGCACCGGCAATACCGCCGCCAACGCCAAGCACCGTTCGTACCTGCTGACCGCCACGGCCCCGATGGGTGCCGGCGAGCTGCGTGGCAGCTTCGGCAAGCTGACCAACCGTACCGCCAACGTCGATGCCGCCAAGGGCTTCGCGCTCGGCTATCACTACAGCCTGAGCAAGCGCACGACGATCTACGCCGACGTCGTCCGCAACACCGCTCTGGTTCGCGAGAAGGCCGGCTACGACTTCGGCGTCAAGCACAACTTCTGATCGCCACCGCGCGTGCCGGCGCAAGCCGGCAGCGTGCGGAGCATCCGAAGCCAAGCCGCCTCCCACGAGGCGGCTTTTTTTTGTCCGCAAGGAGCTCGACATGATTCTCGAAGGCAGGACGGCCCTGGTCACCGGTTCGACCAGCGGCATCGGGCTGGGCATCGCGCAGGCGCTGGCGCGCCAGGGTGCCGAGGTGATCCTCAACGGTTTCGGCGACGTCGACGGCGCGCGTGCGCAGGTCGCCGCACACGGGCGCAAGGTCGGCTTCCACGGTGCCGACATGAGCCAGCCGGCCGAGATCGAGGCGATGATGGCCTATGCTGAGGCCGAGTTCGGCGGCGTCGACATCCTCGTCAACAATGCCGGCATCCAGCACGTCGCCGAGATCGACCGGTTCCCGGTGGAACGCTGGGACGCGATCATCGCGATCAACCTCAGCTCGGCCTTCCACACGATGCGGCTCGCGCTGCCGGGCATGAAGACGCGCGGCTGGGGCCGCATCGTCAACGTCGCGTCGGTGCACGGGCTCGTCGCGTCGACGGCCAAGTCGGCCTACGTCGCGGCCAAGCACGGCATCGTCGGCCTGACCAAGGTGGCCGCGCTGGAGACGGCGACCACCGGCGTGACGGTCAACGCGATCTGCCCGGGCTGGGTGCTGACCCCGCTGGTGCAGAAGCAGGTCGACGCGCGGGCGCAGCGCGACGGGATCGACGACGAAGCGGCCAAACGTTCGTTGCTGGCCGAGAAGGAACCGTCGATGCAGTTCACGACGCCCGAGCAGCTCGCCGAGCTGGCGGTCTTCTTCTGCTCGCCGGCCTGCGACAACGTGCGCGGCGTGGCCTGGGCGATGGACGGCGGCTGGACGGCGCAGTGAGCAGCAGCGCACAGCCCCGGCGCGCGGCTTTCTGACCGCGATCGCGCCCGGGAGCGGATGCCCGGCGCCGTGCCTTGCCTGGCGAGCGTCAGCTGCGCGGGGCTGTCGCCGGCGCGGTCGGCGCGCCAACCGCCGGCGCGCGGGTGACGCGGACCTTGCCGCCCGTGGTCACGATGATCACGGGATCTCCGGGCCGCAACTCCTCGCTGCCCTTGGCCTGGACGATCGCCCGGCGCTCCCCGTTGCGCAATTGCACGAGGATCTCCAGCGCCTCCTCGCGGGTGGCCGACCGTTCCACGGCGTTGCCGATCACCGCGCCGGCGACCGCACCCAGGATGCCGACGGCCGCGGCCTCGCGATGGCCCCCGACCGAACTGCCGGCAATGCCGCCGACAGCGCCTCCGGCGACGGCCCCGACGCCGCTCTGGCTGCCTTCGACCGTGACCGGCCGCGTCGACAGGACCGTGGCGTCGACGACGGTCGACATGCGATTGGCGTCCCCGCGGCCGATGACGTCGGGGCTGGTCGTCGAGCACGCGGCCAGGGTGGCGACGACCAGGATGGATGCGGCGAGTCGTTTCATGGGGGATCTCCTTCGGCGTGCTTCGTCAGGCCAACGCGGCCGCGCGATGCGGCGTTGACCGGGTCATGACGGCTGCGACACCGTCGCGTGCCGGACGTTCCATTGTCCGCCGCCGGCCGCTGCGAGGCGGCCGTCTGGCAGCCGGCGTGAGGGGCGACCTGTCCCGGCGGGCCGGCATCAGGCATGCAGCCGCGAGTTCCGGGGCACGCTGGCCAGCAGGAAGTCCATCTGGTCGGCCAGGATGCGACGGCCGCGCAGGATCATGTCCTCGTGCAGGGTCGGCACGTAGGGCAGGTACAGCAGCGACATGCGCGCCTCCTCGGGCAGTCGGTTGCCCTTGCGGCCGTTGCACGACCGGCAGCAGGTGATGCAGTTCATCCACGTGTCGTGGCCACCCCGCGACACCGGCACGATGTGCTCGCGGGTGAGGTCCTCGAAAAGGGGTCTGCAGCCGCAGTAAGCGCACACATGCCGGTCGCGGGCGAAGAGCTTCGGGTTGCTCAGTGCTGGCACCTGACGCCAGGCGCTGGCGGGGACCGAGCCGTGTACCGCGACGATCGGGTGGACCTCGATGCGCGACTGCAGGCCCGAGCACCGCTGGATGCCGCCGCGCAACACATGGCAAGTCCGGCCGAGTGTCCACGCCACGGCGTCGCTTGCATACAGGATCGCGGCTTCCCGTGACGAGATCCAGGCTTGCGGCCGGCCGGAAACGTCGAGCTGAAGCACGTCCACACGAAGCCTCGATCGGATGGGGGGACGCGCGACAGCATAACCAAGTCCGCCGTCCGGCGTACGCGCGCGATCGTGTCGGCGGATGCCGCGCGGAGTTCTAGACCCGGCCCCCTAAGAAAGCGGAGGCCTGGGCCCGCCGGCACTGCTCGGGGACTGCAAAATAGCACGATCGTTCGTACCAAAAGCCGCGCCAGCGCGAACTCACGTCTCCTGCCACACCCTTCACGTCTCGTCGCCCTGATGACGCGCACCGACCCCGCCACTCCCGCGAAGCCGCTGCACAAGGGGCAGCAGACACGCGCCGCCATCCTGGACGCCGCGCTCGGGCTCGCCTCGCACATGGGGCTGGAAGGCCTGTCGATCGGCGCGCTGGCCGACGTGACCCGCATGAGCAAATCGGGAGTGTTTGCTCACTTTGGATCTCGTGAAGAGCTGCAGATCTCGGTCATCCGCGAATACCACCGCCGATTCGAGGAGGAGGTGTTCTACCCGGCGATCAAGACGCCCCGTGGGCTGCCTCGCCTGCAGGCGCTGTTCGAGCGCTGGGTGCGGCGGGTCTCGATGGAGATCGACTCGGGTTGCATCTACATCAGCGGAGCGGTCGAGTTCGACGACCGGCCCGGGCCGGTGCGCGACGCGCTGGCGGAGATGGTCGTCGCCTGGCATCGGGCGCTGCGCCGCGCGATCTCGCTGGCCATCGCCGAGGGACACCTGCGCGAGGACGTCGATCCCGTGCAGATGCTCTTCGAGATCCACGGCCTGATCCTCGCCGTCCACCACGACGCGCGTTTCCTGCGCATCCCCGGTGCCCCCGACCGCGCCCGCCGCGGGTTCGAGCGCCTCATCGCCGCCAGCGTCCCCCGGGCCGCGGCCGCCGCGCCCGCGCCCAGCACCACCTGACAACCGGCCGACACGACCCACCGCCATCCACGGAGACTTCGATGCCCACCTACACGCCCCCGTTGCGCGACATGCACTTCGTGCTGCACGAGTTGTTCAACGTGACGCAGGAGCTGAAGATGCTGCCGCGTTACGCCGACATCGACGAGCAGACGCTCAACTCGGTGATCGAGGAAGGCGGCAAGTTCGCGGCCGAGGTGATCTTCCCCTTGAACCTGAGCGGTGACCAGCAAGGCTGCCGGCTCGACAGGAGCACCCACGAGGTCAAGGCCCCGGAAGGCTTCCGGCAGGCCTACGAGCGCTACGTCGAGGGCGGCTGGCCGAGCCTCAGCTGCGATCCCGAGTACGGCGGCCAGGGCTTGCCGATCGTGCTGAACCAGTGTCTCTACGAGATGCTGAACTCGGCGAACCAGGCGTGGACGATGTACCCGGGCCTCTCGCACGGCGCCTACGAGTGCCTGCACGCCCACGGCACGCCCGAGCAGAAGCGCCTCTACCTGCCGAAGCTGACCAGCGGCGAGTGGACCGGCACGATGTGCCTGACCGAACCCCACTGCGGCACCGACCTGGGCCTGCTGCGCACCAAGGCCGAGCCGCAGGGCGACGGCAGCTACCGCCTGACCGGCCAGAAGATCTTCATCTCCGCCGGCGAGCACGACCTGGCGGCGAACATCGTGCACCTGGTGCTCGCGCGCCTGCCCGACGCACCGGCCGGCAGCAAGGGCATCTCGCTGTTCGTGGTGCCGAAGTTCCACGTCAACGCGGACGGCAGCCTCGGCGCGCGCAACGGCATCCACTGCAGCGCCCTCGAGCACAAGATGGGCATCCACGCGAGCGCGACCTGCCAGATGATCCTGGAGGGGGCCAGCGGCTGGCTGGTCGGCGAGCCGCACAAGGGCCTGGCGGCGATGTTCGTGATGATGAACGCGGCGCGCCTGGGCGTCGGCAACCAGAGCCTGGGCCTGACCGAGGTGGCCTACCAGAACGCGGCCGCCTACGCGAAGGACCGCATCCAGATGCGCTCGCTGACCGGCCCCAAGCACCCGGACAAGCCCGCCGACCCGATCATCGTGCACCCCGACGTGCGCAAGATGCTGCTGACGGCGCGCGCCTACGCCGAGGGCGGCCGGGCGCTGGCCGTCTACGCCGCCCTGCTGATCGACAAGGAGCTCTACAGCGACGATCCCGACGAACGCAAGGCCTGTGCCGACCTCGTCGCGCTGCTGACCCCGATCTGCAAGGCCTTCATGACCGACAACGGCTGGATCGCGACCTCGCACTGCCAGCAGGTCTTCGGCGGCCACGGCTACATCAAGGAATGGGGCATGGAGCAGTTCGTGCGCGATGCCCGCATCAACATGATCTACGAAGGCACGAACACGGTGCAGAGCCTGGACCTGCTGGGCCGCAAGGTGCTCGGCGACAACGGCGCGAAGCTCAGGAAGTTCGGCAAGCTCGTCGCCGACTTCATCGAGGCCGAGGGGGTCACCGAAGCCATGCAGGAATTCGTGAACCCGCTGGCCGAGCTCGGGGACAAGGTCACCAAGCTGACCACCGAGCTGGGCATGAAGGCCTTCCAGAACCACGACGAAGTCGGCGCTGCAGCGGTCGACTACCTGCGTGTCTGCGGCCACCTGGTCTATGCGTACTTCTTTGCCCGGATGGCGAAGATCGCGCTCGAGAAGCAGGGCAGCGGCGACCCGTTCTACACGGCCAAGCTGCACACCGCGCGCTTCTACTTCGCCAAGCTGCTGCCCGAGACCGCCGGCCTGATCCGCTCGGCCCGCAGCGGTGTCGCGCCGCTGATGGCGATGGACGAGGCGCTGTTCTGAGGAGCACGGGGCCACGCCGAGCGTCGTCGCCCTTCGCCGACCGCGGGCGGCCTTGCCTGCGTGACGCGAGCGCCCGGCCCCGGCGTACAGTCAATGGCCCCTACAACCCGACCCCAAGACAGGAGACTGCGATGAAGAAGACCCTGCTCGCCCTGACCCTCGCCACCACCGGTGCCCTCGCGTTCGCGCAGGCGACGCCGGCGGGCCTGTGGAAGACGATCGACGACGAGACGAAGACCGAGAAGTCGTTCGTGCGCATCACCGAGACCGGTGGCGTGTTCAGCGGCAAGATCGAGAAGATCGTCGACCCGGCCAAGCAGGAGCAGAAGTGCGACAAGTGCAGCGACGCGCGCAAGGACCAGCGCGTGCTCGGCATGACCATCGTCGAGGGCGTGCGCAAGTCCGACGGCGATGCGTACTTCGACGGCGGCACGATCCTCGACCCGAACAACGGCAAGGTCTACAAGGTCCGCATGACGCCCAAGGACGGCGGCAAGACGCTCGAGGTCCGCGGCTTCATCGGACCCTTCTACCGCAACCAGACCTGGCTGCGAGTGGAGTGAGACCGACCGACGCCAGCGCCGCCATCCCTTCCGACCTTCTCAGGAGAGCAACGTGAGTCGATTCCAGGTTCGCAAGGTCGCCGTGCTCGGCGCCGGCGTGATGGGCGCCCAGATCGCCGCCCATCTGGTCAACTGCCGGGTGCCGGTGGTCCTCTTCGACCTCCCCGCCAAGGAGGGCCCCAAGAACGGCATCGTCACGAAGGCCGTCGAGAACCTGAAGAAGCTCAAGCCGGCGCCGCTGGGCATCCCCGAGGACGCGGTGCTGATCGAGGCCGCGAACTACGAGGAGCACCTCGCCAAGCTCGGCGAGTGCGACCTGATCGTCGAGGCGATCGCCGAGCGCATGGACTGGAAGCTCGACCTGTACCAGCGCATCGCGCCGGCCGTCGCCCCGCACGCGCTGGTCGCCAGCAACACCTCGGGCCTGTCGATCACCAAGCTGTCCGAAGCGCTGCCCGAGGCGATCCGGCCGCGCTTCTGCGGCATCCACTTCTTCAACCCGCCGCGCTACATGAGCCTGGTCGAGCTGATCGCCACCCCGGCGACGCAGCCCGGGGTCCTCGACCAGCTCGAGGCCTTCGTGACCAGCGGCCTCGGCAAGAGCGTCGTGCGCGCGAAGGACACGCCGAACTTCATCGCCAACCGCGTCGGCATCGCCGGCATGATGGCGACGATCAAGGAGGCCGCGAACTTCGGCCTGAGCTACGACGTCGTCGACGACCTCACCGGCAAGAAGCTCGGCCGCGCGTCGTCCGGCACCTTCCGCACGGCCGACGTCGTCGGCCTGGACACGATGGCCCACGTCGTCAAGACGATGCAGGACAACCTGTCCGGCGACCCGTTCTTCCCGCTGTACGCGACGCCCCCGGTGCTCGCCGGGCTGATCGAGAAGGGCGCGCTGGGGCAGAAGACCGGCGCGGGCTTCTACAAGAAGGTCGGCAAGGACATCCTGCGCCTCGACCCGGCCAAGGGCGAGTACGTCCCGGCCGGCGGCAAGGCCGACGACCTGGTCGCCCGCATCCTGAAGAAGGCGCCGGCCGAGCGGCTGAAGCTGCTGCGCGAATCGTCCAACCCGCAGGCGCAGTTCCTCTGGGCCATCCTGCGCGACGGCTTCCACTACGCCGCGGTGCACCTCGAGGCGATCGCCGACTGCGCGCGCGACGTCGACTTCGCGATGCGCTGGGGCTTCGGCACCAGCCAGGGCCCGTTCGAGCTGTGGCAGGAGGCGGGCTGGCAGCAGGTTGCGCAATGGGTCAAGGCCGACATCGACGCCGGCAAGGCGCTCAGCACGGCACCGCTGCCCGACTGGGTCTTCGACGGGCGTACCGGCGTGCACACGCCCGAGGGCTCTTGGAGCCCCTCGCGCAAGGCCTACGTGCCGCGCAGCGCCTTGCCGGTCTATGCGCGCCAGCACTTCCCGGAGAGCGTCGTCGGCTCCGGCGCGGCCGCGCCGCTGAAGAGCGGCACCGAGCTGTTCCGCAACGAGGAGGTCCGCGTCTGGACGCTCGACGGCGAGGTCGTCATCGCGACCATCACCGCGAAGCTGCACCTGATCAGCCCGACGGTGGCCGAAGGCCTGATGAAGGCCCTCGAACTGGCCGAGGCCGGCTACAAGGGCATGGTGATCTGGTCGCCCGACGACGTGTTCTCCGCCGGCGCCAACCTCGAGGCGCTGATGCCGGTGTTCATGAAGAGCGGCGCCAAGGGCATCGCGCCGGAGCTCAAGCGCTTCCAGGACTTCATGCTGCGCCTGCGCTACGCCCAGGTGCCGGTGGTCAGCGCGATGCGCGGCATCGCGCTGGGCGGCGGCTGCGAGCTGGCGGTCTACAGCAGCCGGCGCGTCGCCGCGATGGAGACCTACGTCGGCCTGGTCGAGGTCGGCGTGGGCCTGATCCCGGGTGCCGGGGGGCTGACCTACATTGCGCGGCGCGCTGCCGAGATGGCCGCCGCCGGCAACGCGAATGCCGACGTCTTCAAGTTCCTGACCGACGGCTTCACGAACGCCGCGATGGCCAAGGTCGGCACCGGGGCGATCGAGTCGCGCAAGCTCGGCTACCTGCTGTGGAGCGACGTCATCGTGCCGCACAAGGACGAGCTGCTGCATGTCGCGACCACCCAGGCCAAGGCCATGGCCGACAGCGGGTGGCGCGCCCCTGCACGGACCCTGTTCCCGGTGGCCGGCCGCAACGGCATCTCGACGATCCGCGGCCAGCTGACCAACATGCGGGACGGCGGCTTCGTCAGCGCGCACGACATGCACATCGCGATGCTGATCGCCGACGTCGTCTGCGGCGGCGACGTCGACGCCGGCTCGCTGGTCAGCGAGGAGTACCTGATGTCGCTCGAGCGCAAGCACTTCTGCGCGCTGCTCGAGCACCCGAAGACGCAGGAGCGCATCATCGGCATGCTGCAGACCGGCAAGCCCGTCCGCAACTGAACCGCACCGGAGCACACGATCATGAGCAAGCAAGTGCAAGACGCCTACATCGTCGCGGCCACGCGCACGCCGATCGGCAAGTCCGGCCGCGGCTACTTCCGCAACACGCGCCCCGACGACCTGCTGGTCGCGGCGGTGCGCCATGCGCTCGCCCAGGTGCCCACGCTCGATCCGAAGGCGGTCGAGGACGCCATCGTCGGCTGCAGCTTTCCCGAGGCCGAGCAGGGCATCAACATCGCGCGCGTCGCGATGGTGATGGCCGGGCTGCCGCACTCGGTGGGCGGGGTCACCGTCAACCGCTTCTGTGCCAGCGGCCTGACCGCGCTGCAGATGGCGGCCGACCGCATCCGCGTGGGCGAGGCCGAGGTGATGATCGCCGGCGGTGCCGAGAGCATGAGCATGGTGCCGATGGGCGGCAACAAGCCGTCGTTCAACCCGGAGATCTTCACCAAGGACGAGAACGTCGGCATCGCCTACGGGATGGGCCTGACCGCCGAGAAGGTCGCCGCGCAATGGAAGGTCAGCCGCGAGGCGCAGGACGCGTTCGCGCTGCAGTCGCACCAGCGCGCGCTGAAGGCGATTGCCGCCGGCGAGTTCAAGGACGAGATGACGCCGGTGACGATCGTCGACCGCTTCCCGAACCTCGCCACCGGTGAGGCCGGGACCCGGACGCGCACGGTCGAGGTCGACGAAGGCCCGCGCCCCGACACGAGCCTGGAGGGCCTGGCGCGGCTCAAGCCGGTCTTCGCCGCGAAGGGCTCGGTCACCGCCGGCAACAGCTCCCAGACCAGCGACGGGGCCGGCGCGCTGATCCTCGCCAGCGAGAAGGCCTGCCGCACCTACGACCTGAAGCCGCTGGCGCGCTTCGTGTCCTTCGCCGCACGTGGCGTCGCGCCGGACATCATGGGCATCGGGCCGATCGAGGCGATTCCCGCGGCGCTGAAGATGGCCGGGCTGACGCTCGACGACATCGGCTGGATCGAGCTCAACGAGGCCTTCGCGGCGCAGTCGCTGGCCGTCGTGGACACCTGCAAGCTCGACCCGGCGCGCGTCAACCCGATGGGCGGTGCGATCGCGCTGGGCCACCCGCTGGGCGCGACGGGCGCGATCCGTGCCGCCACCGTCGTGCACGCGCTGCGCCGGCATCAGCTGAAGTACGGCATGGTGACGATGTGCGTCGGCATGGGGCAGGGCGCCGCCGGCATCCTCGAGCGTGTCTGATGCCGCGGCGCCGGCAGGGCCCGATCCCGACCGACACGAGGAGCCGACGATGAGCATCCGCGCGGGTGTCCACGACGGGGTCGCGACGATCGAGATCGCGCGTCCCGAGAAGAAGAACGCACTGACGGTCGCGATGTACACTGCGATGGCCGAGGCCCTCGTGGCCGCACGCGCCGACCCGGCGGTACGTGCCGTGCTGATCACCGGGCAGCCCGGTGTCTTCACGAGCGGCAACGACATCGAGGACTTCATGTCGCGGCCGCCCGGTCAGGGCAGCGATGCGATGGACTCGCCGGTGTTCCGCTTCATGCGCGCGCTGCTCGACTGCGACAAGCCGGTCGTGGCGGCGGTCACCGGCGCGGCGATCGGCATCGGCACGACGCTGCTGCTGCACTGCGACTTCGTCTACGTCTCCGACGAGGCGCGCCTGGCGATGCCGTTCACGACGCTCGGGCTGGTCCCGGAGTTCGCGTCCAGCCTGCTCGTGCCGCAGCTCATGGGTCACCGCCTGGCGGCCGAGAAGCTGCTGCTCGGAGACCCGTTCACGGCCGAGCAGGCCGTCGAGTGCGGCATCGCCAATGCGGTGCTGCCGGCCGGCGAGGTCCTGCCGCATGCGCGTCGGGTCGCCGAGCGCTTCAACGCCTTGCCCCCGGGCGCCGTGCGCGAGGCCAAGCAGCTGATGCGCGCGCCGCAGCGAGAGCTGATCCTCGAGGTCATCCGGTCCGAAGGCGCGTCGTTCGCCGCGCGCCTGCGCAGCCCGGAGGCCATGGAGGCCTTCCAGGCCTTCTTCCAAAAGCGCAAGCCCGACTTCAGCAAGTTCTGAGATCCCGATGTCCCTCGCCATCAAAGTCGCCCTCGGCCCGTTGCTCGTCTGGCAGGCACTGCGCACGCGCCAGCGCCTGCCGCGCCTCCCGGAGGCTGCCGGTCCTCGCCAGGGCACGACCGGGCGCGGCCGGCTGCTGCGCCTTCTCGTGGCCGGCGACTCGTCGGCCGCCGGCGTCGGCGTGGCCGAGCAGAGCCTGGCGCTCGCCGAGCCGCTGGCCCGCCGGCTGGCCGAGCGCAGCGGTCGCCGCGTCGCGTGGCAGCTCGTCGCGCGCAGCGGGCTGAACACGGCGCAGACGCTGGACCTGATGCGTCTGGAGTGCGTGCGTGCCGACGTGGCGGTGATCGTCACCGGCGTCAACGACGTGGTCGAGCAGGTGCCCTCGCTGCGCGCCGTGCGGCAGCGCGAGGCGATGGTGACCTGGCTGCGTCACCACGCCGGCGTGCAGCACGTGGTCTTCCTGCCGTTGCCGCCGGTGCACGCGTTCCACGGGCTGCCGCAGCCCTTGCGCTGGGTGGCCGGCAGCGACGCGCTGCGCCACGATCGCGAGCTGCGGCGATGGATCCGCACCCAGGACGCCGCGGTGTCGCTCGTGCCGCTGCAGCTGCCCGGCGGCCCGGGCATGATGGCCGACGACGGCTTCCACCCCGGCGAGAAGGCCTACGGGGCCATCGCCCAGGCGGTGGCCGTGCACCTGGCCAAGCGCGTCGCCCGTCAGCCCCGTTCGACGCGGATGGGTCGCGGGCGCCCTTCGGTGTCGATGGCCACGTAGGTCAGGTTCGCCTCGGTCACCTTGACCACCTCTCGCTCGACCATGCCACGTTCGGCGAAGACCTCGACGTGCACGGTGAGCGACGTGCGGCCGATGCGCTCGACCCGGGCGTAGAAGCTCAGCAGATCCCCGACCCGCACGGGCTGCTTGAAGACGAACTGGTTGACCGCGACGGTGGCCATGCGGCCGCGGACGATGCGCGCCGGCAGCACGGAGCCGGCGAGGTCGACCTGGGCCATCACCCAGCCGCCGAAGATGTCCCCGTTCGCGTTGACGTCGGCCGGCATCGGGATGACGCGCAGCACGAGCTCCGGCGCGTCGGGGATCTGCGCGGGTGGGGGGCTGTCGGGGTCGGGACGCGGCATGATCGCTCCTGGCCTGCAGGGCACGTCCGGCGTGAGCTGCGGAGCCGTCGAAGGATTCTCACACGATGCGTTCCCTGGCACATGATCGGCAGGCAGCCGCCCCCCCGCCCGACGGCACGGCGGTGCGCTCGGACTGGGCGACGCTGCGCAAGCTGCTGCCATACCTCTGGCGCTACCGCTGGCGAGTGACGCTCGCGCTCGCCTTCCTGATCGCCGCCAAGCTCGCCAACATCGGGGTGCCGCTGCTCCTGAAGGAACTGGTCGACAGCCTGTCGATCCGGCCGGGCGATACCGCGGCGCTGCTGGTGGTCCCCGTCGGGCTGCTGATCGCCTACGGCGCGCTGCGCCTCTCGACCTCGCTGTTCACCGAACTGCGCGAACTCGTCTTCGCCAAGGCCACCGAGGGCACGGCGCGCAGCATCTCGCTGCAGGTGTTCGGCCACCTGCACTCGCTGAGCCTGCGTTTCCACCTCGAGCGCCAGACCGGCGGCATGACCCGCGACATCGAGCGCGGCACCCGTGCCGTGCACTCGCTCATCTCGTACTCGCTCTACAGCATCCTGCCCACGCTGTTCGAGGTGACGGTCGTGCTGACGCTGCTCGCGGTGAAGTTCGACGCGGGCTTCGCGCTGATCACGATCGTGGCGCTGGTGATCTACGTCGCGTTCACGGTCCTGGTCACCGAGTGGCGCACGACCTTCCGCCGGCAGATGAACGAACTGGACTCGACGGCGCACATGAAGGCCGTCGACTCGCTGCTGAACTACGAGACGGTCAAGTACTTCAACAACGAGGCCTTCGAGGCGCGCCGCTACGACGAGAGTCTCGAGCAGTTGCGCCGCGCGGCGTTGAAGTCGCAGAGCACGCTGAGCCTGTTGAACACCGGCCAGCAACTGGTCATCGCGACGGCGCTCGTCGCGATGCTGTGGCGCGCGACGCAGGGCGTGGTCGACGGCGGCATGACGCTCGGCGACCTGGTGATGATCAACGCCTTCATGATCCAGCTGTACATCCCGCTGAACTTCCTGGGCGTGCTGTACCGCGAGATCAAGCAGTCGCTGACCGACCTGGACAAGATGTTCCGGCTGCTCGAGCGCCACCGCGAGGTCGACGACAAGCCCGGCGCGCCGCCGCTGCGGGTCACCGACGGAACGGTGCGTTTCGACGGCGTGGGCTTCGCCTACGATCCGGCGCGGCCCATCCTGCATGACCTGAGTTTCGAGATCCCGGCAGGGCGCACCGTGGCCGTCGTCGGGCCGTCGGGGGCCGGCAAGTCGACGCTGGCGCGGCTGCTGTACCGCTTCTACGACGTCCAGACGGGGCGCATCACGATCGACGGGCAGGACATCCGCGAGGTCACGCAGGCCTCGCTGCGTGCGAGCATCGGCATCGTTCCGCAGGACACGGTGCTGTTCAACGACACCGTCGCCTACAACATCGCCTACGGGCGTCCCGGTGCCTCGCGCGAGGAGGTCGAGGCCGCAGCGCGGGCGGCGCACATCCACGAGTTCATCGTCGCGACACCGGGCGGTTACGAGACGATGGTCGGCGAGCGCGGGCTGAAGCTGTCCGGCGGCGAGAAGCAGCGGGTGGCCATCGCGCGCACGCTGCTGAAGAACCCGCCGGTGCTGATCTTCGACGAGGCGACGTCCGCGCTCGACTCGGCCAACGAAAGGGCCATCCAGGCCGAACTGCGCAGCGCCGCCCAGGGCAAGACGACGCTGGTCATCGCCCACCGGCTCAGCACGGTCGTCGATGCACACCAGATCGTCGTGCTCGAGCAGGGCCGCATCGTCGAGCGCGGCACGCACGGCGAACTGCTGCAGCGCGATGGGGTCTACGCGCGGATGTGGCGCTTGCAGCACCAAGCGTCATCCGCTGAGCCGTCAGCGAGCCTGCCGCGCCCTTGAGGGCCAGCGCCGAACGGCAGGAACCGGGCGCGGCCCGGTGGAGTCAGGCGGCCGGCCGCCGGCTGCGCCGGGCCGCGAACGCGACCAGCCCCAGGCCGAGGGCCATCAGCGCGTAGGTGCTCGGCTCGGGGATCAGTTCCACCGGGGGAGGCGTCACGCCGCCGCCTCCATTGCCACCGTCGCCACCACCATTCCCACCGCCACCGTTCCCGCCACCTCCGTTGCCGCCGCCGTTGTCGATCACGGGTCCGTACGGGTCGAACTGGCCGAGGGTGATGTTGTCCAGCGCGAAGTCGGTACCGGAGAACCGCACGCCGAAGGCCGTCGCCGCCGTCGGCAGCGAGGCGGCCACCCAGCGGCAGCGCGGCTCGGCACCGGCGCACAGGCCCGTGCTGGAGAAGGTGACATCCGAGCTCCAGCCGCCACCGGTCTGCACGGAGACCTGCAGGTCGCTGTTGGCGTTGTAGAAGAAGGACAGGCCGTCGTTGAAGCCGGCAGCGAAGGTGAGCGTGAGGAAGGTGGCGTTGGCGGCGTAGGCCGCACCGGTGCCGAGTGCGGCGCTGGCCGGCAGCGTGGTGCCGTTCTCGAGGACCAAATCCCGCGTGAGCCCGAATCCGGAGGACAAGCCGCCATTGGCCGCCGACTCGGTGACGATGGCGTTGTTGTCGAACACGACGCCCAGCGCCGGCAGCGGCCCGGTGACGAGGGGCGCCGCCGTACCCGGGTCCTTCGAGCTCCCGCCGTTGTAGAAGTCGCTCACCGCAGCGTCGTTGCGGGTGCCGCCGACATCGACGGTCAGCCCCTCGAAGTCCACGCGGACCGGGCCGGCTGCCATCGCGCCCAGGGGCAGCGCCAGCAGCAGCGGAATCAGGGATGACTTCGACATGGCCATGAGTGCGACTACAGCGGACGGAAGCGAAACTGATCGTTACGTGGGCCGACTGTAGCGAACCCGACTTCGGAACTGGGGGGAAATCCGACGTTTGTCTGCGCGATTACCCTCAACCTGTTACGACTGTTCACATTTGTCAGCCCAAAGGGGGTGCCCCCACGCGGCCGGCCAGCGCCCGTGGCTACACTGATCCGCGTGGAGACCAAGTGGCTCGAGGACTTCGTCAGCCTCGCGGAGACGCGCAGCTTCTCCCGGTCCGCCCACCTGCGGCACGTCACCCAGCCGGCATTCTCCCGGCGCATCCAGGCGCTGGAGGCCTGGGCGGGCACGGACCTCGTCGATCGCAGCTCCTTCCCGACGCGACTGACGCCGGCCGGGGAGACCTTGCACGCCCAGGCGCTGGAACTCCTCGCGCACCTGCAGGCCGCGCGCAACATGCTGCGCAGCCACGTCGGCGGCGGCCACGACATGATCGAGTTTGCCGCCCCCCACACCCTCGCGTTCACGTTCTTCCCGCACTGGCTCAGCGAGCTCAAGGGTCGCTTCGGGTTGATCAGGAGCCGGCTGATCGCGCTCAACGTGCACGACGCGGTGCTGCGCCTGACGGAGGGCGGCTGCGATCTGCTGATGGCCTACCACCACGGATCGCAGCCCCTGCAACTCGGCCCCGACCGCTACGAGATGCTCAGCCTGGGCCGCGAGACCCTTGCCCCGTATGCCAAGCCCCTGGCCGACGGGAGGCCGTCGTTCACGGTGCCGGCCCATCACGGCCGCAGCGTGCCGTACCTGAGCTACGGTGCAGGCGCGTACCTGTCGCGCATGGTCGACTGGATCGTCAGGTCGTCGCCCGAACCGCTCGAACTGGAGGCCGTGTACGAGACCGACATGGCCGAAGGCTTGAAGGCCATGGCGCTGGAAGGTCACGGGCTGGCTTTCCTGCCGGCCAGCTCGGTGCGCAAGGAGGTGCAGACCGGCCGCCTGGTCCGCGCCGCACCGGGCGGCCACCACGAACTGACGATGGAGGTGCGCCTCTACCGGGAGCGTGCCGACCAGGCGCGTCATGCGAAGCCTGCAGCCCGGGCCCTGTGGGACTTCCTGCAGGCCGACGCCCGGCGGCCTGTCCCCCCCGATTCCTGAGCCCCCCCTGTTCCCCGAGCCCTGCAATGACCATGACCCCCGACGCCCTGACCCTCGCCCCGCCCGACGACTGGCACGTCCACCTGCGGGACGGCGAGGCCCTGCGTGCCGTGGCCGGCCACACGGCGCGGCAGTTCCGCCGCGCGATCGTGATGCCCAACCTGCGCCCGCCGGTGACCACGGTGGTGCAGGCCCTCGCCTACCGCCAGCGCATCGTCGAGGCCCTGCCCGAGGGCGCGGACTTCACGCCCTTGATGACGCTGTACCTGACCGACAACACGCCGCCCGACGAAGTCAGGCGCGCCCGTGAAGCCGGGATCGTCGCCTTCAAGCTCTATCCGGCCGGCGCCACGACGAACAGCGACGCCGGTGTCACCGACATCGCAGGCTGCCGTGCCGCCCTCGAGGCGATGCAGCGCGAGGGCTTGCTGCTGCTCGTGCACGGCGAGGTCACCGACCCGCAGGTGGACGTCTTCGATCGCGAGGCGGTCTTCATCGAGCGCGTGATGCAACCCCTGCGGCGCGACCTCCCCGCGCTGAAGGTGGTCTTCGAGCACATCACGACGAAGGAGGCCGCCCAGTACGTGGCCGGCGCCGAGCCGGTGACCGCGGCGACGATCACCGCCCATCACCTCCTCTACAACCGCAACGCGATCTTCACCGGCGGGCTGCGCCCCCACTACTACTGCCTGCCCGTGCTCAAGCGCGAGCAGCACCGGCTGGCGCTGGTGGCAGCCGCCACCTCCGGAAGTCCGAAGTTCTTCCTGGGCACCGACACCGCGCCCCATGCGGTCGCGATGAAGGAGCAGTCGGTGTGCGGGGCGGGCTGCTTCACGGCCCCCGCCGCGCTGGAGCTCTATGCGCAGGCCTTCGAGGCGGCAGGCTCGCTGCACCGGCTCGAGGGCTTCGCGTCCCACCACGGGCCGGACTTCTACGGCCTGCCACGGAACACCGGCAGCGTCACGCTCAGGCGCGAGAGGTGGACGGTGCCGGAGGTGCTGCCGTTCGGCAACGCGACGATCAAGCCGCTGTGCGGCGGCGAGACGCTGGACTGGAAGCTGTCCTGAGCGCTCTCCCGCTATATCCGACGGCTATCAGGCCTTTCCGGCGCGGCCCGGGCTTGAAGTCCGCCCCTGCGCCCTAACATCTGCGCCGTCTCCACTGATCTGCGCCGCAAAGGAGCGGCCCGACCATGAAGCGCATCCTGCTGTTCGTCCTGACCAACGTTGCCGTGATCGTCGTGCTGGGGATCACCGCGAGCCTGCTGGGGGTCAACCGGTTCCTGACGGCCCAGGGCCTGGACCTGGGCATGCTGCTCGGTTTTGCCGCGTTGATGGGCTTCGGTGGTGCGTTCATCTCGCTGCTGATCAGCAAGCCGATGGCGAAGTGGACCACCGGCGCACAGCTGATCAACGACTCCCAGGATCCGACGCACCGCTGGATCGTCGGCACCGTGGCGAGGTTCGCCGACAAGGCCGGCGTGCGCATGCCCGAGGTCGCGATCTTCGAGGGCGAGCCGAACGCCTTCGCGACCGGCGCGTTCAAGAACTCCGCGCTGGTCGCCGTGTCGACCGGCCTGTTGCAGAACATGACCAAGGAGGAGGTCGAGGCCGTCATCGGCCACGAGGTCGCGCACGTGGCCAACGGCGACATGGTCACGATGACCCTGATCCAGGGCGTGATGAACACCTTCGTCGTCTTCCTGTCGCGCGTGATCGGCT
>ERZ761602.3639-NODE-3639-length-21457-cov-6.719746_pt1 | contig 21457 bp, 20 predicted proteins | sample MGYA00512165_ERZ761602 | MGnify/ENA primary metagenome ERZ761602 (study PRJEB28899, sample SAMN02445085) | bioreactor sludge metagenome | biome: EBPR sludge; isolation source: Thorneside wastewater treatment plant | place: Australia: Brisbane, Thorneside...
CCGACGACAGAGAATTCTTCGCCGAATTCTCCGCATTTCTCGATTTCTGACGAACGACAAGTCGGAGAAGCCGAACCCCTGGGTTCGGCTTCCCCGGACCGACACTGAGCCGAGCCTGAAGAGCGCCGAGGTCCACGTGGCCTCGGCGAGCCGAGCGGCGCTCCCCCGGGGGCGCCGTTTGGCGTTTGTGGCCGCGGCTGGGCTTGACATGGTGGATTGGTTGGACCAATAATCCAAATCTCCACCATGGAAGCCAGCTCGCTCGTTCCCCTGCCGCCTCGTCTCAGCGCGGTCGAAGCCTGCGCCGCGGCGGTGCGCGAGGCGATCTTGCGAGGTGAGCTCGGCGAGGGCTCGCGTCTGCCGCCGGAGCGTGCGCTCTCGGAGCGGTTGGGGGTGAACCGCACGACGCTGCGCGCAGCGCTGCGAGAGCTCGAGTCTGGAGGGCTCCTGCGCGTGAAGCAGGGCTCGGGCTACGTGGTGCGCGCGTGGCGCGAGAGCGCGGGGCCGGGCTTGGTGCCCGATCTGGTGGTCGAGGCGCGCGCGCGAGGAGAGCTCGTGCCGCTCTGCGCCGACCTGCTCGACGTGCGTAGGCGGCTCGCGGCGGCGGTGCTCGAGCGGCTCGAGCGGCGCGCCCACCGCGCCGAAGCGCTCGCTGCGCTCGACGAGCGAGTGCGACGCTTCGTGTCGCTCGCAGAGCAGGCGCCGCCGGCCACGAGCGCGGCGCTCGCGGCGGCCGACGTCGAGATCCTTCACGCGCTCGTCGGTCTCTCGGGGAGCTCGGTGCTGGGGCTCTTCCTGAACCCGGTGCTCGGTGTGCTCGGCGCGCTTCCGGAGCTGCGCGACGCGATCTACGCCGAGCCGCTCGGCAACGCCGAGGGCTACCGCGCGCTGATGGCGCATCTGTACGCGCGCGCCGAGGGCGACACCACGCTCGCGATGTCGCCCGCCGAGCTGGGCGCGCTGCTCGAGCTGCGCGACCGCGAAACGCTCGCTCGCCTCGAGGCCCGGGTTCGAGGCGAGCTGCGCACTTCCCGAGGAGAGCCCCGATGAGCCCGTCCACCGAAGCCACCCGCAACCGATGCATCGAGAGCGCCACGCTCCCGCTCTACGCCCGGCTCGCGCTCGTCGACCCTGGCGCCGTGGAGCGTGGGCTCGAGCGCCTGCGCACGCGAGGCATCGTCGATCCGGTGCCCAACGCCTGGCAGATCACGCTCGGCGTGCTGCGCATGTGGCACCGCATCGTCTTCCGCAGCGAGACGATCGGCACGAGCGCGACGCCGGTGCGCGACACGTGGCGGGCGCGCCTCCTGGCGTTCCGGCCGGCGCGTTTCCCGTTCTTGCTCGCGGAGCGCGCGATCGCGCCGCTCGACACCTCGGGCCTGGTCTCGAGCCGCGAGCGCGTGATCAGGCACCTGCTCGGCGCGCACCACGACGCGAATCAGTTCGTCTACGACCTCGAGATCCTCGAGGGCTTCGAGGGCGCGCTCGAAGAGCTCGTGTCGCGCACACGCGAGGTGCTCGAGCACGACACGCCGAGGAGCAGGTGGCTGCGCGATCTGGTGGTGCACGAGGGCTACCACGAGGCCCTGCTGCGCGCGGCCGAGCGTGCGCTCGAGGGCGAGCTCGAGCTGAGCGAGGCCGAGGCGCGCGATCCCGACATCAGCTTCCGCGCCTACCTCGCGTGGTGCGCGCGCCAGCCGTCCACGCCCGAAGAGACGCTCCAGGCGCTGTACGAGGGGCGCTACGGCGTCGCGCGGGGGCTCGACGGCGAGCCGGCCCCGCGGCAGAAGCAGAGCGCGCTTCGGAGCGCGCGATCGAGTGAGCGCCGAGTCATCGAAGGGAGCCGAGCATGCTGACCGCGTCGAAGATCTCCACCATGAGCAAGCCTGGGCTCGCCCAGCTGTTGCGCGAGGGCCACGCGATCGATCCGGAGTCGCTCGTGGGCGACTACCGAGGTGTCTCGCTCGGCCTGCCGCGCACGCTCGAGCAGCTCACGTGGAAGACCTTCCGCAAGTCCTTCTTCCGCGGAGAGAGCGGGCGCATCGAGGGGCACAACGTGCGCATGCAGCAGACGGGCCTCAACGGCCCGAGGATGCCGGTCATGAAGGACGGCGCGCCCGTGGTCTTCGGCCCCTTCGTGGTCACGGAGCTACCGGAGGACGGAGGGCCCTTCGGCTGCCACCGAGGTGTGCTGCTCGACTACGGCGCGCGTCACCCTGCGTGGCATCCGCTCGCGGGCGTGCGTGATCCGCTCGTCGCGCTCGTCGAGGGCTCGAGCGAGCTCTTGCTCGGCGCGACCTACCTCGCCTTCGGTCCGCTCGGCATCCGCACGCCGAGCTTCTTCACGCTCGAGCGCGAACGCGCGAGCTGAAGGCCAGGCGCGGCCCGAGCTCGGATGCCCGCGCCGCTCACCCACACCGATCGCTCGGGCCTCAGCCCCTGCGCATGGGGATCGAGAGCAGCGGGCTGTGTAGTTTGTGCAGCACGCGTTCGGTCGTGCTGCCCTGCACGTAGTCGAGCAGGCCGTCGTGCCCCTCCGTCGGCATGACGATGATCGTGCCGGGCACCTGCGCCTGGGCGGCGATGAGGGTCTCGAGCGAGTCGCTGCCGCCGTCGCGATCATCGTGACGCCAGGTCCACCCAGAGAGCTCGGGTGGGGTGACGTCGGCCAGCGTGCTCGGCGAGCCTCGGTGCCAGAGCACGAGCTCGCCTTCGTCGGCGCCGAGCTCGGCGAGCCAGGCGGCCCAGGGGAGCGCGGTGCGGCAGGCGACCTCATCGACCGCGGGGATCACGATGCGCGAGACCAGGATGCGACCGGTCGCGTGATCGAGCGGCACCGAGCCACCGGCCGGCACGAAGAGCGTGGGCAGGGCGGTCTCGATGGTGAGCGACTCGGCGACCGCGCCGCGCAAGAGGCTGTGCAGGAAGGAGTGCGTGTGCGTCGCGCTGACGATGAGGTCCGGGCTCGTGGCGCGCACGGCGGAGAGCAGCGCCTCGACGAGGTCGTCGGGCACGGGCTCGACACGCCGATGGAACTCGAAGTCGCCCACGTCACTGCCGGCCCAGCGCGCGACCATCGGGCGGATGTCTGGGATGCGCTCGAGCGTCTCGGCGTCGTTCGACGCGTGCACCGCGTGGAGCTTGGCGCCCGCGCGCAGCGCGAGCGCGGCGGCGAGCTCGAGCGCGCAGCGATCTTCGTCGGCGAGCGCGGTCGGATGAAAGACGGACTCCGGAGGAACAGGCACGACGGCCTCCCGTGGCTCGTGCTCACCGGGCCTCCCGGGGCACACCAAGGAGGAGTCAGCACCGGGCGTGCCAGATTCACCTCTCTGCGAGATCCTTGGCGATACGCGCCGCCTGGGCGCTGCCCCGGCCGGGCTCGCGCAGGGCTTGCACGGCTCACGCAAGCTCGGTCGCCATGGGCGCTCGTATCGGAAGGCGCGGGTCGGCCGCTCCGCTCACCGGAGCGCGTGCAGCGACGCGAAGCTCCAGCCGCCCGCGCGGGCGTCGAGCACCACGTCGCGCGCGACGCCGCGCGCCTCGAGGCGCAGCCTGCGCTGCCCGGCCGGGATGCGCAGGCGAGCGACGGCGATCTTGCTGGGCAGGGTCGACCACGAGCGCGTGTCGGGCGTGTCGAGCGCCGAGAGCGTGGCCGTGGTCGCGAGGCCGGCGAGCAGGCCGACGAGGCCGCCGTTCTTGCCCGAGCCCCGACCGACGGCGTGCACGACCTCGCCCGCGGCGACGCGCGCGATGAGGCGCGTGATCGCGCTCGCGACGATCGCGCCCTCTTGCTTCTCGAAGGCGCGGCGCACCTCGGCTTCGACGTCGAGGCCCTCCTCGAGCGCGATGGGCTGGCCGTCGAGGCTGACGTAGGGGAGCGAGTAGCTGCCGCGCGAGGGCCCGAGCGAGGGGTAGCTCACCCAGCTCACGAGGCCCTTGAGCGCCAGCTCGTTGGCTCGGCCCTGGTCGTAGGGGCTGAGGTAGCCGGACACCAAGGTGAGCGCGAGGCCGATGGGGATGCGCTTCGGGATCTTCTGCGGGATGCGGCCGTAGCCGACGAGCACCACGAGCTCGCTGTCGCCGGACGCACCCACGGCTGGCAGCGGGCCTGCGTCGCCCACGAGCTCGCGCATGCGGGGCGAGCTCGGCGCACCCTGGGTGAGCACGCGGATCGGATCACGCAGCGAGGCGTAGGGCCCGCGCGAGAGCGCCTCCTCGTAGTAGAGCAGGGCCTCGTCGCGCGAGCCGGCCTTCTCGAAGACGAAGCCCGCGAGGTAGTTGCCGAGACCGAGCATCACGGTGTCGTCCTCGCGATCGGCGAGGTACTTCTGCACGATCGCGAGCCTGCGCGCCTCGACCTTCGCGCCCTGGAGATCGCGCTGCTCGAGGTAGCCCACCATGCCGAGCGTGTTGATCATCAGCTTCTCGTAGGCCGGCGCTTTGTAGGGCCCGACGTCGTCGCTGAAGAGGTACTTGCCGAGGTCGTCGACCGCACTGCCGCTCATGTCGAGCAGCTCGATCGATTTGTCGGCGATCGACAGATCGCGGTTCGCGAGCTGCCAGTTGCGCAGCCAGAGCTGGATCGTGCCCCGGTCGAGCACGAGCAGCGCGTCGTCGCCCGCGAGCTCGGCGGGCAGGTCGTTCTCGCTCGAGACCTCGAGCTCCTCGCCGAGCGCGGCGATCGCCTCCGCCGGCGCGCCGCGATCGAGCGCGTCGTGCGCAGCGGCGACGCGCGACTCGTGCCCCGAGCAGCCGAGGGTGCCCGCGAGGCCCAGGCCCGTGAGCGCGAGCGCGAGGGCGCCGGCGACCCAGCTCATCAGAGGTTCGCGATGCCCTTGGTGACCGCGGACTTGTTCTGCCAGACGATCTCGCTCGTCGCGACGTCGATGACCTGCATGAACATGAAGTACTGAACGCGGCGCTCGCCCTCGGCGCGCTGGTCGCTCGAGAAGACCTTGCCCGTCATGTAGAACTGCGCGCCGAGCTGCTTGTTGTACTCGGCGATGTGGGCCGGGTCGAAGCCGCCGCCGTGCTGCTGCTCGATCTCGGCGATCATCTGCCTCTGACGCTCCACGCTCACGACACGCACGATGTTGGTGTTGACCATGTAGGTCTCGACCTCGCTCATGAGCGCGTCGAGCTGGCTGCCGATGTGCTCGCTCGTCTCGTTCGCCATGGGGTAGGTGGCGAGGATCGGCCGCTGCCCCTCTTGCACCCAGCGCTTGGCGACGCCGCTCTCCACGAAGGACTTGAGGTTCTCGTGCAGGAGCTGCTCGAGGTCGCGTTTGTCGAGCGTGGTGCCCATGGTCGCGTCGTCGAAGCCCTCGACCTCGCCGCCGCGCACGTAGGTGGGGCTGGAGCAGGCGGTGGAGGCGAGCGCGCCGAGCAGGGCGGCGAGGAGGAGCGAGCGCTTGGGCAGGGTCTGGAGGGCGTGCATGGGGGCGTTCCGGGGTGGAGGCTAGCAGTGTCTTCGTACGGCGCGAGCGGCTCCGGTGTGCCGTGTAGGCACGATTGTGGCAACGCGGGAGCGCTGAGCCTGGCTCGGTGCCTCGGGGGCGGGCGCCTGGCGTCGGGGCTCGGTCACACTCCGGGCCGCGCGCGCGATGGGCGTGCATGCACCGCCGAAGCTCGCTCCCCGCCACGCTGTTCGCGATCGCCTCCCTGCTCGCCTCGGCGGGCTGCGTCGACGCCGACGCCGCTTCGCCCACGGCGTCGAGCCGAGCGTCGAGCGCCGAGACGACGGCCTCGAGCAGCCGACCGGAGAGCCCACCCGCGCCGAGCGCCGCGCTCAGGCTGATGACCTACAACGTGCACGTGAACCTCGCGGGCGACGCTGAGACGCTCGACGCCATCGAGGCACCCGAGGCCGACGTCGTGCTGCTCCAGGAGACCTCACCCGCTTGGGAGGAGGCGATCCGAGCGCGGAGCTCGTACCCGCACCTCGCCTTCCGCCACCACGACGGCGCCGGTGGCATGGCGGTGCTCTCGAAGCTGCCGTTCAGCGACGCAGGGGAGCTCGAGCCTCCCGAGGGCGGTTGGTTCCACGCCTGGGTCGTCGTGGTCGACGCGCCCATCGGGAAGGTGCAGCTCGTGAACCTGCACCTCAGGCCCCAGGTGAGCGATACGGGCAGCTACGTCGGTGGTGTGCTCACGACGGCGCCGGCGCGCCTGCGCGAGATCGAGACCTATTTCGAGGCGGTGTCGAAGGATCTGCCCACGGTCTACGCGGGCGACTTCAACGAGTCGCGTACCGGCAGCGCGGTGCGCTGGCTCGAGGCGCAGGGCTACGAGAGCGCGCTCCCGGCGGCGGGCGCCAAGAACACCTGGCGCTGGCCCACGCCGCTCGGCACCCTGCGCGCGCACTTCGATCACATCGCGGTGCCCACGGGCGAGCTCGCCCACGACGAGGTCGAGGTGCTCGAGATCGGGCGCTCGGATCACCTCCCGGTGATCGCGACGCTGCGCAGGGTGGCGCCGCGCTGAACGAGGCTCGCCGGTCGCGAGGCCCGGCGCTGCGTCTCCGCACGGAGCGCGCGAATCGCGGTATGGATCGCGCTCCAGCCTTGGCGTTTCACCTCCGCAAGCACTACTTCGATCTGTGCACCGACGACGGGCGCGTGCGCATCGTCTACGCCGCGCGCCTCTCCTGGGGGCCGCTCGAGCTCGGCTACGCGGGCGTGCTGCGCGACGACGGACGAGGCCCGAGCACCGAGGGCAGCCTGCTCGGGGTCGAGGAGCCGAGCCTGGGCGGCGAAGGCGTCGAGTGGCGCGCGAGCTCGCTCGGCCTCGAGCTGTCGATGCAGCGGCGCGCGCGTGGACCACGGAGGCGCCTCGTCGACGGCCCCGCGGGCGAGCTCGACTGGGACTGTCACACCCTGCGCGCGGCGGTCGAGCTCGTCGATCGCGGCGAGCGCCTCGTGGGCACGGGTTACGCGGAGACGCTGTCGACGACGATCCCTCCCTGGGAGCTGCCCTTCGACGCCCTGTCGTGGGGCCGAGCGCACGAGCCCGAGCGCTCCTTGGTGTGGACGGTGCTCGAGGGCCCTGGGGCGCCCGAGCCCGTCTACGCCGAGGGCGGCGAGGCTCCGTGCGCCGGCACGATCGACGAACACGGCGTGCAGCTCGCCGGCGAGGAGCGGGTCGACTTCGTCGATCAGCGCGTGCTGCGCGAGGGTGCGATCGGCGAGACGGTGCTCGCGATCCTGCCCGGGCTCGAGCGCTTCCCGGGCAGGATCCTCGGGCTCTCGGAGACGAAGCGCTACGCGCGCACGCCCTCGGGAGGGCACGTGATCCACGAGCGCGTCACGTGGCCCGAGGCGAAGCGGTGAACGCGCGCGCCTTCGTCGGCAAGCTGCTCTACGGCGCGCTCTTCGTCGTCGCGCTGCCCGCCGCGCTCGCAGCCTGGGCGCGCGCGATCGAGCCCGTGATGCAGGCGCCGCCGGTGCTCGAGCCCACGCTCGGCAAGCTGCTCGTCGCGCTCGGCGCAGCGCTCGTGCTCGGCGGCTGGCACGCGCTCTGGTTCCACGGCGAGGGGTTGCCGATGAACGCCTTCCCGCCACCGAAGCTCGTCACGCGCGGCGTCTTCGCGCTCGCGCCGCACCCGATCTACCTCGGCTTCTGCCTCGGGCTCTTCGGGCTCGCGATGTGGATCGGCTCGGCGGCGATCTTCTGGTGCATCGCGCCGATCGTCTCGCTCGCCGCGCTGGCGCTGCTCTTCGGCTACGAGCTGCGCTCGCTCGAGGCGCGCTTCGGCGCCGATCGACCCCGGCCGTGGCTCTCCCTGCCCAGGGGCGAGGGCGCGCCTGGCCTCGCCGAGCGGCTCTCGGTCTTCGGTACGCTGCTCGTACCTTGGGCGCTCTTCTACGAGAGCGTCACGCGCCTCGGCCCACCGCGCGGCGCGGTGTCGACCTACCTCGGCTTCGAGGCTTCGATGCCGCTCTTCACGGCGAGCTACCCCTTCTATGCGAGCGCTTACCTCGTCGCGATCGCCGTGCCCTTCGTGGTGCACGAGCGAGCCGCGCTGCGCGCCTACGTCGCGCGCGGCTGGGTGGCCTGCCTCGTGGTGTTCCCGCTGTTCTGGTTCCTGCCCTTCGTCGCGGAGCCTCGCCCGTTGCCGGAGGGCGCGGTCTTCGCCGAGCTCGTCGAGGCCGAGCGGCAGCTCGACTCTGCGCGCGGCGCGCTGCCCTCCTTCCACGTGATCTTCGCGATGCTCGCCGCGGGGGCGCTCGAGGCGAGCTGGCCGAGGTGGCGCTGGGTCTCGCGCGCGTGGGCGCTCGGCGTCGCGGCCTCGTGCCTCGGCGTGGGCATGCACGGGATCGTCGACGTGTTGGCCGGCTTCGCGGTGGGCGCGGCCGCGATCCGCTACGAGCGCGCGTGGCAGCGGCTGCGCGCGCTGAGCGAGCGGATCGCTGGATCGTGGCGCGAGTGGCGCTTCGGCGGCCTGCGGGTGATCGTCCACGCGGTGTGGGCCGCGCTGTCGACCGCGACGGGCGCGGCGATCGTCTGCGCGCTGCTCGGGCCGGGTGCTGCGTGGCCGGTGGTGATCGCGACGCTCGCCGGGCTCGTGGGCGCGGCGCTCTGGGCCCAGTGGATCGAGGGCTCGCCTTCGCTGCTCCGGCCCTACGGCTTCTACGGCGGCTTGCTCGGCACGACCCTGGGCTGCCTCGCGGCGCCGAGCTTCGGTGTGCCGCTCTGGTCGATGCTCGCGGCCTTCGCCGTCGCCGGGCCCTGGGTGCAGGCGCTCGGCCGCCTGCGTTGCCTGGTGCAAGGCTGCTGTCACGGCGCGCCCTGCTCGGCGGAGATCGGCATCGTGTATGCGCATCCTCGCTCGCGTGTCGTGCGTCTCTCGCCCTACGCGGGGCAGCCCGTGCACCCGACGCCGCTCCATTCGATCCTCGCCAATGCGCTCGCGGCGCTGGTGCTCGCGAGGCTGTGGTTCGTCGGCATGCCGGCGCCCTTCGTGGCGGGCATGTTCCTCGTGCTCAATGGCCTCGCGCGTTTCGTCGAGGAGGCCTACCGCGGTGAGACGCAGACGCCCGTGGCGCAGGGCTTGCGGCTCTACCAATGGATCGCGCTCGCGGGCGTGATCGTCGGCGCCGCGCTCACGACCCTGCCGAGCGAGGCGAGCACGGGATCGTGGCAGCCGTGGTGGGGCGCGCTCGGCGTGGCAGCGTTGCTGGGCGCGGTGGTCGGAGCGGCGCTCGGCGTCGACTTCCCGTCGTCGAACCGGCGCTTCTCGCGGCTCGTCTGAGGGGCGCGGCTCACGAGGCCGGGGGTGGTGGCTCTGGCCCGAAGTCTGCTCCCATCGTGCGGCGACCATGAGCCTCGACCAGCTCCTCCTCGCCGGCCTGCTCGCGGCGACGTTCGCGCTCTTCGTGTGGGGCAGGCTCCGCCACGACGTCGTCGCGATGGCTGCGCTGCTCACGGCCGTGGCCTTGGATCTCGTGCCGGTGCACGCGACCTTCGCGGGCTTCGGCCACCCGGCGGTGATCACCGTCGCGGCGGTGCTCGTCTTGAGTCACGCGCTCGAGAGCTCCGGCGCCGTCGACGTGCTCGTGCGCAAGGTCTTGCCGACCGACGCGGGGGCCTACACGAGCATCGCGCTGATCACCGGGCTCGGCGCGCTGCTCTCGGCCGTGATGAACAACGTCGGCGCGCTCGCCTTGCTCATGCCCGTCGCGCTCACGGTCGCGAACCGGCTGTCGATCCCCGCGGGCCGCGTGCTCATGCCGCTCGCCTTCGGCACGATCCTCGGAGGCATGACGACCTTGATCGGTACGCCGCCCAACCTCATCGTCTCGGGCTTCCGCGCCGACCTCGGGCTCGGCGCCTTCGCGATGTTCGATTTCACGCCCGTGGGCGTCGTGGTCTCGCTGCTCGGCGTCGCCGCCGTGACGCTCGGCTGGAGGCTCGTGCCGCACCGCGAGGGCCGCGACACGGGCTTCGTGCTCGAGGGCTACCTCACGGAGCTCAGGATCGAGAAGGGCAGCGAGCTCGTGGGTAAGCGCCTGTCGGAGGCCGACGACGTGCTCGAGGCCTACGACGCTCAGATCGTCGGCTACGTGCACAAGGACGTGCGCCTCATCGCGCCCCACCCGACACGCGTGCTCGTGATCGGCGACGTGCTCGTCGTCGAGGCGCAGGCCGCGCCCATCAAGAAGATGATCGGCGCGCTCGGGCTCGCGCTCGAGGAGGCGGTGGACCCGGTCTCGAGCCGCCCGGCGGCCGAGCCCGCGGAGCGTGCGAAGCGGGCCGCGGAGCCGAGCGGCGAGATCGACGCCGTGCTCGCCGAGGTCGTGATCCTGCCGCGCTCCTCGCTCGTCGGCCGCACCCCCACGCAGCTCGAGCTGCGCACGCGCTACGCGATCAACATGCTCGCGCTCTCGAGGCAGGGCAGCCTGCGCACGTCCCGCCTGAGGAGCACCTCACTGCGCGCGGGAGACGTGCTGCTCTTGCAGGGCGCGACCGAGACGATCGCGAGCTTCGCCTCCGAAATAGGCTGCCTTCCGCTCGCTCCGCGTTCGCTGCACGTGCCCAGCCGGAGCAAGGCCGCGCTGGCGTCGATGATCCTCGGGCTCGCAGTCGTCGCGGCGAGCCTCGGTGTGCCCGCGGCCCTCGCCTTCAGCGCGGCGGTGGTGGCCTCGGTGGTGGCGCGCACGGTCGCGCTCAGGCAGCTCTACCAGGTCATCGACGGCTCGATCGTGGTCCTGCTCGCGGCGCTCATCCCGGTCGCGGGGGCGATGGAGAGCACGGGGACCGCGTCACTCGTCGCGCAGCAGCTGCTCGAGCACGTGGCGCGAGGCGACGCGGCCGTGGCGCTCGTCACGCTGCTCGTCGTCACCTCGGCGTTCTCTGCCCTCGTGAACAACGCCGCGACGGCCGCGATCATGCTCCCGATCGCCTACGACGCGGCGCGCGAGCTCGGCGTGAACCCGGACGCCTTCCTCATGGCGGTCGCCGTGGGCTCCTCTTGCGCCTTCGTCACGCCGGTCGCGCACCAGAACAACACGCTCATCCTCGGGCCGGGGGGCTTCCGCTTCGGCGACTACTGGCGGCTCGGCTCGCTGGTACAGCTGGTGGTCATCGCGGCGGCGGTCCCGATGCTGCTCAGGGTGTGGCCGCTCTGACGAGCCCGATCTTGGCGCCGGCGACGAGGATGTCGCGCAGCTGCGTCGCGAGGTGCATGTCGGGCTCGTCGGCGAGCAGCGCGTCGAGCCTGGCGAGCGCCTCGTCGCCGCGCCCGAGGCGGGAGAGCGCGTAGGCCTGGTTGTAGCGCGCCAGGGTGAGCACCTCGTAGGGGGAGGCGTTGCCGAGCAGCAGCGCGCGGAAGCGATCGAGCGCGCGACGCTCCTTCCACGCGGCTTCGCTGCGCTCGAAGGCGGCGAGACCGTCGGCGAAGCGCCCGGCCCTCATCGCCACGATGCCCGCGTGGTGGTCGCGCATGAAGACCAGCCGCACGACGAAGATCCGGTACGCGAGGAATGCGGCCGCGCCTCCGAGCAGGCTGACTTCGTAGCGCTGCCCAGCGAGCCACAGCGCAGCGATCGGCACGGTGAGCGGCGCGAGCGAGAGCAAAGAACCCACCAGGCTCAGAGGTCGCAAGGTCGCGGTGTGCCGGCTCACGGCGCGAGCATAACCCGGGCAGGGCGGCGCCTCTCGGCCGAGGTGGAGCGTGCGCGAGCTCGCCACCCCGGATGCTCGCGCTTGGCACTACAGTGGCGCACGTGGCTCGACGCTCCCACGCTGGCGGCGCGAAGAAGCGCCCCACGCGCTACGCCGGTGGCGCGACTCCACCCAGGCTCGCCGAGGCGCTGCGGCTGCACAAGCGCGGCGAGCACCTCGCTGCGGTGAGGGCCTACGCCGAGCTGCTCGCGCTCGACCCCGAATGCGCGGACGCCGCGATGAACCTCGCCACCTCGCTCGTCACGCTTGGTCGAGCGCGTGACGCCGAGCGCGCCTTCGCCGAGGCGCTCCGCCTCCTGCCCGGGGATCCGCGAGCGCACCGCGACGCGGGCATCGGCCTCGCCGCGGTCGGCGCCTTCGCGGGTGCGCAGCGAGCGCTCGAGCGCGCCATCGAGCTCGACCCACGCGCCATCGGCGCGCGCCTCAGCCTGCCGCGCGTGCTCGTGAGCCTCGGAGAGCGCGAGGCCGCGCTCGCGCAGGCTCGCGCCGCCGTTGAGCTGGCGCCTCGCGACGCCTCGGCGTGGCTCGAGCTCTACCGCGTCGTCTTCGACGACCTCGCGCCCGAGGAGGCGGTCGACTGCGCGCGGCGCGCGACCACGCTCGACCCGGAGCACCCACACGCGCCGCTGTTTCTCGTGGGTGCGCTCGAGCTCGCGGGCGATCGCTCCGCGGCGGGGGAGAGCCTCGAAGCAGCCCGAGGCCGCCTCGCGCCACACGCCCTCGAGGCGCTCGCGTACGTGTTCGAGCACCGCACGGCATCGACGCGTTCCTTCGCACACAAACGTGATCTGCTGCTCGACGCGCTCGCTCGCGCGCCTCGCGAGGGCATCGTGGTCGAGCTCGGCGTGCGCCATGGCGTGAGCACACGCTGGCTGGCGGAGGCCGCGCCCGCGTCGGTGGTGCACGGCTTCGACGCCTTCGAGGGGCTGCCCGAGCCCTGGCAGGGCAAAGCGCCCGGCCTCTTCGCGACCGCGGGTGAGCTTCCCGAAGTGCCCGCGAACGTCGCGCTCCACCCGGGCTGGTTCGCCGACACGCTGCCACGCTTCGTCGCCGAGCTCCGTGAGCCCGTGCGTCTGCTCCACGTCGACAGCGACCTCCACGCGAGCGCCGAGCTCGGGCTCGAGCTCTTCGGCCCGCACCTCGCGCCCGGCGCGGTGGTCGTCTTCGACGAGTACCTCGGCCACGCGAGCTGGCGTGACGACGAACACCGGGCCTTTCGCGAGTGGGTGCGCGCCGGAGCCCGCGTCTACGAGTACCTCGCGCTGAGCTTCGTCACGGGACAAGCGGCGGTGAGGGTTGCCTGAGCCCGGGCCCCGCCGACCTTGCCGCTCGCGCATCGAGCGAGCACGCTCCGCCCGATCTCGCTTCCCCGCGCCATGCCCTGGATCTTCGGCTACGCCTCGCTCGTCTTCCGCCCGGGCTTCGACTTCGTCGAGCGCCGCCTCGGCGTGGTGCACGGCTACGTGCGCCGCTTCTGGCAGGGTTCGACGGACCACCGAGGTGTGCCGGGCGCGCCGGGTCGTGTGGCGACGCTCGTCGCCGAGCCTGCGGGCTCGACCTGGGGCATTGCCTACCGCGTCGAAGTTCCAGGCCTCGAGGCGATCCTGGCCCAGCTCGATCACCGTGAGCAGGGCGGATACGACCGCCTCGAGCTCGCGGTCCACGGTCCCGAGGGCCGGGTGATGACCGAGCGCGCGATCACCTACGTCGCGACGCCGCGCAACGCCGAGTGGCTCGGCGAGGCGCCGCTCGACGCGATCGTCGCGCAGATCCACGAGCGCGCGGGCCCCAGCGGCAAGAACCGCGACTACGTGCTCGAGCTCGCGGCCGCGCTCGAGCGTCACGGCGTGCAGGACGAGCACGTCGAGGCCGTCGCGCAGGCCTTGCGCCGGCTCGAGGACTGAACGCCGCGCCGCGACGCGGAGCTCGGCCGGGGCCCGCGTCGACAGAGCCGAGCGGCTCGGGTACGACTCTCTGCATGCGCTTCGCTTCGCTCGGTGGTCTCGCGCTGCTGCTCTCCACGGCCTGTGGAGGCGCCAACACCGCGGCAGAGGCCAAGGCGCCCGTCGCGGTCACCGAGGTCTCGCTCGAGGCCGAGGCGGAGCGCCGCGAGGGTGCGGAATCGGAGGCCGACGAGGAGCGCAGCGCCGCGATCGAAGCGGCGCGCACCGCGGGCGTGCTCGGTGTGCTCAGCTCCGAGCAAGGCGAGGCCTTCGCCGCGCTGCTCGGCACCTCGGGTCTCCAGAGCGAGGGGGCGTTCATGCCGGGGGCCGAGATCGGCGATGGCTCCGGCGTCGGCGGGCTCGGCCTGCGCGGTGTCGGCGTCGGCGGAGGAGGGACCGGCGAGGTGATCGGTCTCGGCACGATCGGCACGATCGGCCGCGGCGCGGGTACGGGTACGGGAGGCAGCGCGGGCACGGGCTCGGGTGGCTTCTCGGGTCACGGCGGCGCGAACACACCCGCGCCACAGGTGACGCTTGGAGTACCGACGGTTCAGGGTGAGCTCGACGCGCAGATCGTACGCCGCATCATGCGGCGACACCTCGCCGTGATCCGCTATTGCTACGAGAAGGAGTTGCTCCACGCCCCCAAGCTCGCCGGCGAGCTCCGCGTCGCGTTCACGATCTCGCCCGACGGCGCGGTGGTCGCCGCGAGTCTCGCGAGCTCGACGCTGCGGAGCGCGCCGGTCGAGGGCTGCGTGCTCGCTCGCCTGAGGACGATGTTGTTCCCCAAGCCCCACCAAGGCGTCGCGGTGGTGAGCCTCGGCATGGACTTCGCCCCGCCGCCGCCGCCCGCGCCTCCCGCGCCGCCGCCCGCGCCCCCCGCGCCGCCCGCGTCGAGTGGCGCAGGGCCGTGACGATCGCCGCGCTCCACGTCGCGGGCTCCGTACTCGGCGTCGACGCCTGAGCCCGCGCAGGCCGATAGGGCTCGCGGGCGGCGCGCGCTCAGGCCGCTCGCGCGCGCCCGAGCAGGCGGCACGCACCTGCGCCCGGGTAATGGCGCCCATTGGCACCGGGAGCAGCGTATCCATTGATGAGCACGCGCCGCGGCAGGGCGGAGCGATTGGGCAGGCTTCCGTGCACGGCCCAGGGTCCGAAGAAGAGCACGTCACCCGCGCGGCCGGTCACTGGCACGGCGCGCGAGGCGTCGACCGAGCCGGGCACGAGGCGCCCGCGCTCGTCGAAGCGCGCAGCCTCGGGCGGTACGAACTCGAGTGGGCCGTTCTCCTCGGTCATGTCGTCGACCAGGAGCAAGGTCTGCACGTAAGAGCCGCGCCCGTTGACGTCGCGCCAGGTGCCAGCGCCCTTGTCGCGGTGCTGGATGTCCTGGTGCCAGTCGAAGGCGACCCCGTCGTTCGGCATCTTGAAGTGCGCCTGGCAGAGCAGCTGCTCGCATTGCGACGTGCCGAGCAGCTCGAGCGCGGGCGCGATCAGCCGCGCGTCGGCGCTGAGCTCGAGCAGTGGAGGCTCCATGCCCCCCGCCCAGACCACGCGCTGCACCACCGCCGGTCCTTCGTCGCGCGCCTCGAGCACGAAGAAGGCACCCGCGTGATCGCCGGTCGTGCGCAGGCGCTGCGCGGTCTCGTAGAGCCGGTCGAAAGCTTCCCGAACGGGCGCGACCTCGGAGGGAGAGAAGAGCCCGCGAAGCACGAAGAAGCTTCGCTCGTCGAAAGCGCGCTGCTCTGCCGCGCCGAGAACCATACGAAGCATCGTAGTGGAGCTGCACCGCTCGGACGAATTGCGGGCGAGCTCCGTGTCCGCGGCTCAGGCGCCCCTCTCTTCGACGCCGAGGTGCTTCTTGGCTCGGCGTCGCGAGCCCGTCGGCTGGTAGCCTGAGCCCGTGATCAGCGAACGAGAGATCGTCGTCGCGGGCAACACCGTCGCGCTCCTCGAGCACGGAGCAGGGGAGCCCACCCTGCTACTCCACGGCAATCCGGACTCGAAGGAGATCTGGGCGCCGGTGCTCGAGCGTTTGGCCGACTGCTGCCATGGGTTCGCGCCGGACCTCCCGGGCTTCCACGGGTCCGAGCTGCCGAGCGGCTTCGACGCCAGCCTCGACGCGCAGGCGCGTTGGGTCGACGGCGTGGTCGGCGCGCTCGATCTCCGCTCTCCCATCACGCTCGTCGTGCACGACGTCGGTGGACCCTACGGTCTCGCTTGGGCCGTCACGCACCCCGAGAAGGTGCGGCGGCTGGTGATCATGAACACGCTCTTCCACGCGAGCTACCGCTGGCATGCCTGGGCGCGGGTGTGGCGCACTCCGCTCCTCGGTGAGCTGAGCATGCTCGCCATGAACTACCCGCTCTTCGCCGCCGAGCTCCGCAGAGGCTCGCGCAGGTTGAGCGCGCAGCAGATCCGCGAAGCCTACGAGCGCATCGGCCCCACCACGAAGCGCGCCGTGCTGCAGTGGTACCGCGCGATGGACCCGGAGAAGCTCCGAGGCTGGGAAGACCGCCTCGGCGCACTCGTGAGGCAGGTGCCCACCTTGGTCCTCTGGGGCGATCACGACCCCTACATCGATCGCGGTTTCGCGGAGCGCTTCGGGGAGGGCGCAGGCGCGAACGCCGTGCACCACCTCGACGTCGGCCATTGGGTCCAGGCCGAGGCACCCGACGAGGTGGCCGCACGGATCCGCGCGCACCTCGCGCGATGAGCTGCGTCGTCTTCGGCGCCGTGCTCAGGCCGGAGAGGGCTCGTCCTGCCGCAGCGCGCGTGGCGCACGTCGCGCCAGCACCTGGTTCGCTGCGAGGACGTGCTCGGGGATCTCGAAGTCCTCCGCGACCGCGCGCGCCGTGATCTTCGCGCTCATCATCACGCTCGGCGTGCCGCCTCCGGGCTGGAAGCCTGCCCCGACGCAGTAGAGACGCTCGATGTCCTCGCTGCGGTTGTGGGGTCGGAAGAAGGCCGACTGCCACAGGACCGGCTCGAGCCCGAAGGCGTTGCCCAGGTGGCTGTTGAGCGTGTGCTCGAAGTAGTCGGGCGTGACCCAGCTCTTGTGCACGAGGCGTGACGCGAGCCCGGGGATGTAGCCACGCTCTTCGAGGAAGCGCAGCACCTCGTCGACCAGCCGAGGACCCTCGACCGACCAGTCGATCTTCGAGCCGTTGTGGGGCACGGGCACCAGCGTGTACGCGGTGTGGTGGCCGGGCGGCGCGAGGCTCGGATCGGTGAGCGTGGGCACGTGCAGGTACTGCGAGAAGTCCTCGGACAGGATCTTGCGGTCGAAGATGTCCTCGAGCAGGCCTTCGTAGCGCGGGCCGAGGATGATGTTGTGGTGCCTCAGATCGAGCGGCGCGCCTTCGTCGCGGAAGCCGAAGTAGACCACGACCACGGACATCGACTGGCGCGACAGCGCGAGACGCGGCGGCGCGTTGAAAAGGGTCAGGCTCGGGTCGACGAGCTTGCCGTAGGTGTGCGCGTGGTCGGCGTTCGACACCACGAGGTCGGCCTCGAGGCGCTCGCCGCTCGCGAGCGTCACGCCGCGGGCGATGCGCCGGCCCAAACGCCGCTTCGCGGGGCGGCCCTTCCCGTCGACCACGTCGATCGAGCGGACCTCGGCGCCGTAGCGGATCGATCCGCCGAGCTCCTCGAGCTTCTTGACGAAGCCGGCCACCAGCGCGCCGGTGCCGCCCATCGCGAAGTGGATGCCCCAGGTCTTCTCGACGAAGTGGATCATCGCGTAGATGCCCGGCACCGACAGCGGGTTGCCGCCGACGAGCAGGGGCTCGAAGGAGAAGACGGCGCGGAGCTTCTCGCTCTGGAAGCAGTCGCGCGCGATCGAGAAGAGCGGGCGCACCGCGTCGAGCCGCACGAGGTCGGGCACGACCTTCAGCATCGACTGCACGGTGTCGAAGTGCGTGTAGCCGAGCTCGAGGAAGCCGCGCTCGAAGATGGCCTTCGCCTTGGTGTGGAAGCGCTCGTAGCCTTCGAGATCGCCCGGCGCGAGCTTGCGGATCTGCTCGCGCGTACGGACGGGGTCGCCGTCGTAGTCGAAGTAGGTCCCGTCATCGAAGTAGATCCGGTAGAACGGATCGACGGGCACGAGGTGCACGTAGCGCTCGGTGGCGGGGCCCCCCGAGGGGCCGCTCGTCACGCGCTCTGCCCTGCGCACCTCGGGCGGGAAGTCCGGGCCGAGCAGGCCTGCCTTGCCGGGCTCGAGCGCGAAGAGCTCCTCGATGAAGTGGGGCACCGTGAGCACGGTCGGCCCCATGTCGAAGGTGAAGCCGTCGACCTTCTTCGTGTAGGCGCGCCCGCCCGGACCATCGAGCTTCTCGAGGACGGTGGTCGAGAACCCCATGCTCTGCAGGCGCAGCGCCGTGGCCAAACCGCCGATGCCGGAGCCGATGACGATGGCCTTGCGTGCGGACGTGGACCGGTCGGTGGACACCATGGCGACCATCTATGGGGTCAGTCCGGTCCGAGCGCCAGCCCTCTCGCGCAGGCGGGTATGGTGATCGAGCTCGACATGCGCGATCACGTGGCTGCGCGATGCCGAGGCCCGCCCCCCAGGAGGAGCGCGCCTCGTTCGAGCTCACTGCTTGACGAGCGAGATGCGCGAGGTCGCGGTGGCGCCGCTGTCGGGGTCGACGTCGACCTGGTAGAGGTCGAGCGTCGTGCCGGTCACGCAGTAGGTCCAGGTCTCCGGCTCGCCACCCGACGGCGTGAGGGTGAGCGTATTGCTCGCCACCGACCACGTGCCCTGCTCGATGTCGTCCTGCACCTCGGGCGGCTCCGCGCAGAGGCAGCTCGCGCCCTGATCCGTGCAGCCATCACCGACGGCGGAGCAGGGTTGGTTGGCGATGCACGACTTCGGCACCGTGGTCGTGACCGTGAGCTCACCGGCCGCCGTGAGGCCGTAGGTGCCACCCATCTGGAAGTCGAGCGTGAAGGCCGTGTAGTCGATCTCGAGCGCGATGCTCGCCCCGGAGCAGTTGGGGATGAGCTCGCCGTCGTAGGCCAGGCAGGCCTCGCCGTTCGCGGGGAGGGTCCACATGCCGGTGAGGTCGCCGCCGCAACCCGCGAGCACTTCGCAGGTCGCGCCCGCGCCCGTGACGACGCGGACGGTGAAGAGAGAGAAGTGCTCGACCGGTGCGGAGAGCGTGCTCGCGCCCGCGCTCGTCGCGAGGTCGGTCCAGGCCGAGTCACCTGCGGCGAAGGTCGAGATCACGTGCTGCTCGCCCGCACCGAGGGCGCCCGAGGGCGTGGGGATCTCGAGCGTCGCCGGGAGCAGGAAGTCGAGCCCGTCGGGGCCGAAGTCGAGCACGAGGCTCTGGATGCTCCCGGACTCGGGGAGGCCGCTCGGCGAGGACTCGGCCACGGTGATGTAGGTGTCCTGCGCGAGCGCGTTCGGCGGGATGACGAGCTTCGCGCCGCCCGGCGCGTTCACCGTGCCGCCCTCGGCCGCGGAGATCAGCGTGCCCTGGGTCTCGGACCCGCCTGCGCCGCCGCTCCCGCCCGCGTTCGAGCTGCTCGTCGCGCCGCCTGTGCCGCCCGTGCCGCCGCCGCTGCCGCTCGTGTCGTCGCCGCAGCCCGCGACGAGCGGGAGCGCGACCATGCCCATGAGACCCGACAAGAAGAAGATGCGATGGAAAGCTTGGTTCATCGAGGTGACCCCCTGAGGTGAGTCGTCTGCTGAGCGAGGAGCCACGGGTGTGCCCCCCGGCGCCAGCCTCCCGCCCTCACCGAAGGCGAGCCAGGCGCATCGTCCCGTGTACCAAGGCTCTGCCCGAAGCCGCAATGGCTTCCCTCGACTCGCCCCCCCCCCCTCGCTTCATCGAGACGCACGGCCCGGCTGGCGAGGGTCCGAGCGGTGGCCCGCGCGAGACGGTCAGCGCAGCGCGCTCGCGTCGATCGCGTAGTCGGGGGGCTCGACGAAGGCGATCGTGCCCTTCTTCTCGTTCTTCGCGCGCCCCTTGGCGAGGTTGGCGCGCGCGAGCACCTCGCGGTTGGTGAGCGGGCAGTCGGGCGCGACGACGCAGGCGCCCTGCGTGATCGAGAGGCGCACGCCGGTGCCGGCGTAGCTCGCGCTCGCCACGCGTTTGCGCAGATCGTCGAGCAGCGCGTAGCCGAGCTCGGGCGTCGCGTTCGGGATGAGCAGCACGTACTCGTCGCCGCCGAAGCGGTAGGCGTGCGCGCGTGCGTAGGCCCAGGCTTCCATCAGCTCGAGCAGCGGCGAGAGCACCTTGAGGTCGACGACGGTCTCGCTGAGCTTGGTGTTCACCGCCTTGAAGTCGTCGATGTCGACGTAGGCCACGACGAGCTCGGCGTCGCGCAGCGCGCACTCGTGCCGGAAGTGCGCGAGGTCGGGCAGGAAGAGCCTGGGCGCCTCGAGCACGTTGAACTTCTCGTCGTACTCGCGAGGCAGGAGCGGCGGCGCGTCGGCCGTGGCCGCTGCCGCGAAGCGGATCGAGAGGAAGTCGGTGAGCCTCGGGATGCGCTGCGCCTGCGCTTCGCTGATCCACGGCGTCGCCATGAGATCGTCGAAGCGGCGCACCTCGCGGTGCAATGCGCCGACGATGCTCGGCTCGATCGCCTTGGCGAGCGGCACCTCGAGCGACTCGGCCACGCGGCGCCGCTCGCTCAGGAGCACACGCTTCAGCAGTCCAGCCATCGCCTCGTGCACACGCACCGGCCCGCTGCGCGACTCGAGCTGGCGCATCAAGAGCTGCAGCTGCTCGCGCAGCTCGCGCACCTGGGTGGGCTGCAGGCCACGCAGCTCCTTCGCGAGCACCTCGACGACCTCGCGCTCGAAGCTCGCCGCGAAGGCCCCCACGCAGCCGTGCACGAAGATCGCCTCCCCATGTTGCAGCTCGGGCATGGCCGAGAGCGTCGCACGAGACGTGGTGGAGCGGAGGATCAGCGTCGCGTCGAGGGCAGGGACTCGGCTGCCCAGCGCAGGGTGGCGAGGACCTCCTCGTCGCGCTCGGTCGCTGCGGCCCGCTCCACGTCTTCGAGCGCGTCTCCGAGCCCTGCCGACACGGCCGCGAGCGCAGCGTCCATGCGCGCCGACGGGCTCGTGGAGCTCAGCCCGCCTCGCACGGCCACGAGCACCGCGCTGCGTGCGGAGCTGGGGGCGCCGAGCGCGAGGCGCGTGATGGCTCCCTCGCTGTGCGGCGCCGTGAAGGCCGCCGCTTCCAGCTCGCGCCAGCTCGGTGCGCCCAGCTCTCGGCGCGCGAGCGCCTCGAGGCGGTCGAGCGTCGTCGCATCGCCGCCGACGAGCTCCAACCAGCAGGCAGGGACCTCTGGGTTGATCGTCACGATCATCCAGAGGGGGGACGCGCTCGTGTGAGGGCGACGCTCGCGCCACGCGTGTCGCACCACCCCGGACGCGCGGGTCTCGGACGGGCCGCGTTCGAGGAGCGGGCCGAGCTCCACTTGCACCTGGATCGCGAGGCCCTCGACGCGGTCGAGGTCGGGTCCTTGGGGCTCGCTGAGCACGATGAGGCGTCGTTCGGTCGTCATCGGTCACCGGTGGCGTGGCGTCGTGGGTGGAGGGTCGACCGAGGCGCGCATCCTGCACGGCCTGAGCACGGCGCGATGCTCGACGGGTCCGCGGCGCCCTCCACCAAGAAGCTACCACCGCCTCGGCAGGCGCTCCGTCCTCGTCGAAGCGCGCCCGCCGCGTATCGGCGGCCTCCCGCCGCGTATCGGCGGCCTCCCGCCGCGTGGGTGGGCTCGTCCGGACCCCCTCGGCGGGTCGTCCGGACCCCCTCGGCGGCCTCCCGCCGCGTATCGGCGGCCTCCCGCCGCGTATCGGCGGCCTCCCGCCGCGTGGG
>ERZ761602.3640-NODE-3640-length-21453-cov-10.276194_pt1 | contig 21453 bp, 19 predicted proteins | sample MGYA00512165_ERZ761602 | MGnify/ENA primary metagenome ERZ761602 (study PRJEB28899, sample SAMN02445085) | bioreactor sludge metagenome | biome: EBPR sludge; isolation source: Thorneside wastewater treatment plant | place: Australia: Brisbane, Thorneside...
TGGGCGCTGGCGGCATGGGCGCTGGCGGCATGGGCGCTGGCGGCATGGGCGCTGGCGGCATGGGCGCTGGAATGGGCGCGGGGCCCGGGATGGGAGCCGGCGCCGGGGGCGCGGGTGCGGGCATGGGCGCGCCGGGGATGGGCGCGGCCGGTGGTGGCATGGGCGGTCCCGGTGCGGGGATGGGCGCGGGCATGGGCGTCCCCCCGACGGGCGCCCCCCCGACCGGAGCGCCCCCGACCGGGGCTCCTCCCGCGGGCGCGCCGCCTGCCCCCACCGGGGGCGGCACGCAGTAGCGCCTCTGCCCGACGGTGCTCTTCAATTCCTTCGTCTTCGCCCTCTTCCTCTCGATCGTCTGGCCGGTCTGGCGCCTCTTGCCCGCCCGTGGCCGGCCCGTCTGGCTGGTGGTCGCCAGCCTGGTCTTCTACGGCTGGTGGGACTGGCGCTTCCTCTTCCTGCTGGTCGGCAGCGCCCTGGTCGACTTCTTCTGTGCGCGGGCGATCCCCTCGGCCAGCGCTCAGGGCCGTCGGCGGCTGGTCCTGGTCAGCGTCCTGGTCAACCTGGGCGTCCTGGCCCTCTTCAAGTACAGTGGCTTCCTGGTCGGCGAGCTCAACGGGCTGATGGCGCTGGCCGGCTCCGAGCTGGTGCTGCCCGCCCTCTCGGTCGTCCTCCCGGTCGGACTGTCCTTCTACACCTTCCAGTCGATGGCCTACACCATCGACGTGGCCCGGGGGGCGGCCCCCGCGCGACGCTTTCGCGACGTGCTCCTGTACGTGGGCTTCTTCCCGCAGCTCGTCGCCGGGCCGATCGAGCGCAGCGCCCACCTGATGCCGCAGCTCCAGCAGAGCCGCGACCCGAGCGCCCGAGACTGGCGCGAAGCGGTCGAGCTCTTCTCCTGGGGCCTCTTCAAGAAGGCGGTCGTCGCCGACAACCTCGCCGTCCTGGTCCAGCGCGCCTTTGACGAGCCCGACCCCGGCGGGCTCCGCGTGCTGATCGGCGCCTACGCCTTCACCTGGCAGATCTACTGCGACTTCTCCGGCTACTCCGACATGGCCCGCGGCGTCGCCCGGCTCTTCGGCGTCGACCTGATGGTCAATTTCCGCCGCCCCTTCTTCGCCGCCGGTCCGCAAGAGCTCTGGCGTCGCTGGCACATCAGCCTCTCCCAGTGGCTGCGCGACTACCTCTACCTCCCGCTGGGCGGGTCCCGGGGCACCGCCGGTCGCACCGCCGCCAACCTGCTGACGACCATGATCCTGGGCGGCTTCTGGCATGGCGCGAGCTGGACCTTCTTGATCTGGGGCGCGATCCATGGCGTGGCGCTGGTCCTCAGCCGATCCTTGCCCTGGACCCTGCCTCGCCCGCTTGCCATCCTCCTCACCTTCCACCTGACGATGCTGGCCTTCGTGGTGTTTCGCGCCCACGACCCGGGCCAGGTGCTCGACCTGGCCGGAGCAGTGGCCTCCGGACTCGCGATCCGAACGGAAGACATCGCCGGCCTGCGGCTGCTGCTCCTCCTCGCGGGGAGCGTGTTGGCCTGGGACCTGCTCGCCGAGCGGCTGGACCGGGACCTGCTGCTCCAGCAGAGCCACGCCCTGCTGCGCTGGGCGGTCATCCTGGGCCTCTGGGTGGGAATCGCCCTGCTGGGGGGCTCCTTCGGGCAGCCCTTCCTGTATTTTCAATTCTGAACGGGTGACCAGGAAAGCCCGCCGACCCCTTCAGCGCAGCAGCGGCGGGAGCGCCTCGGCCAGCCACTGGGTGAAGAGGGCGGCGCCCTCGCCGTGCAGGTGGACCTCGTCCTGGAAGACCTCGGCGGGCAGCTCCGGCGGCGAGAGCCGGGTCGAGCCGGTCTGTTCCACCAGCTCCTCCAGCCCACGCCCGAGCGCGGCCCGTGCTTCGGATTGGTGACGGTCGGGCTGGTCGGGCCGCAGCGGCAGGGGCAGGAAGATCACCTCGGCGCCGCGCTGCCGGGCCAGGTCCACCAGCCGGCGCAGGTAGAGCACCGAGGGGCTCTCGGTGTCCCAGACTTCGGCGGAGCGGTCGCGCAGCCCCTCCACCACCCGCAGCCGGGCCCGGGCCTCGTCGGGGTTGCCCGAGGCCATCCCCAGGCGCTGCCAGGCCATCGCGCCGAGGACCGGGCGATAGCGCCACAGCGCCGAGGCGCGGCGGAGGCGGAGGTCGAGCTTGCACTCGCTCGTCTCGCAGACCTGCCCGAGCAGCTCGTCCAGGTCCTGGTCGGTGGCGAGGTCGAAGGTCTCGGTCTCCCAGGCGTTGGCCGGCTCGGTCAGGTCGAAGCGCCCGTAGGCGATCACCAGCGCCCCGACCGGCGCCTGTCCGAGGCGGTTCTTGAAGGCGAAGTACCACTCCACCGGGGTCGTCGAGGGGGCGCCGACGTTGTGGACCTGCCAGTCCGGGGGCAGCGCCGCTTGCAGCTCGGGCAGCAGGATGTGCTGCTCGGAGAGGCAGGTGCCCAGGATCAGCGCCTGCTTGCGCGCCGCGTCGGGGCGCCAGGCCTCGATGGACTCGACGAGCTGCCCCCGAAAGGGCGGGTGTCGGTCCACCAGCCGGTCCAGGCCGACCAGCCCTGCGGCACCAAGCAGCAGCGCCAGCGGTGCGACGAGGCTACTGGCCTTCACCGGCGGCACCCGGGGCTGGAGCCGCGCTGCCGTCGGGCGGAGGAGCCGCGCCCTGGGCCGGAGGAGCCGCGCCCTCGGCCGGAGGAGCCGCGCCCTCGGGGGGAGGAGCCCCGCCCTCGGGAGGAGCGCCCCCTTCACCCGGAGGCGGGCCCTCGCCCTGAGGAGGCTGCGCGCCGGCCCCGCCGGGGTGCGGTCCGCCGGGGGTCAGGTCGCCCAGGTCGGGGGTGTCGTTGAGGGTCAGCACCAGGCCGGTGATGTCCTCCTTGCCCAGGGTGATCGGGTCGGCGAGGCGCCCGGCCGGGTCGGTGGGCGAGGGCCCGTCGCCGTCGAGGTCGACGAAGGCGACGATGTAGAGGTCCCCCAGCTCGGCGGGAGCCTTGACCGACCAGGGCCCGACGGCGTCGATCGTCATGGTGTGCTGGAGGCCGGAGAGGTTGCTGGTGCCCAGGAAGTCCAGGCGCAGGGTCCCCGTCTTGGAGCCGCTGTAGGCGAACTCGCCGCTGAGCGTGATGCTGTCGCCGTCGTGCTTGCTCCAGTCCTTCAGCGGAGCCTGGGCCGGTCCGCTGGCGGGCCCGGGCTGACCGGGCTGGCCGGGCTGACCGGGGCCGCCGGGGCCGCCGGGCTGACCCTGGGGGGTCGCGCTGGGGTCGGGGCATGCGGTGAGCAGGGCGAGCAGGGAGAGGAAGGCGGCGGGTCGCAGGGACATTCGGTCGATCCAGGCAGGGGTGCAGGCAGGGGTGCAGGCAGAGAGGACGCCCATTCTAGCACGCCATGCTCCGGGCTGGCGAGCACCGTCGGGGTTATGCGCCCGGCGTGAGCACCCTTCGGTTCCGACTGGTGGCCGGCGCTGCGGTGCTGATCGCCTCGCTGGTCCTGGCCCTGGCGGCGGCCGAGACCTATGCCCGCGCACGCGGGCTGGACCTGCGCCTGGCGCGTGCCACGGCCGTCTCGGGGACCCGCACGGCGGCCAGCCGTTTCCTGCCGGCCCCGGAGACCTGGGATCTGCCCTACCTGCCGCGGGTCTTCCGCCTCGACGACCAGGGCCTGGAGACCGCCTGGGGCAGCTGTCGCTTCGATCACGCCGGCCCCACCGTGCTGGTCTTCGGCGACTCGACCACCCGGCAGGCCAGCGGCGGCGCCCGGGCCCGCAGCGCCCCGCCGCCCGACAGCTCCGACGTCCTGGCGCACGCCCGGTGGGAGGCCGAGCGCACCTGGCCCACGGCGCTGCGCGCGAGCCTGGGCCCGGACACCCAGCTCTGCGTCGTCGCCGAGGATGGCTACCACCCCGCGGACTACGCCGAGCTGGCCCGTCACCTCCTGCCCCTGCTGAAGCCCGAGCGGCTGCTGGTCCTGCTCTGCGACAACGATCTGCAGGACATCGCCGCCCGGCAGGCCGTGGAGCAGGAGGGCTGGATGGTGGTCTACGAGCTCCCGCCCTCGCGGCCGGTCTATCCCCCCCTCTGGCAGCCCCAGCTCTACGAGGCCAGCGAGGCCTTCCGGTTCGTACACCTGAGCCTGAGCCAGGCCACGGGGAACCGGGTGGAGGTGCCGTACGAGACCCCGCGGCTGCCCTGGGCCGAGAGCCTGCAGGAGCTCGCGGGGCTGGCCCCGACCACGCTGATCTACCTGCCGCGGCTAGCCGAGCCCGGCCGTCCCTCGGCCCAGGAGCGCGCGCTCCTGGACAGCCTGGGTCTGGAGGTCAAGCTGGTCGAGCTCAGCCCCCCCTGGGATCGTTGGCGTCGAGAAGAGCGCGACGACGTCCACCTCTCCGACGACGGCCACGCCGAGCTGGCCCGGCAGCTGGCTGCCTCGGGGCTCAGCGCCTACTGAAGGGGCTGCAGCTCCCGGCAGAGGGGCTCGTCCTGGTCCAGCTGCAGGCAGATCCGCACGGGGCCTCCGCCGTCGACCGTCCAGCCGACCGGCAGCTTCAGCCCGTTGGCGCAGCTCAGCCGGCCGCTCCCCAGCAGCTCGATCTGCCCGTCCTGCTCGGCGCGCAGGGTCCAGTCGCGATCGCCGGGAGGGCAGCTCAGGCGGGCCTGGAAGCGGTCGCCCGGGCGGAAGTCCCGCGCGTCGAGCGCCCCGTCCCGCTGCCGCTCCAGGGCCAGGGTCGGCTCGCCGCCCTTGAAGCCGGGCAGGCCTGCGGGCAGCACGAACAGCCCCAGGCCCGCGGCCAGCAGCAGGGCCACCGCCCCGACCACCACGGGCGCCCGCCGGACGGACCGAGTGGGCAGGGGAGGGAGAGGCAGGCCGGAGTCCCCGCGGCTGAGGTCCAGCGGAGGCAGCTCTCGCCGGTCGGCCTGGATCCGCGCCAGGCCCAGCTCGACGGCCCCCTCGGGGGGCTCGGGCAGCTCGCCCAGGGCCTGCCGCTCCAGCTCCAGCCAGTTCATGACTCCTCCCGGGCGCGTGCGCGGATGGCGGCGATGCGGGCCACGACCGCGCGGCGGCTCAGCCCCAGCAGCTCGGCCACCTCGCCCTGATCGACGCCGTCGACGAAGTGCAGGACCAGGATCTCGGCGCTGAGCTCGTCCAGGCGCTCGACCAGGCTCAGCAGCTCGCGGCGGTCGATCAGCCGCTCGTCGATCCGCGCCGGGCTGGGGTGGAGCATGCCCTCCCCGTGTTGAGCCAGCAGCTCGCCCTGTCGGCGCCGGTCCCGCAGGCGGTTCAGGCCGCGGTTGGTCGCCGCTCGGAACAGCCAGGGCAGGCCGACGTCGGTGCGCCCGCGGTGGATCAGGTCGACGAAGAGCTGGTGCACGACGTCCTCCGCTTCGGCGCGGTCGCCGAGCAGGCGCTCACACTTGCGCAGCAGCGCCGGCGCGTAGCGGGTGTAGAAGGTCTGGGGATCCAGAGGGGGAGGCTCGGGGCGCATCAGGGTTGGAGGAGCTCGATCGGCGCTTCGTGGCAGTTGTCGCTGGACTCGCTCTGGGCGCGGATCGCCGCCAGGATGGCCTCGCCGGCCCCGGTCTTGCGCACCCGCACGCGCACGCTCTCGAACTCCTCTGGCGGGGTCAGGAAGAGCTGTACGGCGCGGTAGTCGTCGGCCACCAGGACCTGGTCGAGCTCGACCAGCCCGTCGTCGTTGAAGTCCAGCAGCAGGGCGAGGCTGGCCCGCTCCCCTGAGTCCGCGTCGTCTTCGTCGGAGACCTCGGCGTTGAGCGTGAAGAAGATGCAGTCCAGCTCATCGGAGCCCAGCTCGACGAGCTGGCTGATGCTGACCAGCTCGCCGATCAGGCTCGCCCCCTCTTCGGCCTCGTGCCAAGTCGGGACCGGCTCGATGCGGCCCTCCTCCAGCTCCCAGGTGCAGAGGGTCTGCTGGCCGGCCTCGTCCTGACACCAGAGGTCGAAGCTGGGGTCGGCCAGGATGTCCGAGCCGCAGGAGTCCGTGGCGCCGAGGCTGCCCAGGGAGAGCACCAGCAGGGCCAGGAGGAGGCGGGGGGAGTGGTTCTTCATGGTCAGGTCCTCTCAGAGAGCAGCGCGGAGGCCGACGGTGGTCACCCGCCCGCCCAGGTCGTGGGTCTCGTCCAGCAGGTTCTTCAGGACGGGGGCGTGGACCAGCTCGACCTGCACGAACAGGCCCAGGTGCCGCCAACGCCGCTGCCCGAAGGAGGGCATCAGCTGCAGGCCCAGGCCTCCGCCGATGGCCGGGCCCCACTGGCGCTGCTCGACGGCCGGGTCCTCGCCGCTCTGGTACTCGCTGAACGAGGTGCCGAGGCCGGCCTCGACCTGGGCGTAGGGGACCAGCCAGTCGTCGGCCAGGGGGAGCTGTCCGCGCGCGCCTAGCATCGTTCGGGAGCCCCTCCAGCCGAAGCGGGTCTCGTTGGAGTTGCCTCCCTCCGAGCCGATGCTGCGCTGCCAGCTCTGCGCCTCCAGCGACGCGGTCGAGGCCAGCAGGCTCAGGTTGCGGTGCAGGGAGTAGGAGACCCGCGCGCTGCCGACCAGCCCCAGGTTCCAGCCCTCGCCGTAGCTGAAGTCCTCCAGGCGGGTGGTGTACGCGTCCTGCCCGATGGTGGTCCCGCCGATGGACAGCTCGATGCCGACGGTCTCCACCAGGGTCGAGCGGTCCGCCAGCCCGGCCTCGCCCTTGGCCCGGGCCTCGTCGGCGCGCAGCCGGCGGCAGCGGGTCGGGGCGTAGAGGGTGGAGGTCCCGGCGGCGATCTCCAGCTCGCAGCGCTCGGCGTCCTCGCCCTGCTGGTGAACCACCTCGTAGCTGCCCGGCGGCAGGGCCAGGGTGAGGGCCTCGCCGGCCACCTTGCTGACCTCGGCCACCACGAAGCCGTCGCGGGCCAGCAGCAGCTCACCCTCGTCCTGCGGGCCCAGGTGCAAGCGGGCGCTGGCGCCCTCGGGTCGGGTCAGGACCATCGCCCCGCGGCCCTTCAGCTCGCTGTTCAGGGTGGGGTGCTGGCGCCCGATGCGGGTGCCCGAGGTCGAGAGCAGGGTGCGGTCGTAGGCGTAGCCGTAGGCCTCGTCCAGGGTGACCCGCCCGTCGGCGTCCCGGTCGGCGGCCCCGCGCAGCCCGACGACGAGGTGGTGGGTGAAGGGGCTGCCTTGCAGGGACTCGTCCTCCTGCGAGAGCTCGTCGGCCGAGGAGCTGGCGATGACGACGGTGCCCTCGGTGTCCAGGCCCTGCACGCTGACGGTCGAGAAGGTGCCCGAGGCGTGCACACCCTTGGGATCGGCCAGGGCGCCGGACTGGCAGGCGTCCAGCACCAGCACCCGCGAGCTGGCCGGGACGCGCTCCAGCTGCGCGCGCAGGGCGCTCAGGGCGAGGCGCTCGGGACCCAGGTCCAGGCCCGAGGCGCGGGCGTGGCCGGAGTAGTAGAAGAAGAGCCGGCTGCGGTCCAGGCCAGCCGCGACGATCTCCCGCTCGACCTGGTCGATCGCCTCGGAGAGCCGGGCGGGGTCGGGGTCGGTGAGCACCCGCAGGCGCTCGGGCGGCACCGGGCCCAGCTCGGCCAGCACCGCCGCCATGCGCTCGGCGTCGTCATGGGCGTAGCGCAGGGCGGTCTGGCCCTCGCCCGGGCGGTTGGAGCCGACCACCAGGGCCCAGGTGGGGAGGACGGTGGCATCGGCGAAGGCGGGGAGGGAGAGGCTCAGCAGCAGCGGGAGCGGGGTCATCATCGTCTCCGTGGTCGCCTTGTACACCCCCCAGCCTCGCGGAGTGAGAAGCGGGCCGATGGAAATTGTTGGGGGGGTGTGACTAGCTAGTGCCTGGCACTAGCTAGTCACACCCGGCGGGGCGCTCCTGCGCTACCATCCGCCGATGTTCCTGCTCCTCGCGCTCCCCGCCCTGGCCAGCCAGCTGCGCTTCCCGGCCAGCGACGCCGACTACGGCCACTACTACCCGACGGCCTACTTCGACCAGGGCGGGACCACGGACTGGGCCTGCAGCGACCTGACCTACAGCGGGCACCGGGGCAGCGACTTCGGGGTCGGCTCCTGGACCGGGATGGAGGAGGGGCGCGAGATCGTCGCGGCGGCCGCGGGGGTGGTGACCGCGACCAACGACGGGGTGGCCGACGACTGCAGCACGGGGGACTGCGACGGCGGGGGCGGCTACGGCAACTACGTCTGGCTGCAGCACCCCGACGGCAGCCAGACGATCTACGCCCATATGCGGACCTGGACCGTGGCCGTCTCGACCGGACAGGCGGTGGCCTGCGGCGACTACCTGGGGCAGGTCGGCAGCAGCGGCTACTCGACCGGGCCCCACCTGCACTTCGAGGTGCGCGACGCCGCCGACAACCGGGTGGATCCCTTCAACGGCTCGTGCAGCAGCAGCGCCAGCCGCTGGGTGGACCAGGGCAGCCACGGCGGTCTGCCGGCCCCGACCTGCGCCGACACGCCCGCCTGCGAGCCGGTCCAGACCCTGAGCTGCGGCGAGGTCCTCAGCAGCCGCAACGACGCCGCCGGCAGCACCTCCACCCACGCCTTCTACGGCTGCTCGACCTACACCTACACCGGGCCGGAGCTGGCGGTGAAGGTGCGCAGCGCCGCCTCGGAGACGGTGAGCCTGCGCCTTACGGGCCTCTCCGCCGACCTGGATCTGTACCTGCTGGACGACGCCGCTTGCGACGCGACCGGCTGCCTGGGCTCCAGCGTGCAGCCCGACGGAACCGACGAGTCGATCAGCTTCTCGGCGACGGCCGGGCAGGAGTACGTCCTGGTGATCGACGGCTACGAGGGCGCGGTCAGCGACTTCAGCCTGGCGGTGGACTGCGCCACCCCCTGGGTGGAGGAGGAGCCCACGACGCCGACCGAGGACACCGGGGTCAGCGTGGACACCGGGGGGAGCGCGGACACAGGTGCGAGCGGCGCGGACGGAGGGGTCGACGACCTCCGGCCGCCCGGTGCGCTCCGGCCTCTGCAAGGTGAGCTCAAGGGCTGTTCGACCGGAGGAGCCTCCGCGTGGGCGCCGCTCTTCGGCGCGCTGGCCCTGCTTCGCCGTCGGAAGCGCGGGCCCCGCCGCTGAGCGCGATACGGACCGGACCGGAGGAGCCGCGTGCTCGAACGCCTGGACAGCCTGCCCCGCCTGGGACTGATCACCGAGCCCTCGCCGGTCAGCGAGCACCCCGAGCTGGCGGCCCAGCTCTCGCTCTCCTGGCTGGGCGCCAAGCGCGATGACCTGCTGCCTGCGCTGCACGGCGGCAGCAAGGTGCGCAAGCTGGACCTGCTGCTGGCGTCCCCTCCCTGGGCGCAGGCGGCCTCCTGGACCTCGATGGGGGCGATCGGCTCGGGGCACCTGGTCGCGCTGAGCGCGGCCAGCGAGCGGCTGGGGCGGCCCTTTCACGCCCAGCTCTTCTGGGAGCCGGTCGAGGACCTGGTGCTCGACAACCTGGCCTTCACCGCCAGCCGGGCGACGAGCCTGCGCTTCTACGGCGGTCGGGTGGGGATGGGCGTGCGCGCGCCGGGCCTCTTCCTGGGCTCGAGCTGGCGGGGCAGCGCGGTCATCGGCCCCGGCGGCACCCACCCCCCCGCGGTGGTCGGGGTGATGCTGGCCGTGCGCGAGCTGGCCCTGCAGATCGAGCAGGGCCTGCTGCCGATGCCGGACCGGATCGTGGTGGCCCTGGGCTCCGGCGGCACGGCGGCGGGGCTGGTGCTGGGGGCCGGGCTCTGGCTGAGGAGGGATGGCAAGGCGCCGGTGGTGCAGGCCGGGGCGGCGGTGGAGCGGGTCTTCACCGGAGCCTGGAGGGTGCGGCAGATCGCTCTAGCGGCGTTAGGTTGGTTGAATAACCAAGGAGTATCCCTGCCCGTCGAGCTGGCTCCGCTCCAGGTCGACCACAGCGGGGCGGGTCCGGCCTACGGCAGCGCCAGCTCGGCCTCGCGAGAGGTGACGACCCGCCTTCGGGCCCTGGGGCTCCCGGCCGAGCCGATCTACACGGGCAAGGCCTTCGCCTCGCTGCTGCGCCGACCGCCTGCGGGCGAGCGGGTCCTGCTCTGGATGACGCCGCGTCGGGCCGGGCCTCTGCCGACGGATCCGGGCTGGCGGGAGCGGCTGCCTCCTTCCCTCCAGGCGCGACTGGAAGGCCGGCCCTCCCGCGCTCGGCGAGCATTCCTGATCGCTTCCACAGGAATGCTCGCCTTCGGAGCCTGGAGGCTGCTGGGCGACCGCGGGCTGCCCGCGCCGGTCCCCGGGCTCGCCGACTGGGAGGCTGCGGTGATTCGGGCCGCGGCCGAGGTGGTCCTGCCGAAGATGCCCGGCCGGGTGCTGGACCGGATCCCCGCGGCGGTGGCGGCCTACTCCCGCTCCTTCCCCACGCCGATGCGCGCCGAGATCAGCGGGCTGCTGCTGGCGATCGACCAGGGCACGCTGCTGAGCGGCCACCTGGACCGCTTCACCCGCCTCTCGCTGGCGCAGCGTGAGGCAAGCCTGCAGGCCCTGAAAGAGGGGCCGGCGCCTGGGCGCATCCTCTACCGCGGGATCCGCGACCTCTGCCTGCTGGGGGCCTGGCAGCAGGACGCGCTCTGGGACTCCATCGGCTACGAGGGCCCCTGGGTGCCCCGAGCCGAGCGATCGGACCGCTACGTCGCGCTCGCCTCCGCCTCGCCCCCTCCCGGCTGGGCCTCATGATCCACGACGCCTCGACCCTGCCCCTGTCCGGCCGCCTGAAGGCCGATCTCTGCGTGGTGGGCTCGGGCCCTGGGGGCGCGCCGGTCGCCACGCTGGCCGCCGAGGCGGGGATGAGCGTGGTCGTGCTGGAGGCCGGCGCCTTCATCCGGCCCGGCCAGTCCAGCCAGCGGGAGGAGGAGATGCTGCCCCGGCTGATGTGGTACGGCGGCAACCAGACCAGCACCGACCGCCGCCTGCGCATCCTGCAGGGCCACGGCCTGGGCGGCTCCTCGCTGCACAACATCAACCTCTGCAAGAGGGTCCCGGACTCGATCCTGAAGCACTGGCAGCAGCAGCGCGGGATGCAGCACCTTCCTCCGCAGGCCTGGCACGCCCTCTACCAGGAGGTCGAGGCCCTGCTGGAGGTCAGCGCGGTCCCCGAGGCGGCCTGGAACGCCCACAACCGGATGCTGGCCCGTGGAAGCGCCGCCCTGGGCTGGAAGCACGAGGGGCTCTCCCACAACCGCACCGGCTGTGTCGGCAGCGGCTTCTGCGAGCTGGGCTGCTCCTACGACGCCAAGAACAACGCCTTGAAGGTCTTCGTGCCGCGGATGGTCGCCGCCGGCGCGACGGTGCTGGTCCAGGCCCAGGCCACCCGGGTCCTGCACGAGGGCGGGCGGGTGAGGGGAGTGGAGGCCCTGGCGCTGGACCCCCTCACCCGGCAGCCGCTCGGGCGGATCGAGATCGAGGCCCCGCGGGTCTGCCTGGCGGCCTCGGCGACGGGGACCCCCGCCCTGCTGCTGCGCTCCAAGGTGCCCGATCCCAGCGGGCAGACCGGTCGCAGCCTGCGCATCCACCCCTCGGTGATCGTCGCCGGGGACTTCGAGGAGCGCATCGAGGCCTGGAAGGGCATCCCGCAGACGGTGGAGTGCACCGAGCACCTCGATCTGCGGGAGGGCGCCGCCGATCGCACCTGGATCGTGCCGGTCTTCGGGCACCCCGTGGGGGTGGCGACCTTGATCCCCGGCCACGGCGAGGCGCACCAGGCCCTGATGGAGCGCCTGCCCCACCTGGGCGCCCTGACGGCGATGCTGCACGAAGAGAGCGCCGGCCGGGTCAAGCCCTCGGGAGAGCTGGGCTGGAGCATCCGCTACACGCTGACCCCGCAGGACCAGGCCGAGCTGGCCCGGGGCCTGGAGCGCTGCGCCCGGCTGCTGCTGGCGGCCGGGGCGAGGCGGGTGCTGGTGCCCGGGGATCGTGCGCTGAGCCTGGAGGCGGGGCAGGACCCGGCCGTGCTGGCGGAGCGCCCCGTGCGGGTGGAGGAGGTCGACGTCAGCGCCGTCCACCCGATGGCCAGCGTGCCGATGGGCGACGACCCGGCCACGGCGGCGGTGGGCAGCGATGGGCGGCACCACCACCTCGCCGGGCTGTGGCTGAGCGACGGCTCGATCCTGCCGGGATCGATCGGAGTGCCTCCGCAGCTGTCGATCTACGCCCTGGGGATGCACGTCGGGCGGAGGCTGCTGGACGGCACCTAGCGCTGCTAGTGCGCCGGCAGGTCCAGCAGGAACTCGCTGCCCTGGCCCACCGTGCTCTTGACGCGGAGCTGCCCCCGGTGCTGGACGGCGATCCGCCGGCAGATCGCCAGGCCCAGCCCCGTTCCGCCGATCTCCTGCGCGTTCGATGCGCGCTGGCCGAGCTGGAAGACCCGCTCCAGGTCTTGGGGGGGGATGCCGATGCCCTGGTCCTTGATCCGGATCCTCCAGCCCGACTCGGTGCGTTCGGCCGAGATGTGCACGTCGGGGGGCTTGTCGCCGTGGAACTTGAGCGCGTTGCCGACCAGGTTGCGCAGCAGCTGCTCGAGCTGGACGGGGTCGGCCGGGACATCGGGGAGGGGGTCGACCCGCACCCTGCCCCCGGTCACCTTCAGCTCGCCCTCGAACAGCGCGAGGACCGAGCGCACGGTCTGGTTGAGGTCGGTGCTGCGGATGCGCGCCTGGCCTTGCCCATCGCAGGCGCTCTCCAAGAGGTCGTCGATGCAGCGGGCCATGCGGACGGCCGCGAGCGAGGCGAGCTCCAGGCTGTGTTTTGCCTCGTGCTTGAGGGTGTACCCCTCGCTCATCTCCAGGAGCTCCAGGTGCGCCATGATGATCGTGAGCGGGCCCTTGAGGTCGTGGCTGACCGAGCGGGCGAAGTGCTCCAGCTCGGCGTTGGAGCGGGCGAGATCGCTGCTGTGGCGGCGCAGCTCGGCGACCATCGCGGCGCGCTCGATGGCGTATCGGATGGAGCGCTCGATCTCGGAGGCGGTGGCCTGGCCCTTGACCAGGAAGTCGGCGGCTCCGGCCTTCATCGCCTCGAGGTCGATGCTGCGGTTGCCCGTGCCGGTGAGGAAGATGATCGGGGTGACGGAGGCGCGCTCCTTGCCCAGGTCCTGCAGCAGGTCGAGGCCCGTGCGCGCACCCATGGCGTAGTCGAGCAGGTAGACGTCGTGGGCGCTGGCCATCAAGCCGGACTGCCCCTCTTCCCAGGTGGGGGCGAGGTCGATCTCGTAGCGGGTCTCGGGCACCCGCCGGAGCAGGGCCTGGGTCAGCAGGCGGTCGTCCTCGTCGTCGTCGATCAGCAGGACGCGGATGGGGCGTTCGTTCATGGCAGCCAGACCTCGCGAGTGGTCCGCATGGCCGCGACCAGGTCGGCGTATGTGGACGGCTTCTGGATGAAGTCGTTGGCGCCGAGCTCGATGGCCTCGGACCGGTCCCGGGGTGAGCCGGAGGTGCTCAGGACGATGACGGGAAGGAGGGCCAGGTCGGGGATGGCGCGGAGCCGAGCCAGCGCGCTGCGGCCATCCAGGCGCGGCATGTTCAGGTCCAGCAGGATCAGTCCAGGCAGCGGGCTGCCTGCCCAGGCCCCCTTGCCGAGCAGGTACTCCAGCAGCTCCTGCCCGTCGGCGACCCGCTGGATGGGGCCGCACCAGCCCGCGGACCCTAGCGCCCGGCGGACGAGGAGGACGTCGTCGTCGTCGTCGTCGACGAGCAGGATGGTGGGGAGGGGGAGGCTCACTTCGGCGCCGGGGCGAGGGGGAGCAGGACCCGAAAGGTGGCGCCCTGTCCAGGGCGCCCCTCGGCGATCAGCCTGCCCCCGTGGCGCTCGACCACGCGGCGGCAGATCGCCAGGCCCATGCCCGTCCCATCATAGTCGCCGCGACCGTGCAGCCGATGGAAGGGCAGGAAGATCCGCGCGGCCTCGTCGGGGGGGAAGCCGATCCCGTTGTCCTCGACCGAGATCTCGACCATCTCCGGCGAGACCATGCGGGAGTGGACCTGGATGACGGGCTCGCGGCTGGTGTCGTGGAACTTCAGTGAGTTGCAGACAAGGTTGGTGAAGAGCTGGTCGAGCTGGACCTGGTCGCCGAGCACGACGGGCAGCGGTCCGACCTCGACCCGGGCGCCGATGGCGGCGATGCCGTCGGCGAGGTTCTCGCGCAGATCGGATATGCGCTGGGCCAGGTTCACGGGTTGGTTGGCCCGGTCCTGACTGTTCACCCTGGAGAGGGTCAGGAGGTCGTTGATCAGGCCCTGCATCCGCTCGGCCGCCAGCTTCATCCGACGCAGGAAGTCGGCCGGCTCGGGGGCCAGGTCGGGGCCGAGGCTCTCGGCGAGCAGATCGCCGAACTGTCGCACCTTCCGGATGGGCTCCTGCAGGTCGTGAGAGGCGATGTAGGCGAACTGTTCAAGGTCGCGGTTGCTCTGTTCGAGCAGCAGCGCGCGGCGCTCCAGCTCGAGCTCGGCCTTCTTGCGGTCGGTGATGTCTTCGGAGATCCCCAGCAGGTAGAGCGGACGGCCCGACTCGTCGTGGACGCCGATCTTCTTGGTGTGCAGGGTGCGCACTCCATCGCGGGTGTGGATGGGCTCCTCGGGGATCTCGAGCACACCTCCCGTCGCCAGGACCTCGCGGTCCTTCCGGATGAAGAACTCAGCTTCGTCCGGGGGGAAGAAGTCGTTGTCGTTCCGGCCCATCAGCTCGTCCCTGCTGAGGCCGAGCAGGCGCTCGCCTGCGCGATTGAAGCGCACGAAGCGCAGGTCTCGGGCCTCCTTCACGAAGACCATGTCGGGGATGTGGTCGAGCACGGTCTCCAGGAACTGGGCCTGGCGATGGGACTCGACCCGCTCCCGCCACGCCTGGGTGACGTCCTCGGCGGTGAGCCCGACGGTGTCGGCGCCCAGGCGGAAGGCTCGAACCGAGAAGACGCCGGCATCCTGGCCCTCGATCGTGTGCAGCTCGGGCAGGTGGACGGTGGAGATCTGGGGGTCCTGGGCGTTGAGGATGGCCTGGCGCAGGGGCTCCCAGGGCAGGCGGAGCCCGGCTTGACGGGTGGAGCGGCCGATCGCCTGGCTGATCGGGAGCTGCAGCAGGGCGGCCGCCGCATTGTTCACGCTGAGGATGGGCGCGTCGAGGAAGTCCTGCCCCTGGGCGGCTCGAAGGACGAGCACAGCCGTGGGGTTGTGGTCGATCAGCGCCTGCGCCTCGTCCAGCCGCGCGCGCAGGAGATCGAGCTCGGAGCGAAGAGCCGCCGGCTCGCCCGAGCCGGTATCGGTCACGGCTTCGAGGGGATCACCCAGGCTGAGGGTGCCGATGATGGCGCCGTGCTCGTCCCGGCGCGGGAGGTTGAACCACGAGACAGGCGCCGCGTTGCCATCGGCCCGCACCAGCCGATTCTGGTAGTGGCGGACGAGGGCCACCTGGCCCAACATGATGCGGGCGAAGACGGCCCGCACCTGATCGCGGCCCTCGGTCGAGATCGCGGTGTCGAACCAGTCCGCGCCGAGCAGCTGGGCTTCCGTTCGGCCCAGGAAGCTGCACAGGGCGGCGTTCACGGCTTCGATGCGCCCGTCGCGGTCAAGGCTGACGCCCAGGTTGGAGACCTGGTTGAGGGGGAGGTGAAACGAGCCGGAGGTGGCCATCGGGAGGTCGGGCTGGAGGGACGATCGGAACGTAGCACGCATTGGGGCGAGGAGGGTCTCCCTCCGACCATCGGCGCCTATGAACAGCGGCCGAGGCGCGCCCGGTCCGTTATCAGGAGCAGCCACCTGGAGGCTCCTGATGCTCGCCCTGCTCGCCCTGCTCGCTCTCCCCGCCGCAGCCCAGGACTGCAACGGCCCCGCCTTGGCCCGCAGCCTCACGGCCGCCAGCCCGGTTCAAGCCGGCCCGATCTTCGTGGAGCTGGCCCGCTGCGACGCAGCCACGGCGCGGAAGGTCGTCGCCAAGGAGCTGCCGCGGGTGCTGCCGGGCGAGGATGGGGATCGCGCGGCCGTGGCGACGATCGAGATCGGGGCGACCGATGTGCTGTTGACCTGGATGAAGGGCATGGATCCCAGCGGGCGCAGCCGCACGATCGCCGCCCTGGGCGAGGTCTGCGACGGCAACGCCGCGGTCCGCGACTTCCTGATGGGCACCAAGGAGCGGCTGGGCGACGAGTTCTGGACCGATCGCTGGTTCCGGGCCCTCTCCCGCTGCGGCGGGCCCGAGGTCGGGGCGATCTTCGCCGCCGAGCTGGACAAGCCCATCGGGCCGGATCGCAGCCGCTTCCTTGGGTTGCTGGAGGTCTACGCCCGCAGCCAAGGACCGGCGGCCATCCCCAAGCTGAAGGAGCTGGCGGCGCGCACCGAAGACCCCGAGACCCTCTCCTACATCGTGCAGTCCTTCTCGGATGCAGCCCGGGTGGGCGTCGCCGGGGGGGCCCGTCCCGAAGACGCGGCCGCGGCGTCGCAGGCGATCACCGAGCTGGCGCCGAGCCTGCCCCTGCGGGTGGTCGACGCCGCGCGGGTGGCGATGCAGTCCCTGGGCGACGAAGCGGGGGCCGACGCGCTGGCGGCGGCGCGCTACCGGGAGCTGGCCCAGGCGGATGGGAGCCTGCTGTGGGGGGCCGTCGCGGTCGAAACCGCGCCCTGCAAGAAGGGCAAGCAGACCTGGCGACGGGTTCACCTCGCCGAGGTCAAGGATCCGGGACGCACCTGGGCCGATCAGCTCTCGAAGCGGGCGCAGGCGGCGGCCTCCGGCTGGGAGCTCAGCCTGGGCAAGCAGTGCAAGGCCGAGGCGTCGGTGGAGTGGCGGGTCCCCGCCGAGCCCTTCGCCGACGAGGCGGCGCTGAAGGCCTGGCACGCCGCTCAGCTCAAGGAGATCGACGAGCAGCCCGTCGACCGCTCCACGGTCGTCGAGCAGGACACGCTGCAGCTCTGACGGTCCAGAATCGCTGGGCGCCGCCGCGGGGCCCGAGGTGACACGATGGAACCATGGCCTTGGAAGACGATCATCGAGCCCTTCCGCATCAAGGCGGTCGAGCCCATCCCCCTGCTGCACCCTGCCGAGCGCGCCGCGGCCCTGCGTCGGGCGGGGCACAACCTCTTCAAGCTGCTCGCGGACGAGGTCACCATCGACCTGCTGACCGACTCGGGGACGGGCTCGATGAGCGCCAGCCAGTGGGGGGCCCTGATGGAGGGCGACGAGAGCTACGCCGGCAGCCGCTCATTCCTGCAGCTGCAGGCCGTGGTGCACGACATCATGGGCTTCCCCCATGTCCTCCCGGTCCACCAGGGCCGGGCGGCCGAGCGCATCCTGGCCCGAACGCTGATCCCGCCGGGCGCGGTGGTCTTGAACAACACCCACTTCGACACCACCCGCGCCCATGTGGAGCAGGCAGGAGCCCTCGCGCTGGACCTGCCGGTAGCGGAGGCCCTGCGGCCCCAGGACGGCTCACCGTTCAAGGGTGATATGGACCTGGCCGCCCTGGACGCGGCCCTGGCCGAGCATGGATCCAAGGTGGTCATGGTGATGCTCACCCTGACCAACAACGCCGCGGGCGGCCAACCCGTCAGCATGGCGAACATCGAGGCCGTCAGCGCACGGGCGCGGGCCGCGGGGGTGCCCTTCTACATCGACGCCGCGCGCTTCGCCGAGAATTCCTGGTTTATCCACAGCCGCGAGCCCGGCTACGACCGCTGGAGCCTGCTGGACATCGCCCGGCGCATCTTCTCGCTGGCGGATGGCTGCACGATGTCGGCGAAGAAGGATGGCATCGTCAACATCGGCGGGCTGCTCTGCACTCGCGACGACAAGGTCGCTGAGCTGTTTCGCAACGAGCTGATCCTGAGCGAGGGCTTCCCGACCTACGGCGGGCTGGCCGGGCGCGACCTCGCGGCCATGGCCGTCGGCCTGGGCGAGGCGCTGGACGTCGACTACCTGCGCTACCGCGCCAAGAGCATCGCTTACTTCGCGGAGGGCCTGCGGCAGGTCGGCGTTCCAGTGGTCCAGCCGGCCGGCGGGCACGCGGTCTTCATCGACGCTGGGGCCCTCCTGCCGCACCTGCCCGCCGAGCAGCTGCCCGGCGTGGCCGTGGCCAACGCGCTCTACCTGGAGGGGGGCGTCCGCAGCGTCGAGATCGGCGAGCTGATGTTCCCCGGACACGCGCCGCTACAGCTCGTCCGCCTGGCGGTGCCCCGGCGGGTCTACACCCAGAGCCACATCGACTACGTGATCGAGGTGGCCGCCAAGGTCGCGGCGCGCTCCTCCACGCTCGGCGGCTATCGCATCGTCCACGAGCCGCCGTTCCTGCGGCACTTCTCTGCCGAGCTGGCGCCTCTTCAGGGCTGAGCCATCGGCCGGGAGCGATCGGCGCTCCACTCCCACATGCTGCCGTCGTAGTTGGCGACGTTGTCGTAGCCGAGCTCGCGCAAGACGGCGGCGGCGAAGCCGGAGCGCACGCCCCCGGTGCAGTAGGCCACGATCTCCTTGTCGACCTCGGCCGGGGCGGGCAGGCCGGCGGTCGTGAGCAGGGAGCGGAGGCGCTCGGCGGGCAGGAGCATGCCCTGGCTGTCGGTCAGGTCGCCGATCCAGAGGTGGACGGCGCCGGGGATGTGCCCGCCGCGGCTCTCGCCGTAGGGCGTGGCCCCGGCGAATTCGCGGGCTTCGCGGGTGTCCCAGAAGACGGTCGGGCAAGGGCCTCGGGCGCAGAGCTGGGCGGCGCTCTCGACCTCCTCCAGCATGGCGCGACGATCCTCCTTGGGGGAGGGCTGGAAGTCGCCCTTGGGGAGGGGGCTGGAGACGGACGAGGTGGCGAGACCGGCCGAGATCCAGGCGGGCAGCCCGCCGTCGAGGATGTAGACCTCGGAGTGGCCGAGGTAGTCGAGCGTCCACCAGATGCGCCCGGCCTCTCCCCAGCCGTCTCGGCCTGCGTCGTAGACGATGACGGCGCCGTCCTGGCGGACGCCCACCTCTTGCAGGGCCTCGCGCAGCCGGTCGGCGTCGGCGGTCAGTCGCCCCACGCGCAGCAGGCCGTCCCGCAGGCCCATCCAGCCCAGCGGCGCGGAGCTGGGGAGGTGGGCCCGCTTCCAGTCGGACTCCCCGCGCGCGTCGAGGGCCACCGCCCCCGCGCTGAGCAGGGCGCTGGCTTCTTGAGGGCTGAGGAAGACCCCCGCCTGGGCGCACAGGCTGAGCAGGAGCAGGAACACGAGAACCTCCATCAACCAGGAACCGGGAGGGCAGGGGAGCAGTCCCCGCGGACCTCAGTCGTAGACCATCCAGAGATAGCCCGGAAAGAGCCAGGTGAGGCCTTCGCGTAGCCGGTCCCGCCAGCAGATCCAGTTGTGGCCGTCGTCGCTCTCCTGAAAGCGCAGGTCCAGTCCGGAGCGGCGCAGCAGCGGGATCAGGCCGCGGTTGTAGGCGATCAGTCCCTCGAAGCGCCCGCAGCTGAGGTAGAGCCGGGCCTGGATGCGGGCCGGGTCTTCGCGGAGGGCGTTGACGAAGCCGACCACCGGGTCCCAGAGGGGGCCGCGGCCGTGGTGGCCGATGTCGGTGAAGACGAAGCTGCCGGACTGGAGGAGCAGCTGCCCGAACACCCCGGGGCGGGTCCAGGCGCAGTACAGGCTGCTGACCGCTCCGAAGCTGGCGCCCATCAGGCCGCGCTCCTCGGGGTTCTCACTGATCTTGTGCCGAGCCTGCAGGGCGGGCAGCAGCTCGTCGACCAGGAAGACGGGCTGGCGAGGATTGGCGCCATACTCCTCGTTGCGGCGGCCTCCGTCGGTGAAGGCGACGATCAGCGGCTTGACCTCGTGCCGATGGACGAGGTTGTCCAGCACCTCCACCAGGCTGGCGAAGCGGCGGTAGTCGCTGCCGTCGTGGCAGATGAGGAGCGGGTAGCGCTTGTCCGGTCGGTACTCGTGGGGGAGGTAGACGTGGACCGTGCGGGTCTCGCCGTAGACCCGCGAGCGCAAGGCGAAGCGCTCCAGTCGGCCCCGGCGGGCGAGGGGATCGCGGTGGACCCAGGTGGGCTCGTGGTAGCCGGGCATCGGGCAGACGCTGTTGCTGCCGAAGGGATCGAAGGCCTGCCGCGAGTTGTTGGGGTCGCGTACCCACTCAGTGCGGCCGTCGCGCAGCACCTCGAACTTGTACTCGACCCGGGCGGCGGGGGGCAGGTCGAGGCTGAGCGCCCAGACTTTGCTGTGGCCCAGGCGCTGCAGGGGCTGCCTGGACTCCAGGCCGTGGACCCAGTGGATCAGGAAGACCTGGGAGGCGTCCCGCCCATCGAAGAAGATGAAGACCGCATCGCGCTCGTTGCGGAGGGGCAGCTCGCCCTCGACGCCGAGGGCCTGGATCAGCTCGGCTGCCCGGTCGGGGTCGGCGAGCAGGCTGGCCTCGAGCTGGTGGAGCCGGTTCATCCCAGCTCCTGGGCGGCGGCGTCGGCGGCCGCGCCGGGCAGCGGCTGCACGGTCCCATCGCTGGAGAGCTCCCGAGCGGCGTCGGGCTGGCCGAGGTCGGAGATGAGCTCGCCCTCAAGTTCGAGCCAGGCGCCGTTGTCCAGCGTCAGGCAGCGGTAAGGACTGAAGCGCGAGGCCAGCCGGTGCACCCGCTCGCGATCGTGGAGGCGCAGGCGCTCGCTGGCGTGCGGGAAGAAGAGGTGGCCGGGGACGAGCCCCAGGCCCCGGTCGAGCAGCTCGGGGTCCCCGGCGCCATGGGGGGGGTCGTCGTAGAACAGCACGATGCGCTCGCTGAGGACCATGGCCCCGCCGGACCAGGCGAAGATGTGCCCGCCGCGCTGGTGGTGTTCGCGGGCGAGGTCGTCGAGGCCGAAGAAGCGCATGCGGTTGAGCAGCACCGCCACGTGGCCGCCCGAGACGAGCAGGGCCTGGCAGTGCCCGAGCTTGTGTCGGGACTGCTCGTGGAGGGCGGCGACCTCGGGCAGCTCCCAGGGGCGCGCGCACTGGGGGAAGGCCGCGCGCACCTCGTCCAGGCGGCGGAGGACCCGCTGGTCCAGGGTGCGGATGCTCTGCAAGGCGAAGGCGATCTCCTCGGCCTGGATGGAGGCCGAACGGAGCCCGCGACGCTCGAGCTCGTCGAGCACATAGGCCACGCCTCGGAGCTGGATGGTGTAGGCCTGCTTGAGGGCGCGGATCTGCGACTGCTGCTCGTGCCACTGCGTGGCCAGCTCGGGGAGCTGGGCAGAGACCTCGTCGAACCAGCGGTAGAGCGGCAGGTGGACCAGATCGCGCCCCGAGGCGCGGGCGAGCGCGTCGAGCTGCGCTTCGTCGTGGCGCCAACCGGCGCTGACCACCGCCACCGGACCCTCGACGCCGACCTTGTCGAGGGCCGCCGGCAGGTTGTGCTGCGGGTGCTGGGGGCCGAGGACGTGGATCCTGCCGGGCATGGTGCGTCTGGTCGGGTAGGAGGGGGGGGCACCTATCCAGAAACAGCTCCGACCGCACCGCCACCCAGGACAGCGATCACTTAGCT